>Ga0181533_1001106_pt1 | contig 35264 bp, 30 predicted proteins | sample PEATcosm2014_Bin_45_FD_119772 | JGI IMG/M metagenome (GOLD analysis project Ga0181533, IMG submission 119772) | Peatland microbial communities from MTU Mesocosm Facility, Houghton, MI, USA - PEATcosm2014_Bin11_60_metaG | ecosystem: Environmental > Terrestrial > Soil > Wetlands > Peat | place...
ACTTCCGCCAGGCAAATCCTCAGAGACGAAGCTATAATTCGACGCTGGGACACTGTAAAGCGTAGGAGACAGAATAACGGTCTCCTTAGTGTAATGCGACGACAACCCCGCGATGTCTGCTAGTGGAGTTAGTACCTGCGCCCCTTGCTCGAAAAGTAAGATTGCAACAAGGATCAGAAATGCGCCGACGGTCAATGTCTTTCTTCGCAAACCAACCATCACCTAGCAGAGATGGGTTGGTGGATAAACCTTGAGTACGACGCTTACGTTCCTACGGAGTTGTAGCGGACGGTTGTTCGCGGAAAATCGTATGTCATTTGACATACACTTTCAAATCAATTCCAATTGCCGTCAAGGCTTTCTCGCAACCACTGAAAATACGTGCCAATGCTTCCTCGGACCAGAAGCAGTTGTTCCATTCCACTCTTTTTCGAGGAAAAACTCCGTCTCCAAATGGCTCAACATGGCTTTGACCTGGCGAACTGTATGAAACGTCATAAGAGAGTCTCTAGCCCACTCATCATGTACGCCAAAGAAATGGCCCGCGAAGCGACCTCCAGGGCGCATCGATGCTAGGATTCTACGCCAAAACGAGGCGAAACATTCTGGCGAACAAAATGGTAAGCTATAGCTTGCATTTACCAAGTCACACTTAGGCAACCTGACCTTCTCAAACGAAGCCAAACGGGTCTTCAGTCGTGCACGGTATTTGGGCTTCGTCGCTGAGCGGACCCACCTGATGGCTTCCGGCTCATTATCAACCGCTAGAACATTCCAGCCTCGTCGAATTAACTCAACCGTATCACGACCTGAACCACACCCTAAGTCGATCGCGAAACGCTCTCCTTTTGCAGGCCCTTCAGCATCGAGAAGAGACAGTGCCTTCGTCAACGTATCCGTAGGAGGTCGCGTTGAAGTCGCCTTATAATATTCTACCCAAGGCGGTTTCTCGTTTTGATGTCTTTTTCTAGGCATGGCAATGCTCTAACAGGCCCGCTGATAATTATCGTTATCACGCGAGACCAATTCTCAGAGATTACATGCTCTCGTTTCGCCCCAACAGTCACGAAGAACAACGTCTCATGTCAAATCGACAAAAGCCTAGAAGTATTCTGTGCTGTTGAATGCGCTCTCGCCATTTATCCGGGTATGGCTGGTTGGCCGTGCTCACTATTCTCTGAGTAATTCACTGGGCTTAAAAGGGCTCAGGCATGTCAGCGAGAAATCGTTTGTCTAAAGCATAGTATGCTGTGACCATGAAGATTCCGACGAAAGCGAGCAGCACACCGACGACTGCGAACAAGGTAGTCTGGAATCTGGGAGATTTCGTATACCTTCCGCTTAGAAAATACGCTCAGAAGGGCATCTTGGTTTCAGGCGCCAGCGGAAGCGGCAAAACAATTGCTGCCAAAGTCATCGTAGAGGAGCTGCTGCAAGAACAGGTTCCGGTACTGGTTTTCAATTACACAAAGCAGTGGGAACGCCTCTTCCTCAAGAACACAGATCAAACCATGCTGGAAAAATACGGGCTCTTTGGGATGCGGAGCCCAAGAGCCTTCAAAGGCAAAGTCGTCAAAGAGCTGCCAGAACTATGAGAGACACTACAGACTGGTGACGGCACTATCGTAGATCTATCATTCGTTTCTGAGACCGATGAACATGTTAGGAATGTGACCAAAGCTCCGGGTTCAAGACCCTGCACATGCTTGAGAGCGCCGACTATCTTCGCTCCTAACCTTTTCTCCCTCTTCAGGAATCCGTTCAGGCTTTCCTCAAGAAGCTTGATGAATTCCTCGCGCCTCACCTGAGGGGAAGAGGAGAAAGCTCTACCATTGAATACTATGTATGGACGTTCGAACTCATTCAGGCAAGATAGCAGCAGGTAGGTCTTGCCTGACCTCCGCCTCCCCTTTATCATGATCATCCCCCTCCCGTCAGATAGAGAGCAGAGCTTCTGGATTTACATTGAGCCGAATCATGTCTATCTTTTTTACCTTCTACTATTGGTCTGTTGCAGCGAGGAGTTGAGGACGAGCTCAAAGAGAACGACGCTTCAAAATTCAATAAGACGTCTGACGTCTAGTACAGTGCTCCTACCCGCGTTCGTCGCTGTCTTTGCAGCCGGTGGATTGCTGCCCCTTTCTGTTTTGGGGGCGAACGTCGCGAACGCTGACAAGGCCGAGATTATTACGGTAATCGGGATATACACACACGCTTGGTTCCTCTCATTCGCGCTGGGCCTTCCGCCAATCGTGTTGGCCCTCGAGTTTCTCGGTATTAGAAGAAGAAACCCCGACTACATGAAGGCGGCTGAAAGGACGAGCCGAATTTGGGGAATATCGTTTGCAGCTGGCGCTGCGACCGGAACGCTTGTGGAATTCGGCCTTGTCCAGATATGGTCTGGTTCCTTAATTGTGCTAGGAACTTTTTTCTTTGCGCCTCTGTTCATCGAGGTCTTTGCGTTCATGCTCGAGCTTGTGTTGCTTGTACTGTACCTCTTCACCTGGAGCACATATAGATATACATGGAAGCACTGGATGTTTGGACTCTTCATAGCAGTCGGAAGCATCTGGTCAGCGTATCAGATCTTGGCTGCGAACGCTTGGATGAATATTCCTTGGGGGACCGGAGACCTAGTCTCTAAAGTCCTTCCGTGGGTGCCCACGCTCGGCCCCAATGTTACAAACTCGACCGCGATGATTCAGGTACTCAACTTTCTCCCAAGTAACGGTTCGGCTGTAATCGGCAATCTGAATGCGATGCAGTCCATCGGCCAGATACTAACTAACCCGTTGATTGCCTTCTCCAACCCGGAGGCCGTGCCTCTTTTCTTGCATACTGTTACTGCGTCGATTGCAACGATCGGTTTCCTTGCCTCCATGTTCCTTTCTGTCGAGTATTTCAGAAACAGAGGGAAAAGAGAGTACTATGCGAAATTTCTGAAGGTTACATTCGGAATAGCCGCCGTGGCTTCTCTCATTCAGCCTCTCTTTGGAGACATGGAAGGCAGGCTGGAATACACATACATGTACACTAAGTTTCTCGCGCTCGAAGGCATACCACCGCAGGGTGGCACGAACCCGATATTAGGTCTCCTTCTCTTCAACAACCCGAATTATTTCTTCCAAGGATTCGATTACCTCAGAACGCTCGTCGGCTCTTCAATTTCTCCAGGGCTGGCATCTTACACGATAGATTTTGCGCAACAGAATCAACCTTGGCTAACTGCGTTCTTCCTCGTAATGGTGGTTTCATCGATAATCATGTTCATTTTTTCAATCGTGTATTTTGGGCTCTATTCGAAGAAGCTGAACCGACTCGTGAGATTAGTATTCAGGCGCGATACACAAGACGTCCTATTTGCTTCATCTCTAGTGCTACCTTTTCTCGCGATACTTGCTTCGGTCTTTGGTTGGGTCGCTAGGGAAATGGGAAGGCATCCGTGGTCGATTTATGGATTGATAACGTACAACGAGATAGTGACTCCAGTCAACCTGACTTGGAGCTACATCACGTTAATCGCCTTCATCGAGCTACTGCTCGGCGTGGGCGGAACTGTCGCGATGTATATCTCGTTTCAATGGAAGGCAAGCGACGAGAATCTACTACCCGAGAAGTCTCAGGATGCACAACAGCTGGTGAAAAATTGACTGCTCCAGCATTCCCCGCCTTCTCTTCTACCGTATTCACAGCGTTCTACTTGCTCGGTCTCACCGTCATTGCTCACATTTTTCTTGTAAGCTTGGTCGTGGGGATAGCGGTCATTGTCCCGTTCCTTGAGTGGCGAGGTTATAGGAACAATGATGACGATTTTCTCGGACTCTCGCGCCGATTGTTCAAGTTCTTGGCTGTGACGGACCTTGTCGCGGGAGTCTGGGCAACTTGGATGACCGTTGTGCTCGCATGTTACTGGAGCACCCTGCTGTTTGTGGTGACGACCAAGCTATTCTTCCCAGTAACTATCGCGATTGTAGGAATCGTGATTTCGATACCATCAATGGCGGCATATTACTATCTGTGGGGGAAAGTGAGTCGGCGAGTTCATCTGCTGATCGGCGTACTCATGATCATTGGGACCCTGCTGGTTCCAATTGGGATGAACGCGATTTTCGCATTCATTGATTATCCAGTAGCGCCCGCCAGCGCATGGGCGGGCTTTCTGAATCCGCTTTATCCGATATTCACGATACACAGGGTGTTTGCTGGGATAGTGAGGGCGGCGCTTGCATTTTCTGCTTTCTACACTCTAAAGCTTGCGAAGAAATCCGGGAAAGCCGACGCAGACAGTTCAGTCTATTTGAAAGGTGCCAGGTGTGGCCTCTACGTCGGGCTCACAGCGCTTGTAGTGCAAACAGTCACCGGCATGGCCTTCGGAATCCAGCTTATGCAATACTCCCCTTATCTCGCCAGCGCAGTGTTCGGGAATATGTTTGCGGGATACGTTCCCACATATTACGACTTTGCCCCTTTGTTTGTGGTTTTTCTTGCGATAGTAGGAATTCTGTGGATATCTGGACTCTACAATTTGAACCAGTTCAGAAAAATGAGATTTAGCAAAACAGCCTCGTACATGATGCTCTTTACCGCCATGGCAGGCGTCCCGTTAATGGAGTTTGTACACGACGCAGCAAGATTTCCCTACTTTGTGATAGTTGGCTCGTCCGGCATTCCTGCATCCACATTCGTCAACAGCTGGATGGTGATTCCGAGTGAATTCGCATTGGCGGCGATTCTGGTTGCTGGAACGTTGATGGCAGTTTTCGTCTACCTTCTTTATTCTCTCTTTCTGAAAGCATTCGGCGCCAAACTCTGAGCGAAGTGAGTCTCCTGATCGTCTCCTGGTTGGCCAGGAGTAAAGGAACGAGATGGGGATGAAACCTTCCATGACTAGGGTTGCCACGAACGTCCAATGACATGGCCCAAGAAAGCTGCTAACACGAAAGGGGTCCGGCACAAAGACGTGCCAAATTCCACCGAGCCCGCACCCGTTCTTCTTTGCCCATTATTTACCAGTAAATTAATTCGGGAATCCTCCCAGCAACTCTTCACACCGTAGATTCGCAGAAGCAACCAATCATCGACGTTAACACGCTAGAGCAAAAAGAAATTCCTTGAAATCAATTAAGGCAGTGGGCAACGGATAGAAAATACGTTCTAAATGAAAATGGCTGCCAGAGCAATGAAGCCAGACGCTACAACAAGCACCAAGCTCAACCAGTACGCAGCACTCCAACCCAAACCAGACGATAAATTCCCCATAATCCGTTTCTTCCTCGTGATCAATCCAACCATTACGCCCGGTCCAACAAGAACGAACACAAACAAAACCATCATATCAATTGCCAGATGAAATAAGTCCGGGAAGAGCATAGGAACGACAAGAGCTGGAAGAGATTCAAACAAGTAAATCCAGAAGAACCTCTGCCGACCCCAACCTATTGTCTCAGCCACACCCCACGCACTTCCGAGAGAAATCACAACAAGGGCCAAGAACGAAGCTGCTACCAAGCCTACACCAAAAACAATTGGAGCGTAGGACCCGGCAAGAAAAGACAACGCCAACGAAAGCTGCCTAGGTGAACTCGTTTCGATCAAAGCGCCGTTCAGACCAATCGTAGCCAACAATATCACAACCATACCCACCTCGCTCGCCAAGGCGCCGATCAAAGTCTCAAGGCGAGAACTCCATATGCTCTTAACCTTCTTCTCAGCCGTAGCCGAGGTTTGGTAAAAGAGCATGAAAGGCATTATCACAGCGCCCGCAGTCGCCGCCATCAGGTAAAGAAAATTCGGCTTCCAACTCCAGAAGAAGTACATGTATTCATGCACGGGAGGCAATCCCCTAAGAAATAGCGCACCAGCGTACGAAACGATGAGGACAACAGAAAAAACGACTAGGAACCTTTCCACGGTCGTGTACCCTCTCTTCCAAACAATAGCGAGGTAAACCACGTAAACCACGGGTAAGGAGAGAATTGGTGCAACTCCCAGAAGTTGAAAACCTATGGCGATTCCCGTAAACTCAGCAACATAACTCAGAATGTCCGTAAGCGCCATGGGAACACTCATCAGCAACGCGATTCTGCGAGAATAATTCTCCCTGATAATTTCACCCAACCCCTTACCCGTCGCGACCCCGATTCTTCCAGCAGCCTCCTGAATCAAGAACAATGGTACAACCAAAAGGAGCAGAAACCAAACAAGCGAGTACCCGTACAGGGCTCCATCAGCGGCCGCAGTCAATATGCTTGCAGCATCAACATCAGCAATCATAACCACCCAAGCAGGACCAAAAGAGCGAACGAACGTGCGCACCCTATCGAGTCCAGAAATGCCTCGCACCACGTCGTCACTCAGTCCTAAGCCTAATCCAATCAGTCGCTTACGAACTGCAATTTCAACTCTGCTCCCTCTAGTCCTTACTGGTGGGGTGGCGGTTGTCTACTGACGCAGGCAACTGAATTTGAACTGGAAAACGTTGAAATCAGCTTAACCGAGCGAGACTAGCTTGTGGAGATTGTGCATGACCCATAACTCATGGACCTAGGCGGTTCGACTTACGCCTGAGCAGACCTGCAAGCAAACCAACGACAGACATTCCAGCCGATATCTCAATCGTCCAGATGCCTGCCCCAAAGTAGAGATCGCTTAAGATCGTGTTAAGCCAACCCACCGCAACACCAACCATACGGCCGCCGATGATACCGCTGATTATCACTAAGAACGCAGTGGGCTTCACATTTGTAGGCTTCTGGAGTCACGAAAGTCACGTATCCCTCAGGCTCATTCTCATACACTACGAGCTTGCATGCCACAGTCTCACCGTCATGCTGTATGGGATGCAGATTTCTGATTTTCAGGTAATCCCAAGCACCAACAGTACACTTTCAGAACCAAAATTATGGCGGGCCCGCGGGGATTCGAACCCCGGATCCCAGGCTGTCTCTGTCGAAACTCCGAAGGCTTACACGATCTGTCGTGTCTCTGTGTCTTAATCCTAGCTCGACTACGGGCCCATCTTTCCTTAGAAGACTACCTTCTAAAATATACTTGCCAGCTTGAGGACGCAGCTAACAGTACAGTGTTAGGGAACTGCTTCTCCCGAAATGGCTACGAGCTACCATTCGTGGCCATTTTCTGACCCAGAATTCTGAGAATCAGGGAGGACCTCATGGGGGAGTTTGTCGTCGTGGCTGTTGAAGACACCGATGTTACTGTAAGACTCATACGGACAGGCTGCGATCACTATGATCTTCCCATAAAAGTGGTTCAGGTCGTGAATTGAAGGCCTCAGAGCCCCCGAGGGATGAGAATGCGAAATGCCAATGACACCTATCCATTGGAAGCATGAAACTTGAGAAACCTGAGAAACCTCGGCCCTGCGTAGCCGAGGGAGGGGTCAATACTTCCGTTATCAGAACTTCGCCCTTACCTGTTTTACCGCGTAGCAGAAGGATTCCCTCTTTCGGGTACGCATACATCGAATAGCTAAGAATGCTATCTGCAACGGTTTTCTTGAATCGAACAACGCTCAACGTACTTGGAACCCCCATCTGAATCAGGGTTGCCTGCGACGGCGCTTGCTGCGATTACCCCCAACCTGCAGGATAAGTCGATACGTCGCGGCGGGTGCCTAAGGAGATGATAACGCGCTATCGTTTTCTTGCTCAGAGTGTGGCCCACCCTACGCTCGCTACGATCCTAACGCCCACTTGCGTGTTGAAAAGCGACGCCGCGTTCCCTGTAAGAGATGCCGTTTTGGGTAACTACATACCTGAAGTAGAAAGCTAGGGTGTCAGACACCTCCCCCTGACGGGATATGGCCGATGCAGTTACCAACATGACACGGAACAAAGGGTTGGACAACCAAGGTAAACCCACATCCACGAATCAGTTCAATAGGTATTAACTAGGGAAGACTCGTGCCAGTCTCTGGTGAAACGAATTGGCGGTATTGTCGGATGTGGAGATTGAGACATGCCTCAAGGATGGTTCGCTTGTTATCTCACCCTTCGAAGGATCATGCCTGAATGGTGCAGGTTATGATCTGCGTTTAGGCGGGGACTTGGCTATGCGACCCGGTGAGCACAAGCTTGTTGCTACTCTGGAGAGGGTTGAGATAGGTGAGTCCCTAGTTGGGACGTTGCACATCCGATCAACACTTGCACGTTCGGGCATAATCGCAAGTTTGGCCTTGGTAGATCCGGGCTTTCGCGGTCAACTAACGGTCTCGCTCTTCAACGCAGGGTCAGAATCATTCAGTATGGCGAAAGAGGACAGGTTCCTGCAGATGGTCTTGCACCACCTTGGCACCAAGACGCATCGTCCCTACGCCGGCAAGTACCAAGATAGTCAAGGAATTGTAGATACCCGACAATCGTCACCCTACTCTTTGTGTAAATTCGTGTCGAAAGTATTATTACCGCTCAGCATGGGCATGTGTATATCCTAACTTGTCAAAGTAACCAGAGAAGGCAATATCTTGAGAGCTGGTTCCCGCATATCCGACCTAAAGTACAAGCTGATGACGATCGAACTCCTCAACCTAGCCAAGAATTATTACACTTACAGGGAATTAGCCCAGATCATCGGCCTCCCAGAGACGGTGCTCAGCAGGTACGTCAAGGGCCACGTTTTGCCAACCATCGACAGAGCCCAGAACATCAACCGAACCCTCCAAAAGATAATGCGCCTTGAAGGCGAGATTCAGCAGCGGATACGCTTTGACGAAGCAGGATACTTCGATAACACCAAGCTGATCTCCGATACCCTGCTTCTCGAACGGGCAGTTCAACATGCCGTGAACGCGTTTGCCGGCATGCGAATAACGAAGATTCTAGCCGCAGCGGTCGACGGCGTTCCACTTGCCGCTCTGCTTGCGCACAGGCTAGGCGTTGGCCTAATCATTGCCAAGAAGAGCAGAGAAGTTGGGGTGCGTGAGTTCATCGAGGAAATCTACATCCCCGCCAAGACTGCGATGATGGTAAGCCTCTATGTCCCAAGGGACGCGTTAAGGAAAGGAGATTGTGTTCTGATCGTGGACGACGTCATCGACAGCGGCGAGACACAAATCGCACTGACTCGAATCGTTCAGAAAGCGAAAGGAGAGGTTACAGGCATATACGCTTTGATAAGCATGGGATCGGAGTGGAAGAGCCGAATCGAATCGGTCACCCACTGCCCAGTAGAAATCGTATTACAAGTAGGCAAGAAACCTCTTCAAGAAGCCTAGCCCCCAGACTTCTCAGGTCTGAAGCAAAGAAGCGTTAGCCTCAAGCCCATCTGGGGCTATCACCCCTTTCTCCGTTATGAAGCCCTTCACTAATTCCACGGGTGTTAGGTCGAAGGCAGGGTTGTAGACTGGCACGCCTATCGGCGTAATTCGCTTCCCCAGAATATGTGTGATTTCCTGTGAACTTCTCTCCTCGATCTTCACGTCTGACCCTTCACTTTGCAGGTCAAAGGTGGAACTCGGGGCAGCGACGTAGAAGGGGATATGGTTTGCTTGGGCGGCTAGCGCGATTAGGTAGGTTCCCACCTTGTTGGCTACGAATTTCCTGGTGATCCGGTCGGCACCAACTATCGCCTTCTGCACCATGCCTTGCCTCATAACGTAGCCAACGGCTCCGTCCACAATCAGCGTCACTGGAATCTTGTCGCTGAGTAACTCGTAGGTTGTCAACCTCGCTCCCTGCAGGCGTGGCCGGGTTTCAGTTGCGATCACCTTCACCCTCTTTCCTTGTCGAATGGCGGATCGAATCGGCGCTAGAGCGGTCCCATAACTAACCGTAGCGAGTGTACCTGTATTGCAATGTGTGAGAATCTGATTACCATCGTCGAGTAAACATGCTCCATATTCACCTATCTTTCTGTTTGCTTGAACATCTTCCTCGGCCATTTCTTGCGCCTGTTTCACTACAGCTGCTGCCACTTCCCTAGCACCGCCTATAGTTGTTTCAGCTCTCCGAAGAACCACCTCAACGCCCCAGAAAAGATTTCGAGCCGTCGGGCGGCTTCTCCTGAGCACCTCCGCTGCTGCTTCAAGTTCGGCGATAAGTCGTTTCCTGCCTTTGGTCCGGCTTGCGTTTGCTGCGAGGGCCATTCCCATTGCGGCTGCTACACCAATAGCCGGGGCTCCACGGACAGTCATGTCTCTAATGGCTTTGGCTACCTCACGATAATTCTTCAAGTTGACATAGACGAATTGGTAGGGTAGCCTAGTTTGATCTATCATCCTAACGTAGCCATTAACCCACTCAACCGTCCTAACTTCCGACATAGGCTGCAATGCGGATCACTCACCACACCGACACACACGTCTACAATTAGCTTTCCTCACGACCCTACGCCGTATTGATTCGGCGCAAAAGCATTAATTGAACGGCACCCCTGCGGGTCTTCAAGTGCATCTGCATGGAGAACACTGCTAACGCACCTCCAATGACTCCGGTTCAAACTGAGGAAAAACCTCAGTTCACACCCTGGAACGCGATAGCGGACGCAAGGCGCGTCTACATACCCTACAAGCCCGAATTAATGGAACTCAGAGAGCGAGGGTTCGGAGATCTTAGGGCAGACAAGCTCCTCTTCACCCCGTACGAGTCGTTCTATCTAATCGAGAAACAAAAGATACGGGTTTTTGACAAACGCAACGAGAGCGAACTTGAACTGAGAGATTTAGTTCGCAAATTCTCAGTCGGAAAACCAGAAATTTGGATCAAATACTTGGTTTACCGAGACCTGCGGGATCGCGGGTACATTGTCCGCGAATCAACCAAGGCTTTCGACTTCGACATTTACGGAAAGGGCCCCTTGCGGCGGCTAATCTCCATTGTCTACGAAGGAGGAGAAGCTAGCTTGAGGAAGCTCGGAAAACTTCTCAAGTATTCGGATAAGGAAAAGAAAGAGCTGATACTTGCCGTCGTCGATCGCCGCACGGATATCGTATACTATACCCTGAGTTCCCTTAAGGTTTAGAGAGCCGTTCGACTTGGGCAGCTATTGGGGCTGCCGAGCATTGCACTGTGGGCAAAGCACGGCGCCGGGTGGCAGCTGTGCGCCGCATTGAACACAGTATCTAGCCTGAGATACGGTTCCTGGCGTTACCTGTGGTGGCACAACCGTTTCAGGAGGTGGGTGATGAACCGCGCTGGCCAACGTCGCGCCAATCGCTCCCGAAACCAGGTCTATTCCTAGGATTATGACGACAGCCGCTTGCAACTCGGACAAAGGCGGCGTTGGACCTGAAGGTGTTGGTATTACGCCGAAGATGAATAGGACCTCCGAAACTCCAAGATAGAATGGCGTTCCGATAATACCTGACAGAGCCCCGGCCCCCGTGGCTTGCCCTACCTTCCCGTATAATACATATGCTGCTATCGCTCCCCCGACGAAAGCGCCAATAGCGTCTGAAAGGGGCGGTGTCAAACTCGCTGCTTCAAGAAAAGCGGTGAGTACACCTGTAACAACAACGCCTGCAAGTACTGCTGTCCAAAGTTCTCGGCTTTTGACGGGCATGAGGATTCAATGTGGGATAATCTACCCTTCACTATAAGCCTTGCATAGTCCGCTATGCGTTTCGACTTAACGTTATAGGCCGGTTTCAATACAAGCGACAACAGATGTGAGAGGAATTGTCTTCGAACGCTTTCACTTTGCCACGGGGAATGCGGGATATGGAACCTGAAGAGATGGCGCGCAGATTATGGCTGTACGACAGGATACGTGAGGTTGTCTTCAGATACGGGTTCCGGATGGTTGAGCCCACAACGATTGAGAACTTGAAGACGCTTGAAGCCAAGAGCGGCACGGGAATTCGTGACGAAATCTACTGGTTCAAGGACAAGGCAGGGCGGAGCCTTGGCTTAAGATTTGATCTAACAATTGGCCTCGCTCGCATGATCGCGAACCGTTCCGACCTGCCTGAACCCATAAAATTCGCTACGATTGGAGGAAACTGGCGGTACGACGAACCACAATTTGCAAGATACCGATACTTTACTCAGTGGGATATAGAGATCTTTGGTTCCGAGAGCCCCCTCGCGGATGCTGAAGTGATCTGTGTCGGTGCTGACATTCTAGTGAACGCGGGGTTGAAAGATTTCCTCGTGCGAATCAGCAATCGAAAACTAGCTGAATCATATCTCAAACAGTTGGGAATCCGTTCCGGCGAGAAACTTGAACAGTGCTTGAGAATCATTGACAAAATGAGGAAGGAGAGCCGCGAGCGATTGAACAAGGATTTCACCGCAATCAACATCAAAGAAAGCACGGTTGAAGAGATTTTCTCCTTCATCTCGATCAACGGATCACCCAGAGCTGTCCTTGACAAACTTGCCAGTTTCAGCTTCACCGAACCAGAGGCGAAGAGGGGTTTAGAAGAATTAGAAACGCTTTCAGACGCGCTCGCCGCATACGGTCGGTTAGATCGTTGCGTCTATGACATGAGCATCGTGCGCGGCATAGGGTATTATGATGGAATCGTGTTCGAAGGCTTCGATAAGGAAGGCGAAGATGTGGGGTCAATCTTCGGAGGAGGTAGGTATGACAAGCTTTGCAAGATTTACGGAAAACGCGATATACCTGCTACTGGAGTCGCAGGGGGAATCGAACGTCTAATGATTTCCCTAGAGCGCGCCAACCTTTATCCTAAGGCCCAGCTTGGTGCAAAGGTGTTTGTCGCAACGGTGAGGGAGGAATCGAGGCTGGAAGCAGTCCGTGTCGCAGAAAGTCTTCGCGCGAACGGAATTGCAGCGGAATTTGACTTGATGGGAAGGTCTTTGAGTAAACAGTTAGAATACGCAAACGCGGCAAAAATCCCATACCTAATAGTCTTGGGACCTCAAGAGATTCAGTCCAAAGCGGTCAAGGTGAAAAATATGGGTACGGGGACGGAAACAGCCGTTCCCATAGCGGGGCTTGTTCAGAAACTTCGAGAATTAGATTAGTCTCCTCCGTGGAAAACTCCTTTCTCACTGGATTGAAGGATCGACGCAAGGGTAGCACGTTCTCCCACGAGATCTCTCATCGAAACGACCCCTATGGGCTTTCCTTTATCGTCGACCACGGCAACATGCCTGATCGTGTTTTTGTTCATGGCTTTCGCCGCGTCTAATACTGTCCTGCCTGCGGCGATCGTGATCAAGGGCCGAGTTACTATGTGACTCACGTTCATTCTTGTCTACTCCTTGTCTCCCTCTGCCCTTCCACTTCTTGACTCCAAGGGTAGGTATGCGAGACCAGTCTTTCCGACGTAGAGGGCTTTTGGCCTAATCAAGCGGTTAGCTCTCAAGTATTCAATCGAATGGGCTGTCCATCCTGTAATCCTACTCATTGCGAAGATCGGGGTGAATAGATCCGTTTGAATGCCAAGGATATGGAAGAGCATGCCAGAGTAAGAGTCGACGTTCGGGAAGATCTTGGTTCCTTCCAGATGTTTTCGTGCGCTCATCTCGATCGCGACTGCCGTATCAAACAACTTAGTTTGCCCCTTCTTAGCGGCAAGTTCTCCGCTGAGTTGTTTTAGGATCAAATATCTGGGGTCCCAGCTCTTGTATACTCTGTGGCCGAACCCCATGATCTTCTTCTTCTGCGCGAGCGCTTCAACTACGTAACTCTCGGCCCTAGTTGCGTCCCCAACTTCCAAGACCGTCCGCAGCGCGGCTTCATTTGCGCCACCGTGGAGCGGCCCCCGTAGTGTTCCGATTCCAGAGGTTATGATTGAGTACATGTCAGCTAAGGTTGATGCCGTTACGGTACAGGCGAAAGTGGAGGCATTCATCTCGTGCTCAGCGTGCAGGATCAGAGCCACATCCATTGCGTGAGCATCGTATGCATCGGGTTCATTCCCGGTTAACATGTAGAGGAAGTCAGCCGCGTGACCTAGTCCTGCCTTTGGAGGGACTGGTTCCTTACGGTTTCGGATTCTGTCAAACGCGGTAACAATTGTTGGGACTTTGGCTAAGATCCTTAGTCCTTTGTCAAGTCGAACTTCAATGTCATCTGACATTGGTTGTGGATCATAAAGCCCTAAGGCGGAGACCACCGTCCGAAGTACGTCCATTGGATCGCTGTGGGCGGGAAAACTTCGGATGAGTTGCAATAGGCCTGAATCGATAGGACGGTAGGATTCTAACTGACGTCTAAATCTCTCAAGCTGGCTGCTCGTGGGTAGCCAACCATAGATGAGAAGATAAGCAGTCTCCTCGAATGTGGAATGGCCCGCGAGATCTTCTATGCTATAGCCTCTGTAGAATAGTTTGCTCGTCTCGCCGTCAATGAAACAGATCCTACTCTCTTTCACGTAGACGTTGTCCAGTCCCTTATGGATGACGACCGGTTCTTTGAAAGCACACAAATTAATCTTAGTTAGGGTTTGACAAGCTGCTTATACAAATTGCCTAATACAAAAAAGGGTGTGATCCCGGAACTGTCCCTTGGTCAACGGTGTCTATGTTAATGTTAGTGTGCCGTCGCCCTGGTACCAGAAAGGCGGGGCATAGCTTGAGTCGAGTGGATCTTCGATTTGCACGTTCTGGACATAAGGCGACACGGTGGTATAGATAGCATTGTAAAGAGTCTGTCCCGTTGATAAGCCGGCGACCAATTCGTTGGTTAGGTCATCCATGAGGCCGTATTGAAGAGAGACCGGTCCGCTGCAGAATACGACTGCGGCAGCGCCTGCTGTAAGGAAGAAGCCTTCGAACGAATCCGAGTCAGATGAGATCAGCATCATCAACTTCACGTTGCTTAGCATACCTGAGGTGAAGTGGTTGCTGAAGAAATCGACGCTTAGTCCAACTATTCCAGCATTACCGTTCATCCATCCTTGAGCGAAATCATTTGCGTATTTTGTTTCGACTCCTGAAGTGGCAAGTTCTCCGACATACCAGTATTCGACGTGTTTCCAGGTGTAAGTGTTCGTTCTCCAGATCACGATTTTGTAGTTGTTTAGCTGGGTCAGTAAGAAATCTACTGTGACTTGAGTGTTGGTTAATGTCGTAACTTGGTACCCTAAATGCTCTAGGTAGTAGGTTATCATTTCATCGTACTGTCCCAGTGGGGCGACCTGATCCAGAGATGAGAGAATTACTGCCGTCTTCTGGGATTGCGAAGTTAACGGGGGAGCGACTACGGGGGGAGAAGACGCGAACACTGGACTGATGCCCGCTATCGGTACAGTTACCAGGATCATGAGGAGTGCGGCAAAGATTTTTTGCAAGTTTTCAAACCTTCAGGGCCGCTAAGGCGTCTAGGAAATAAAGGCTATCCTAGGGCAGTGACAAGCGCGAGTGAAAAATGTGGAAATTATTTCTCAGAAATTAAAGCGAGAATGCCACGACCTCATGGACGCGCACACTACAATATGTATGGTTCTTCCCTTAGCTTCTGGCCATTTTTTGATACAGACCCGTTAACGCGTCGACGAGTGTGATTGAACATTTCATGTGTGGGTGCTCATTTGCTGAACCGAATTAGTAGCAATCCGATGACAACGAGGAGGCTCCCTCGAACGATAGTGTCCCATGCTAGGTTTAGGGGACCGAAACGCCAGTATGATGCGCCGTACGCGTTGCCTAAGTAAACTCCTCCGAATGTGCAGACTAAACCGCCGATGTACTTGATTCGCTTGCGTATCGTTGCCAAGATAATCATCTATGAACTAGGTACGTCCATGTGAGTTAGGTTGTCGGGTCGCTGCCATCTGAAACGTTAATATACCCATTATGGTACACTGATGTTTCGGCGCCCGACATGTCCCTCAAAGCTCTACCAAGCAACGAAGACAGCGAAACCTCGTCGGTGACACCAATTCTCAAGCAACTCCCACGCCCTCTACTAAACTACCGAATCGTCATTGCCGTCGTCAAAGGAGACGTCGGCGCAGTAAACATACTCAAAGACACATTCAGCGTTTCAAGAGACCTCAAACTGAGCAACCCACTACTGGCCCTCGGACCGACGACCCCGCTTTCCCTCCAATTCCCGCCAGCATCAAGAATTCTGCGGGCTACGTTCACCGATAACTTCAACTCGACAAATGGCCAACGCCTGACGATTGTCCAACCGAACCACCTAACAGACCTCGGCCTAAACCCTGAAAGACTCTCCAAGACCCGAGACGGCCGCATCCCGTTAATTATCGGAGACTTCCTCGACAATGTCCTATCAGTCTCCACAGCCCCAGCACGCCTCTATTCATTCCTATACAGACTCCTCACCAGAACCAGGACGAACGAACAGACCGCCTTCCTCCTCGCCACAGAAGACATACACGACTCAAAGAAAACAGCCATGCTCAAACGGTTCGCCGACGTCATCATTGAATACAGCGCCACAGACGACATGACCGGCCACAGACTCGAAGCACGTATCTTAGACCATCTACAAAACCAATACGCGTACTGGGACAACGCTGGAAATCCAATTCCCAAGTTAGAAGGCAAATACTACGTCCCCCCAAACGGAGCCCTCAGGTTCGGGCGCCCACAACACTTTCTGCTCGAAGAACAAATCAAGATCTACTAACCTCCTAGAATTTTTGGCGGGCCCGCGGGGATTTGAACCCCGGACCTCTGCACCCAGTTCGATTGGGTTCTACAGCTTTATCCGGTGTTCCTTAGGGGGCTCGGCAACTGTTCTGCCGCTCTATCCAACCTGAGCTACGGGCCCATTAGAAACGAGGCTGCGGCCAAACTAAAAGGATTAAGGACTGGTTGCTTTGAAGAAGCTTAATCAATTGAAGCATCTTCTGTCTCGTCCTTGTGCGGGGATTCCCGAGCCAGGTCAAAGGGGCAGGACCGCGAACGTTGCGGTGTTAAACTTAAGATCGAAAAGTTGACTTGGAGAAGGGATCCTGTGGCGTAGAGTCCGCACAGGGCACGTAGGCCTTCAGGGGTTCGAATCCCCTTCCCCGCACCATTTTACTAGACATGACCTTGACTGAGCATCTCGCTTAGTGCCATATTTATTACTTCAAATCTCTTTTCACAATTTCCGTGATTCTGTCGACCGCAACGCGGACCAGAAGTTCTCCTTTCTCTTTTGAAGCGGAGCTCAGCTTCCATGGGACGCCACTCTTGGGGATGACTTCGTCTGTTGGAGGTATGATGTCGTAGTCGAGTCTTGTTGGCAAGTCGTAGTCGCGAATTTGACCGGTCCTGACAAGTTCCGGTTTTAGAAACATCATAATCGAAGTTTCAGCAATTGCTGCATGCTCTACTTCCCAGCCCGGAAAATTGTTTTCGTATATTTCGTTTAGGGTTTTGGTCGGTATGAGCTCCCACCAGTTGACCGCTATTGCTCGGAGATCGCTGTGTCCTGATGAATTTATTGCGTTGTTAACGCTTTCTTGAACTAGTTGCGAGTTCTCGTAGTGGCCAGTAAGGATCATGAACCTTCGGAATCCGTGTCTGATGAATGCTTCCATGACATCGGTGGTTAATCCTACGAGCGTTGAGCCTCTCACACTGGTCGTGCCTGGGAACCTTTCGCCTCCGCCTCCACTTCGCACTTGTGAATAGTAGCCGTAGGTGATGGGGGGTGCTATGATCACGTTGACCCTCGAAGCAACTCTTTCGACGATGCCTAGAGGAATGTACACATCAGTGCCTAAGGGCAGATGAGGCCCATGCTGCTCCGTCGACCCAATGACAAGTGCTAGCGCGTAGCCTTCGGACACCGCTTGCTGGGTTTCCTTCCAAGTCATTTTCTTTAAGAAGATTTCTTTGGTCATTTAGGATACCCGAATTGATCCAAAGCCCCTGTACCGCGGATTGAGAGCACGAATAACATCCAGCTAGGAAGTTATAAGTACAAGGACGCGGGTTTCTCTTTCTGAGTTTTCTATGGGAGCCCAACGCGTGTTTGTGCGTGATGCAACTGGCCTTGTTCGTGCCATATCCGGTGTTGACGCTTTCCTTGCGTGCATAGGTTTCCTCGCCGTCCCCTTAGGACTATTTACTTACACGTCAGCGATCTACCTGTTCCCCGGCAGCGACCCCGTTCTTGCGACTGTAATTGCGACTGTCTTCTCGCTGTTTGTTAGCTTAATGTACACGCTGTTTGCTTGGGCGATGCCCCGCGCTGGGGGTGATTATGTTTTCATGAGCAGGTCGCTACATCCAAGCCTCGGATTCGTCTTCAACGGCCACCTGATGATTTGGTACCTCGTCTCAACGGTTTTCTATACCGCGGGAATAACAACATTTGCAATCGCTCCCAGTCTTCTGATCTTGGGCACAGTAACGGGCAATCAATCACTGATAGGTTCAGCAAATACACTTTCAGCCCCTCTTAACGTCACCATTGTTGGAACTGTGCTGATCGCCATTATGGTTCTCGTGTTGTTGACAGGTGTCCGCCCCACATTCAAACTAACCAACGTCTTGGTCATACTATCGTTCGTCGGATATGCCGTAATGCTATGGCTTCTCGCTGCAAACAACAATGCAGACTTCGTCCAAGTCTTCAACAAGTTCGCATCATACCAAGGAATGATACAAGCGGCTCACAGCGCCGGGTTTTCACCTTCCAGTCCTACTCCGTTTTCGCAGACGCTTGGAATTACCTACTTCATATTCCTGACAACAGGGTTTGGAATAGCTACCTCATACTATGCTGGCGAGGTCAAGTCGGTAAAGAGAACGCTCATGATTTCGCAGATTTTGCCGACGCTTCTGATTGGTATCCTACTTGCGGTGCTTGGTGGATTGGCTGTGCGAGATTTCGGCTATGACTTCTTGGGCTCTGTGTGGTTCTTGAGCAGTAACAGCTCAAGTCAATACCCATTCAGCGTACCACCTTTCTGGGGACTCTTTGTGAGCATGCTCACCGATAATCCAGCAGTCTTGTGGCTAATTGCTGTGACGTGGACTGCGGCCGTTATCTCGGCCATACCTCCGATCTTTACAGCCGTTAGTAGAAGCTTCTTCGCCTGGTCGTTTGACCGAATCCTACCCACTAAGTTTGCAGCCGTTAATCAAAAGTATGGATCCCCTACGTACTCGGTCATTCTCATAGGTGTCATCGCAGAGGTCGCGCTGATCCTGTCTAACTACACTTCATTCCTAACCTTCGCTGCGGGAGTCGGCATCGCATTCATGATCGCTTTCATATTTGTCGCCATTGCAGCGATCGTCTTCCCATTTACTCGAAAGGATATTTATTCGAACTCGATTGCGAAAATAAACCTAGGTCCTGTTCCGTTGATAACTCTCGCGGGGATCGTGTCCTTGGTTTGGTATGTGACAATGCTGTATTTCCTGCTTTCCAACCCACTGTATGGTGCGAACATTCCACCGACTTGGCTCGCTATCGGCGCTACGCTCGTGGTGCCTTTGGTCGTCTATGTCGGAGCTTACTTCTACCGGAAGAAGCAAGGCCTTGACCTCTCGCTGTCACTCAAGGAGATTCCTCCAGAATAGAACGGCCCGCGTCTGGACTATCTGCTGCATCAATGAATAGAGCGCTAGGAAAAACACACTGGCTATCAATTGATCTAGCCATAGTCCAACTCAGAGCCCAAATGCGTAATTCTACAAAACGCGGTACATGGCAAATTGTACCGAGTTGAACGCACTGAAGTGTCTAGACGCTGGCCAATGCCGCGTTTAAGATACTTACCGCCTCGTCGATTTGCTCCTTTGTCACTATCAGTGGCGGAGCGAACCGAATTACGTGCCCATGAAGGCCCGCCGGGTACAACAACAATCCTCTAAGCAATGACTCGTTCAGTACTTTCTTCGCCGCCGCCGGATTCGCCTCTCGATCTTTCCCTGGGAGGACAAATTCCATCCCCACCATTAATCCGACTCCACGTACATCCCCGATGAACGGATACTTCTTCTGCAGCACTCTAAGGCTTCGAATCAAGTATTCGCCGCTTTTCTTCGCATTATCAAGCATTCCTTCTTCTCTGATCGTTCGTATAGTTGCGACAGCTGCAGCGCACGAAACAGGATTGCCGCCAAAAGTTGTTCCATGCACCGTCGGTTCCCAATGGCTCATTAGGTCTGATCGAGCACATACAGCGCTAAGGGGAAAGCCAGATGCGATGGATTTTCCAATAGCCATGATATCAGGTGTGACGCCGAAACTTTGAGCTGCAAACCATTCTCCCGTTCGGCCGAAACCCGTCCAAACTTCGTCGAATGTCAGCAGGATATCGTACCGATCGCAGATTTCGCGCAGACGCAATAGAAATTCCTTCGGTGGTACGATGTACCCGCCCTCTCCCTGGATCGGCTCCACAATCATCATTGCTATTTGTGAAGGGGCAATAATTCGGTCTAAGACTGTTTGCAGACCGCTGATGGACTCTTCCACGCACTGGTTCGGATCGTCGGGATGAGACGAGTGATATGGATCAGCGTAGGGCGCGAAATATACGCTTGAGAGAAATGGTTCGAGACCTGTACGGTAAACGGCCTTCGAGGCAGTAAGCGAGGCAGCGCCTAAGGTACGACCATGAAATGATCCTGTGAAGGCAATGATGCCTGACCTTTTAGTGATATTGCGAGCTAACTTGATAGTTCCCTCGACGGCTTCCGAGCCGCTATTCCCAAAGAAGAATTCGTCCATGGCACCTGGAAGGATCTCCGGGAGCTTCTCAGCCAATCGAAGGACGGATTCATGCAGCGTTACACCTACAGCCCCATGGACTTGCTTCTCCAGTTGTTCTCTTGCAGCAGCTATCACGTTAGGATGATTGTGACCAACGTTCACAACGCCGAAAGACGACATGAAATCCATGTAGCGCTTACCGTCCAGACCATCCAGATAGATGCCCTTTGCCCGAACAACAGGGAGATTCGGCCAATCCTGAGCCAACGGTGGCGCCAAAAGTTTTTCACGGCGACTCACTAAATCTGAAAAACTTCGCTCGGTTTTCGCAACTCCACTCAAGAGCGTCGTTACCTCTCACAAGAGTGTGGAATCCAGCAACCAGAAAAACCTGTCTACTTTAGTCAGACCTGATGAAGCAAAATTCGAGCGCAGTTTGACAGTATGAGAGAATAGTCTTTAGGGTAAGAATTCAAATCATAATTGCTGCGAGACGTTCCAACTCAAAATCGGCGCCTCATTTTCAAGAGCTGATACGAAGACCTAGAGAAGACGGAAGCTAAACTAGCATCCCGCACGCGACCTGCTTATATGTACCGTAAAGTGTGGTCAGAATCCCCTGCCCCATCTCTGAATGTTCGTTTGCGGCCAACCGTACAAAGCGTAATCCGACGCGTCACGCACGAGACCCAGTCTATTAACCTGTGCACTCTTCCGTTTGTGTCAATCCAGGAACGTTGACGTGTCAACTTAACTTACTTGACAAGTCTTAAGTACAAGATACCCGCGAACTCCCAACAAGAGGCTAGTCTAATGAGCGTCATAACTGGCTACCTTACGCCGCGTCTCTTCGACATTTGGGACATGCGGCGAACTGGATTGCTTCAGTCAGACATCGCTGTCAAACTAGGCATTTCACGTCAGGCAGTAAATCAAGCCCTTCTTGAAGCGACAGAGAAAGTGACGAAAGCATTGACAGAGGCTGCAATGATCAATAAGCTTGCAGTTGAAAGCATTGATTCTACGACTGGACTTTTGACCGGTTGGAGCAGAGAGTTTTCTGTAAAAGCCGTTGTTTCGGTGACTAAGCGTGACGGAATGCAGGTTTGGTATGAGCACGTGGCCGATTGCGCCCCTTGTAACAAATATTCCGCATGCCAGGCTTATCTCTTCAGGTTTGCAAGCGAGCGCAACATCAAGCTGACGAAGAGTCAGAAAAAATTGCCTCCATCAAAGCTGGCTAAATCACTTCTCGGGATGAATGAAAATTGATCACCAAGTCGGAAAAAGACAGCCACGAACTGTGTCCGAAACCACCCCCTGTTTTCGTCAGAGACGCAACAGGACTTACAAAACAAATCTCACTTTTTAGTGCCTTTGCCTATAATGTAAATTCAGTGACCATAGGATATGCTGTTACTGCTTACTCGCTGATACTGGCGTTCGTTCCTGGGGCCAATGCGATGTTGTCATTTCTGATTAGCATGCTGTTAAGTGTCCCTCTTTTGCTCGTTTATGCTATCTTTACAGCTTCAATGCCTCGTTCTGGCGGAGAGTATGTTTTCATTAGTCGCACGCTTCATCCGTGGTTGGGATCACTTGCAGCATTCACAGTCTGGTTGATAGAGATAATCTACCTAGGCATTAATTCAAGTTGGATTGGCAGCGTGTACATGTCTGCACCTCTCGTCTTGATGGGGGAGGTTCTAAATTCGCAAGCCTTGATTACAATAGGTAGTGCGGTTGCTACCCCACTTTGGGCGTTCGTGATAGGAACGATTGTCATAGTCGGTGTTGGGGTGAGTATGATATCTGGCACAGGTACGTACCTAAAGCTTCAGAACGTTATTTTCGTAATTGGTACGATCGCCGCTATTGTGATGATTGGGGTTCTGCTAGGTGCTACAAATGGGCAATTTGTAACATCGTTCAATCAACATCTTGCTCCGTACATGACGAACTCCACCAACCCATACAACGATATCCAGAAGATTGCAGCACAGCAAGGCTTCACGATAGCACCCTTCAGCTGGTACGCTACTTTAGTAGGGAGTGCTATAGCGTCTGGTGCAATTGCTTATTCGTATTTCTCTACGTATGCGGGTGGCGAGATGAAAAGAGCTTCGAATGTTGGCAGACAGTCGTTTGTAATGTTAGGTTCAATGGTATTCAACACAGGATTAGCAATGATAATCGCGTCGCTCATAGTTGCTGTTGCTGGCTCCAACTTTGCAGGTGCGACCTTTTATCTTGGCACAGTTGCACCAAGCTCATGGCCCTTCCCGGTTTCACCATTTCTCAACGTCTTTATTGCAATGCTCACTGACAATGTAGTGCTTAACGCAATTATGGCAGTCGGGTGGATGTCATGGGGAATAGCTACAACAGTGATCATATTCTTAATGGTCTCAAGAATGCTCTTTGCTTGGTCTTTCGACAGGCTAATTCCATCTTTCTTCGCCGATGTCAGTGAAAGATTTCACACACCTGTCAAAGCGATAGTTACGATAATCGTGTTGGGAGAGATATCCACATTAATATTTCTGCAGTACGCGGCTGCATATGGAGCGCTGATCGCTTTGGGTAATACTGTTTCATGGATCGCTACTGCCTTCTTGTTCGTAAGCATAGCAGCAATACTTTTCCCGTACGTGGCAAAAAGCTCGTATGAAGCTTCTCCTGCAAGCAAATACAAAGTTGGTAAGATACCTTTGATCTCGCTTATGGGCGTAATAGCCGCTACATATCAGATTGTGCAGGTCTACTTCTTCCTAACGGTGCCTTCTCTGGGTGCACTTACACCCGGGGTTCTCTCCTTCTGGGGAACGGCGCTCCTTGTCGCGGCATTGTTGTATCCAGTCATATATCTGATTAGGAAGAGACAGGGGATAGACCTCAGGATGGTTTTCGCAGTAGTGCCGCCCGAATGAGGCAGAAAGCAATTTCAGTTGCGTTCGCTCTACCAGCTCATAATCGGAGTACCTCAGCACGATTCGAAAAGTTGACAGTAGGATGTGTTTGCTAGTTCGATTATGCATCATCAATCGCAGCGGATGATCGATGAACCGACGCGGACTAAGACAACGTTCTATGTTCCTTTGAGGGAGAGAAAATGGCCTGGGACAGTAGGAAAGCGTGGAGCATTTAACTAAAATCAAAGTTGTAAATGTGAATATGAAATGAGTTCCTTGAGAGGTTGTTGAATTGGCTGACGTTCTAATCGAACATGCGACAGTAGTGACATTGGATGACAGGAGGAGGATAATAACGGACGGAGCAGTCGCAATTCAGGATGACAGCATTATTGCAGTTGGCAAGACACATGAGCTGAAGCGTGATCAACGTGCCCGCATAACAATCGACGGAAGGGGACAAACTGTTCTTCCTGGTTTAATTGACTGCCACGCACGCGAAGCCCAAGCCATAATGCGTGGCGCCGCGGAAGACACCACATTTCCGGATCCATGGCTCACGCAATACGTCTGGCCTCTGGAAGGACACTTAACACCCGAGATTGCAAGGGCGAGCGCAAGGCTATGCATGTTAGAGATGATAAAGTCTGGCACAACTACCTTCGCTGATCCCCTCATACACCTCAAATGGGATTTCGACAGTATAGCACAGTCAGTATGGGATTCCGGACTGAGAGCAGTCCTCTGCAAAAGCGTCAATGACACACCCACCTATGCCGCTCTAGAGAGGAAGGACATGATGATAGGAACAGGAATGGAGGAAGACAAAGACGCTGCGATAGCAGAGGCTATGAGGATGCATCATAAGTGGCATGGAAAGGATAACAGAATCAAGATATGGTTTGGCCCGACAACACCTGGTGGCTGCACCCAATCTACACTTAAGGAAGTTACCCAGCTGGCGAGAGAAAACGGGATGGGAGTAACCACCAACTTCGCGGAAGAAGAGGAGGACGTGGAGTACGTGAAGAAGGCGATTGGAACGGGAATGTTCGATTATGCTCGTGCCTGCGGTTTGGTCGGTGAGAACATCCTACTTGTTCATTCTATAGGGCTATCCAACGAAGAAATCGATTACCTCGCAGCTACTAAGACAAGGGTTTGTACCACTCCTATATCAGAGGGGCGCTTTGGGCCAGTCACGAGGGCCGTCGAGATGTTGGAGAAAGGCGTATGCGTGTCACTCGGATGTGACGGCGGCATAGCCAGCAACACCTATGACATGTTCCGCGAAATGCGTGGTATGGCCGCATTGAATAAGGTCGATCGCCTGCCAACGGCCATGCCTTGCGAGACATGCCTAGAAATTGCAACTAGGAATGGCGCGAAAGCTCTTGGATGGGAAGGCATTGTTGGTTCTATTGAAGTGGGGAAGAAGGCAGACCTGATTGTTGCGAATCTTGATTCAGCGCACGTAACTCCGAATATCAACGTTCTAGCAAGCTTGGTTCATTCTGTTCACGGGGGCGATGTCACCTATGTCATAGCAAATGGAAAAATGATAATGTCAGAAGGGGAAGTCAAGACAATGGACGAGGAACGAGTTCTGAAAGACGCACGCAAGTGCGCAGAAGAACTCATAAGCGCAGCAGGTCTGTCCGGAAAAGTGGGGCCCAAATGGCCAGTTGCATGATGCGTCACCCTGAGCTAGACATAATATCAGCAAACGAGAACTGAAGACGTTAAGACTCGGCTGGTCTCAATGAGTTGAACTCTTCGAAGAACCAGAATTAGCGGAATCCTGTTCAATGTGGAGTAAGCGTTCGATCTCTTCGAATGTGTTCTACGCTAAACGTGGTTCTGACGGTTTCATGTAGGGAATGGCCCACCCACGATGGCTTTCGATGACCAAGCTTTTTTTGTCAGCTCTTTCCACAAGGTCGTATGCCCTCCTTTCGGCCTGATTCATTAGCTCTTCCTCATCTATCTTCGCGGTTATATTTCCCTGATCTACGACTACTCGTCCGTCTATGATGGTCGTTTCGATGTCGGTTGCCATTCCTCCATAGACCAAAGCGGTCAAGGGTCGCGTATGTGGGGAATAGTTCAACCTGCCCTCGTTGACGACTATTATGTCCGCCTTCTTACCTGGTTCCAGGGATCCTATTGATCTATCCATTCCTAATGCTCTTGCGCCGTCAATAGTAGCCATCTCCAATGCTTTCTCTGCAGTCGTGCACGTGGCATCTAGCAGGACGCCCTTGTGTATCAAGCAGTAGGTTTTCATCAGCGCAAAGAAATCTTCATTCGCGTGGCCCCCGTCATCGATTCCAAGGCCGACCGTAATTCCCTCTTTCATCAACCTAGGCACTGCAGCAATGCCTGATGCGAGATACTGGTTACAGATCGGCTGGTGTGAAATCTTGGTCTCATTTCTTTTCAGTCTCGCCATGTCGCTCTCCGTCAACCAAACGGCATGCGCAAAAAGAACGTTATTACCGAGGAATCCTATGCTGTCAAGATATTCGATTTCTGTTTTTCCAGTTCTTCTCTTCATAAGCTGGACCTCTTTGAGTGACTCGGCTACATGAGAATATGTCCCAGTACCATACTCGTCAGCTACTTGTTTCATCGCTCTGAACATTTCATCAGTACAGACTGGAGGCCAAGACGCGTTGCTCCAAATCCTAACCATGCTATCGGCCTTGTTGTATTTTTGGAATAAGCTTGAGCAATCTTTCTTTGCCGCTTCGGCATCATAGCGAAATATGTCTGATACTTCTTCCTGATGGTCAGCTCCTCCTACTGCTTCTATGATTCTAATTCCCAATTCCGTACTGGCTTTTGCGATGTCATCAACGGAGGCTCGCTTGCTTATGTGATTGGGTAACCATACAACACTATCATCGAAAACTGTTGTTATCCCTGACTTAATCTGTTCGGCCATGCATGCCTTAGCCCCTATGTAGATATCTTCCGGTTTCGTCACAATAGACAATGGCATGACCATTTCTTCGAGCCACGTGAAGAGATCTCGGTCATCGCCTAATTGGCGAATAAGATGGCCTGAGTAATGGTCGTGCGCGTTAACGAATCCCGGCATCACCAACCTTCTCCTCCCGCCAAATATTCGATCTGGCTTGTATTTCGCCTTGATTTCAGCTGAGGGGCCAACATCAACAATTGTATTGCCTTCGACGTAAACGCCGCCATCTTTCAATACCCTACGTGCACTGTCCATCGTGACAACAAGGTCGCCAGCTACCAGAAGTGAACTCAAATAATTCGCCAGAAAGACGAAAAAGGCAAAAACACGGTGACTGGATATAAATATTCTAGGAACGAAGCTCGGCCTATTGAATGTCTTTAAATCAAGTATCCAAAAACTCAAATACACTTGGCAACAGGCTTACATTTATGACGAAGACGCCACATATCCCAGCGTTCACGAGAGAAGCAACCGGTCTTGTGAGATCCATCAGCCCATGGACCATGTTGTGGGCAAGCATGGGCGAGATCGGTTTTGGTACCGGTCTTTTGTTGATGAATGACGCTGATTCATTTCTTCCATCCGGCAATCCAGGCGGCAATGTAGTTATCGCCTCTATCATATTTCTCGTTATAGTCCTCTTTGAAGCGTACCTTTACAATACAATAACGGTAGCCACCCGCCGCGCAGGAGGCGACTACGTATGCATGAGCAGGAACATCTATCCTGCTCTTGCAAGCATTCTAATCTACGGGTTCATATTCACAGGATTCCCGTTTACGGCGATTTCCTTGAATTGGATGTTCACATTATCTCTTTTACCGTCTATGTCAACAATCGGTGTGGTAACTGGGAACAGTGGTCTTATCTCACTGTCATCTGCACTTGGAACTCCAGTTTCTCTTGCTGTTGTCTCGTTGATACTGTTGGCAGTATTCACGGCTGTGGATATTGTATGGCCGAAACAAGGCTTCATGTCTCTCGGGCTCTTTGCGTTATTAGGCACGGTTGGAACACTGGTGATGGCTGCGGTCTTCTTGGCCGCTGGTCCATCGGGAATTCAGAGTAGCGTTGCGAATCTATTATTGCAAAACAACGCAACATACACTAGTATTGCATCCCAGTATACCGGCCCTTCAGTGTCATTACCTGCGATTATACTCCTATTTCCGTTCCTCTACTTCACCTTGCCTTTCATAAATAATACAGCAGATTTCTCTGGAGAAGCACGCAATATCAAGAGATCCGCTTTCACCGGTACGATCTTAGCAGCTCTTCTTAGTGGAGTACTCTTGATTGTTCTCCTCCAGATGTACTACAGCTATCTCGGCTTCAACTTTGCCATGCAAGCCCCTAGTTCATGGCCTTCCTCTCTTGCCGCTGCTGGCATATTTCCGAACATGCTGACCATAGCGACCATAGCAGCTAAAGACAATGTTGCGCTAATGTGGATTATGAACGTGTTATTTGCGCTTTGGTACTTAGCGTCTGTTCAGCAGAGCCTTATCGGAATTTCGAGATACATATTCGCGGTGAGCTTCGACCGATTACTCCCCATAAAACTCGCGAACGTTAGCGACAGATTTCACTCGCCTGTAACGGCCATTCTTCTCGAATCTATTGTGACCGTTCCAATGATTCTTTTTGTCTCTTTTACGAGCTGGCTCTCCTTGTTCTCAACCACGGCCGCGAGCACAATCTTCTTCACATTCATCGGAATAACCGGTATCGTTTACGCTTGGAAGAAAAGAGAATCGCTGAAGAATACCTCCATTTGGCTCATCATATCAGGTGCAATCGTCTTCTGTTTCTTCCTCTACATGACATACATGGTTCTCGTCATACCATATTACGGAATAAACACGCCCACCTGGGCGCTATTGTTGGGTGTCTGGATACTTGGAGCACTGGCATACCCGATCTCTAAGGCCTATTATGGCAGACAAGGGCTCGATATCCGCATGGTCTTCAAAGAGCTTCCCCCCGAATAACCATTCACACAAACCTAAACGTTTGCGAATGTCCGTAAGATCGAGAAAAATACAAAATGTATCATTTCAGGTCATGAACCGCGCTTTTATTAGTAGACTCGTGCCTTAGCACGCGACGTGTCCGCTGGATTACTCGGTAATTTTGGCGTCATCCCACACTACCTGTTGGCCTGCTGGTGATCTGTCTCTCTCGACAAATAGGTCATCGAGTTCGATTCCTACACCAGAGTGAGAAAGGCATGGAAAACTTCGGTGGACAATGAACTATCCAAAGAACGAACATGTGTACAAGTTGGTTTATCGTTCTAGGTAAGAGTTTTTCGAAAGCTGCGTCCAATCAAATTTGACTCTGTGCGTGTAACCGGCAGACAGTACTCGACGGTGCACAGGTTCACTTGTATTTGCTCCAATTGGCAGGCTGACCAGTTGCAGCTTCGGTTTTGAGAGAAACCTCTCGCCCATGCCAGTTCATGTTTCGCGCTCCGATCATCACCTTCCTTTGCCGGAGGAGACGCCCTGTCTCATTCTGTTTGCGCGAAGGTAGATGAAGGGATAGATTGCTTATATGTACCGGTAAAGTGGGGTCAGAATCCCCTGCCCCATCCCTGGACCCGAACCTTATTCGGTTCAAATCCCTCCGAGTCTGGCCCTAATAGAGTTCAAGTCCTTCTCATTCAAATCGATCAGGGAATCCGACGAGGAAGACGACCAAGCAATCGCGCTGTTATCAGCGCTAGGGCGCTTGTTGATTACCTGACTCCAAACCTGAAGCGTGTTGTGATAGGCGTTCCTTGATTTCTTGCGGGAAAGGACACGATTTGCGAATCTCAGTATCGAAATGCACACCGACGAGTTCGCTCGTAGATATCGTATCCATTTGTGGTCTGCGCCGCATCGTGTGGACGAACCTTATCGTCTTCTCCGTGACTTCGAGCAGCTCGGTTTGTATTTCTACGATATCCCCCGAAAATAGTTCAAGTAGGTACTTTGTCTGCTGGCTTACTGCAGCCATCCCCCTACGGTTCGCCTTCATGTACTCGGAAGTGATTCCAAACTCCGAAAGGAACGCCCAGGTTGCCTGATCGAACATGGAAGCGTAGTATTGAACGTTCACGTGCCCCATATGATCAATGTAATGCGGATAGACTACGCCCACGAAAGTCGTCGACAAGAAGAATTTCTCGCAACCTCGTGCTTCCCACTCTCGCTCTTTAGAGTTTCTAGTTGAATCGGTCTACCACGCTTTCTGCGACTGTAAGGCGGGTGTCCCACAGCTAGGGTGCGTAACATTCTATTGCAAACCACTAAGAGCGCATGACCGCACTCTAAGTGGGTTTACAATTCGGGTTCAGTAAAATCTTCATCGGTTACTGTCCTTCCTTTTCGTTGTCAACTTTCGTCGAGTGAGTGTTCTGAGTAGTGTGTGTCTTTGGAGAGATGACAAGAGCATCCGTCGTATCTGATGTCAATTTTCGTGAACGTAGCGCACCTTGAACTTTCAATTTTGCAGCATCACAGTACGCACTCCAAACAGACGGGTTTGGGTCGTAGACTCTAAGAAATTCCCTGTCATAACCAAGCACAGTCAGCATATGCCAGTTTTTCGGCGGAATCGGTACCGAAATTATGGCGGGTCTATTTTCGTCTACACATTCTTCGAGAAAGCTAACTAACGCATTGAATGATCCATGAAATTGATACTCTTCACAATATCGGATATCGGCCCACGAAAACTCGGAGTATTGCTTCAATACATCCTGGATTGGTTTCAGTCCTACCTGATCCAGCCCTTTCCTTCTCACGAATTCGCGTAGTATTTGCCCCTGCGTTACTGTTGAGTTAGGCATGTGATATTTTGCGACTGCCTCAATACTCGCGGGAATACACCAATCACGGTTTGGCGGCTGTCTTACTTCAAACGGAAAGCGTTCAAAGTATCGAATCAGTTTCATGTCTTCTTACTCCTATGCCTTGTGTTATACCGTTCGGCGTTTGAATCAATGTAAGCGACTTTTTTTCTCCCGCCACTCGGATTCCTATGTCGGTCGGCGTCTTTTCATTTAACCCAACGGGGCACTAGCTGGGCTTGCTGAATTCCAAACTGGGATACAAGGGCTTCCCTTGTGACCTGATTAACTTGCGACCGTGACCTCGCCTCCACTAGGATATAGTACCTACCGAATCTCAAGGAAATTATGACTACTGAAAACTTCTCCTCAAACCGTGATTTTGTGAGGTCTTTAGCAAAACACTAAGAGGAATATGGAACCTAGAGGGCAGGTGAGGCAAGGTCGTGAGTTCATCATCTCACGCAAAAATGCTTGGCTTCCTAGTTCTAGTAGTTGTTGCTGTGGCGAGTGTCGGATCCGAACATGCGAACAATTGAAATTGCACAAGCTTCCTGGAAAAAGTGCTTACGCCTATTTGAAATGAGCTTGTTCGTTTTGAAAGTGTGTGTGGCACCCTTGGCGCGGCCGACCAAATTTGAACCGCAGCTGATTAATTCGGCACGGGTGCGTTGAACTTCGGAGAGACGCTTCGCGGTTTCTAGGCCTACATCTTCCTCAAATATTTCAGGTCTTCATCGTCGGCTTGGCTAAGGTTCCTCTTGATCAACCAGCTCTGCAAGAACCCGGGAATGCCCTTTAGGCTCATCTCTACTGTGGTGCTCACCTTCGTCCCTTCCCCTGCCTCAGTGTACCGGTTTTCGACGTGGCTGCCGGGAACTAGAAGCCCATCGCTCGCGACTATCTCCCAGTTGTACATCTCCGGCGGCGTGATCTCGACCGCCCACGTGGTCGTGTAGTTTCTGCCGAGGAGCCGCATCTTGCGCTCCAAGACCCAGCGGTTTCCCTCCCTGCTGATCTGGCGTTGAGAGAGGATGTTCGGGTGAATCCTCCCGATCTGATCATCCTCAGGATGCAGTTTCAGCACTCTCCAGAGCTGTTCCCTTGGCGCGGGAAAGACGCTCTCCATCGTGAAATGTGTCATGCCATTAGCGTGGCTACATAGCAATTTCAGACTTTGCGTCTCACGTTTGCGTCGTCGTTCAGGCTTTGATTTCGTGTGTGTGGGTATGCTGGTGCGAGCAAGTGTGTGTGTACTACTGGTGCGGGCAACGGAATTTGAACCGGCTTATATGTACCGGTAAATTGGGGTCAGAATCCCCTTCCCCGCACCAACCTAGACCCAACATCTTTCAAGAGCGATCCAGTGAGTGAGAATAGGAAAACCGCCATCATTCTCGTCTATAGGCCGCAAGGGATCACGCGAGATAAGCGAACGGTCCCAAGGACATTCTGAGGCTCGCACGTCTGCAACCTAATGGAGGGATTGCTCACACTGTTTTCGTTCTCAGCTGTGGGGCTACAAGACCCGTACACTCGCCGTACAAAGAAAGAATACTTTCCGCATGGCTAATCAGGGCGTTGGCTTGACGCGTGTATGTCTTTTAGCCCGTTCCCTGTGGCGCCGGCGGGTTCGGCGAAAATTTATTCCTCTCGCGCCAGCTTACGCATCGCTTCTAGCACCTCTTCGTCTGTTACAGTGAGAATACCAAACGAGACCGCACCCCTAATCGTTACGGGAAAAGATCCGCGACTCTAGAGAGCGGCTGGGCCAAACTCTTAAAGGCCGACGTTAGTCGGAGAGGTTCTCATGAGTCTAGATTTTCTGTTTCGCCCTGCGACGATCGCGATTGTTGGCGCATCGAGAGACAGAGAAAAAGTGGGTAACATAGTGCTCAGAAATGTCCTGTCGACATTTCACGGCAAAGTGTACGCGGTAAATGATAAGGCCGAAAAAGTAGAAGGCTTGCAGTCCTACAGGTCTATCAAAGATATCAAAGAGGACATTGAGCTTGCTGTAGTGACGGTACCAAGACAGTATGTCCAACAAGTGATTGAGGAAGCTGCCGAAAAAAAGGTCGGAGCCGCTATCATAATCGCGTCTGGCTTCAGGGAGTTGGATTCGTACGGAGCCAGTCTTGAAACGGAGCTGAACAGAATATCGGCCAAGAGCGGCATGAGGTTCCTGGGGCCGAACACGCTCGGTCTAATCACTGCCTCCTTCAACGCGACCTTCACTTTCTCTGATGTGAAGAGGGGTAACATAGCCCTCGTTGCCCAAAGCGGGGGGATAGGTGTCTACATGCTGAACTGGGCTCAGATGACAAGAACAGGAATCAGCCATTTTGTTAGTCTAGGCAATCAGGCCAACATTTCGGAGACAGAGGTTTACGAATATCTTGTACACGACCCTCAGACACGTGCTATATTCACCTACGTCGAGGGAGTTGCTGATGGACCCCGGTTCTTGGATACCGTTCCGGAGATAGCGGCGAGAAAACCTTTGATCTTCCTCAAGGGAGGCGTCGGGAAGAGCGGCGCTCAAGCTGTCAAAACTCACACGGGAAGCCTTGCAGGCTCGATGGAAATCTTCAGAGCAGCCGTGAAAACCGTTGGTGGAATAATCGTCGACGACTTGGAGGATTTCTTGAACCTTATCAAGCTCGTGTCTTCAGACGAACCTATCAAACGAGATCTGCTGGTCATCACGAACTCTGGCGGTCACGGTGTCCTGGCAACAGATGAAATAGAGAGACAATCCCTAAACCTGATAGACGTCCCCGAAAGAACAAAAGACGAATTGGTAAAAGTTCTTCCTGCGCAAAGCACTCCGAAGAACCCTCTCGATCTTTCTGGCGACGCCGGCAGGGACAGATACAAGAGTACCTTGAGCATTGTTCAAGACCTAGACTGCTCCAAACTGGTTGTCGTCCAATCGCTGCCTATGATCAGCTGCACGGAAGTTGCGAAGCTGATTCTCAACCACAAGGGCAAGAGCATGATCGGAGTTGTCATGGGCATGGATGAGGACGCGGCTGCGAGGATTCTCGATTCAGCAAACATCCCTGCCTTCACGTTTCCGGAAGATGCTGTGAGATCAATCAGTCGTCTGACGAGCAGGAGGGAACCTAGGAGAAAGATCAGAGTCTCGTCGCCGCTTCCTGGCACACAATCGATCGTGACGGGGAAGAGCTACTTGAAAGACTCTGAAGCAATGAAACTCTTTGACGCCTACGGCCTAAAGACACCTAGATATGGGATTGCGACAACCGTTGAAGAAGCAAGAAAAATCTCCACAGAAATCGGCTTTCCAGTGGTGATGAAAATCTCCACAGACGAACCCGTCCACAAGACAGAACTGAACGGCGTACGGATCAACGTAACTGCTGAAAGCGTGGAGACGACATTCAAAGAGTTAGCTCAACTCTCCAAGAGAATCCTAGTCCAACAACAGCTAACCGGTGCGGAGGTCTTCCTAGGAGGAATTGATGATCCCATTTTCGGTCAAGCTGTCCTGGTGGGGCCAGGTGGAACATACGTCGAACTTCTCAGGAGCCTCAGTTACGGACTTTCACCGATATCTGAGGATGAAGCCTTCGAAATGCTTTTGGAAAGCAAGGTTCACCAGATGGTCACTGGAAGAGGCAGGAGATTTGATGAAGCGGATCTCATCAGAGCAATCACAACGCTGTCAAGAATGATAGTCGATTTGAAAATCAAGGAAATTGACATCAACCCGCTCATCGTGAACGAGAACGGCTGCTTTGCAGTGGACATCAGAACCGTTCTCAATCCTCCGACCTGAAATCAGTTCAAGTCACCGACCTTGCGTCCTGTGATGCTCGGTTTATTATGATGATTCAAACGTGGAGTGTAAAGCACTCCCCCCACGCACCATTAAACCCCGCTCAAGAAACGAAGTCCACCGCAGGAAATGCGACGAATTCGTTCATCGTTTGTGTTCTAGTGCTTTGATTCGGCGTTCGAGTTCTTCGATGCGTCTCGTGAGACCATGGATAGCTTCGTGATGCCCGTAGCTGTGATCGACGAGATCGTTGAGCAGTTTCTTCAACTCTCGAGCGGTCTTCTCTTCCACCAAATCCCATCAACCGTCAATAGATATTACCGTTATTTATGGATAATTTGGACCAGCTAACCCACACACATAACAAAACGGCGGACCTCAAGCCAACAACTCACATACAACGAATTGCATCATCTGCTTGCTTCCCGTTCTTGTCAATCGTGGTAGTGGGTCTAATGGTGTTCACATATCTCTAATCATTGTAGTTTCATGAATACTCTCGCCATGTCCGTCCGCATTTCGTACATTTGAAGAACTGGGTCGAGGCTTCATCGCCACCGCGAGTTTGAACCATCCAATAGAAGGCTTCGCCATGCCCGCATTTTTGGCAGCTAACTTTCATTTTCGGGAGAGTCTGTAGGTTCTTCTCAGCCTTACCGATTACCACGACGGATTCCTTGGCTGTTCCGAGTTTCTGTACTACCGGATCCGGCCGCCTAGTTGCTTCTCCGCACTTAGGGCATGCTAACACAACAATCTTTTCCTTCTTAACTGGAATGAGCGCCAGACTACATTTCGGGCAGAACTGCATACTGGATTACAACCGAATTGCGGGCGTCCAGTCATATACGCATTTAATCCTTCCTTCCTCTCTCCGTTGAGACTTCGCCAAAGAACCATACCCCACCTCTCAGAAAACGTAGTAGCAACCCTATGTCGAACTCAGGAAATGAGGCACGTTTGCTTTTCTTCTGACCCTCCATCTTCAATTGTCACAAAGTATGAACATGAAATCAGTTTTTATGGTAGTTCTACCTATTGCGCTGGCAGTATACTGGAGATCTTACCTGCGTGGATGATGGGAGGGCCGTCAAGGTCGTGCCGATTATCGCGGCGAGTATTATCTTTCGTATAACTAGAAAATTGGGACGGTGGAAA
>Ga0181533_1001118_pt1 | contig 35083 bp, 34 predicted proteins | sample PEATcosm2014_Bin_45_FD_119772 | JGI IMG/M metagenome (GOLD analysis project Ga0181533, IMG submission 119772) | Peatland microbial communities from MTU Mesocosm Facility, Houghton, MI, USA - PEATcosm2014_Bin11_60_metaG | ecosystem: Environmental > Terrestrial > Soil > Wetlands > Peat | place...
CGGGAACTGTACTTGTCGAGTTTGACGATGTTTCTTTGCAGGGTATCGATAGTGCTTCTATCCAGTTTTTGTAGGTATTCGAGTTCGCGGAGTATGAAGATGAGTGATAGGCGGATTGGTTTTCCAACCCGTTCCTCTTGGATGCGAGTTAGGTTGTAGATTGGGGTTGACTCCTCCACCCTGATCAGGTGTTCAACTTCATCTAGAGCTAGTATGAGGTGTATGTTCTTGTCGTCAAGCATGTCCATTAGAGTGTGAAGAAGTTCTTCGGGTGCGAAGCCGCGTTTTGGAAATTCAGGTTCGAACTGCGTCAGAACTCGCTTGAGAATCATGAAGAGGCTGCCTTTCGCTTCGCGGCAGTTCACGTGAACATACTGGAGATTGACTTTTCGCCCCTTCGCAGCCTTGACTAGGTCTGTGCCGAAGCGTTGAGCCAAAACCGTCTTCCCCGTCCCCACATCGCCCGTGATCAGAACTCGTTGGCTTGTGGAGAACGGGCTGTCAAGGGAAAAACGGAAGAGTTGTGTTAGAAAACGCATCTGATCGTCGCGGTGAGGAAGGTTGCGGGGTATGAACTCCAACGAAAGAGGGGTTTCGTCCTTGAAAACTGTCGGTCTCTCTAACGTCTCTTTAACGATGTCGGAAGACAATTGAACGAGAGCCCCTACTCTCGGCATTGTTTACAATACCCCCATTTTATGGTGTTTGTTGTCTAAAGCGATAAAAATAGGAGAGCAGGGTGAAACTGATTGACGAGCCACATTAAACTTCTTAGTCTAAGGTGCAAGAGTAAGTAAATTCTGACTTCAGACGATGGTTTTTCCAACACACCGAAACTAGGTCAGATGCCGAGAACTTGACGTTACCCGAAGTAAGGTAACGTTACCTCTTCGGTTGAAAACTGGATAGAATTCGACTGTTACCGTTCGGTTGATACAAACCAACGGATACTTGCAGGTTGATGGAGGGATTCTATCGGTCTAAACTAAGGAGAAATAGAAGCGCGAAAGTGAACGAGACAGCTAACCGAAGAGGGAGTCGCAGTATTACTTGGTTTTGTCGGTATGTTGGGCTTTGGCATAGCTTGGATCATGGTAACGGATACTCCGTATAGCTACACTTTCTTGATAGCCTTAGGCTTCTTTGTTCTCTTTACCGTATTCGATGTCAATCGAGTATCCACAAAGCACATTCGTCTGGTTGACTGATCTTCCAACCAAGCCCATATTTAGCAGTGAATAGGATAGCCTTCAGCATCCTTTCGCTAAGGGTGCTGTTTGTTGTCTGTTGCTTTCTTTGATGTACTGGGTTTTTTCGGTGCTACATCTTTTCTTGCTTGGATCACATTTGCACCCTTACAATCAGATCAACTTGAGAAGTTTACAGAATGGAGTTCTCGTAAGACCGCAAGAGACAATTTTGCGGAGGTTAACGATTACTTCTTGGGTTCATTCCTAGGTTTTGCTAGTGCGGCAGGTTGCGACTATATCTACCACTATGTTCAGCTTCATCAAGTGTACAAGGCATACGCTACTCCTCTGTTTGATGGAATAGGCGTGGGTTTTTTCACCGGAATGGCAGGATTACTGTGGGCCATCTTATACGTGCGTCTAATCATAAAGGGTGAGAAAGATTGGGACGACCTTAATCTGCCGCCCTTAAGTTATACAGTAGTTATTTCCGCCTTTGTCGTCGTTTCGGCATATCTTGAGGCAACGGGTCTAGTTTACAGCCCGACATTCTTGGAGGGTGGTGCATGGTTTGTTTCAATTCTCTTTACAGTATGGGCAGGGTGGCAAACAATTAGGTATCACGACGAGGTGAAGTTGAAGCGAGGGGTCAAGCACAGAGCAATAATCGGCAGCATCGTGTTACTATCGATATTTGTAATCGCAAACTACATCGTTATACCTTTCATTCGTTGGGTTGAGAGTGAGAATCTAACGGATAGTTTCATTCTGTTACTAGGAATTCTCACCCTTGTGTATCTCGCATATCACCTAGTACCAGTTAACTCAGCCTTTTTCGAGCTGCAGCAGCTTCCGCAACAAGACTAGGTCGTGTTCGCATCCGTCAATTATCGCCTTCAAACCTAACTGATGAATGCGCCAAAGTAAGACATTGTAGTTTTTCAGTCGTTCACCTTTCAGGTATGCTTCTAGAGTCTTCCTCTCAGTCGGGCCGAGAATCTCTTTTCGTACCAAGATTCCTCATGTTACGATATAGTCACAAGTCTTATATTTAGGTTGTGTTACTATATCGTAATAGATGAAAACCAATGCAGAAAGCGGTTCTCTCCCGTGAAGAAAAAGGGCGACTGATTGCTGAGAATCCAAGCCAAATTCAGCAGATGGATGAAAGCCACTACAAAGTTGCTTCCCAACGCGGGGACGGCATGTATGATGTAGTCCATAGAGAAAGCGGTTCGTGGCTATGTAACTGCTTAGATTTCCACTACCGCGCATTAGAGCAGCGACATATTGTTCGCTGTAAGCATATCATCGCCTGTCAAATGCGCGAGCAGTTACGAGAAAAGGTTAGAGAGAACGTAATCATTCGACCTGTCGAAATTACTGCTTGTATCTACTGCCACTCCGATAAGGCTCTGAAAAGGTTCGGAATACGCCATAACAAGTACGGTGACATTCAACGCTTCCTATGCGTAAGTTGTGATCGGACCTTTAGCGTGAATGTCGGATTTGAACGGATGAAGCACAGTCCGCAAGGAGTAACGACAGCGATGCAGTTGTACTTTAGCGGAGAAAGCCTTCGGAATACGGCTAGATCACTACGGTTGCTTGGAGTTCAAGTGAGTTACAAGACGGTTTTCATGTGGATAAAGAAATACACGACATTGATGCAAAACTACGCTAACCAGATCACACCGAATGTCAGCGACACATGGCGAGCCGATGAACTATTCCTGAAAGTCAAGGGGAACATGAAGTATCTATATGCGCTCATGGACGATCAAACCCGATTCTGGATAGCCCAAGAAGTAGCAGACACAAAATACACGGCTGATGTTCGGTCGCTCTTTCAACACGGAAAACACATTGCAGGAAAACAACCCAAGACCCTCATAACGGACGGCGCACCAAACTTCCACGAAGCATACAAGAAAGAATTCTGGACTCCAACAGGAACCGAACACATTCGAGAAATCCATATCGACGGTCAAGTTCACAACAATAAGATGGAACGCTTCAACGGACAACTTCGTGACCGAGAAAGAGTCATGAGAACCTTAGAGAAACCCGACACTCCAATCTTAGATGGGATGCAGATTTACCACAATTTCATTCGACCGCATAAGGGTTTGAAGTACAGGACTCCCGCAGAAGCAGCAGGCATCGAAGTACAGGGCGAAGATAAGTGGCTGACGCTGATTCAGAATGCCAGCAAGAAAGAGAAAGAAAACCCTAAACTTTCTAAATAAGAACGAATGTCTCTTAAGCTACTCGCACAATTTGTTCGAATCTAACTGCTAATCAGTAGAAACGAATGTATGGCTGGTAGCCAGATTCAATCATTAAAGATAATGGCTGGAACTAGGCCGAGTCCTGCCGTGATGAGATAGATGCCTGCGAGCCCTAAAATGCCCACAAGTAATCCAATAGTACGGCTTCTTGTGGTGCGATAGATCAAGTACGCTAGGATCAGTAACCCTATCCCTACAATCAAATCGGATAAGATTAGAACCATGCTATTTTTCTCCTGTGCGTGGAGATGAACGCCACTCTCTTCGTTTCATGTGTTACGGCGCTTTTTATCACTTTGCTTATTTTTCGTGTTTCTATTAAAGAAAATGAACCTAAAGTAATTCGCTTGAGCGCCGTAGTGTTCGTGCTGGCAATCGTTGGCGTGTTAGCGAGTCTCGTTAACTATTGAGGCTATCCACCGAGAGATAGTCCGATACTGAAAGGCATGGAGATTTATCACAACTATATTCGGCCACACATGGCTTTAGAAGGCAAGACATCTGCTGAGAAGGCAGTTTTCTTGCTAATGTCGTCGTTTCCTTTCAAGGTCCCTTATCGGTCACGAAATTGACAGAGTTCCCACATTCGTCGCACTCCAATGTAATCGATGTCGATTCTCCTTGACCCTTAGGAGTAGGGTAGTTTTCGGTGGAGTAGTGTTGCGATCTACCTGTTGGACGTAGGTGTCCTTTTCCGCATTTAGGACAAACATCACCGTCTTTCATGCTTAACACCTCACGACATGCATAGTCCAAAATGGTCATTTAAGATATGACAGTATTATGTGCCTGACTTCTAAAGGCATCAACCGAACGGTAACAACAGCAAGAATTTTTATCATCAACCGACAACGTAACGTTACCCGAAGTAAGGTAACGTTACCTCTGTGGTTGGTCGTTAGGGTTGTTACTTTTCGGTTGGTAAAGGTAAACTCGCCGTTAACTTAGGTAGGCTATCGTTTTCGTCTTTTACGATGACGCTTCGTGGACAGGGTAATGATGTCTCTATCAAGAAGAATTGATAGCACAAGGACTAACGCTAGGAGAACAAGAATCACTGCTGAAGCTATCCCTCCGAGAATTGTGTAAGGTGAAACCGTAGTCTGTGAGTATTGGGTTAGGGGAGTTGTAGTGTATGTGGTTAGCGTTTGGTATGCCTCAACGCTTTGAGACATGCTTTCAACTACTGAAATCGCATTAATCGTGATCGGCGCAGAGTTCAAGTTCACAATTTCCACTACATATGGACCCGATTCAGGAACTACAGCGTTCCCTGGTGATGGTACCTTACCGTTCAATGTGAAATCTACATCATGATAGGGCGAGAAGTTTTCATAAATGCCTATCACATAAGTTTGACCAATAACCGTCGCAGAGATGGATGATCCAACTTGTAAGTTGAAGCTACTCGATACCCATGGCGCGGTCAACGCGGACACGATATTCTGGGCACCACCATAGGCGGGGATGGTAATAGGGTTCGGTAGAGTGTAAACTGTCTCCATTTGGAGACTTGTAGTTGGCGCTTCAAGTTGAGTAGTGTAATTTTGGACTTCAGGTACTACTTGACTTGTTGTCACAGAGTACCAAGGCGCAAAAAGAGCGATAGCCACAACTATGAGCACTATTGATGAAATGATAATCGTTTTCAAGGCAACATTGAAAACAACTCATAAGCTCTTAAGACTTTACAGTTTCACGCCTCGCATTTTGAATTATGGTCATCCACTTATCCGTACCTTTGATTTCTATTCCCGCTTTCTCCGCTGGCGTTCTTCCCTCTAACGCTTCGTGCGGACGAACATAGTTGTGGTAGAGTCGATATCCTGTCAGAATAGGTGAATCTGTCCGTTTCAGGGTTCGGGTCACTTTCTCTCTCTGTCTTACTTCTCCGTTGAAGCGCTCCATGCGGTTATTGTTTCTATCTCCAGCTAACCGGATATGTCGGATATGCTCGGTGTCAGTTTCACGTTTCATGGTGTGGAATTCTTTCAAGTAAGCTTCGTGGAAGTTCGCCGCACCGTCTGTGATGAATGTCTTAGGCTTCTTACCCGCAACCGCCTTACCAAGTTCTAGTAGAGGTCGAACATCGGCTGTGTATTTCGTATTTGCGACTTGTTGGGCGATTAGAAAGCGGGTTTGGTCATCCATGAGCGCATAGAGGTAGGTGAGGTTTCCTTTCATTTTGAGGAACATTTCATCGGCCCGCCAAGTATCGGAGAGTTGAGGTCGAACCGTTGAAAGGTAGCGTTCCATTAGTTGCGTGTACTTCTTTATCCAAAGGTAAACGGTCTTGTAGCTAACTTCAACGCCTATCATTCGTAGCGAGCGAGCCGTGTTTCTCAGGCTTTCACCGGAGAAGTACAGTTGCATCGCGGCAGTAACGCCCTGCGGATTATGCTTCATCCGTTCAAAGCCCAAGTTGACCGTAAACGACTTGCCACATGACTTACAAGCGAATCTCTGAATGTCCCCATAGTTATTGTGACGGATGCCCCACTTGATTAGGCTAGAGGAGCGACAAAATATGCATACATTAAACCGAATCGGCTCAATAATTGTCGGAGCCGTTTCTTGCCGAACGGTTAGCTTGATCTGAACTGCCCAAATGTGTTTGCAGACTACGTTTCGGTACTGGAAGTCGGGGCAGGTGCAAAGCCAACCACCCTTTCGCTTCTTGGTTACATCATACATTTGGTCGCTGGATTGGGAAGCAACTTTGAAGAATCGGTCCGACAGAACTAAGACTTGGTTGGATTTTTCAGCTATCGCTCGACCTCTTTCTTCACGGGAGAGAACTTGAGCCATGGGCAATACATCTACCTACAGGTTGTATCACACATTAGTATAAAAACGTATCTACCGCCCCATACAGCGCACATATATGACGCTCCGTAGGTAAACCTAATATTCTACACGTTGTAATAGTTTCCCATGTGTTGCCTATGTCTACGTCGTACGATCTATTGTCAACAATGAGCATAGCTAGAACCGGAGCCAAATCTCTCAGAGCCACAGTCCCAGAAGGAATCGTTGCTTTCCTCCAACTCGTGGAAGGAGACAAACTCGCTTGGCGAATGGATGTCCAGAACGGAGAACGCATAGTCATAGTGCGAAAAGTGAACATTCCTCCTTCTACCCAGAAGGAACCTAAGAAACGTAAGTGAGACAGTGACAGCAATAGGGAACTCAGTTTTTGAAGACAACGACGCATTCTGTAAGGGTTACTTACCGAACATAACGACACTTACCGATGTGGCTCGCTCGAAGTACCTAAAGCATCCGTCAACGGGCATTGAAGATACCTTGCCAAATGTTGTTGGGCAAGTCGTGGATGAGTATATGCGTGAGAGAGGTAGTCAAGACTTCGCAAACAAACTAATCTCGCTTTACAAGAATGAGGTTCCAGATCGTGAAGTCATGGATGAGTTCACGAAAACGATGGCGAGGTTCAACGCTTCAGCAAACGCACTACATAGCGTCATTACGTTTCTGCGATCTAACAATTATCTGGAAGAAAGACTCGCAAAGAAACTTACGGGCTGTAATGCAGAGCGGCTTCGTCTCGAAAATGAACTTAAAGGTTCAAAAGAAGAGATTGAGCGTCTTAGGAGCTTAGTGCTTCTGCTCCACGGTGATCCAGACAAACACGACGACCCGACTAGCACTCTTGAACGAGCGTGATGCAATGGTAGACGATCTTGAGAATACGAAAACATGCCCACGTTGCCACCGTTTCATAATAGCGGAACAGCAAAATTCGCATAACTGTGAGATTCCAACTAGGGGCGCTAAGACAATTTGGTTCGATTGGGTTTCCGATGGTTTCACGGACAGGAACGATGACTATTATAGAAACGCAAAGGGGCTTGATGGAACATTATATGGATTGATCGTGTGCAAACATAATCCACCGCATAGCCTAGAGAAACGATGGCTAGTTGACAGACGCGACCTTGCTGTCGCCATCACCATCGCCATCACCTTAAGTCTAATTCTGTCACATTCGTTCGTTCTCGCTCACGCCGCTAGTTCGCCAACCGAAATTTCACAGACACACGCACCAACCATAGAGGTAACGTTACCCGAAGTAAGGTGGATTAAATAGGGCTGTTACGTGAGGTAAACAGTACTCCCTCGCCGATCGGGCTGGGCAACTCCCGAAACTAGCCCGTCGCAGCTCTGTTTCCTCCTTGTTTGGTAACTCATCTTATCGACTTTCAGGATTTGCCCTTAGCCACGGGGTTCTGGTTGCTGATTCAAAGCCGGCGTCTGAACTTGGCTAGCGATTGATTATGGGTTGGGTAATGATGAACCGTACCTGAAAAGGGATACAAGGGTGTAAGACAGTAGGCAGGGGGTGTAGTACACCCTCCGCCACATGGACCGCCCACTTCATCCGGCTCGATAGGATTCGATTACCCGGTAAAGTTCATCACGTTCAGATGGCTCAACCTCCTTAACCGACCCCTCGGCCTTTACCAACTTTCTACCCTGACTCCTCCGAGTTACAGTCCCAATGATTCTCGCTGGAATACCATGCTTCCTCAGGCCGCGCAGGATTCCACTGCTCTTCCGCCTATCCGCCACAATAAGAAGGCAACCTGAACTCATCAGGCGCAACGGGTCCACTCGGAGGGCGGAACATATTTCCCTAGTTTCCGGTCGAATTGCGATGCGTGATTCATGAATCACAAAACCAACCTGGGATGCTTCTGCGAGCTCCCAGACACCCTGCAACAGGCCCCCTTCAGTGGGGTCGTGCATTGCTCTAACTCCCCCAGCCCGCACTGCTATCAACGCGTCGTCCACCACGCTGATCAAGTTCCTCAAACCCTTGGCTCGTTTCATAGATCGGGGCCCGATCGTCTGCCGAAGTTTATGCGCGAAGTCAGTGGCTAGAACCGCTGTGCCTTCGATCCCTATGGTTTTTGTCATAATGATCTGATCTCGTGGGCGTGCGGTGTGTGACGTGACGTATTTCTTTCTCGAGACTACCCCAACCATATACCCGATCACGATCGGGCGTTTCAAGCCTGGCGTAACCTCTGAGTGGCCTCCCACGACGGCAACGCCGATTCCTTTCGCCGCTTTGTCGATTTGTTTCATGATCTTGTCGACTAGGACTGCGGTCGATCTCTCTGGAAGGAGTAGGTCGCACAGGAACCACTTCGGTCTCGCTCCCCTACAAGCTACGTCGTTGGCGTTTACGTGAACTGCGAGCCATCCAATATCGAAGGCCGTGCCGGTGACTGGATCGGTTGTCAAAACCAAAACGTCTTTCCCAAGCGATACGAGGGCCGCATCTTCACCCACCGACGACCCGAGAATTACCGACCGATCTTTGGCGCCCTTGTAGCGCAACACACTGCGAACTAGGACCTCAGTTGGAATTTTCCCAGTTCGAAAGAATGCCATATTGCATCAACCAGTAGGATGTTACGTAATCCTTTAAGTAATAACCCGAGCACTAGTAAACCTAGGCTGGTTTCATGATTAAGTCCATTATGGATATGTCCGTTGTAGTTTCGAACGCGAAAAAATCAGCGGAATGGTACAAGGAAAAGCTCGGCTTAGAAGTCAGAGATAACGAGGGGCACTGGATCACCGTGGCACCAAAGGGTTCCAACGTGGTTCTACATCTTTGCGAGACAAAGCCGTTGGAACAGGGAAATACAGGCATCGCCTTCTACGTGGACGACCTTGACAAGACGTACAATGAATTGAACGCCAAAGGTGTGGAATTCACCACTAAACCGAAGAAGACTGAATGGGGTACTTACGCCATGTTTAAGGACCTAGACGGAAACGAGTTTTGGCTCTACCCTGAGCAGCACCCTTAAGAGTTGTCGGACGAATCACCTGAGACACTGGATTGTTATGCAACCTCTTCCACAAAGGCCGGACACAGTATTCTGCGATAAATGTGGGATGGGGAATCCAACTACCAACAAATACTGTTGGGGTTGCGGTAAGTCACTTTCCACGTCGACGTGTTCCTACTGCAGCGCTGTAAATCCACATTACTCCGAGTTCTGTGGGGCTTGTGGGCGAGAGCTAGCGGCTTGAGTTCGCGATCTGTCAGCGAGCCCTTTGAGTAACTCATTATTTGGCGAATATCCCTTAGGCCTGAGCCATGAGCCTCGAACGTACGCTTCTCGTTCGTCCTGGGAAGAGGTTTAGGCTAAGAGATCACGATCCCGACGATACTCTAGGTTACAGGAACGACGGCCAGACGCAGGCTGCGTTGAAGAAGCATCTCGAACGCCTAGACAAGTTACAATACTTGCTGTATGCTTCAAAGAAATGTGCGTTGCTGATTGTTCTTCAAGCGGTAGACAGTGGTGGAAAAGATGGAACAATACGACACGTTATGTCAGGCGTCAACCCGCAAGGATGCAGAGTAACCTCCTTCAAGAAACCTACACCTGAGGAAGCTGCACATGATTTTCTCTGGCGAATTCACAAAGCAGTACCGGAGCGCGGCGAGATAGGAATCTTCAATCGCTCATATTACGAGGACGTGCTTGTAGTTCGCGTGCATAAGCTGGTTCCGGAGTCTGTCTGGTCAAGACGGTATAAGGAAATCAACCGTTTCGAGAAGATCTTGGTCGAGAATAGCGTGAAGATTCTGAAGTTTCACCTTCACATAAGCCGCGAAGAGCAGCTGAAACGTTTCAAGCAGAGACTTGAAGATCCCGCCAAGTATTGGGAACTCTCCCCAGCAGACTTTCAGGAACGAAGATACTGGAGCCGTTACATGACCGCATACGAGGATGTTCTGAAATTCTGCAGCACCGAATGGGCCCCGTGGTACTTGATCCCTGCCAACCACAAATGGTTCCGGAATCTTGCGGTATCGCAAATCATAGTCGAGACACTTGAAGGTCTGAACATGAAGTTTCCCAAACCTGCCTTTGACGTTTCCAAGTATCGACGAAAATGATCGTCAGTGTCGCGTAGTAGGACAGTCGTTGAACTCTGTTAGCCATTTCTCTCGTATCTCGGCACTCTTTTTGCTAGGATTCGAGGCTCACTCTTTTGTAAAAGAAGTGCTTCAGCACCTCAGCTAATGCGAGATAAGTGATTATGAATAGGGCCAAGACTAGGTAGAAAGTGGGTGGGGGAATCACGAGGCCCAGTATTGGGCCTATTGGGGTAAATGGTAGTAGCATCGGAACAATTACAGTTGCTAGAGTGCTGAAGATCAACGGTTTGCTTGGGTGGCTTTTCCAGAATGGGGTGCGCTGGGTTCTGATGACGAAAATAATGAGCGACTGGGTACTTATGGATTCAAGGAACCACGCTGTTTGGAAGAGTGCTGGCGGGGCCGCGAATACAAATAGCATGACCCCGAAGGTCAGGTAGTCGAATATCGAGCTCACCGGGCCGAAGAAGGCCATAAATTGCCGCACGAAATGCATGTCCCATCGGCGCGGTGCTTTCAAATATTCAGCGTCGACGTTGTCTGTTGGAATCGCTAATTCGGATATATCGTAAAGTAGATTGTTAAGTAGAATCTGCGACGGTAACATTGGCAGGAATGGTAGGAATAGGCTTGCTCCGGCTGCGCTGAACATGTTACCGAAGTTAGAGCTTGTGCCCATCATGATGTATTTCATCGAGTTTCCCATCGTCTTCCTTCCCGCCTGAACTCCTTGGGCTAGGACGGTCAGATCATTTTGGAGGAGAATGATGTCAGCTGCGGCCTTAGCTACGTCTACGGCGTTATCGACAGATATGCCCACATCGGCGGTTCTTATGCTTGGGGCATCGTTTATTCCGTCTCCCATGAAACCAACCACATGGCCGTTCTTATGGAGGGCTATCATGATGCGGTTCTTCTGGTCGGGTGTGACGCGAGCAAAAATATTCGTCTCTTCGACAATTCTCTGGAGCGCTGAATCGCTAGTTTGCCTAAGCTCGTCTCCTGTTACTATTGCATCGACTTTGATGTTGAGCAGCTCGCAGAGGTGTCTTGCCACAAACTCATTGTCGCCTGTCAGGATCTTCAGAGCTATTCCCGTTTCTCCCAACATTTTCAGTGAGGCTGCTGCGGTTTGCTTGGGTGGATCCGTGAAAGTTGCCACGCCGACAAAGACCATATTCGTTTCGTCTTTGACGGTGTAAGACGAAGCCTTTTCGACTTGCCTAGTCGCTACAGCGAGTACGCGTCTTCCTTCCTTACTAAATTCTTCATATTGGGCGCGTATCTTGTTCCGGATATCGTCGGTTAATGGAAGTTGTTGGTTCCCTTCTTGGTATAAGCTGCATACGCTTAGCATTTCTAAGGTGGCGCCCTTTGAGATCAAGAGCGTTTTGCTTCCATCGTTCACGATTACTGAGACTCTTCGCCTTACAAAATCGAACGGTATTTCGTCAACCCTCGAGTATTTTGTTAGATCCAATGTTTGATGATTGAGTATGGCGTCGTCTAAGGGCGTGCGCACTCCGGCCTGAAGGCTGCTATTAAGCTGTGCCAGCAACAGAATGTTGTCGTCGTCTTTGCCGTTAACGTCAACATGCGAAGTTGAGCTTATGACGTTCTGGGTTAGAGTACCGGTTTTGTCGGTACAGAGGGTGTCCATACTTCCGAAGTTCTGTATGGCCGATAGTTTCCGGACTATCACACCTTTGGCGGCCATCTCCATGGCTCCCTTAGACAGGTTTATCGTAACTATCATCGGAAGCAGTTCAGGCGTAAGGCCAACGGCCAGAGCCACGGAGAACAGTAAAGATGTAAGTATGTCGCGTTTGAACAAAGCGTTGATGAAGAAAACAAAGACTACGAGGAGTAGAGTAACCTGCATGATGAGGTAGCCGAACTTTTTAAGTCCCCTATCAAACTCGGTCTCAGGCTCTTTACCGACCAATTCCTTCGCTATTGCCCCGTAAGCAGTTATGCTACCTGTTTTGGTAATTCTCATTGTCGCGGTTCCGCTGACAACTGAAGTACCCATGAACGCCAAGTCTGTACGGTCGATGTCTTCCTTCGCTTTGGTGTCTGGTGCCGCGTCTTTTTCAGCCGGGAATGATTCTCCAGTCAGCGCAGATTGATCAACGAATAAATCCTTGACTGATAGCACCGTGCCGTCTGCTGGGACCATGTCGCCAGCTGACAGGTACACGAGGTCGCCTGGAACAATATCGGAAACGGAGAGCTCGACCTTGTGTCCGTCCCTGTTCACTGAGGCAGTTGTTCGGATTCTCGCCCTGAGGGCGGCCGCAGCGTTTTCAGCCTTAGACTCCTGATAGAAACCAAGGACTACGCTCATACCGACTACGAAGTAGATTATTGAGGCGTTGACGATGTCTCCGAGAAAGGCAGAGATGCTGCCCGCGAACACAAGTATGATGACTAAGGGGCTCTTGAAGTAAGACAAGAACATCGAAAGTCGGGATCTTTTCTTGCCGCCGACTACAACGTTAGGGCCGTACGTCTTTAGGCGCTTCTCTGCTTCTTGCTGAGTCAGCCCACTGATAGTGGCGTCGGCGACTTCACTCATGGTTAGCGGAACCTCGAATGCTCACTCCATTTCATCCCTTGTTCAATTGAATATATCGGATGACCAGTTGAATTGGTTCATGTAATCGCGGGCTCCCGCACTCAAGATCTATTTCACTTTCGGGTCAATTGGGCCAGACTCGTCATCGCCCGCTCCGATCATTGCTTTTTACGCGCTAATTTGCGTATCTAAGTCTCATCCTTATTTCCACCGTAATCCATTCTCGTGTGAACCACGAACCTTCAAAGTGCAAAGAGATGCCTGTCATTCATGTTACGCCGGTGGGTTTCGAAAGCCTAGGCGTCAGATCCATGTGCACCTTTGTTGAGACACCCGACGTTAAGCTGCTGATTGACGCTGGTGTGGCGTTGGGGCCTCGTTTGAGAAGGTTACCGCATCCTAGAGAGTACCAAGCTAGGAACGAATGCCGGGCAAGGATTCGAAACTACGCGGCGAAGGCAGATGCGGTTGTAATCTCACATTATCATAATGACCACCATACACCGAACTACACGGAAAACGTCTGGCTCGGATCCAGCGCTGCTGAAGCGGAAGAGATCTATCGAGAGAAAATTGTTCTCGCCAAGGATATTCGAAACGCGATTAACTTCAATCAGCGGAGGAGGGGTTGGATGTTTCAACGCTTCGTGACGCGAATTGGTAGCAGATGTGAGATAGCGGATGGTAAGTCGTTCGACTTCGGAGCAACCAAGGTCACGCTCTCGCAGCCTGTGCCGCATGGGGAAGAGAGTTCGGAATTGGGATGGGTCCTCATGACCTGTGTTAGATCAGGAGAGGAAACCTTCCTGCATGCGTCCGATGTACAAGGACCGATGTCCAAGGAAACGACACAGAAGATACTTCATGAGAAACCAGACTGTCTGGTGCTTGGAGGGCCACCCACGTATCTCGAAGGCATTAGAGTGGGTCAGCCTTCGATTCGAGCAGGTATAGAGAATGCAGCAAAAATCGCAAGCAAAACTCCAATCGTGATCTTTGAACATCACATACTACGGTCCGAAAAATGGAGAGAACATTCAAAACCGGTGTATGATTCCGCCTCAAGCGCCGAGCATAAGGTCATGACGGCGGCTGAATACTTGAAAACGCCAAACATGCTTCTAGAATCTCAGCGGGAACGGTTGTATGAGGATGAGGCCCCATCCCCAGAGTTTGTGAAATGGACTGAGCTTAACCGGGAGAAGAGGCGGTTGCAGAATCCACCAGTCTGAACAAGATGACGGAGGAAAAGATTGGACCCAAAAATGAGTCCGTCAGGGTCTGATTAGGCGCCCGCCAGTTTTGTAGCCAGACGGAATTTCTTTCCACATTGCGGGCAGGAGAAGTGTTTGATGTGTAGGGCGGGGCCACGTCCGTCCTTTGGATGCATATCCCATTCTTTCGCCGGGCCAATAACTTCACCACCGCATTTGAGACATTTCACCAACAAGTCTTCACCTCGTTGAGATCGGCAGTCGGATGTTGGACGTGAGGAGCGGAGCACGTTTGATGGTGACGCCACTTGGGTTTGGCTTGGGGTGTGGCATCATTGGGTGCGTGTTATCCTCATGTCCAACGACGCTGACTGTCATGGGCCGCCCATACACTTTTGATGGTATATTAATGTTTCATTTATGGTACGTTAATATACCAGCACAACAGAAGTATCATAAAATTTCAGAGGAGGTTGCACCATGAACGGAGAATCAAAGCGAAGCTTCGCCGTCGCCCTTGCCTCATTCGCAATCGGCGCCGTAGTCGCAGGCGTACTCGGTAACTCGGCAACACGCCAACGAATAGCGCGGGCAGGCAAGAAGCTAGCTAAGAGAGCTAGGACCGCTGACCTAGCCTAAACAATTCACGGGAGCGGAAACGAGCCGCTCCCTACCCTCTCATTCTAAGCTCGAATTTGAATTCGAAATTTTATTGTGTGCAGCTTTCGACTACGATCCTAGATGTAGAGCACAGATTCTTAGGAAAGCTTAATTCTTAAGCTGAACCTCTTTTGGAATAGGGCGCGTGAGTGGGGCCTCCCACCCGATTGCGCCGAAGAAACCCCGGAGTAGGGAGGTTAATGGATGAAAGCTAAGAGTACGATCAATATCGCGATGACCGCGGTTTTCGCGGCAATCTATGCCATTGGCGTGGTTTTTCTTGCCCCGATCAGTTTTCAAGTCTTCCAAGTCAGGGTCGCCGACGCCTTGCTGCCCCTCGCTATGCTATTTGGTTGGCCAGCCGTTCTGGGACTATCGCTAGGCGCCTTCGTGGCAAACATATTCGGCGGTCTCGGCCCCATCGATATGGTCGGAGGCTCCGTAGCTAACTTCATCGCAACATTCGTTGCTTGGCGAATCGCAACCAAGAGGGGCAAGCGTTGGGCACTGGTTGGGGTTGGGGCGGAGATCATCATCGTCACCCTTGTCGTCGGGAGCTACTTGAGTTACCTTCTCGTCGTGCCGCTTGAAATCAGCTGGGCAGGAGTCTTTGTGGGAAGCTTTATCGCGATGGGCGTGCTCGGATCGATACTCTTCTTCGCACTTTCAACCGATAGAATCGCAGCCACGTTGAGAACATACGGCCTAGGAATCTACACACAGCAAACGGAGAAAAAGTAGCGTAATGGCATTGATATGCTAGCCGACACTTCTGGTGACTGAGAAGCCGCCTGTTGGGATGTGAGGGAGGTCATTTGCAATCGCACCTGTTCGACTGATTCTCGGTGACATCACAACGCAAAAGGTAGACGCGGTCGTAAACGCTGCCAACACGAGTCTGCTTGGTGGCGGGGGTGTGGATGGAGCGATACATCGAGCTGCAGGTCCTAGACTGCTCGAGGAATGCCGCAAGTTGGGAGGTTGTCCGACTGGCCAAGCGAAGATAACTACGGGAGGTAATTTACCTGCTAGTTTTGTCATTCATACGGTTGGCCCGATTTGGAGAGGGGGCAGGAACCGGGAAGACCAGCAGCTGCGTGACTGCTACCTGAATTCTATGAAGCTTGCAGAACAGAATGCCCTTCGAACAATCGCTTTCCCATCGATCAGCACCGGCGCTTATGGTTTCCCGATTGAGCGAGCGGCAAAAATCGCTGTCTCCACCGTCCGCGAATGCCTCGGCAGGATGCCGGAGGTTCAAACCGTTCTCTTCGTCTGTTTTTCACAATCCGACTATGACGTTTACCAAGAAGTGCTTGAGCGAGAATAGGTTCGGTTGAACCTCGAGATATCTGCGTTCTAAGAGTTTAGTTCTGCCTTAAGGACTGTGACCGCCTTGCCGCCGATGAACACTCGTCTATCGCCCACTCTCACCCGGATCACACCGCCCCGCTTTGAAGCCTGGTAGGCTAGGAGTTCGTTCTTGTGAAGCCTGTGCTGCCAGAACGGCCCTAGGACTGAGTGAGCGGATCCGGTTACTGGGTCTTCATTGATTCCTGCTCGCGGGGCGAAGAAGCGGCTGACGAAATCATATGGTTCTGTTTTGGCTTTGGCAGTTACGATGAGACCTCGGATAGGAACGGTTGAGAGCAGAGTGAAGTCTGGTTTTATACTGCGAACAGAATTCTCCGAGCTAACTTCGGCTATGTAATCGAACCTACTTCTGCCCACGTACCTCGGCTTAACTCCGAGCGCCTTTGCCAACCCTTTAGGAGCCTTAACTTGCCTGTCGGGCAGAGATGGGAAGTCGAGCTCGATCCATTCATCTTGTCGTTTGGCAGTTAGGAGTCCGCTATGTGTATGAAACCGCGCTTGCTCCCCTGGGCTGAGTAGTCCAGTCTCCCACAGGATGTGGGCACTCGCAAGGGTTGCATGGCCGCAGAGGTCAACCTCGACTAGCGGCGTGAACCACCGCAAACCATACCCGTCCTCCCGCTTGTGGAGGAACGCCGTTTCGGATAGGTTCATTTCCTGAGCCACCCGCTGCATCCAAGCGTCACCACGCGGTTCTTGCAGGATGCAGACAGCAGCCGGGTTGCCAGCAAACACCGTATCTGTAAAGGCGTCAACGTGAAAGATCGTTAAACCCATGGCCTTGGGCGATGCGGATGCAGCCGTATAACCTTTGGTAGATGCCCCTTACCCCAGCGTATCGAGCTGACTTGTCGGGTAATTCTGGGTGTTATACACGTGTATAACACCCTATTAGGCGTCTTACAGCCCTCTTAGAGCAGGCTCACGCTTCGGCCACTTCTCATGGGTTGTAGCGAAGGTAGGGTGGACCACACCCATAGTCGAGGGTGGGCCACACCCAAAGGCAGGCTCTGGCAGAGGCATGGAGACCCCTATTTGCTTCTTGAACGCGGCGCTGCATACAGTAAGGTGCCGTCTTCGGCAAACCGGGCTTGGACGAGAAACTAGTCTATTTGGCCAAGTGATCGTATTTTCTTAGAACGGTTGGAAGGGCCTCGATAAGGTCTGAGGCGACCATGTGGAACCCCTTCTGCCTGCAAACTATGTCTCCCGCCACACCGTGAATATAGGCTCCTGCTACAGCCGCTGCGAATGATTCGGTGCCCTGTGCGAGAAAGGCACCGATTATTCCCGATAAAACGTCGCCCGCACCTGCCGTGGCCATTCCTGGATTTCCAGAGTGGTTAACCTTTACGCGGCTTCCGTCTGTAACAATAGTGTCGTGGCCTTTCAAGAGAAGTACGCAACCATGTTCCAAGGCGAACTTCCTGCAAATAGGCAACCTATCATGCCACAGTTGAGGAGCCTGTAATCCTGAGATTGCTTTGAACTCGCCAGCGTGAGGCGTGATGAGCACACCCTTGAGCAATTCCTTTGCTTCGGCAAGCGCTCGGATGGCGTCGGCGTCGATTAGGATCGGCTTTCCTATTTTGCGGGCCTCCTTGATGATCAACGGAATCGTCTGGATTGTCTCAGGTTGACGTCCGATTCCCGGGCCAAGGACAAGAGCATCGGAGGCTGCAAGTAACCGAGAAAGTTGCTCGATCTCCTCAGAACCGACTATGTCGCTGTTCAGTGAGTGTACAATGAGGTTGGGGGAATATCCACGTATGGTTGCGGCAACAGATCTCGGTGCGGCAATTATCACTAAGCCTACTCCAGCCCTTAATGCGGCCATCCCAGCTAAGGCTGGAGCACCAGAATAGACCTCACTTCCGCCTACGATCAACAAGCATCCGAAATCTCTCTTAGACGAATACCGGCCTCTAGCCTTGACGACCAATCTAACGTCTACAGGACCAGAATACAAGATGTATCTCCGTCGGTTGACGGGAAGGTATGTAGGAGTTGCTTACACTTCTGTATTGCTTCTTGGAAAGTAATTCGCCATTCGGGACGTAATACAAAAAACAGTGTTTCAGCTATAATTCGAACAAGGTGTCATCGTGGAGATGAAGAACCAACTCGTAGTCCAGATCCTGAACGAAGTCGCTGACATGCTCGACATGCAGGGCATCGAGTTCAAACCACGAGCATACCGTAGAGCCGCACGAACCATAGAGTCACTTGCGGAACCAATAGAGCAAATTTACGCTGAAGGCAAGCTTGAAGACTTACCTGGTGTTGGCGAAGCCATCGCTAAGAAGATCGGAGAGATAATCGACACTGGCTCACTGAAGTATCGTGACGAACTCAAGGCAAAGACGCCAGTCGATTTGGAGGGAATCTTGGCAGTAGAAGGAATCGGGCCAAAGACGGCAGGGGTACTTTTCAAGAGGCTGGGAATTAAATCGTTAGATGATCTCGAACGAGCAGCAAAGGAACACAAGATCAGAGAGATCAAGAGGTTAGGACCAAAGACTGAAGAGAACATACTGAGCAGCATCGAACTCGCCAAGACGAGGAAAGTACGCACACTACTCGGGGACGCGCTCCCAATTGCCGAAGAAATATGCCAACACCTAAGGACAAACAAGAAGGCGGAGGCAACCCAGGTAGAAGCAGCAGGATCCTTGCGAAGAATGAAGGAAACTATCGGCGACATCGACATTCTCTCAACTTCCCTTCACCCCATTCCGTTGTCTGAAGCCTTCACCAGTATGTCGGGTGTAAGGAAAATTCTTGAAAAGGGGGAAACCAAATCTTCAATCATTCTAGAAAGCAATCTTCAGGTCGATCTTCGCATCATAGATGAACAGAGCTTCGGCTCGGCAATGATGTACTTCACTGGATCGAAGGATCATAACATAGCCCTACGAAAACTTGCCATATCCAAAGGCCTCAAGCTCAGCGAGTACGGTCTGTTCAAGGGCAACGAACGAGTAGCCAGCCATACAGAGGAAGTGGTCTACAAGAGACTCGGGCTAGACTACATTCCACCCGAACTCAGGGAAGATCACGGAGAAGTGGATGCTGCAATGAATCATGAACTTCCGGACCTGATACCATACGACGCGATGCAGGGAGACCTGCACGTGCACACCAAGTGGAGTGATGGGCAGCGAACTATCGAGGAGATGGCTCAAGCCGCGAAAGCCCTAGGTTATTCATACATCGCGATAACCGACCATTACAGCACAATGCCAATCGTCAACGGGCTCAACGAGCAGCGCTTGCGAGAACAAATGAATGAGATAGACCACGTAAACGAAAAGCTAGAAGGGATTAGAGTTCTCAAAGGCGCTGAAGTAGACATTGCACCCGACGGCGCACTGAAGGGAGAAAAATCTGTCCTAAAGGAGTTGGACCTAGTCGTCGGGAGTATACATGGGACATTCAAACAAACAAAAAGAGAGATGACTCAACGCCTAATTACGACGATGGAAAGTGGTCTCGCAAACATCATCGGCCATCCAACGAGCAGAAAGATAAACGAAAAGAACCCTTGTGAAATCGATTTCGATCAAATCTTCGAAGCTTCCAAACGAAGCGGAACCTATCTTGAAATAAACTCATCCCCGCATCGACTCGACCTAGACGACGCGAACGCCAACCTGGCCTTGAAGGCGGGATGCAAACTCGCCATAGACACAGATGCTCACGACAGGGATGAGTTGAGGAACATTCGGCTTGGGATCGGTGTTGCTCGAAGAGGCTGGTTGAGGGGAGCCGATGTGATCAACACGCTGCCCTTAGAGAAGCTTAGGAAGATCCTGAAAAGGAATTGAATAAATGGTCAAAGCCATCGATAAATGAAACGAGCCCCGGCGGCAAAAGAGTGTGAGTTCTTGACTGAATACGGTACTTGGAGTCCTTACGCGGGCACTGATGCGCTATTCTTGGGGGTTATGCTTTTTGCGATTGGAGTTTTGTTCACGTATCTTGGGACGAGGTTGAAGGGTGCAGTTGGAATCAAGAGACCCGGAAAGACTGTTAGTGTTTTCATGATACTGATCTGGGATCTTTCTTTGGCAACGTTTCTTATTGCAGTTGTTACTTATGGGCTACAGCTATACGAACAGCATATGCTCGCCGCTCCCCCAACAAATCCGATTAGTCCAATCACAGAGGCCTGCGGTCTTGGAACCTTCGTCATCATCGTATATTTAGCTAGAAATCACGGGCTAAAGGTTGCACTAGGAAGCGCCTTTGTTGGAACAGCAGCAGCGCCAATGTTTTTCGAACTTCCATTTGACCTAATTGTCATGGGCAGAACATACCCACCCATACCTCCTGCACCAACACTATACAGACTGCTCTTTTTCTTACCTCTATTTCTAGTAGAAATTTCAACGTTCTCGCTTCTCACACTATCACCGTTAACGAAGTTGACCAAATACACGCTGTTTTCTCTGGCGGGCATGTTCTTTATCTTCGGGGTGTGGGGTTTTCTTGGTTTCTCATATCCGTCTGACCAAATATCGGCTACGCTTAATGGAATATCAAAGATCCTAAGTTTCCTTACGGCAATCACTCTTTTCCTGAAGCGAACAGACGAGGTTGAGCCATCATTGTAAAATCTTATAATCACGAACAGATTACTTCGGTTTTGAGATAACGTTGGTAGACATTATCGGCACGATCATTCACCTGGTGATCGCTGGCATTATTGGCGGGATTTTCGTCTGGCTCGCCGCGAAAGCGTTGAAGGCGCCGAGAGCTACTTACTGGCACGGGATTTTGACGGTTGTCTGCGCGATCATAATCACCGATATCATTGGCTATTTCATCGGCGGCTTAGGGTGGATTACAACCATAATCGAAATCGTCATAATCCTACTTCTGATCAAACACTTCTTCGGTGTTGGTTGGATTAAAGCTGTTGTAATCGCAATACTAGCTGTGATCATACTGATCATCGTGCTCTTCGTACTGGCGCTGATTGGAATTACAGTACTCAATGGGATGTTTCCGGGCGTCCCGTAGGCTAGATCTCGAAGAGAAGTTCCTCGCCTGAGCGATACTTGCTGACCATATCCGTGAATAGAAGTAGCCGGCAAGTAATCGCTGAGACGAGTAAACTGAGGTTACGCAGTCTGATGTTGAGACGAGGCATTCTTCCGGCGAGTGGATCCGCGTCTAACCACGATGAAGGTACCTAGCGCTAGGCCGGCTAGGACTGATTCTGGTGGGAAGCCTGGTATTGCAATTACCATTATGTTTCCCCTTCCCTGCATGATCAAGAAAATTAGGACTACTAGCGATATGAGACTCAGAAGCGTGATTGCTAGCAAAATGACGCCGACCGGCCCTTTGTCGCGGACAACCACCACCAATTTTTCCGCCATCTAACCACATCCTCTGCATATGGGACGGTAAGGGCTTTTCGTTGCTATGGCCCATTTTCCCTAGGCTTGTTCCTGCATGCGTCTGGTAACTTTTGTTACCCACTGCCGCGGCAGAAGTCTGACTAGGACGACCGTGAGTCTATTCTTGAAGCCAGGTATGACCACCGTCCTATTTCCTATTAACCCTGAATAGCCAATTTTTGCAACTGTTTCTGCAGGGAGGATGTCTAACATTCGGTTGTGGAAAAGCCTCGTTTTGTCCGTCCCCATCTTGACCTGAAAGGCTGTTTTGGTCGGTCCAGGACACAGGGCTGTAACACTCACACCTGAGGCACTCACCTCGTTTGCGATTGCTTCGGAGAATGAGAGGACGTAGGCTTTGGTGGCGTAGTAAACAGCCATTAGTGGTCCTGGTTGGAAGGCCGCCGTTGACGCTACGTTAAGTATTTTTCCTCGGCCTCTGGTGAGCATATCTTTGAGGAACAGATGGGTTAGCGCAGTTAACGCTAGCACATTTACCTGAATCATCTTCATCTGTGACGCAAGATCCACGTCAGCGAACAGTCCTAAGGTTGCAGTCCCTGCACAATTAACGAGCACATCTACTGACACTGACTCGTTGTGGAGTAGATCGTAGATCTCTGTGGGCGCGGATTGGTTTGACAAATCCTTCGCAATGATCTTAACGGTGACGTTGTTTTCTTTCCCGAGGTCTTTAGCTATCTCATTTAGCTTAATTTCGTCTCGTGCGACGAGTACAAGATGGTGACCGTGTCGCGCAAGGACCCTAGCAAGTTCCAAACCGATTCCACTAGAAGCCCCAGTTACAAGGGCGGTGCTGGTTTCGTCAACTTTGTCTTTTCCAAACAACGGTGCTCATGGCTAGTTGGTTGACTAGCCAATTTTAGTTTTCTTAGAAAGTCGGTTGTGTCGTGGCTTGCATCAGGAGCCGATTGGGGAGGTTCAAGTTGCCATCATCGAAGTTATCGTCATGATTCGTGGAACCCGTGGAACCCAGTGTGAGTCTCAGTGGGTTCTATGATCGACCAACTTTTTCCATACTGGACCGAAAGAGTTCTGGGGTATCATGAGGCCCACCACCCAGTTGGGTCTATCGACGATTTCGTGAACTCTTAGGTCCCCGGCGACGCTGCAGAATATGTACGCCTCTTCTCTACTGAGCCCCCCGATCGTTGTTACCTCGCCTATCATTCTTCGAATAGCTTGCTTGCAGGCATCCATCAAGTCAGGTGCTATTCCAGTTGTCACGTAACTTCTCCCCACCGTACCTTCCGGCGCTGTGAAATAGTGTGGGGCCTCAAGGTTTGCTCCCTTAACCAAGCCGATTCGCACGGTGACTGTTCCAGGGCATTCGATAGCTGTCACACAAACTTCGCCGTCCCCTTGAGCTGCATGCACATCGCCGACTGAAAACAGGCCGCCGTCCACCTGAACTGGGAGCAGAAGCCTACTCCCAGCTGTCAAGTGGCGTATGTCCATATTGCCACCGTGAAATCCCGGAGGCATGACCTCCGTCGGTACGTCGTTGGCCGGTGCCACTCCCATCACGCCACAGAACGGCCTGTACCGGACTTTCAGGCCGTTCTTGAAATTTACCCAGTTTTTCTTGCTGAGCTTCCACGTCCACAAGAAGGGCTCGTTGAACTCCTCGAGCGCTCCCAATCCAGGAGTGACCGCGGACCAACCCCAATCAGCGGTGCCCACCTTCAGGATACTGACAGCTAACGCATCGTCTTTTCTAGCGCCTGCCACTCGGACTGGTCCGGCAAGAGGATAGAACTTCGACAGATCAAGTTTCGCGATATCGCTGGTGGTGCTTTTTCGAGTTATTTGGGATGATGTAACCTCATGGATCTGGAATGTAACACGATCGCCCGGGTCTATCTCTAGAACGGGTTTATGGTTCTTGCTCCACATGTAGTGGTAGCTTTCTCTTTTCACGAGGTAGGATCGCGGCAATTTTGTATCCTGCTCTCAAATCTCCGCGAAAGCCCGCACCGGAAATGATGCGCCATTTACAATTGGCGGTGGAACTGCGTAGAACCTGAAGCCTGTTCTCGGAAGTGCCGACAAGTTAGCTAAGTGTTCTACGATCACAATATTTGCTCCTAGAAGACGAGTGTGGGCCGGCCGAGCTTTGTTTTCAACGTTGTCAATATTCCAGAAGTCAACTCCCACAAGCCTCGCCTTTGAGCGAACCAAGAGATCGATAGATTCATCGCTTAGGTACGGACCGGGCTCCCAGTACCTCTCAGTTCCCCACCGTTCATCCCACTCCGTCCTTATGAGTACCGCCTTTTCACGTAGTTCCGACCCGTCACAATCGACCATGATGGAACGGTCGGCAAATGGCTTCCCATCCATCACGATGCCCGCTACACCTGCAATGCTTTCGAGTGGGATTTGGCTCAGGTCGAGACCTTTGGCGTGTCGATGAAACGGAGAGTCAAGGTAAGTTCCGACATTACCAACCATCTCGACCTTTCCTATGTAAAATTCAGCCTTCCCGTCATAGTGGGACCGTGAGTCTTCCCGGGTAAGGAATGCCTGAATCTTAGGACTAGGGAAGCCTGGGTATGCTTTCATGCCATCTGTAATAGAGTGGCTCAGGTCGATGAATCTTGTCGAGCTAACCATCGGCCCTCTCACGATTTTCCAGTTTTCTTTCGGGATGTTCGCTGCCACAAAGTCAATGGTATTGCACTTAACGCGAGTATGAGGATAGCCGCTTGGCTTTGTTGAAACTCCGGCAGAGAGGAATCTCCCACCTGAATTGCAACAGTCGTTGCGTTTACCAAGTATTTCCCGCTCACTCCACCAGCTTGAACCATGTAAGTGTCAACATCTATCGGCCAAGTTCCGTTACTCAACGGCGCCGTTGCAACGTTTTCAACCCTGACCGAGAAGTTATTGGCATTATAACCGATCGCGGTACTGTTCGATGAAATAATCGACTTTGACACACCGTCCGCTAAATCTACTCTCACCGCAAAGTAGTCTTCTCCGTCGGACGTACAGGAACCTGCAACGGTCGTTACAAACTGCACCTGTTGACCAGGTGACGCTTGGTGAGGGAAGGCGGAGGATACCGTGACCGTCTGGCAGAGGGACGCCCTTACGGTCGAACCTGAAATAGCTAGCAGCATGACAAATCCAATCAGGCTCCCTTGAAGCGCAGTCCGCAAGTTCAACCGAATCACCGTCCCGGAGACGACTTCATCTATATCAACCGTTCAGAAATCACACGTGGACCGGCAGTCTCTCTATGAAGTCCATAACGAGACTTGTGCGTGCACGGCTTACATCCCAGAACGATTTCGGTTGCAACGGACCGCTCCGAAAAGAAAGAAAAGGCAGATTAGTCAACCTCAGCCAGAAGGGTAGTGACGCGCTATGCTCTTCATTGAAAGGTTCAAGAACCGAAACGCACGCGCCGTATACACGAGGTCCCGAGAACGTGGGCGCATGCTTTCGGAATGCCTGAAGTATGTTGACAGTTGGGTTGAAGCAAACTTTGACCGCTGCTTCCAACTAATGGAATGTAATGATGCAAAATTGTTGCAAAAATGGGTGTTGGAATGGCAAGACCTCGTCGAGTTTGAAATCGTCCCAGTCGTCTCTTCTAAGGAGACCACTGACACTATCACTCCTATGCTCTAGATTGGATGTAAATCCCAAACCAACAGATCCGTTGACAGGGAAATGTGTGAGTTAGTTGGTGCGGCCGCCGGGATTCGGACCCGGGTCGTTGGCTTGGAAGGACAATGGACGCGCAATACGCAATGTCCTAGACCAGACTAGACTACGGCCGCATGACAACGCGTTGAGCAACTAGCATTCAACGTTCAGATAATAAACTTGAATCCTAAGGAAGTCAGCCGACTCAAACCAGAAACGCGGCAGAACCCTAGCTAAGATTTCTTCCGCGCTTCTAAGAACTCTTCGTAATCTGTGTCAGGCATCATTTTACCCTAAACACTCTCTCACGGTAAGCGACGACCTGTGCGCTTAATCGTTTCGACCTATTTTCGTAGCCTGTTATGCGAGGTGGGAGCACAGCGAATCCCAGGCGAAGCAGAGACACTGCTAATCGCGCGCTGAGCTACCAGCGTAATGTTTTGGCAGGAGCCGACAAGAGTAGAACTAGTACAAATCCAGAATCTGGTCTAATCAGTTCGATAGGGGCGTCTTTTTTCAGGCAATATGAGGTCAGCACTGGCGGGCAGCATGTCGACAGATGAGAACGTTGCAAGCTGGGTTAAGTTGCTTGAGGATATCGTGAAGGAAGTCGAGACGTCTAAGGCAGGGTCCAGGAAAGCTTCTCCCCAAATTTGAGTTCACGCATCTTCTCGGTTAGCAAGACCTTGACCTCTGGGTCTCCTAGCACTGCTTCCATGTTATCTTCGGCGGTGCTGATTCTGTTGTCGGGTCCTAGGCGACCTTCACGTTTAGGGGCTGAACTGCATCCGTTACAGAACTTGTTTACGGGCGTTGAACTGGCATTTCTGGCAGATTTGGGTCTCATCCTTCAAACCATCACACTTGGGTTTCAAACCGTAGAGTTTAAGCATCTGTTATCGAGATCTCGCAAATGCGGTCTTTTCCGGTAGGACCGAGCCCTTCGAGACGGCCTCATGACATACGACATTGGGTTAGATTACATTCTAAAGTCGAAAGCCAATTATATTAGCGCAGTCAACCTCACTTCATGTCAAGGTTCCTGTCGACTACGAAAGCAGCGGGCTTGGCTATCCTTTTCTTGTTAGTGCTGATGCAAGTAACCTCTGCGAACTTCGCTATCGCGCAAAGGTCACGAGGATACTCAAGAGAGTTCCCAGCTCAGCAGCAGCAAACGGGTGGGACTCTACATGTGGCGTTAGGAATCGAACCTGACACTTTCAACGTGTACACGTCTACACTCGCGATTGAAGATGTTTTCATAAACGCGTTCTATGACACGCTTTTCGTTGAAGGATTAGACTACGCCATGCATCCGAAATTAGCTACAAACTGGACAGTTAGCCCCAACGGGACTGTTTGGACCGTCAGCATTGTGCACAACGCCACTTTCTCTGACGGCACGCCAGTAACAGCTGAGGATGTCAAGTATTCCTATGATCTTGCACAAATGTCAGAAATAAATCATATGGACGTCGTCGACAACTACACAATAAGATTCTTCTTCAACGCACCGTATGTCCAGGACTACGTTATGAGAAGTATCTTTGCGAATTACTACGGAAAAATATTGCCCGAACACATATGGTCCAAAGTGGGCGACCCATACTCGTACAAGAACGCAGACCCCATCGGCAGCGGGCCATGGATACTGGTCACTTGGGTCGCAGGCCAATATCTCACGATTAGAGCTAACCCCAACTATTGGGGTGGAAGGCCGAAACTTGATTCCGTGATTTTCACCTTCATCCCAAACTTGGACACCCAAGTGATGTCTCTGGAGGGCGGAAGCGCAGATATGATTTACGTTGATCCGTCATATGTAGCAACACTAATCGGAGTAGCAAATATTAACGTCACAATAACTCCTCAGTTGTACAACAATTACATAGCGTTCAACCTCAATCGGTATCCTTTCAATGTAAAGGAATTCAGACATGCTTTGGCATACGCCCTTGATCCGAACGATCTCGTGCACAACGTACTCTTCGGGTTTGGAATACCCGGACAACAAGGATGGGTCGCTCCGGGCGACCCCATATTTTATAATGCGAACATCACAAGATACCCGTACGATCTAAACCAAAGCAATCAGATTCTCGATAACCTCGGTTGGAAGAGAGGAGCTGATGGGATACGCTCTACTACCAATGGAACAAGACTGGAATTTGACTTCCTGACAGCGTCAGATACGCCAACATTTATTCGGACAGGGGAGTTCATACGAGATCAGTTCGCGAAAATTGGCGTGAAGCTGAACGTTGTAACTATGACTTTTAAAACCATCATCTCCCAAGAGTTCGAAGGGCAGTACTCGCTTGCTATGTTGGGATGGTTCAGCATATCTGTAGAGCCTTCGGTTGATATGAGATGGCAATTCCTTCCAGGCGGAGTCTTCAACGTCTACGGGTACAATAGCTCGGAGTTCAATGAGCTGTTTGCCGAGTACAAAGTTGCGGCAAACTTCACCGATTATCGAGACAAAATCTTCCAGATGCAACAAGTCCTCTCCGATGACTTACCTATCCTAACCTACGCATTCACACCATCAATAAGCGCTTATAGAATTGACAAGTTCCAAGGATGGATAGTTCCGGCAATCTCCGACGATACACTTCAAGGCGTGTTGAATTGGTACAGCCTTCATAACCTTCATCTTATAACAGCTCCAGAAAATATGACACAAAGCACAACTCAACAACCTCCAGCAGCGAATAACTTGGATTGGTGGATTGCGGGAATAGTCATAGCTGCAGTACTCATCATCAGCGTCGTAGTGGCATCAAAACGTAAGAAACCAAGCTAAACCCCATTTAGCATGAGTATGTATTACATGCCTTCTGCGGGGAGGTATGTGCTACATACTTTTTTTCTTCCTGAACGTTCTAAAAACTGAGAACGGTTAGGAGTCATCTTTCCATGGGAGCAGCCTCATTCATAATCAAGAAAGCTGTCATGATGCTAGTGACCTTCTATGTTATCTCGACTGTGATTTTTCTGCTTCCTAGACTTTCGCCAGTTGACCCGAAAAGCCTCTTGGCGGACAATCCAAGATTAACCAAAAGCATTCGCGAGGATCTAATTGCGTCCTTCGGTCTGAACAAGCCGATACTCAATCAATACGTGGCTTTTTACGCGAACTTGTTTAGAGGAAACTTGGGATATTCGTTCATTTACCGTGAACCGGTTCTCGCGGTTCTACTAACGAGGCTTCCGTGGACGATCTTGCTTCTGGGAACATCCACCGCAATTTTCATTGCGCTGGGGATTGTTATCGGAGTTCTCCAAGCTTCCAGGTATGGAAGCAAGTTTGACGTAGTCACCTTGGTGGCTTCACTTACTGCAAGTTCGTTTCCGTTCTTCTGGATTGGAATGATCTTCATCTACTTGTTTGCTTTTGTCGTACCGATCTTTCCAGCATTCGGCGCGACCACACCTGGAGTAGTGTCTGCTGACCCATTGGCAACGCTGGAAGACATTTGTTGGCATCTCATTCTTCCCGCCATCACGATAGTGATTGTTAACATCTCACGATACTCGTTCTACTTGCGAAACATCATGGTCGGAGTCTTATCAGAAGACTATATCATAACTGCAAAAGCCAAAGGTCTAAGCAAAACCAAAGTTCTGTTCAAACATGGTTTGAGGAACGCGATGCTGCCAACCATGACCATGATGGCCATGGATTTCGGTTTCATACTTGCAGGTGGAATTTTCGTTGAGACAGTCTTTTCCTATCCCGGAGTCGGAAGCCTAGCATACGAGGCCATATTGAATTCGGATTACCCCCTAATGAACGGGGAATTCATCCTTCTCTCAGTAGTCATATTAGTGGCCAACTTCACTGCTGATGCGCTTTACTCGGTTCTAGATCCTAGAATCAGGAAAGGGTAGTCAAAGTAGTGGACGAGAACCATACGCTAAGTCGGACTGAGCATTTCCGAGAAGAAGTCTCAGCATTCTGGAAGTCGTATCGTAGAAGCAAACTGGGCCTTGCCGGACTGGTGCTATTCGTGTTTATTGTGGCAGTTGCTCTGGCTGCTCCATTCATAGCACCTTATGATCCATTTGCTAGCGTGGGTCCCCCTTTCGGCGCACCTAGCATGAGCCATATCCTTGGAACGAACGACGCTGGGCAGGACATATTCAGTGAACTCTTGTACGGAGCTAGAACATCTCTCCTTGTCGGTATATCTGCCGCTCTGATAGTCTCGGCGCTTGGAACCATGGTCGGTCTTGTAGCCGCTTACTTCGGTGGAATAATAGAGAATACTTTGATGCGGATAACTGACATATTCCTGCTTGTGCCTGATTTACCATTCATAATGATTCTCGCACTCTATCTGGGTCCGAGCGTGTGGAACATAGTTTTGGCTATAGGTCTTCTCTGGTGGAGTGGAATTGCAAGAGTGATCAGGTCGGTCGTTTTGACAATTAAGGAAGAACCTTTCATAGAAGCCGCGAAGGCGGTTGGTGCGAGCGATAGGCACATAATGCTATCCGAGATCTTGCCGCACACTATTCCAGTAATCCTGGTTGGCGTAATCAGGTTCACAGGCTTCGGCGTACTATACGAAGCCGGATTGAGTTTCCTCGGTCTTGGAGATCCAACCGTCAATAGCTGGGGAACGATGCTCCACTTCGCGCAGGCTGACGGAGCCTTCCTGAGAGGCATGTGGTGGTGGTTTTTCCCACCCGGTTTGTGTATCTCTTTAACTATAATCAGTTTCACGTTGATCTCATTCTCGTTGGACAGAATTCTGAATCCGAAGATGAGAGGAACAGGAAGAGCAGGTTAAGTCGATGGCTTTGATGGAAATCAGGCAACTCAAGGCTTGCTATTTTACTCCAGAAGGAACAGTGCAAGCAATTGATGGAGTTAACCTGAAACTTGAAAAAAGCCACGCTCTCGGATTGGTTGGAGAGTCGGGCTGCGGCAAGACAACGGTTGCACTAGCGAGTATGAAGCTGCTTCCATCAAACGCCAGAATTACTGGGGGAGATATTATTCTTGATGGAGAAAACCTCGTAACGAAGACAGATAAAGAGATGAACAAGATTCGGTGGAAGAAAATATCTCTGGTTTTTCAAGGTGCCATGAATGCGTTAAATCCCGTGTTCAAAGTTGGGGACCAAATAGTAGAAGCCATAATGACTCACAATAAGAATATGGCTAAGAGTAAAGCGGTCGAGAGAACACGAGAGCTGCTAGAATTGGTCGGCGTAGACCCTTCGAGGGCGCAAGATTATCCTTACGAATTCAGCGGAGGGATGAAACAGAGGGCTGTAATCGCGATGGCTCTAGCCTGTGACCCAGATGTGCTTGTGGCGGATGAGCCAACAACAGCATTAGATGTTATCACTCAAAGTCGAATCTTAGCACTCATAAGAGAACTTCAAGCCAAACTCGGGCTCTCACTGGTCGTCATTACGCATGACCTCTCACTTACAGCGGAGATTTGTAGTGAGATCGCAATCATGTACGCCGGGAAAATCGTGGAGTTCGGGAAAACAAGCGAAATCTATAGTGAGCCGATGCACCCCTACACCAATGCTCTTCTAAGTGCTTTTCCGAGCATTCTGGGACCGATTAGAAAAATGGAGACTCTTGCCGGTTTCCCTCCAGATTTACGCAATCCACCTTCTGGCTGCAGGCTCTTTCCAAGATGTCCGTACGCGGAAGATAGATGCAAGGAAAAAGAACCTGACTTTGAGGAAGCTACACGTGGTCATTTCGTCGCCTGCTATAACTGGGGACAGGTGAAACAATCATGGAAGAAACACTCGTAGTTCAAGACCTTGAGAAACGCTTTCCCGTGAGTAGAGGTTTTTTTAGGAAAACACTTTGGCTGCGCGCAGTAGATCGCGTGAGTTTCACGATCAAACGTGATGAGATGGTTGGCTTGGCTGGGGAAAGTGGTTGCGGCAAGACAACCACCGGACGAACTGTACTAAAACTCTTCGAACCCTCTGGCGGAAGAATACTGTTTCAGGGGAGCGACATAACAAACCTGAAGCCTAGCGACATGAAGCAGTATCGTCGGCACATGCAGATGGTGTTTCAAGATCCGTACAGGTCGTTAAATCCTCGGAAAAACGTGATGAACATCTTATCGCTTCCAATAAACACGTATAACCTTGCCAACAGCAGGTCAGAGAAACTTGAAATGATAATGAATGTTCTCGATCAGGTCAGATTACATCCACCTGAGCGTTATTTGTACAAATATCCACATGAGCTGAGTGGCGGCGAACGACAGAGAGTTGCCTTAGCCAGAGTGCTAGTTCTCAGCCCGAAGCTGATAGTTGCGGACGAACCTGTATCCATGTTGGACGCGCTCGTGAGGATTAGCATGCTCGATTTGCTATTGGATCTGAAGAAGAAAACAGGTTTTGCATGTCTCTTCATAACCCATGATCTTGCTTTGGCCCGCTACACCTGTGACCGGATCGGAATAATGTACCTCGGAAGAATTGTCGAGATGGGGTCCAAGGATGCCGTGATTACTCACCCTGCGCATCCCTACACGAAGGCTTTGATTTCCGCAGTTCCTGTTCCGAATCCCTCTGCGAGAAAAGTACAGTTCAACGTGAAAGGCGATCTCCCGAGCCCTATAGACACGCCTTCCGGTTGTCCATTCCACCCCAGATGCCCATACGCAGATGATCGATGCCGCGAGGAGGAACAGCAACTGGTTAGAATAGACGCAGACCATTACGTAGCCTGCTATAAACACAATTTGATATGACGCTTTCCTATACGATTTTCCGGAAATCCACTCCAACAAGTTCTGCTTGAACCACTCTCTAGCCTATCGGTTTCATAATCGACTCCTGAGGACAAAAGAATATAATGCGTCACCGGGGCTACTCCAATGCATACTTCTTGAAATCTGCTTTGCATGGGTTATCGCGAGTAATGTGAATCTCTCTTCTTGCAGGGGAGATCACCACTGAGTCCATAGTTTTCATGGCCATTTCAGGAGGAAGACCCTCGTTAGGGTGAGTGCATATTGAAGTAGGATAGTTGACATGATCTTTCAGAAATCCGAAGCATGCCTCAACATTGATCTTTCCACAATGTCTACTCAGGAGTTTGTTCATTCTGTTACCGCGAACTATCGTCCCGCCGTTAGTTATCTGCACAGCCTCCTTTCCTGCAATGGATCGCGCCAAGTAGTGGTTTGCGTGCCCGAGATATTTGTCCACATAAATGTAATTGAAACCCCGCGCTGTTGTTTCGATGTCGTAGCACTCCCCGTTTTCGTCTGCTATCAAGTAATTAGCACCTGCTCCCCTCTCTGGCGTTATAACTGCGTTAATCGCTTCCCCTATGCTATTTGCGCCAAGGATTTTTCTGGTGATTACGGAAAAAGGAACCCCAATCCTAAAGTCTCCGTCGCTTAGAGCGTTTATGCATAAAGCAATTCCTTTGGAATTCAATCCCACAAACGCTGGACAGCCCATGATAGTCAGGGTCAAGAACTCGACGCCGGAATCTGCCCTCATCTTCATAAGAAAATCAAATTCATCAAGGTTTGGATGCAAACTGCCATCATTATTTTGCCCGATAAGGGTTTCACCGTTTTCGGTAGCTTCTGCCGTGGCACAGAACGATGTGCATCCTGCCGGTCTGCCATACTTGGAAAACCTTGCAGAGGCATAATAAAACTGAATTTCATTGAATGAGGTTAGAAGTGCTATCTCCTCTATCGTCCTCTTTGACCCCTCACCTAACCCTTTCAATTCCTCAGCGATTTCGTCCGAATATTCTTCAATGAAGGGCCAGAATTTGCCAGCAGTCTTGAGTATCTGATCTTTGGAGAGATTCGCGACGTCTTTATAGAAAACATAACTTCGATCAAGCATCGCAGAAATGTTCTCAGCAAATTTCTCTCCGTATTGAAATCCTCTTTCATGCGCTGATCCCGTGAATTCAACAATATCAAAACTAGGATGCCGAGTGTCATGCAACATTGTGAACCCGTCCTAAAGGTCCGTCTAGAGTGCCCACATGGACATAAACGCCTTTCTAATCGCATCACGAATCTCGTGATCACACAGGTAACGTGCAAATAATCTCTAGCAATCGTGAAATCCTTTGACACCTAATCGTGTTGAAGAGAAGATTCCCATGTGTGGCGTCCAATATTCTTCTTGAAGGCAAACAATAGAGCGTATGCCGTGATAGAACTGTTCGCGTTGAAGAGATATCGAAGCAATCAAGAAATGATATCCGCGAACGAGTATGAGGTAACATCCTCACTGAAGCCATTCTCAGTGTCGCCGTATTTCTGGTGGCGATTCTAATACTCGCCAGACTCTTACTAAACAAGTAGACGCAGGCTCGACCCCAGAAAAAAGAAGAGACGTTTGGTTAAGCTTTCTATCTACAATTTACAGCGCAATCTTCCAGTAGACATTATCATCCTCACAACATCAACATTCATGCCTGTCTTGGGTGCGGGCGACTGAATTAACTCGGATGCCAAACGTGAATTAAGACCAGCTAGGACACGAAATCTTAGAATAGATGAAAACAGTTTCATCCCCTTCGGATTTGCGCGGCGATAACTACTCGATGTTCGTGCCTGATTTTTGCATGAGTGTCTCGAGAAGTTCGATGATGTCCGCCTGCTTTGCTCTATGCCTGAGGTAGGGGTAATCGAGTTTGCCTTTTTGTAGCTCGAGAACAGACACCGCATCTAATTCGTCTTGTACTCCTCTGTCGCGTCTCGCGAGTTTGTTCACTATAAAGTCCTCAGGTCCGATGGTGAACATTTCGAAATCATCGTTGTAGGGGTTTACTCTCACCCGTCTGCACATAAGTTCTGTATCAAAGACAACTCCATCAGGTTTCGTCCACATTTCGACTTCTAGCATCAATTTCAGATCAGTTACGAGGAATACGGGGGCGGCGGGGTCAGGTTTCGGTGAGACTTGATAGCCCGACTTCTCTAGATGAGTCTCGAGTTCGGCACTCTTCGCACAACTTGCTGCTATCGCCATATCAATGTCTTGCGTAGCTCGGATCTGACCATATGCTGCGAGGGCGAATCCGCCTATCAGCATATGTTCTATGCTTAACTTATCGAGTATTCCGCTTAACTTTCGCAGTGCTCGCGATGTTCCGGGCAAGTTCGTTTATCTCTTGGAATCGTGCATACGGGGAGATACCGCGCTCAACTAGTCTTCGTGCAAGTTCTGCTTGATTCAATGCCTTCTTGATGTCATTGTCGCTGCTGCGTAGAGACAAGTCATTGAGACGCTTGTATTCGCTCATGAATCGTTTGCCGATAGGTGTTGTCTGAAGCAATTGTTTTGGTCGACCTACGCTTTTGTCTCTTGAGATTTCTGACAGCAAAAGGCTCCGTTTCTTAAGTTCTTTCAGTTGAGCCATCGTGTTCTCATAGTTTCCACCTACTTTTCGAGTAAGCTCCGACACGGACAAGTCGGTGTCGTTGCAATACGAAAGAATCGTTGAAGCAAGTTCGACTTGTAGCATCCATTTTTCACCGAATTGATTTCCCTAATGGAAATTAATTCTCCATCCCTCATATATAAATAAAGATGCAGGTCTCAGCATCGTCTCCCAGTCTCATTTATCGAATATGAAGTATCATAAATTTCGACCTAGTTCGGCGATTTCGTCTGTGGATCTAATGGTGCAGGCAACCTAATTTGAACCCAGATGCCAAACGTGAATTATGCCCGACTAGGACACGAAAAACTAGAATCTACGGAAACGAATACAAGACCAGA
>Ga0181533_1001119_pt1 | contig 35046 bp, 33 predicted proteins | sample PEATcosm2014_Bin_45_FD_119772 | JGI IMG/M metagenome (GOLD analysis project Ga0181533, IMG submission 119772) | Peatland microbial communities from MTU Mesocosm Facility, Houghton, MI, USA - PEATcosm2014_Bin11_60_metaG | ecosystem: Environmental > Terrestrial > Soil > Wetlands > Peat | place...
CGGTAGCACTGCAGCCGCTCGATATGCGTCCCGGCGGCCTTGGCAACCGATACGGCCAACTGGGTCTTGCCCGATCCTGCAGGTCCTTCGAGCAGCAGCGGCTTCTGCATTCGCGCCGCCAAATAGACAACCTTGATCATCACCGGATCGATGAAATAGCCGGTTGCCTTGAGCCGATTCGTCAGATCCTCGTTGGACTTAAACATGCAGATGCCTCCACGAATGCAGTTGGAGGATCGGTTAAGTTGAAAACTCAGTCAAACTCGCGAACGAATCATGCTCGCGTATGAACTCGTTGCAGTGTTAAACAGCGGCGTCTCTTGGTGTTGCGAAGGTTGCAGGGAATCAATTGATTCCCTGCAAACGGTGGTGAACCCGTTGCGCGATTCGTTCAGGAATCCTCAATGAGGTGTAGCCCCGTTTGACCCTGGTGCGCTGACGAGAAAGCTTGATCACTCCCGGTTCCTGGCTGAAAAGGCGCCGGATGGTGTTTTCGCTGAAGAACCAGAGCTTTGCCAGTTCCGACACGGTGTAATGCCTTTCAAGTGCGGGCACACAAAACGCGGTCTGTTGGCCAATAGCTATAGAAACACTTTCCACTTGTGGCTGGAGTTCCATGTTGCACCTCGCATGTTGTGCGGGTTTTGCAAAAAATGTGGCCGAGCCCGGCCGGAACATGAATCGCCCCGGTCGGCTTTCAACGCGCGAAGTCACTTGTAGCCCCGATTCAGGGCTCGGTCAAATTGCCATTTTGTGAAGGGCGGCAGGAAGCACTGAATCGGCATTCCTCATGCCGTGGCTTTCGATTTCCTGTCGGAGTGGATCAACTGCCAGCCAGTTCGATTGGCGGGACGCGAGGAGGTCGAAGGAGCGTTTTCTGGGCCTCTTCCGGCTGGTGGACCAACCTTCCAGGCGTTGCGAACACTTTCCTGAAGCTGAATCTGTCTGGCCTTGACGAAGGGAGAGTAGCTTTTTTCCGTGATCTTCACTGAAGAGTGGCCGAGCAGCAGGGAGACCTGATCGATCGGAACACCGGCAAGAAGCATCTCCACGGCAAACGTGTCGCGGAACATGTGGGGGTGGCAGCGTTTTTCCTCACCGTCGGGCTTTTTTATGTTGGCCAGTTTGAACAGACGGCGATAGCTTCTTTGCCAGTCTGCTACTGCGCTCTTTGGATCGCCATTGCCGCTCCAGAAGAAGTAGCGGGGATTCGGCTTGGGGCCGGGCGGAATGTCTTCGAGCGCCTCCACGACATGCGGGGGGAGCGGCACGTAGACAGGTGTCCCGGTCTTTGCCTGATAGAGCAGAAGGCTATCGCCATTTAGGCGATGCCGTTCGAGAGTCACCGCATCGCGGATGCGTAGCCCGCTCCAACGCATCAGCAGGGTCATGGTGCGAAGCCTCGCCTGATTCGCCTTCACATCTCCGCCGCCGCGCTCGCCCCGGCGAATGTAGGTTGCGGCGATGACCCTCTCGAATTCATCAGGCGGGAAGTAGTCGGTCGGGATTTGCACGACCTTGATCTTCCCGAGGCCGATGGCGGGGTTCTCGGTCAGGTAGCGGCGCCTCACGCAGGCCCAGAAGAATCCAATCACTCGGCTCTGCTTTTTCTGCTTGGCGAGGGGACCGTCTTCCCAGTTGCTGCGGAAGTTCAGCAGAGTGACCAGGTCCAGTTCATCCAGGTATTCGATCCCCTCGACGCGCGTCCAGGCAAGAAACTGCTTGCGGAAGATGGTCTCGAGTTTCTTGAGGGTCGAGGATTCGACGCTGCGGCTCACGGCATCGGCCAGGTATGCGTCGACCGCTTGCGCCACCGTGACCCTTGGCCGCGGTTTCGGTACGCGTGGCTCAGGGACTTCCGTCCAGGACGTCGGCGGAGGAGGATCGGCTGGAGTGGGGATTGGCGGCGCCGAACCGGCCGCCACCGCGGTGCCGAAAGGCGGCAGGCCTTTGATGAGCGCCTCCTCAAGCTTTACGCGCACCTCTTCGGCTTCAGCCCACTGTCGGGTCTTGGCGCTCTGGCGAAAGTAATACCCGTTCACCTGCCCGCCCACCCATTTGGGGCAATTGCACCTGCGGCAGGAGCGGTCGTGAGCGAATTTGCAGTCGGCCGAATGGCGGGAAAAGACGGAAAGCAGCATGGGGCTCCCCACTTCAGAGGTGAGTTTGCCCGCATAGAAGAGGTCGGTCAAAATGGGGGCAACGTACAAATCACGTACAAAAATGCCCCTCAAATTTGCCTATGGAAGGTATGTCGTTGATATAAAACGACTTATGTATGGTGGAGGCGGCGGGAGTCGAACCCGCGTCCGAAATCGCTGTCAGCCGGGAGAGTCCATGCTGTGTCCGATTCGATTGAGTTCGCCGCCGGCGCTTAAGAACGGACAAGATGCGCCGGAAACTAGTCCGATGATCTCGTGGCTACAACACGGACCGAGCCGCAACCACCAGCCTGCTGTGCGACGCCCGCTCGCGGCCCACAGGCAAAGCCGCGGAGGACGGCTGCTTATTTAATTAAGCAGCAAGTGCCAGATTATCGTTGGCAACTTTAGTTTTGCAGGCGATTACGGGTGCCCACACCCCGACATGTCTCCCATGCCGCAATCGATCCCGTCGAAACCGTGACGCCCCCACTGAGCGACACTCCTTATTGGATGATGGAGGAGCGCCGATGGGTGCGAGCTCGGGCCGAATGGCTCGTGCTGCATATCTATATTCTACGCTGAATTGGATCTTAAGGCCCGGTGTTCTCGACGCGCGCCTCGATCGCAGCCAGCCGGCCGTCCACATCGAAGTGGAGTTGGAGAGAAACGCCGGATTCAACAAGCCAATTGCTCCCTTTCAAATTCCGAGCACTCGCATAGAGGGTACGCGATTTTGCTTCATAGCTGAAGCGAAGTCCCTGCTGCTGCAAGCCCTCCTCAGCAAATTGTCTCGTGCTCCCCAAGGGAATCGAGGTCCTGACGCTGCGCTCGAGGGCATCCGCCGTTGTGTCGAGAAACCGTGCTTCGCCGTTCTTGACTACGCCGGTCCGCCAACGCGTCTCCAGAAACCAATCGGCTGCCACTGACAAGAGAATCAGGGTCAAAGCAACAGCCGCGACGGCCTTGGCAATCCTTTTCACTTTTCACTGCTTATCAAGGTCGATCGACTCGTACTCGTGGCGGGCGATGCCGGCGCGAATCTGCGCGGGCGTCCAGCCGGCCTTGGTCTTCGTATAGGCGTAGAAGCCTTCCTGGGCGCAGGTGGAGCACTGGGTGGAGTGCGTGTTCTCATAGCAACTGTGCAGGCTGGTGTGGCCCAGGGCGCGGTCGCAGCGACAGTTGCAGGGCAACTGGTAGATGACACCGGGAATCTGCGCGGCCAGCTTGTAGGCTTGCACCTGCCAGTGATAGCGGAAGTCGGGGCCGGTGAGCTGGGCGCCGTGAAGAATGGGCGGAATGGAGTTCAGGTTGAGCGGGGCTGAGGCATGATAGGCGGGAACGTCGTCGGCCGGGTTCGACCACTGCGCGTAGCTGGCCGCGGTGAGGGTGAAAACGGCCAGAGCCACGGCCCAACGAGTTGCGACCGGATGTCTCATATACGGTACGGGTTTCCCTCATGCTTATAGTACGGCAAGGTCAGTGAGCAGTGCGAGTGTGATGTGTGCGGCGGACGGCCGTCGATCAGGATGGCATGCATTTTTCTTTCTCTCCGGGCTCAGATCGGGAAAGTCCCATGGAATCAGCGCAAATGTTGGTTTATCTGGTGCGTTTACGGGGCCAAATGTTCGCTTAAGTGGTGCGGCGCGCCCCGCAAATGTTCGCTCCTTAGGTTGCGATTCTTCGAGACAAATACCGCGAAATTGACCATTTAATTGGTGAGTGGAACCGGGAAATTGACCAAATAAGAGCAATGGGTTGCAGAGAATTTCCCAAAGAGCGGTCAAACAGGCGATAGACACGCTAAAAAGCGTGTTTTTGGCGCACTTTTGGCGTGTTTTGCATGCCAGAAAGCGTTTTCTGGTGTCGGAAAGCAGGGACTACGCGACTACGCGACTACGGGACTAAGGGACTGAGGGACTAAGGGACTGCGGGACTGATGGGCTGGGAGCAGAATCGCCGGACCAACTGGGCGCGACTGCGCTCCCGGACTCTGGGGCGATTACCGGGAGTTAACTGTGGTTTCGAATACTCGCGTTTGCCTCCCGAAGGCGGGCCAGAGAGTTGGCCCACGCCTTCGGACCGCAATGCTTGTCTTTTCGATCAGCTGACCGCTTCCAGTGTTCTGCGTGCTGCCACGGAGCACATGAGCCGCGTGAATCCGCTCGTGATGAGGTTGACGCCGAGGATCGCTCCGATCGCCCAGATCGAACTGCCCGGCCAGGGACGCAAGATCAGATACGCCAGGAACAGAGTCACGAGGCCATCGAATAGAAACCACCCGGAGCCGTCTAATGTACGGAACTTGAAGAACAGAACGGTCTCCAGCACTCCCTCGAAGAAGAACATCACCGCCATCGCCAGAGTAAGAGACGCCAGTGCGAGTCCCGGATTGAAGGCCAGGTAGAGGCCGCCGAGAATATAGACCGCGCCGATCAGCAGTCGCCACAGAAATGATCCTGCGCCTCGCGCCGCGAAGGCGGACGCCACGTACGCGATGCCGCCGAAAACGATGATCCAGGCGACCGCGATGGAGACGCCGATGCCGGTGGCGAGTGGCAGAAACAGCGCCAGAACTCCCAATAGGATCATGAGGACGCCCCATCCGATAGAGGCTCCGGCAGCTTGCTTGAAGATGTTTGTTGTGCTTCGTGTATTCATGTTGTCTCCTCCTTTTTTTGTGAGCCGCGAGATGCGGGTCCGAAGCCTCGCGTTCTTGCGGCAGTTGTGTCGGCTGGCCGGCTCAGCCACCCGGGCGGGAGTCTGTTTCTCTGGGTTCAGCAGACTACCCGCCCTCCGCGTCCAAGTCGGGGCCGATGTTCGGTGTGAATTGCAAAGGACGCTGCACTCGTCGCTCTTAGTGCGCCTTGGCCTTCGACTCGATCCCCTTGAGCAACTTCTCAAACTCGGCGATATGGGCTTCGAGATCGGTTTTCGCCTGGTTCCAGGCTTCACCGCTGGACTGCTTCAGTTCCTGCAGTTTCCGCTGGATTGACTTTTTCTTCGGAGCCAGGCCGGCGATCGCCTTGATCTCGGCGTTCGCCTTGGCGTTTTCCGCGTGTGCCTTCAACGTGTGCAGCTTGGCCTCAGCCAATTCGATCTGGGACTCAAGCTTGTCCTGGACTGCTTGCTTTGCAACGATGGTGTCGATGGTCATGATTTCTCTCCTTTTTTTCGCTGGTTAATTGGGTGTGGGTGCGCGGTCGATCTGCGCTAAACGTGGGCTTCGACGGCTTGCGATCTCAGTGCGGCGGCCTTTGCCTTGAGGGCTTCGACCTTGGCTTTGGCCTGCAGTTCAGCCGCATGACGCCGCTCCCTCGCGTTCTGCGCGAGTGCCTCTATCTTCGCGTCGAGTTGGTTGATCTTCTCCTGCAGCTTGGCCTTGCGATCGGCGCGCGCTTGCGCGAGTTCGGCCTTCATCTGTGCGAGGTCGGCCTTCATTGCGGCGATCTCTTCCTCGTGCAGGGTGTGCTTCACGTCCGCGAGCGACCGGCGAAACACTTTGCCGCCAATCTCTTCCATGCGGACATCCACCGGAGTCGTCCAGTCTTCCCGGACTTCCGCGAGCAGGGCGAACTTGCCCGGCAACAGTTCCCTGGTCACGTCATCAACGAAATCGCTGCCGATTCTGGCATTGTTCAGGTCTGCGGTGCTGCCTGCCAGCAGTCCGACCGTTGCGCCGATCGCCAGCCCAGCCGGTCCGCCGAGCAGGCCGATGAGGCTGCCCAGCGAGGTTCCAACCAGGGTCCCGAACGGACCGGAGTCGTCCCCCAGCTTTACTGTCGCGGTACCGTTTGCGTTTTTGGCGACCACTGCGTGGGCGAAGACAGCGATGCTACCTTCGTTTTCCAATTGCTGTAGGGCGCTCTTGCCGTCGTAGGCTTTTACTTCAGTGTCGAATACAACTACCAACATTCTGTCCATGGTTTTTATCTCCTGTTTTTGATTTCTCGTACGGCTCTTTTAAAGCACGAGGAGCGCCAAATGGTAACCGACTCAAAACGCTGAATGTCCGCAAAGAAAGGCAGCGATATGGTTGTGCAAACGCTCGCCAATTGGCGAGACTTCGCCACGGTTCGGATCGGGAAGGGGCTGTTGTCAGCAACTTACGATTGGAACCGGAATTGCGATGTAGTTAGCCGAGAGGGCCAGGCGGATGCTGAAGATTCAGAGGTTGGCGAACGGGCGGGTGGTCTACACCTTGAGCGGCCGGATGGATGCGGAACAGGCAGGAGGATTGGATAAGCTCTTCAGCGATGAGTCTGAGGGGATCCGAATTATCGTGGACCTGAAAGACCTGACCCTGGTGGATCGAGATGCTGTTCGATTTCTCGAACGATGTGAAGCGGGCGGCATTACATTACGGAACAGCCCTGCGTACATTCGATCGTGGATTGACAGGGAACGAAGTTACGCGAGGTTGCAGGGCGAACACCGAGACCCGCCGGACGCGACCCGGGAGGAGTAAAGCTTTCGCTGTTCTCAGCCGTTGAGGGATTTGAAGCGGTTCTTGTCGATTTTCAGCGACCTGATCTTCGACTCCAGGGTAGACCGTGGGATGCCCAGCCGGGCTGCGGCACCCAGCGGTCCGGAAACCCGGCCGCCGGTCTCCTTCAACGCACTCTCGATCATCTCTTTCTCCTGCGCGGCAACCTTCTGAGAAAGTTCAGCCCGTCCCATCGACTCCGTTGTGCGGGGCTGCCGCGATAGCCAGATTTCGTCGATCGAGAAGTTCTCCGACTCGCAAACGATCACCGATCGCTCAATGACGTTCTGCAACTCGCGTATGTTGCCGGGCCAGGAATAGGCTTGCAGCAGTTCCAAGCTCCGCTTGTTCATCCGCCGGATGGTCCTACCCATTCTCCTTGCGTAGCGGTTGATGAAATACTCCACAAGCAGGGGAATGTCCTCTCTACGCTCCCGTAGCGGCGGAATCTCGATGGGAAAGACGTTGAGCCGGTAGTAGAGATCGCTGCGAAAGGCGCCGTCGGCCACCGCTGCTTCCAGATCGCGGTTGGTCGCGGCGATCACGCGCACTTCAGCGCGGATAATGGCGTTCCCGCCCACGCGTTCAAACTCGCGCTCTTGCAGGACACGCAGGAGGGCGACCTGGGTTTCAGGCGGAAGCTCGCCGATTTCGTCGAGGAAGATCGTGCCTCCTTCGGCCAATTCGAAGCGGCCCAGACGGCGCTGCGTCGCGCCGGTAAAGGCTCCCTTCTCATGGCCGAACAGCTCTGAAGCGATCAAGTCGCGCGGGACCGCCGCACAGTTCACGCTCACAAAGGCTCGCGCGGAGCGCCGGGAACGCTTGTGGATGGCGCGGGCGATCAACTCCTTGCCGGTCCCGGTCTCGCCGGTGACGAGGACGGTGGAGTCGGTAGGCGCGACCTTGGCGACGCGTGCGAGCACCGCATTCAAAGCGGGCGAGGCGCCCACGATCTCCTCGAACATGGATGCCTGGTCAATCTCGTCGCGGAGCGCGATGTTTTCTCTGAAGAGTTGGTCCCTCAACGTCTTGATCTCTTCGAGAGCACGTTGGAGACTAGCTTCGGCCCGCTTCCGATCCTCGATGTCGATGCTCGCCCCAAACCATTTGACGATGGCGCCGTCCTGGTCGCGGAAGGCGTCCTTTTGGTGGATCATCCAGCGATATTGCCCGTCCGCCCGGCGCACGCGCGATTCTTCCTGAAAGGGTTCTCCCGTGGCGATGGAAGCACGCCACTTGTCTACGAAAACCTCAACATCTTCGGGATGAATACAAGCTGTCCACTGCCAGCCGAGCAGGTCCGCTTGCGAAAGACCAACGAAATCCAGCCATCTCTGATTGAAGAAATCGAGATGGCCATCCGGCCGAGCGGTGTGGATCAGCGCAGGGGCGGAATCAATGACTTGTTGAAGATCCACGGCCTGCCAGGGCAGGTCTGAGCTTAGCCCGCCAGGAGTCATGCTGTGAATGTTACACCGAAAACATGGCTTTGCAGGATAGCGAAGTCAGGCGAGGCGTCGCTTGTTCTAACCTCTGCGTTTCAAGGGAATTGCCTGCCAAGAAGCCAGCTTCAACCGAACATTACTAATGAGAAGTCAGCCTTGTGGTGATCTTTGGTCGGATGATCGCTCCGGGGATGGGTGGCTGGAGGCGCGCTACGGTTCGGGGCGCGGCTTCGTAAAAGCAGGGAATAGGGAACAGGGAACAGGGAGTAGGAAAACAGGGACATAGGGACGGAAGAGCAGGGAGCAAGGGAGCGAGGGAGCAAGAGGGCAGGGACTAAGAGACTAAGGGACGGAGGGACTGAAGGGCTGGGAACTGAGGAGCCAGGTGGAAAGGCGCCCAGAAAAAAAAGACGGCACGAACGGTCTAGCTGTTCGTGCCGGGAGGCCAGTGACGCAAACTACTTCCGGTTTGGAGGATCTTCTCCACAACCGGAATAAATACACGATAGCATAGATACAGAAGAATGCAATACAAAAATCCAAATTTATTTTTTGCGGGCGTGTAAACCTATTTTTCAAAAACGCATCAAATTCAAATCACAAATTGGGGCAGATTACGGGTCAGTGCGTGGCTAATGGAGCGGAATCCGTGGCGATGGATCGCATGGATAGCGAGATAAGCCTTTTAAAAGCATTACATTAGTAAAATGATCCGGGCAGCCGCCGGCCGCGTTTCGGGCGGCGAAGATAGGGAAACGCGCACCCCAACCGGGATTGCAGGAGGGACTTTCGCCGCGGGCCGGAGCAGAGGAAAGTGCATCCGAACAGGACAATCTGTGCAAATCCAGATTTACGGAGAAAATGAGGACCCCTCTTTAGTCACGTCAATATCCCACATGGTGGGAATATGGGTTGGCGTTCATGGGCCTGCCCGGGATTTGAAAGTGTTTAAGTTGGCTCCAAAAAGAATTCCCGCAGGGGATGAAGCCCACTTCCTTTTTCTTGCCGCTGCGGCCCCCTTCGACTTCGCTCAGGGCAGGCTTTGAAGCCGTGCCCTTGTTACAAAGCCATGCCGCAGGCTGCTCGACGCCGTTCGATGCTGGCGTCTGCCGTTCCCGGGTCTCAAAAGCGAGACCCGGGGCACCCCATGTTGTGGCTTTCCCACCCTTTTCGCAAAAAGCGCGAAAAGGATGGGGCACGGATGCGATGGGTATAGCTATTGTGGAGTTGCCCTAACCAGGGAGCTTTTGCGCCTGGGCCGCCAGATCGAAGTCCTTTTGGGTAAGGCCGCCGGCATCGTGGGTGGTGAGCGCGAGGCGCACACGGTTGTAGCGGATATCGATGTCGGGATGGTGGCCGGCCAGCTCGGCCAGCTCGCTGACCCGGTTGACGAAGCGCAGGGAAGCGACAAAATCCTTGAATTGAAAGGTTTTGACCAGTTCGTCCGCTACGATTTGCCAGCCCGCGAGCCCGGCGAGGCGGGATTGAGCTTCTTGAGGGGAAAACGGCGGCATGGGTTGGACCCTCCTGAGGATTCATTATCGATCCGGCGTTGAAGGTGTGACAACCGTTTGCCGCGCTCGTGCTATGGCTTGCGATTTCGTGATGATCCTTGGACGGTGCGGGTCAGGAGACCCGCACTACAGCCGGCCGGGAGGCCTGCGCTACAAAAGGCGGGCCCGCGGTTCGCCCTGGAGTCGGTGGTTGCCGAGTGCTTACGCGCTGGAGGCTTTGGCGATGTCGAAGGTGGAATAGCGCTTGTTCTCGCCGCTGATCTCAGAGCGCAACTCCTGCCAGAGTTCGTTGGGAATCTTCAAGAAGACCTCGACGACGGCGGGATCGAACTGGGTACCGGAGCAGCGCAGGATTTCTTCGCGTGCGGAATCGAAGTCGTTGGCCTGGCGATAGGGGCGGTCGCTGGTGATGGCGTCGAGGGTGTCGGCGATGGCGAAGATGCGGGCTCCGATGGGGATCTCGCGGCCGCGCAAGCCATTGGGGTAGCCGGTGCCGTCGTAATATTCCTGATGGCAAAAGACGATTTCTGCGGCGCCGGCGAGGAAGGGAATCTTGCGCAGCATTTGATAGCCGCGCGCACAGTGTTCGCGCATGAGCTCGCGTTCCCCTTCGGAGAGCTTGCCGGGCTTGCGCAAAATATCGTCGGGGATGGCCATCTTGCCGACGTCGTGCAGGAAGGCGCCGCGGGCAATGATCTTGATTTCCTCAGGAGGGATGCTCATGGCGCGCGCCAGGGCGATGGCATAGGCGGTGACGCGCTTGGAGTGGCCTTCGGTTTCAGAATCCTTGAGGTCGAGGGCGTCGCCAAGCGCCTCGAGGGTCACGTCGTAAGAGTGTTCGAGATCTTCCATGGCGTGGCGCAGCATTTCGGTGCGGGCGCGGACCATTTCTTCAAGGCTCTGGTGATAGCTCTCGGTCTCCACAAGGGCGCGGCGATAGTTGATGGCCCGCTCCACGGTCGAGAGCAGTTGCTCGCGCTCGAAGGGCTTGAGGAGATAGTCATAGGCGCCGCGGCGCATGGAGTCGATGGCCACGCTGATGTCGTGCACGGCTGTGACCATGACGACTGGAAGGTTGGGTTGGAGGGCGTGAATACGCTCCAGCAGGGCGATGCCGTTGACGTCCTGCATCACGATGTCAGTGAGCACCAGGTTGAAGTTGTTGAGCTCGAGAGCTTCGAGGGCTTCGCGTCCTCCACTGGCCAGATCGATGTCGTATCCCTGGCGCTCGAGCGCTGCAGCGATCATGGTTCGCACCGGGGTTTCGTCATCAACCACGAGAATCCGCGCGGGCTTGCGTGTTACGTGCTCAGCGCTCAGAGCGGCCGCGGGGTCCGGCGTCTTCGCATCTGCCAACTTGGGTCCCAAACGCCTGCCACCATCCTTTTCGCGCACCATTCACCCCTGATTCGACTGGTTCAATCCCAGCGTTTCTGCCCAGTTGTGATGCACTGTCCTGTCACCGGACAAGAGACCTGCTGCGATTGCCAACGGCCACATGCGCCCAGCGCTGTCCCCATGTATTTACGCACGGCAAACGCCCCGTGTTCCATGGAATGCTGAGCCGGATGGAAGACGCCGACACAGTTGCGCAGCACGTTACTTAGAGGAATCTGCCTGCTGCAACAGCCCCGACTGGCCTGAAGGTCGGCATATTTCCACGATGAAACGTACGCCCGGACACGACCAGACGTGCAGGGGGGAGCGGCCGGCCGGGTCTTTTTGCTTACCAGAGGTTACCATTTTCGCAACCCATTCTCAATGTACCGAACGTAACATGCAGAGACGGGTATCTACTGCGTCACTTCGTTCCGAATCTAACCTGCGGGGACGGGGACCCCGGGGCATGATTTTGTGCCAAACGTAGCCGGGAGGGGGAACTTGCGGTGTCACTTCCATTCGTGAGGCAGGGCGCCGGCGGGCTGGTGCTGGGTAATCTCCGCGTAGGTGATGGCAATATCCGTGCTCAGGTCTTTGGGAATCCAGTTGCGGTCGCGCTCGGGGAGAACGGGGGCGATCTGTGCGAGGGGCTTGCCGGCGTCGACCTGCTGCTTGACGGCCGCGAAGAGGTCCTGAAGAAACGCCTGCTGGCCGGAGAGAATTTCAGGGCCGCCGGCGTCTCCATGGCCGGGCAGGACATGGCGGGGCTGGAAGGCCAGGGCTTGCGCGAGAACGCGCGGCCAGTTCTCGATGTTCGCGTCCCAGAGCTTGTTGTGCGGGCCATTGACGGCTGCATCGCCGGTGCATAGGACGCGCTCTTTGGGGAGCCAGACAAAGCCGTCGCCGCGGGTGTGCGCCCAGCCGAGAAAGTAGAAGCGGACCTCGCGGGTCGAGTCTTTGAGGATGAAGGGACTCTGGCGGAAGAGGAGCTGGGGACGGGGAGCGTCGGTGAGGTTGAGGGAGCGAACGTCGTCGCGCTCAGCCGCGGTGTCGCGCCAGCGCTTGGGTTCGTAGCGATCCATCTCATCGGCGACGCCCTGGTAGGCGAAGGTGGTGGCGCCGGCCTCAGTCCACACCATGTTGCCGTAGGCGTGATCGCGGTGCGCGTGAGTATCGAAGACGAAACGCACCGGCTTGGGCGAGAGCTGGTGAATTTCTGCGACGAGTTCGCGGGCGCGGCCAGGATAGTTGGCGTCGACCACGATGAGATAATCCTTCATCTCGATGACGATGTTGTTGCAGTAGCCTTTGGAGGCGTCTCCGGGAAGAAACCAGACGCCATCGGCGATTTTTTGGGCGTTGAGATGGTTGGGTTGTGCGGCTGCGGGCACGAATGCAAAAAGCGTGGCGAGGACGTAACAAAGTTTCGAGATGAATGGTCGTGGTTTCCCACCCTTTCGCCAAAAAGCCGGCGAAAGGATGGGGCACGGGGCTGCCCGAAGAAATGCGGCGAGCGCGGAGAGCGCGGAGACGGCTGCGAGGCGGCGCGGGTTCATGAGGATTTCGGCGGGCGCCTGGCGCGGCGCGTGGCGGCCCAGCCCTCGATGTTGGCCTGTTTGGCGCGACTCACAGCGAGCGCGTCGGCGGGCACGTCCTTGGTGATGCAGGAGCCGGCGCCGATGTACGCTCCATCGCCGACGGGGACGGGCGCGACCAGCGTGGAGTCACTGCCCACAAACGCGCCTTTGCCGATGCGCGTCATGTGCTTGTTGACGCCGTCGTAGTTGCAGGTGATGGTTCCGGCGCCGATGTTTGTGCCTTCACCGATCTCCGCGTCGCCGAGGTAGGTGAGATGGTTGGCCTTGGCGCCTTTGCCGAGACGCGCCTTCTTGGTTTCGACAAAGTTGCCGACGTGCGCGTTCTCGCCGATCTCGCTGCCGGGGCGCAAGTGCGCGAAAGGGCCGATCTGCGCGCCATCGGCGATGGTGGAATCCTCGAGCACACAGCTCTGGCGGATGAGAACGCCGTTGCCGAGAGTGCAGTTTTCGATCACGGAGAAGGAGCGGATGCGGCAATCGCGGCCAACGCGCGTGCGACCAAGCAGTTGCACGAAGGGCTCAATGATTGTCTCCGCGCCAACTTCGACTTCGGGATCGATCACGCAGGTTTCGGGGCGGTCGATTGTGACTCCGGCGGCCATCAATTGTTGTGTCTTCATCGCATCATCTCTTGCGGTGCGGGTCTGGAGACCCGCACGACAGCCGGTTTGGAGACCGGCGCTACATTTGGTTACTGCTGCTCTCCGGTGGGCGGCGCTTTCGGGCGCGGCGGGCGCGGGATCGTAATGTCGATGGCCTGGGGCGCGCCCATGCCGAGAGCATCGACCGGGGGCTTGATCTCAGAGCTGTTGCCGACCACGAGCACGGCCAGTTTTTCGGGGTGGATGTACTCTTTGGCGACCCTGGTGACGTCTTCGAGCGTGACTTTCTCAAGGGCGGCGCGATAGGTCTCAAGATAATCGGCCGGGTAGCCGTAGAACTCGAGCCTTTCGCGCTCGGCGAGAATTTTTTCGCGCGTGTCGTAGCGGAAGAGGAAGGAGTTGAGAATGTCGTCCTTGGCGCGCTGCAACTCGTCTTGCGTAAAGGGCCGGGTGTTGAGGCCTGCGATCTCTTCTTCGGCGGCCTTGGTTGCATCGACAGTGGAAACGCTCTTGGTGAGCACTTCAACGCGGAAGCTTCCAGGGTGGTCGTAGGGCAGTTCAAAACCGCCGCCGACGGCGTAAGCCAGCCCCAACTGCGTGCGCACTTTGAGAAAGAGACGGCTGCCAAAACCGCCGCTGAGAATTTCGTCCATGATGACGATGGCGGGCACGTCGGGATTGTGGCGATCGATGCCGAGAGCAACGATCTGCACGTTGGATTGATTCACGTCTTCCTTGTCGATGAAGTATGCGCCGGGTTTGGGACCGGCGAACTCGTCATGACGCGGCGGCTCGGGAGTGACGGGCGGCAGGGGCTCGAAGACGGCGCGGACTTTGGCTTCCATGGCGACGGCGTCGAAGTCGCCGCTGATGCCGACGATCAACTTGCCTTTGAGGGTGCGATCGTGCCAGGCCTGGAGATCGGCAAGGGTGACGGTGGCGATGGTGGCGAGCTCGGGCTGGCGCGTGTAAGGACTATTCGCGCCATAGACCAGCTTGGCGGCCTCGCGCTCGGCGATTCCGTCTTCGTCGTCGTTGCGGCGCACGATGCCCGTGGCCTCCTGCTGCTGCGCCAACTGCAGTTTTTCCGCGCTGAATTTGGGATGGAACAAAAGGTCCATGGCCAGCGAAAACACCTGGTCGGCATCGCCCTTGAGCGAATCCCAGGATAGCGAGGTCGAGTCCTCGCCGCCTTCGGTTTCAACGTGCGCAGCCTTGGCTTCGAGCAGGCTGTCCATGGCGTCGCCGTCCATGTTCGCGGTTCCGCTGGTGCGCCATGCCTGTTGGTAGATGCCGAGGAGGCCGGCCCTGGAGGGATCGACGTCGCGCGCGCCGCCGGGAATGAGCACACTGCCGGAGACGAACGGCAGCTCATGATCTTCCTGAAGGAAGATCACGATGCCATTCTTGAGCTCGATGCGTTTGGGCTGCTGGGGATGGAATTCGTGCAGCGTGGGAATGGGAATTTTCTCCCAGGGCTTGGATTGTTGGGCTGGGAGGTGGGAAGGCAATGCGATGACTGCGAGGATCGCGAGAGCGAAGAGTGCGTGTGCGGGTCTGGAGACCGGCGCTACATCCACGACCGCCGGTTCGCCACAACCGCGACCTGACGACAACCACAACTGACACCTGACACCTGAATCCTGACACCTGTTTTTCATTGCGCGCCTCCATCCTTCTTTGCGTCTGCGGCCGGGGGCTCGGTGTCGATTTCGGCGCTGGTGCGGTTGGAATCTACGAAAACTTTATTGGCGACGCGGCGGATGTCGGCCTTGGTGACCTTGTCGACCTCGTCGAGCTCGAGGAAGAGTTGACGCCAATCGCCGTAGCGGGTCTGGTACTCGGCCAGCGAGCTGGCGAGTCCCTGGTTGTCGGCCAGGCCGCGGAGCAGATCGGCGCGGGTGCGGGTCTTGTACATCGCGAGCTCCGCATCGGTGACGTCGGTGGTTTTGAGCTTGTCAATTTCTTTCCGTATGGCGTCGCGCATCTCGGCGGGCGTGTGGCCGGGGAGCGGGACGGCATAAAACGCAAAGAGGCTCGGGTATTTGTCGCCGGGGAAGGGACTGAAACCCTCGGCCTCGGCGGCGATCTGCTGCTGCTCGACCAGGCTGCGATAGAGGCGCGAGACGCGGCCGTTTGACATGATGTCGCTGATGGCGTCGTACACCGCATCGTCAGGATCGCGATAGCTTGGCCGGTGATAGCCCTCAATATAGAAGGGCTGCGTCTGCTCGCGAATGATAACCGACTTCTCGGCAAACTGCCGCGGCTCGACGGTGGTCATCTCTTCCGGCTTGGGCCCGCCGGGAACGCGGCTGAAATATTTTTCCAGCATCGGCATCGCGGTTTTGGCGTCCACATCGCCCACAATGGCGACCACGACGTCGCCACCGACGTAATATTTTTTGTGGAAGGCCATGGCCTCAGTGGCGTTGATTTGGCTGACTTCGCTGGGCCAGCCGATCTCACTGCGCCCGTAGTTGTGGGCCACATAGGCTGTGGCTAGAAACTGCTCCACCAATCGCTGGATGGGAGCGGAGTCGACGCGCATGCGCCGCTCTTCCAGCACCACGTCGCGCTCCTTGTAGAACTCGCGGGGCACGGCATCGGCCAGGCGGCTCGACTCCATCCACGCCCACAGCTCCAGGCGATTCTCCGGCATCGACCAGAAGTACTGCGTTTCGTCGAGGCCGGTTTCGGCGTTCAGGCCGTCCGCGCCGTTGGTTTCGGCAACCTCAGTGAACTGGTTGGGGATAACGTACTTCTCGGCCTCGGCCTGGGCGTCGAGAAAGGCCTGGTGCAGCGCCTTCAGCTTTTCTTCGCTGCGGCCGATGGGCTTCAGATACTCGGCCTCGTAGGCGTCGTTGGCGGCTTCCACTTTTTCGAGAGCGACTTTTTCGGCGGCGTAATTCTTGGTTCCGATCTCGGTGGTTCCCTTGAAGGCCAGATGCTCGAACATGTGCGCGAGGCCGCTCTCGCCGGTGGGATCGTTGACGTCGCCGGCATCGATGAAGGTGGTGTAACTGAAGACCGGCGCCTCATGGCGCTCGCAAATGATGAGCGTGAGCCCGTTGGGAAGCACCTTGACGGTGGTGCGCTGCTCAAAACTCTTCAGATCCTGGGCATGGGCGCCGCTGCATGCGGCGGCCAGGGCTAAAGCAAGAAAGCCTGTCCAAGACCAGGAAAAAATCCAAAGCCGGGAAAAAGACCTCGACTGCATCCAACCTCCTCGAACGAACGACAGCGATTTACGCGCAATCGCTCTCTTCCAAGCTATTGCCCGCGGGCGGGGCCGTCAAACGGAAGCAGCGCCGGTCTCCACCGGCTGCGGAAAAACTCGCCTGGCAACGCGTTTTGTATCAGGGCGCGAGTTTACTCGCGCCGCAAGCTGCGCAAATCAGTGTGGGGCTTTAGCCCCTGCGGGTCGTTCTCTCAAGGTCAGCCGCAAATTCGGTCCATTTCCGCAACCTCAGGCGACCGGCGCTACATACGCGGGCGGCCGGCCCGCCTCTCCGCCTGGGGGCCGGCGCTACGATTTGAGCGCCCTCCGGAATCTATATAATGATGCGCGATGAGCCGGAGCGGGAGATTGCTGAGGAGATGGGGGCGCATCGGGGCGTGTTTGCTCCTTGCCGAAGCATTCGCGCCGGTGTTTCTTGCGGCTCCGCCGCCGGTGGCAACGAATCTGACGGTTGATCAACTGGACCAACTACTGAAGCAGATACGCGGGCAAGGCGATGCCAGGGTTGCAAGGCAGATTACGGGCATCAAGTTGACGGAACGGGCCAGCGCGGCGCGGATTGCCGAGTGGGAGGCCGATCTTGCGGGCGATCGCTCGCGGGAAGCGCTGATGGTGGTGGCCGATGTCTCCGCATTTTTGGCGCCTCCGGCCGCGGAGATGCCCACGATGCCGACGCCGGACGCGCAAGCACAGCAGCAGATCCTGACGCGATGCAGGGATTACGTGAATCAGACCGTCCCTAAGCTGCCCAACTACTTTGCGCTGCGCACGACCACTCCGTTTGTTTTTGCAACGCCGCAGGGGCTTGAATCGGCGCAGATCTTCAATGGGCTGTTTGAAACCAAGCAGGGACAGAGACTGCACTACCGGGCGCTGGGCCCAGCGAAATCGAGCGATTCGCCCGATCCGCAGTATTTGTGGCTTGGGTCGTACGCACAGGAGGTGACCTATCGCGGCGGAATGGAGGTGGTGAATGCGGCGCCGGGAGCGAACGGATCCTCGCGCGCTTCGCTTTACGCTATGACGACCTCAGGCGAGTTCGGATCAGTGCTCGAACTGATTGTGGTGGATCTTCCCGAGGACCAGGTGGCTTGGGATCACTGGGAGCGAGGATCAAAGGGAATGCTGGCCGTCTTCCGCTACGCGGTTCCGAGCGAAAGATCGCATTATGCGGTGCACTACCTGAATGAGCGGCCCGAATTCCCGGCCTACCATGGCGAGGTCGCCATCGATCCGGAGAGCGGGGCGGTTTGGCGAATCACGATTCTGGCGAGCAGCAGCGAATCCGATTCCTTCGGCGAATCCTCGATCGTGGTGGAGTTTGCGCCGGCCGAGATTGGGGGAGTGACCTATATCTGTCCTGTGCACAGCGTGGCGATCATGCGATTCTTCGATACATTCGAGTATGGAAACACGGCGCACACGCCGGTTCCGTTTCAAATTTCCATCAATGACGTTGCATTTACGAACTATCACCGGTTCCGCTCCGAGTCGCACATCCTTTCGGGAGCTTCCGGGCCATGACCGAGAGGCCGTGACGGGCACGAAAGAAATGAGCGAACGGTATAATCGAAGCCATGGCGGCGAGCGCGAAGACAACGATTCCGGAGAGGTCAACAACGCCCAATGCCGAGACCGGCATAGCGGCAGCCAAGCTGCGCGCGCTTGAGGCGCGGCTCCGGGAGCTCAAAAGCGTGATGGTGGCTTACTCGGGCGGCGTGGACTCGGCGTTTCTTGCGGCCACGGCGCATCGCGTGCTGGGCTCTGGGATGCTGGCGGTGCTGGCCGATTCGCCGTCGCTGGCGCGGCGCGACATGGAGCAGGCGTGCGCTTTTGCGCAATCGCTGACGATGCCGCTGGAAGTGATTTCGACCGAAGAACTCGACCAGCCGGAATACAGGCGCAACGACGCCAACCGCTGCTTCCATTGCAAGGACGAGCTTTTCGCGGTGATGGAGAAGCTGGGCGCAAAACTGGGGTTCACGCACATCGCCTACGGGATGAATGCCGACGACACGCGGGATTTTCGGCCCGGGCAGCGCGCGGCGGAGGAGCACGCGGTGTTGGCGCCGCTGGCTGACGCGGGATTGACCAAGCTGGAAGTGCGCACGCTGGCAAAGGCGGCCGATTACCCGGTGTGGGATCGTCCGGCTGCGCCGTGCCTTTCGTCGCGCGTGGAATACGGACGCACGGTGACGCGCGAGGTGCTTGAGCAGGTAGAACGCGGCGAGGAGAGCCTGCGTCAACTGGGATTTCGCGAGCTGCGCGTGCGGCACCACGGCGAGCTGGCGCGCGTGGAGATTGCGCGCGAGGAACTGCCCCGAGCGCTGACCATGGAGATGATGGATGCGATCAACGCGGCGTTGAGGCAGGCGGGTTTCAAGTACGTAACGCTGGATTGCACGGGGTTTCGATCCGGCTCAATGAATGCGGTGCTGCCGGTTGAAGTGCTGGCGCGGAAGGGCGCGTAACGTGATCGGCAAGTCAGCGAGTTGGCGAGTCAGCAAGTCAGCGGGAGAAATTCCAACCCAAGCCGATATTTTCCTTCCTATCCCTCCGGCGATTTAGAATCACAAAGCGATGCGAATCGGCTATCTGGAGTGCTTTTCCGGGATCAGCGGCGACATGCTGCTGGGCGCGCTTGTGGACGCGGGCGTGCCTTTCGACGTGCTTGCGGGCACGGCGGTGGCGCTGGGCGTGGGCGCGCGGTTGGAGATGCGCAAGGTGGACCGCGGCGGGCTGGCGGGGATCAAGGTGGACGTGGTCTTAGAGCAGGGACCGAGGGACCGAGGGAACAAGGGAACAAGAGAGCAAGGGAGCGAGGGAGCGGAACCCTCACACTCACACTCGCACTCGCACGAACCTCACGACCACGAACACCACTTGCATGAGGCGGAGCCGGCGCATCCCGGTCACGAGCACGCACACCGATCGTTGTCGACGATTCTCGCGATCATTCAGGCGGCGCCGTTGAAGGACACGGTGAAACAGAGCGCGGCGCGCGCCTTCGAATTGTTGGGCGAGGCGGAGGCGGCGATTCACTCCATTCCCATCGAGGAGGTGCATTTTCACGAAGTGGGCGCGGTGGACACGATTGTCGATATCGTATGCGCGGCGGCGGGATGCGAGGCGCTGGGCGTCGATCGCTGGAGGTCGTCGCCGTTGAATGTGGGCAGCGGGACGGTGAAATGCCAGCACGGCACACTGCCGGTGCCCGCACCGGCGACCTTGTCGCTGCTGGGCGATGCGCCGGTGTACGCGGCCGGGCCGCCGATGGAGCGGGTGACGCCGACGGGCGCGGCGCTGCTGCGCATGCTCGATGTTCAGTATGGACCGCTGCCGGCGATGCGCGTGGCGGCGCGCGGCTACGGAGCCGGAGGACGCGACACGCCGGGCGAGCCGAACCTGCTGCGGCTGCTGGTGGGTGAAGCGGACGAGGCGGTGGGAGCGGAGCCAATTGCAGTGATCGAGGCGGTGATTGACGACTCCACGCCGCAGTTGCTGGCCTACGTGAGCGAGCTGCTGCTGGAGGCGGGCGCGTGGGACGTGTACCGCGCGGCGGTGCAGATGAAAAAAGGCCGCACGGGCGTGCAGATGACCGTGCTGTCAAGCGAGGAAAAATTGCCGGCGCTGCGGGATCTGCTGCTGCGCGAGACCACCACGATCGGACTGCGCTGGCGGTTGGAAAATAAATTGGCTTTGGCGCGCGAGTTTGCCGAGGTGGAAACGGAGTGGGGCAAGGTGCGGATCAAGGTGGCGCGCTGGCCGTCGGGCGAGGTGGCGAATGTATCGCCGGAGTACGAGGTATGCCGCAATCTGGCGCGCACGCACAAGGTTCCGCTGAAACGGGTGATGCAGGAGGCAATGAGGGCCTGGGCGGAATCGGGGTTTGCCGCGAAGAAAGAAGGCCGCTGATGGATCGCACGCAAATTGAAGCGCTGTTGAACGAAGTGCATGGGGGATCGACGAGCGTGGCCGACGCGCTGGAGCGGCTGCGCAATTTGCCATTTGAGGATCTGGGATTCGCCAAGGTGGATCATCATCGGGCGCTGCGCACCGGCATGCCGGAGGTGATTTTCTCTGAAAGAAAGACCCCGGCGCAGGTGGCGGCGATTTTTGCGCGCATGGCAAGGGCCGGAGGCAACGTGCTGGCCACGCGGGCGTCGCGCGAGGTGTATGCGGCGGTAAGAGCGACGGAACCGCATGCGGAGTTCCACGAAACGGCGCGCGCCATTACGCTGAAGCAGACCGAGGCGCCTGCGGGCAAGGGAACCGTGGGCGTGGTTTGCGCCGGGACGAGCGACCTGCCCGTGGCCGAAGAAGCCGCAGTGACGGCGCGGCTGATGGGCAACACCGTGGAACTGGTGGCCGATGTGGGCGTGGCGGGGATTCATCGGCTGCTGGCGCAGCAGCACACGTTGCAGTCGGCGCGCGTGCTGATTGTGTGCGCAGGCATGGAAGGAGCTTTACCCACCGTGGTCGGCGGCCTGGTGAATGCGCCCGTGATTGCGGTTCCCACCAGCGTGGGTTACGGCGCATCGCTGGGCGGAATTGCGGCGCTGCTGGGTATGTTGAACACCTGCGCGCCCAACGTTTCCGTGGTCAATATTGATAACGGATTCGGCGCGGCGTGCATCGCGTCGCTGATCAATCATCTTTGAATGCACGGGCATCTGTGAATGCACGGGCTCGCCGCCCGCTTCGAGCAAACTCGAGAACCTGTTTACGCTATTGTGCCGGCTGCGCCACCAGGTCGTCTGCCAGCTTGAAGTGCACAATCGACTCCGCCGGTATGTCGATATCGCGGTTGCCCGTCAATCCCGCGAGGGCGGTTCCACCGGCGCCACCCACCAGGCCGCCTACCACCAGCCCTACCCCGCCGGTGGCCACGCCGCCCACTAGCATTCCCAGGCCTGTTCCTCCGCCGATGAAGGCCGCCGAACGTCTTCCCTTGCCCCTCTTGCTTTCCGCAAGGTCCCGCGACGTGAGCGGATATTGCGTCCCATTCATCGTCAGCGAAGTCAAACGCAACTCCAGGAGCGACCTGCCTTTGAAGTGTCCGCGCCGATGCGATACATCCACCACGCCACCCACCAGCGCACCCTTCGGCAGCAGCACGCTGTTGTCGTCGGCCAGCACCGGTTCCACCAACTCGCCGGTAAACGTGTCCCCCTCGCGGCTGGTTTTTACGCTGATGCGCTGATCGATCCGGATGGTCAGCGTTGTACCCGCCGGGATCGTCACGTTGACCGGTTGCGGCACCGCGGAAACCGTCGGTCCGGAGGGTGCCGGAACGGGCGCCCCAGCCGCGGGCGGTGTCTGCGTCGTCGTTATGGTTTCACTCGTCTGCCCGGACTGCGGCGGCTGCACCACTGTCGTCGTCGTGGTCCCATTCTTGTCTACTGAAACCACCTGCTGCGCCTGCCCAGTTTTAGTCGCCTGCGCCTTGGCCTGATCCAGTGCCTTTTCCTGCCTGGATTCGCATCCCGAAAGGATGCCCGCCACCACGAGAAGCAGAACCGCTATCCGCCGGGTGCGAACCAGCGAGGCTGAATTGAACATGATTGACCCTCTTTCGCAGTGCTCTTCGCCAGCACAGACTTAACTCACAGCCTGCACTCAGCGGCCAGGAAAGTCTGTATAAACTTGCACTCTTTAGGATGAGCGTCCTTCCGGCAAGGAGGCCTCAAGGGAAAATCTATCGTCTGCCACACATCTCCCCGCGCCCTTCTGCCGAAAGATGGCACGCCTTCTTCGCCGGCGTGGTGGCGCTGCTGGGCATGTTGAACACCTGCGCGCCCAGCGTTTCCGTGGTCAATATTGATGACGGATTCGGCGCGGCGTGCATCGCGTCGCTGATCAATCATCTTTGATCTATCATTTGTGAGAGATCTTGCCGAGGCGGCGATGCTGGTGAGAATAAAGTGCGCCGCCGGTGCTCCAACCTCCGGTACGTGATCCTGATCACTGTTCAACCCTCCCCTGAGCCTTGATGATTTCGGCCAAAGGCTCAAGTCCACGCGCGGCGTGCGGAGGAATGGGTGACCGGTTCCCGATGGCAGCGAGGTCGCAGGATTTCGCAGATCTTCTTTCTGCTGCTGTTCGTGATGCTGCTGGTGTTTACCGCGCTGCGCGCCATGCCGGGCACCACCAGCGACATTCACCTGCGCGGGCCGGTGCGCCTGTTCTTCGAGTGGGATCCGCTGGTGGCTTTGACGAATGCCATCGCCAGCCACGCGCTCTATCGCGGCCTGCTGTGGAGCCTGATCATCCTGGTGCCCACGATCCTTTTCGGCCGCTTTTTCTGCGGCTGGATCTGCCCCATGGGCACGCTGCAGCACTTTGTGGGCGACTCGCCGTCGGAGTCGAATCGCGGCAAGCAGCGCATTGAATCCAATCGCTACAAGCGCTGGCAGACCATCAAATATGTAGTGCTGATTGCGGGCCTGGTGGCCGCTGGGTTCGGATCGATGGTAATCGGCTGGCTGGATCCATTCAGTTTGCTGGTGCGCTCCATCGGGCTCTCGCTTTTGCCGGCGTTCAACTACATCGTGCGCGCGGCGCTGACGCCGCTGGAGCAAAGTCACATTGCGGCGATCAAAGCCACCGGCGGGTTGATCCACGCGGTGCTGGGAGCGTTTCTGCTGGAATTCCGGCAGGCGCACTTTACGCAGGGAATTTTCCTGGGCATATTGTTCTTCGCGATTCTCGCCATGAGTCTGCGCATCACGCGCTTCTGGTGCCGCGCCATCTGCCCACTCGGAGCGCTGCTGGGCGCGGTGTCGCGGTGGTCGGTGCTGGGACTGCACAAGGATGCGGAGGCGTGCAACAACTGCAACCGCTGCCTGCTGCACTGCCAGGGCGGCGACGATCCCATCGGCAGCTCGCCATGGCGGAAGTCAGAGTGCCTGATGTGCATGAACTGCGTGGGCAGCTGCCCCGATCACGCGCTCACGTTCCGCTTTTTCCGTAAAGAAAAAGAAGTGGCCTCGCCGGACCTGGGGCGGCGGCGGACGATCACCGGCATTGCGGCGGGCGCAGTTGCGGTTCCATTGATGCGCGCCAACACGGGCCTGGGCAAGAGCCGCAATGAACGCCTGCTGCGGCCGCCGGGTGCGCTCGACGAGCCGGAGTTTCTGTCGCGCTGCATCCGCTGCGGGGAATGCATGAAGGTTTGCCCCAACAATGCGCTGCAACCGACGCTGGTTGAGGCCGGCCTGGAGGGACTGTGGACGCCGACGCTCGTGCCGCGCATCGGCTACTGCGAGCCGAGTTGCGTGCTCTGCTCGGAGGTTTGCCCCACCGGTGCCATTTGGCAGATTACGCCCAAGGAAAAAGGCTGGGTGGTGGGCGTGGGCGCGGCGCAGAATCAGCCCATCCGATTAGGCACGGCATTTTACGACCGCGGACGCTGCCTGCCATGGGCCATGGCCACCGATTGCATTGTGTGCGAGGAGTGGTGCCCGGTGTCGCCCAAGGCGATTTATGTGGAAGAGGCTGAGGTGGTGGATTCGGCAGGCAAGACGAAGACGCTGAAGCAGCCGCGCGTGGATCCCAGCAAGTGCGTGGGCTGCGGCGCCTGCGAATACGCCTGCCCGCTGCAGGAACATCCTGCGGTGTATGTGACAAGTATTGGCGAAAGCCGCTCACCGAGCAGCCAGATCCTGCTAACCCGCAAGTAAAGGAGACCGATACCAGCATGTTTGGGCCGGAAAGATGGAAGTCAGGAATTGCGGTGATTGCGATTGCGGCATTGGCCGCGAGCGTGGGATGCAAGAAGAGAGCTGTCGATCCGCTTCCGCCGTCGGGAGCAGTGGCGGGATGGGAGAAATCGAGCGATACGCGCGTCTATGAGGCCAAGGACCTTTGGCAGTACATCGACGGCGACGCCGAGCAGTACATCGCGGCCGGCGTGGTTTCCACCTCGACATCCGACTACAAGTACCAGAAGCAGTTGGACGCAGTGGTGGACGTTTACACTATGGGAGATTCCGCGGGCGCGCGCAAGATTCTGGAGTCGGGAGGTTCGAGCGGCGCCAAGAACGTACAAGTTGGTGACGCGGGGCTGGCGTACGAGCAGAGCGTGATCTTTCGCAAAGGCCCGTACCTGGTGCGCATTGTGGCCTATGACGCCACGCCCGGCACCGAGCAGGCATTGCTGGCGCTGGCGCACGGTGTGGAAGCTAGGCTGTAGGTTTGTGACCGCATGAATTCACGTTCCTTGGATTTGTGCTTTCCCACCCTTTCGCCAGAGAAAAAGCGAAAGGATGGGGCACGGGAAGGATTCTCATCACGCGGTCAGAGCTTGAGCGCGGCCATGTGGATGGGAGTGGGAGAGGCCGATGGCGCATTGTCCGATGAAATTTCGCATGGTGCGCGGCAGGCTTACTGCGCCTGCGCCGCGCATTCTCGACATCGGCTGCGGCAACGGCTCGCCCACGGTGACCAAGCGATGGTTTCCCGGCTGCCACTACGCGGGCGCGGACATCCAGCGCTACAAGCTGAGCAACGCGGACGTGGCGGCAATGGATGCGTTCTTTTCGCTGGGCGCGGATGGATCGGGCTACGATGCGATTCCCGATGCCAGCTACGATTTTGTGATTCTGAACCACGTGGTGGAGCACATGCGCGAGCCGGCGCCGGTGGTGGCTACGCTGTGCGCCAAGCTCAAACCGGGCGGATACATATGGATTGCGTTTCCTTCGTTGCGCAGTTTGTCGCTGCCGCATTCCGTGGACGAGACGCTGCAGTTTTCGGACGATCCTACGCATGTTTATGTGCCGGATGTGCGCGAGATGGCGAATGTTTTGCTGGAGAATGGAGTGGCCGTGCTCGATGCGGGCCGTTCGCGCGAGGGATTTTTTACGGCCATTGCAGACGTGGTGAAGTTTTGCAAGCGATGCGTGATGCGAGTGTTTACGGGGAAGTTTTCCGGGCGCGGGATGTGGTATGTGCTGGGCTTTGAGGATCACGTGTTCGGGCAGCGCAGGATGAACGAGCGCAGTTAGGGAAGATCGGAGATCGTTCCCCGGTCCCCAAATGCGAGGGACCGGGGGCACCCTCCGGGGGCACCCCGAAGGCAAGGGAACGATGAAGAGTCGCAGGGAATTCTTGAAAGAGGCAGCTACGGGAGCGGTTTTGCTGGGCTCGTCGGCTGCCGCGGAGAAACTGGCATTTGCCGGGATGCTGGAGCAGCATGCTGCGGTGGCCAGATCGAAAGTCGTGATCGCGCGCGATGCGTCGTTGCACGGCACGGGAGCGCAACCCGACGAGCAGCGGGTGCTGAATCTGCTGGATAAGGCGATGGCTGCCTACACCGGAAAAGAGAAATCGGAAGCGTGGAAGAGCATCATTCCCGCGGATATTCTTGCCGGCAAAACCATCGGGCTGAAGGTGAACGGACTGGGTGGGCGTGGGATTTCGACGCATGCGGCGCTGACCCTGGCCATTGCCGAGCGCTTGCAGCAGGCGGGCGTGCGCGCGGGAAACATTCTGGTGTGGGAGCGCGATGCGCGCAGTCTTCAAGCCTGCGGCATGACGGTGAACACCGATGCCGGCCGCGTGCTCTGCTACGGCAACGACGTGGGCGGCTATGAGGACCAGCCGGTTCAATGCGGCGCGACGCAGATTCGCCTCGCGAAGATTCTCACACGCGAATGCGCGATGGTGATCAATTTGCCCATTCTCAAGGATCACGAGATGGCAGGCATCACGTTCTCGATGAAAAACATGTACGGAGTGGTCGATCGGCCGTTTCTGCTGCATGGCAACAACTGCAATCCCGGCGTGGCCGATGTGAACGCGATTGCGGCGGTGCGTGACAAGGTTTGGTTCACGATCGGGGATGCGCTTTCGTCGGTGTACGACGGCGGGCCGGGGTTCCGGCCGGAGCGGCTGTGGTATCCGAACGCTCTGGTGGTAGGCGAGGACCGCGTAGCGCTGGATCACACGGCGTGGCAGATGATCGAGCGCCAGCGCGCAGCAGCGGGAGTGCCTACACTCGAGGCAGTGGGCCGCGCGCCCGATTACATTCGCACGGCGGCGGACGCGGCGCACCGGCTGGGGACGAATGATCCGGGGCGCATCCGGCTTGTGGAAGTGTGACGAGGGAACGGCATGGCGGATGAAGGCGGCGAAATCGTGAAGCTGGACGCAGGCGCGAAGAAGCACGCGCCGGGCATGACGCGGCGCGAAGCCATGCTCGAATTGTTGCGCGTGGGTGGCGTGGCGGCGGGCGCGGCGGGCTTGGGCGTATGGCTGAGCGAGCGCAGCAGCCGGCCAATCCCGGAGCAGGCCGCGCAGGCGCGGCGCGATCATCGCGTGGCTGCGGATGCCGAGTGGCCGCAGATGACGGTTGTGCAAGGTGGCGAGCCGCGGGCGCTGGCCGCGCAGGCGATTGCAAATCTTGGCGGAATGAGCCGCTTCATCAGCAAGCAGGACGTGGTGGTGCTGAAGCCGAACATTGCCTGGGACCGCACGCCGGAGCAGGCGGCGAATACCAATCCGGATCTGGTGGCGGAGGTCGTAAGGCAGTGCTGGCAGGCGGGAGCCAGGCGCGTGATCGTGACCGACGTGAGCTGCAACGAGCCGCGGCGGTGCTTCCAGCGCTCGGGGATCCAGGCCGCGGCGCGAGCCGAAGGCGCAGAGGTGATTCTGCCCGATCCCGACCGCTTCCGTGAGGTCGATATGGGCGGCGTGGTGCTGAAAAACTGGCCGGTGTTCACGCCATTTCTTGAAGCCGACAAGGTGATCAACCTGCCCATCGCGAAACATCATGCGTTGACCGGCGCCACGCTGGGCATGAAGAACTGGTACGGGATTCTGGGCGGGGAGCGCAACCGGCTGCACCAGCAGATTCACCAGAGCCTGGCGGATCTGGCGAACTTCATGCTGCCCACGCTCACTTTCCTGGACTGCTACCGCGTGCTCGTGCGCAATGGGCCGACGGGTGGAAATCCCGAGGACGTGGCGCTGAAAAAAACGCTGGTGGCGGGCACCGATCCGGTGGCGATCGACGCGTACGTAGCGAAGGCGTACTGGAATCTGGACGCGGACAAGATGCCGTATCTGGCGATGGCGGCGGCGCGCGGCCTGGGGACCGTGGATTTTGCGGCGCTTAATGTGAAGGTGAGCCAACTGGGCTGAGGGCGGAAGCCTGACCCATTCCGAGCAGATCATTGCCTTCGAAAATTCCTCCATCCAAATCGGGTACTGGGTCAGTTTGAAAAGGGATCATCCCTCAGGGGCTAAAGCCCCACTCATTTTTGGAGCCCTTACGGCACGATTGAAGTCGTGCCCTTTCACGACAGATTCAAACTGACCCGCTACCCCCAATCGGAATGTCTTTACTTTCCGGCTGGGGAATGATACTTTGCAGAGATTCCCCTGGACCCCTTTTCAAGATCGGAGAATCACCATGTTTTGCCCTTCTTGTGGCACACCGTCCCTTCCGGATAGCAAATTTTGCAAGGGTTGCGGAGCTACCTTGCAAGCTGCGGGTGATGCGCAAACCGTTCCGCCGGTCGCAGCTTCCCCAGCCCCGCAATTCGTCGCGCCGCCAGCACCGGCGCCGGTACAATATGCGCCTCCGCCAGCGGCAACAGCGTATCCGCCGCCACAAGCGCCGGTCCAATACGCGCCTCCGCCCATGCCGGCAGCGTATCCGCCGCCTCCACCTGGGTATGCAGCGTATCCACAGATGGCGCCGCCGGCCCCCAAAAGCTCGGCCCTTCGCAACATTGTGATTCTGATCGCTGTTGCTGCAGGGGGTTACGGCGCCTATTACTACTATCAGAATGGCAAAACGGTGACCATCGGCACCAAGGACCAGGTGATCTACTCCGGCTCGGCCACCAAGGACCAGGCCACGGCGCTGGGCAATGCGCTCAAGTCCGCCGGCTATTTCCAGGATCGCGGCGTGTCAGTGCTGTTGAGCAAGAAAAGCAGCGGCACATTTATCTCGTACGTGGTTCAGGACGGCGTGTGGAACCAGCCTGACATGGTGACCGATTTTGAGGTCATCACGCGGGGCGTTGCTTCGACAGTCGGCGGATTGCCGATCGACATGCAGCTGATGAATTCCACGGAGACGGTAGAGAAGGATGAGGTGGTCAATGCGCAGGCAGATACGGGTTCCACGCCGCCGGCAACTCCGAATCCCACTCCAGCAGGAACGACTTCCACGGTGACCATCGGAACCAAGGACCAGGTGATCTACTCCGGTACGGCCACGCAGGACCAGGCCACGGCGCTGGGCAATAAACTGAAGGCCGACGGATACTTCCAGGATCGCGGTGTGAGTGTGCTGCTGAAGATGGGAAGTGGCAGCACGGTGATTTCGTACGTGGTTCAGGACGGCATCTGGAACAATCCGACGATGGTCAGCGGTTTTGAAACGCTCACGCGGGACGTTGCTTCGACGGTGGGCGGATTGCCCATCGACATGCAGCTGATGAGTACCACAGAGGTAGTGGAAAAAGACGAAGTGGTCAATGCGCAATAACCGGCGCCCCAGAATCAGAACTGAGGTCTGGGCTCGCAGCGCCTAAGTCCTTTACTGCACTGGGGGCTTCGCTAAATTCTGGTCGTGAAAACAGCATACCCAGGTCCCCGCTCGGAGACCTGGGTACTCCCGCCGAAAACAAGTCTTGCAATTTACGCTTGCGGTTGCGACGGAGCCGGGGCCTGGCGATGCTGGTGCGCACGGCGCTCGGCCTGCATCTTCTCGAACTGCTGCTTCTGCGTGTCGTTCAGGACGGCTTCGATCTTGCTGTTGGAGTCCTCGATGAGGGCCCGGACCTTGGCGTGGCGATCCTGCTCGGTGAGCGCGGTGTTGGCGCGCAGGGTCTGCATCTGCTGGAAGCGATCGGCAAGGATGGGCTTGATCTGCGCCACCTGATCGTCGCTTAAGCCCAGCCGCTTGCCGAGATGCGCGGCTTGCTGGTTGGGGTCGAAGTTGCGGTGGAAGTTGCCCGGCTGGCCTTGCGCAGCGGGAGCCTGGTTAGTGGCGGGCGCCTGAGCGAGCACGAGCCCCGCGGAGAGAAGCGCGCTCAGAATCAGCGTGGCTTTTCCTGGATTGCGAATAGCGTTCATACCTTGAATTCTCCTTGTGGCTGTAGTTTTGCTGACCGGCCGTTGCGTGTGTAGACACAGGCGTGGTGGGGTAGTTGCGTAAAGAATTGTCACGAATTGTAAGGGTGTGAAACGCGGCGCGGGGCGGGGTTTGCGATGAGGCTCAAGGGTGAATGGCGGTGCCTGAGGCGGGGCGAGCGCGCGGTGTTTGCCGCGCAGGTCAACCGGCTATTGACTTATTTAAGTCGCCAGTCCGATCATCATACTATGAAGCAAAATGCCGTACGAACTTCAATCGACCTTCCGCGGGACTTGCATCGCCGTCTGCACGAAGCAGCGGCGCGGAAAGGGTGCTCCGCACGCAAGCTGATTCTTGCTGGAATTGAACGAACCGTGGAGGAGACCAAGGCGGCGCGGCCAAAGCGCAGGCTCGATCTCAACAAGCCCCTGATCCGTCCCGCCGGACGCCGCATCGCGATCACAAACGGGGAAGCCTATGAGCTCATTGAGCTTCCCTGATATGAACGTGTGGCTGGCGCTGGCGACGGTGGAGCATCTTCATTCAGCCGTGGCGAGGAACTGGTGGGAGAGCGAGGATGGCACGATCGCATTCTGCCGGTTGACGCAGTTGGGATTTCTAAGGCTCATGACGACCGCTGCCGCAATGGATGGCAAACCGCTGACGATTGCGGAAGCGTGGCGAGTGTACGACCGGCTGTATGACGACGATCGCGTCACGTTTGTTGCCGAGCCCGTTGAGGTGGAGAAAAGATTTCGTGAGAAATTAGTGGGTCGTACCGCGTCCCCGAAAGTGTGGGCCGATGCCTGGCTGCTGGCAACAGCTCAGGAAGCAGGTGGCGTTCTGGTGACACTCGATAAGGCTCTTGCGGGGCGTGGGGCGCGGTGTTTGCTGGGGAAAAGGGGATGAATTTTGCGCCGGTTGCACCGATAAACAGAGGGGGATTGTTCTATGGCAGGCAAAACGACGAGAGTGTTGGTCGACCGGAAACTTGCTGACGAAGCAATGGGCGCTCTCGGTGCGAAGTCCCGAGCTGAGGCGGCTCGCATAGCGGTCAAGCAGCTCCTTGATCTGAGCGCCGAGATTGGTGGCCAGCTTCGCAAGCGCGGAGCGAGCGAAGAGGAAGTCCTCGCAGATTTTGCCGCGTGGCGGCAGGCGAAACGCGCGGCCGCCCGCAAATCCGAACGCCAAGCTGGAAAGAAGCGGCGCCGTGCGACTGGCCGCGAGGTGGAGCGGTATACGACTGCGGAGTTGTTAAAGCGGCTTGGCGTGGAATCGAAGGACTGAGCTAATGCCTTGTCCCGCCCTAACAAGTTAGGACGGGGCACCCAGATTTGAGTTAATGAGGGCCACCCGCCTTATGGACAAAACTATTGTTCGGGAACGCTATAGCTTAGAATCTTGAATTGCTGCATAACACGATCATCCCCGCTGCCCTCAGTAATGGAGAGGGTTTCGTTCGGCATTTCAAACACAGTAATGAAATGAGTTTTGTCAGCATTACCGGATTCCAGACTTGGAACGATCAATCGGCCCACTTGAAGGTGACACGCGTCAGGGCCATCCACAGCGTCATGTTCGCCCCACTTGTAAAACGTGCAAACGACGACAAGTTTCTTCGTCATATACTTGCCGTCAAAGGTTCCGGTACGAATGATTGTCCATTGATGGGAAGCCGCTTCATAGCTCACTACTCGATAGCCCTCCGGCCGTTGCGTCTTTTTGCAGCCGCAAGACAGGGCAATGAACATTGCTACGACTGCGACAACTGACGACGCCGCGTCACGATCAAAACGAATCATAGACTTGCGCTTTCTCGGTCAAAGGACCTCTCACTTCTTATCGTCGGGCGTGTAAAAAATTGCAATCACGACCAAGGTCCAACCCGAATGCTCATTCGATTGCCGCCCGGTTCGCAGTCTTCATTGTGCGAGAAGTTGCAAACTGGGCAGGTTCGCCTGATATAACTCCCTTGCTTATAGCGCGGTCCCATGAAAGTTGGCCCCGACTGCGCCGATTGATAGCATTTCGGGCAAAGTGGTTCATTCGGTCTGCTTTTGAAATAGAAGTATCCAAAATTTCCATCGGGTCCGGTGACTTCTTCGCGCGTTGCGAGTTGAGCCTTCAACGTGCGCACTTCTTCATCAAGTTCAAGCACGCGGGCCTTCACATCAAGAACGGAATCGTAAAGCTCGCTCACTGCGCCTTTCAATTCGTTGTTAGATGTTGACTTCGCCAGATCAACGGCATTTTTTGCAGACGCAGCAAGCCCGCTCACGATCTGCACGGTTGTTAACGCTGCCTGTGGAATGATCGACATTGAAGCCCCTTTTCACTTATTGGAATGCTGCCCATTATGGCTTGCTTTGAACTTGAGAGTGATCTTTGCCTCAAGCCTTTGTAAGCATTCGCGTCCAAGCCTTCGGCCTTTTGGTGAACCTTCATCACCATTACAACTGAGTCGAATTTCTCTTTCGCTCATGCCCGCGTAGATCATGTTGTGCACCTCGTTGGCAAGATTGTATCCGCCACGCTGGCAGCTCGGATTGCCGCATGACATCACTGGTCCGTTATTGCGAAGACTCCACACTCCAGTCTTAGGGCTGTTCCCAAAATCTGATTCTGTGAACCTGATGATTGCGTCTTGAATTGTCGGGAACTCAGCTTCAAATCTGTCACTCAATCCGAATAACCCACTTGATCGCTCCAACGGAACGCCCATTCCTTTCCCCTTTTCGTGGACGCATTGAATATGAGCACATGCTACGCCGATTTGGTGCGGGAAATGTTGCTCAGACCGTGGAAAAGCGGGACCGGATGTTGCACAGCATGACGCGTTATGGGGGCATGACCGAATTTCCTATTGTGACCCGGAGATCCGGAGTGGCGCCCCGGCACCGCGCCGAAAGGCATCTTGGGGGTGTGGGGGTCTGCGATAGGTTCTCCGCGCCGGTCACGTCTTCGGAGTGGGTGTAGGCGACACCCCCGAACCGTCCTATGACGTGCGAGTGACGTACAAAACGTAAGTGAGCCGCTGTGCTCTAATTAAGTTATTGATTCTATTGGCGTCCCCGACGGGATTTGAACCCGTGTCATCGCCGTGAAAAGGGTGAAGCACAAAGGCCGTCCTCGCGGACGGCCTTTGTGTTTGGTGATGCAGTAGAGGAGGGCTTCTTGTTCGGTTAGTCGCCTGCGACCAACTCGCTTTCCTGTTGATGCCGGTTGATGGGCGAGGCGGCGTTGTTCGAGGCGGGTCGGATGGAGCTGAGGCTTACGAGGCCCTCGATCGGCTTTTCGCCCAGCACGTGCTCGCGATAGAGCTTGGCCATGCGGGCGTTCTCCGCTTCAAGCTTCATCTTGGCTTCATCCGTTTTCATTTGGCGCGCGCGAATCTTTTCTTCGCGAGCGTTCTTGGCGATGCCGAGATTGTCGAGCGTGTGGTTGGCCTCGGCGTTCACGTGCTCCATGTTGAGCACCAGCTCGTGGCCCACGTGGGTCATGCCCACCTTCTTGCCGCCGGCAAAGATTTCGTGGCGGCCGTGCTCTTCGTACCACTTGGTGAGGGTGGCCGTCATGTGCATTTTTTCAATGATATTGCGCCAGCCCACGCCGGTGTTGTAGGCGCAGAAGCTGATCTCGCCTTCCTGCGTGGCGTAGGGGATGATGCACTGCTCGGTGCGCCGAAAATCGTAGTTGAACAGATCCTGGAACCACATGCCGGCGATAAAGAGGAAGTTCCAACGGTCCTGGCGGCGAATCTTGATGTCGTCCATGGTGCGGTCGCCCTTGACGCTGCCGTAATTCTTGCCGGTGGCGTTGAAGGTCTTGTCCATCTTCTTCATCATGTCGGTGATCTTGAAGTGCGTGGGCGATTGGAAGGGGTCGTAGTTGCGCAAGAGCGCCAGACCGAAGCCGATGACCGAGAGCCACCTTCCGCGCGCGGCGTCGTTGATCTTGGCGAGATCCTTGGCCACCTGGTCCATGTGCAGGAACGCGGTGACGGGCGCGGATTCCTTGGTTTCCTTGTCGATCATCACAGCCATGCCGATGCCGCAGTTGGGGTGGCATCCGCAGGAGAGCTGGCCCCACTCTGCGTTGGGCCCGTGCACCAGATCGGCCCAGTCAGAGAAGGTGGACATGAAAGAAATCGGGAACCAGTCGCGCTCCGGCTCGCCCATGCCGACCTGCGCCTTGACGTCGTGGGCCATGTGCGAGAGGGTGTAGCGCTGCGCCACGCGGCGCTCTTCGGTAATATCCTCGTCGCGGCCCGTGAAGCTGACCGGCTGGAAGCTGAGGAAGCTGATCTTCCTGGGATTGTCGAGCGCGAACTCGATGATGCGGCCCACCTGCTCGTTGTTGATGCCGTTCACGATGGTGGTGACGGGCACGATCTCGACGCCGGCTTCGTGCAGATTGTTGATGGCCTGCAGCTTGACGTCGAACAGATTGCCGACTTTGCGGTGCGAGTTGGCGGCGTTGCCGATACCGTCGAACTGGAGATAGACGTAACGCAGGCCAGCCTCGGCAGCGGCGCGGCAGAGCTCCTTCGACTTGGCAAATTCAATGCCGTTGGAAGCAGCCTGCACGGAGTTGAAGCCAACCTTGCGCGAGTAGGCGACAGCATCAAGGAAGTAGGGCGAGAGAGTGGGCTCGCCGCCGCTGAACTGCACGCTCATCTGCCTCTTGGGCTTCATGGTGATGGCGTTGTCGAGCATGGTCTTGATTTCGTCCCACGTAAGCTCGTGGACGAAGCCAACCTGGTTGGCGTCCATGAAGCAGGGATCGCACATCATGTTGCAGCGGTTGGTGAGGTCGATGGTGAGCACCGAGCCGCGGCCGTGAGTGACTGTGGACGTGCCGTGATGATGGAGGTTCTTGTCGCCGTCGCCGTGGGCGCGGATGTCGCGGCCGGGGAAGGTCTCTTCAAGGTGCTTGAAGAAGGCGGGATCGATGGACATCACGTCCTCGAAATGGCCGTGCTTGGGGCAGTCCTTGACCATGAGGATTTTGCCGTCGCGCTCGATGATCTGGGCCTTGATCTCGCCCACTTTTTCATTGAGTAGAACCTCATGCGGCAGCTTGCCGTCCAAAATCTGCTTGCGAATCTCCGGCACGCACTTCGGACAAAGCGAGTCCGTGGTGCGCGGCCAGCCCAGCGGCGGCTTTTCCTTCTGCCAGCTTTTCTGCAACGGCTTGTCGCTCCATTTGGGCGTGAACCCCGGGTTGGGGCTGATGCGGTTCAGGCGCTCATAAACAACCCACGCTCCCTGGGCGGCGTATACGGCGGCCCTCTCAGCATACTTGACGGCTTTGGACATGATTGCGGTCTCCCTCGATTCGAAAATGGGCTGCGGAAATCGATTCAAAAATAACCGCCGGGAGTACCATCTGGCCCGGCTCATTGCTTAGGTTTCTGGGCTTCGCGGTTCCCCGGTGAGGGATTCCCGAAGGCTGTTAAGTCATTACGAGGGTAAGGTCCCCGCCCAGCAACCCCAAGGCGGTTGCAGTGAACGGCAGAATCGGGGGCTGGACGGGGATTTAGGGGCTGC
>Ga0181533_1001122_pt1 | contig 35023 bp, 27 predicted proteins | sample PEATcosm2014_Bin_45_FD_119772 | JGI IMG/M metagenome (GOLD analysis project Ga0181533, IMG submission 119772) | Peatland microbial communities from MTU Mesocosm Facility, Houghton, MI, USA - PEATcosm2014_Bin11_60_metaG | ecosystem: Environmental > Terrestrial > Soil > Wetlands > Peat | place...
AAACCCTACGAACTCTATGAGTGGTGGTACCAGCGTGAGTTTCCGACGCCTGCGGGCATCGCCGGACGCCGGCTGGAACTGCGCTTTCATGGCGTGGACTGCCTCGCCACCTATTGGCTGAACGGAAAGCCGCTGGGGGAATCGCAAGACTCCATGATTGAGTACCGCTTCGATGTGACGGGGAAGTTGAACGCAACGGCGCCCAACGTTATCACCATAAGGCTGCGGTCGCCCATCATTGAAGCCGCGGGCAAGAAATATGACCCCGCGTACACCGTCATTGCACTCGACACCAATCAGGAGGCCAATTGGATTCGGCGGCCCGCGCATAGCTACGGATGGGACATCATGCCGCGCGCCGTGTCGGCAGGCCTGTGGCGCCCGGTGGAACTGGTGGTGCATGCCCCACAAGAAATCACCGACATGTATTTTACGACGCTGGAAGTAGAGGGGAATCGCGCCAAGCTGATTGTGACTTACGAACTGGCGACGGAGCTGGAGTTGATTCCCCAATTACGGCTGAAGCTCGTGGCGCGGTGCGGTGATTCCACCTTCACCCACATCCACAAAGTGCAGTTCCCGGTGGGACGGATGGAGATCGAGGTCGAGAACCCCAAGCTGTGGTGGCCGCGGGGCTATGGCGAGGCGAACCTTTACAAGGTCACCACTGAACTCCTTCAGGGCAATGATGTGGCGGCCACGCGTGAAGACTCCATCGGAATCCGCAAGGTCGATCTGATTCGCACCGAGATCACGACCATGGAAAAGCCCGGCCAGTTCATGTTCAAGGTGAACGGGGTGCCGATTCTGGTGAAGGGCTCCAACTGGGTGCCGGCCGACGCGTTTCACAGTCGCGACGCCGGGCGCTACGAGAAAATCCTGGCGCTCTTCGTCGACCTGAAGTGCAACTTCCTGCGAAGCTGGGGAGGGAACGTTTACGAGGACGATGCGTTCTTCGATATCTGTGACCGCAACGGCATCATGGTGTGGCAGGACTTCGCCCTGGCCGACGCGGTATATCCGATCACGAACGATTTCCTCGACCTGATCCGGCAAGAAGCCGTCTCGGTGGTCAGCAAACTGCGGAATCATCCCTCCCTGGCGCTCTGGGCGGGCGACAACGAGGTGGATGGCGCTTACTTATTCCACGGCCTGGACCCGGCGCACAACAAAATCAATCGAGAGGTTCTACCCGAGGTGGTCTTTCGCTGCGATCCCTACCGGTCGTATCTGCCCAGCTCACCCTACATTTCGCCGGAAGTTGCGGCCTCGGGGAATCACAAGCTGATGCCCGAAGAGCATCTGTGGGGAGCGCGGGATTATTTCAAGAGCACTTATTACACAGAGCACACGGCGCAGTTTGTAAGCGAGATCGGTTATAACGGCTGCCCGGGCCTTTCCTCGCTCCAACGGTTCATCGACGAGCAACACCTGTGGCCCTGGCAGAACAATCCGCAATGGATTCTTCACTCCGCCAGCTCGGTGGGAGATCCTTACCAGAACGTGGTGCTGGCTAACGAGGCGACGGAATTGTTCGGCGTGGTTCCGGATAAAATAGAAGACTTCATCCTGGCCACGCAGATAACTCAGGCGGAAGCGAAGAAGTTCTTCATTGAAATGACCCGCCTGAACAAGTGGCGGAGCACGGGCATAGTTTGGTGGAACGTCATGGATGGCTGGCCACTCCTGAATGCGGCAGTCGTGGATTATTACTTCAACAAGAAGCTTGCTTATTATTACATCCGGCGCGTGCAGGAGCCGATCTGCGTTATGGTGGATGAACCCAAGAACTGGCACTGCCGCGTGGTGGTGGGTGATGATTCGCGCGAAGACGCTTCCGGCCATTGCCGCGTCTGGGACGCCGATTCCGGCGAGACTTTGCTGGAAGGGGATTATGCGGTGAAGGCCAATGAAAACCTGGAAGTCGGCCAAATCCCGGTCTTCCATTCCGGCAAGCGACTCTTCCTGATCGAGTGGACGGCGAATGGCAAGAAGTACGCAAATCATTACCTTCAGGGAATGCCACCCTTCTCGCTCGCTCAATACCGATCGTGGCTTCCCAAGATTGCGGCATTACAAAATGATTTTGACGCGGCGAGCGTTGGAAAGTGATCCCTCGAACCATGTTACTGATAACTGAGAACAGAAGACTTATTTTAGCTGTCGGCTGTCAGCTATCAGCTTTCGCCTTTCCACGCGTTCTTACTGAAGACTGAAAACTGATAACTGAAGACTTCCTTCGTGCCCCATCCAGATTGACGACGCGCGGTTGCCGCTGGGGCATCGGGCATGAGAAAAGCCCACGGTCAGGACGGCACTGACCGAGGCTACCCGCTTTACGCGATTAACCCGGACACGCAGCGGTGCAAATACCATTCGGTGGGCCCTACTTTGGGGACTCCTCCGATGGATGTATGGCGGGGAAAAAAGGATGGGTTACCAGTAATGAATTCGCTATCTCCTGGTGGTCGTAGTCTTCGAGGATCACTCGTAAGCTGATCTGAATGTGCTCGGAAATGATGCGCGCGGCCCGTTCTGCATCTTGATCCACAACGGCACGCGCAATCTCGCAGTGCTGATGATAGATCTGTTCAAGCTGGAGCATGCTATGTCCATGCCGCCGCATAGCAAAAATCCGAATCAACAATCGCATTTCGTTTACGACCTTCAATATGCGACTATTTGCGGCTATGTGCATAAGGAGGGTGTGAAAGCCGAAATCGGAGGCCAAAAACCGCTGCATTTGTTCGTTGTTTAACTCAGGCTTGCCTGACTGCTCGAGCTCCACCTTTAGTGCCTGAGCTACCTCGGCTAGACGCTGTAATTTTTCCAGATCCATTCGACTAGCCGCAGTGCGAGCTGCCTTCCCGACCGCATAAACTTCGAGCGCTTCCCGGAACTCATAGAGCTCAACGATATCTCGGCGAGTGAGGCTCACGACCGTTGGCTTGCGGTTGAGGCTTTGTTCCAGCAGACCCTCGGCAGCCATCTGTCCTATAGCTTCGCGAACTGGCGTGCGACTAGTTCCAAGTTCCTTGGCTAGAGAAAGCTCGGAGATGGAACTTCCGGCGGTTATCTCGCCCGAAGCAATTTTTTGTCGAATGTACTGATAAGCGCGTTCCCGAGAAGACGGGTTACTCATTTTCGCACCCAAACTATAAGCGATTTCAAATCCCTCTGCAAGGGGCTGATGTTGCAGTAGTTGTTTCCGCTGGAAGGGATGGCGAAGGTAAGGGTCGATGCTTCCAAGCCTTCATTCATCGCGGTACGCGTGACGGAAACCCTAACCGAGCGGTCTCGCTTATCCATGTGATGTCCCTGATCAGACCCAATGCCCGCCGGAGGACTCCCATTCTGGCGAGGGAGCGAAGCCATCGCTCAACACAGGAAGTTACCGCCTCGAGCGAAAGTTCACAACCCGGTGAAAGGTCATGTAGTTCGCATCGTGGAATCGTGGGGGACCGCCCTCCGGGTCGTCAAAAGCCGTGCGCGAGGCCACGATCATGTCCGGCCCGTCGAACTGCCAATCCACATATTGGAAAGCGTGCTTTAGGGGGTCGGGATGCGAAAGGACGACGCGCACCATTCGCCAGCGGTGTAGATCCCGGGAAGATAGCAAAGCAAGAGTGTTCCGGACGGAAGCCGGATTCCGCGCCGAGAGAGGGTATTTCTTGAGCGCAGGATTGCTGAGAGTCCAATACTTCTTGGTCTTTTCGTCGTACCGAATCGTAAACTTCTTACTTCCACCAGGGAAGTCGACCAGACCATCAAAATTGAGCTGGGAGCCTTGCACAGACAGAATCGCTGCCTTTTCGACGTTATCGACCCGAAGGATGTCCAACAAGGATCCGTCCGGTCCGACCACAGCGTTGCCTTCCAGCCAAGTCCACCCTTCGGGTGTCCCCGGAGGGTAAGCAAGCCGTTCCGTCATAGTCCAGCTCTCCGCTGCAAGCAGGTCAGCGTCCGTGGACGCAGATAGGACAAACGCTTGGAAGTGGCCCCACGGTCCTGGCGGGTGGTATTCCATCGCGCGCCAGAGGCGGCCTTTGGCCCGAACAACGGGCACTGGGGCTGTATGGTAGTTAGCCTCGGAGGTAAGAAAGGCGGGTGGGTCCCAAGTCAGTCCGCCGTCTCGGGAACGGCGGATAACAATTCGGCCATATTGGCAACTCGCCCCCATTAGGTAGAGCTCTCCCCGCTCAACGAATAGATTTGACCAAAACTGGTCCCTCAATTCGCCGACCCTTGTCCATGAACTACCTCTGTCTTGAGACCGGAAGACCTGGGTTATCCCAGAGGTGTTTTCGTCAGATTGCGGGCCGAATAAGTCATGCGAACTGACGTAGCTTCCGTCCGGGAGAATCACGATTGAGGGTGAGCCTATGTATCGTCCAGTTGCAGCAGGGGAATGGTCAATCACCACGCCCGGAGGCGAGATCAGTTCGGGATCATGTACTTCCGCCACGCTCAAGCCCGACCGCAGCAGACCAACCCCAGCGCCCGTTCCCACGGCGCATATCACCTGTCTCATAAAACTTCGTCGGTTCGTTTTCATACCGGTCATTTCTCCACGGTGAGGCTACCTCGATCACTCGCCATCGTTGCGAATTAGATAGAGTGAAATTCCAGAAAAATTCGTCCTGCTTGCACCAAGCCTCTGGCAGTGCGGGGCGCTGCATTCTTCGCGGCACCCCGTGCGCCCGCGGGCTGAGCCCGCAAGAGTTCTTGCGTCAGAAGGTGGGTGAATCGTGCTCGTTCCAGTAACCCTATAAGGGTCCGGATTCAGTTCCCGCGCGTGAGCGGACAGGAACTCGACTTCCAGCCTTTTTCTGTGTCGGGCCAGTTCGTTACCTCCGACAGAGTCCTAAAACCAGAGCTTTGCACCAAACTGCACCACTCGGCCGGCCTGAGCCGATGTCACTTGGCCGAATGTGCCCGTGCCAAATGCCGCCTCTGGCGGCTGAAAGTTAGCGCGATTGAAGATGTTGAAGGCCTCGGCTCGTATTTCAATTCTGGTCGAGTCAGTCAATGGTAAGTGGATGCTGCGATGGAGGCCGAAATCCAGATTCACCCATCCCGGCCCATAGAGGCCCGGAGTTTTGTTGCTGGTTCCGAGGGTTAGCGGCGCCGGCGCCACGAAGGCACTCGTATTGAACCATTTGGCCAGGGTTCGTTGATCCTTAGGAAGAACCGGGTTTCCGATCAGGTTGGGGCGAAACGCCAAGCTGAAGGTTTGCGCGGTGTTGACGGAATCTTGAATCCAAGTCACCTGCCCGCTTTGCAGAGTTAGAATTCCGCTCGCTTCCCAGCCACCCACAATTTTCGACACAAGCCCGGAATTTAAGTAGGCCCGTCCTGGACCCCAAGGAAGTTGGTAGACGCCGGTGAAATGGAAAATATTTGGAATGTTCGCTAAGCTAAGCCCTTTCTCCAGACGCGGGTAGTACGAGCTTTCAGGCTCTAAAGAGCTAAAATTGTCATCCTGAAAGTCAATAAACTTTGAGAACGCATAGGAGGCGAGGAACGTCAGTCCGTTGCTGAAGCGCCTGGTCGCGCTAAGCTCAAGCGCGTTATAGGTGGAACGCTGACACGCGCAGAATTGCCCAATCGTGCCGAAGTTTGGGTACGGCCGCATGCTTTGAGTGCCACCACCATTTTGTTGAACGACCCCAATCGGTATTTCGTTATACTGAATATTCGCCTGGAGATGATCGCCAACGCTGCCGACATAGCTAGCTTCCAGGAGAATGTTTCCCTTAATTTCGCGTTCAAGATCAAGGTTCCACTGCTGAAAAGATAAAACGGGTTCCTCTACGTTATCATGGTAGTGGGTTTGGTTATAACCTTGGGGACTAGCCACCGTAGGTGGTGTCTGAGAAATGATCACAGCGGGGGCTACGCCAGCGCTTGAAAGCGTCAAGATGTTTGACCGAGGCCAGCGGTCAAAGGCGGAGGTGGCACGTCCTGTCAGTGGACCGTAAAAAGTACCGTAAGAGGAGCGAACCACGGTTTTTGAACCCCACGGCTGCCACACAAAACCGACACGAGGACTGAAGTTGTGCATTTGAGTTAATTGAATCCGATTTGTCCCCAGAGCTCGCATGGACTCCACTTGGCCCAATAGAAGGTCAAAATTTGAGCCACTCCAGCGGATTTCGTTGGGTTGTTGTTCGACGTCCCAGCGAAGCCCCAAGCTCAATGTAAAGTCCTTATTTACCTTGAACTGATCTTGCACAAATGTACCAAAGTAGTCGGAACGCTGGTAAAACCTCCCCTCGATAAGATTGTTTAAATCATTAGAATATTCCTGAGCCGCTCCCAACTCTAGACTGGCAACAGCATTCCCAGTGGTCCCGCTGGCTGGACTGGCAGTTTGATTTGCGTAGAGCCAGTATTCGCCGTTGTACGAATCTTGTAGGTCATTTACGTTAAACCGCCGGAAATCCGCACCGAATTTGAGGATGTGGCGGCCGCGGACTACAGTTAGGGCATCCTCCAACTGGTATTCCATCTGGGTAGGATTGAACACCTGCGCATCACCAAGCGAGTTATAACCTGAAACAAGGAATTGTGGCACATTAACTTGCGGGAGGTTTGGGATGCCCAGGGATGAGAAGTTTGTGCCGGGCAACAATGTTTGGCCAACCCCGCGAAGCACGCCAATATGTACGTCGTTAACAGTTGTTGGATTCATGGTATGCGTCCAGTTTATGGCGCCAGTATAAAAATCGGTCGTGCTTCCGAGGCTGCCAGACGCCTCTGGGAAAGCGCGCACGCCGATACTGATGGTGCGGTCGCCGGAGAAACGAATGAAGAAGGTATCCTTGTCCGTTAGGCGTGCATCACCTCGCGCGTCAAACGTGTCGTCGTGAGAATGCCCTGGACTTTGTGCATAGAAATTGGACGCGAATCCGGTCAAATTCTCATTCGGTGCTGGATACAGTTGGGCGACTTTAAGTCCGGCTGGGTCAAAACCGCTGGAAATTATGTTTCCGGGAAACGGATCGTCCACGAGCTGTCCATTTGGAGCCGTCCTGAGCGTTGTAGGGTTGAAAATTTCGTTTTGATAGACAGGCCTTCCTAGCGCATCGAGAGCCTTCTGGGAAGTACCAAGAATCGCCGAAAAATTCCCCTGGACCTCCGCCGCCGTTGGTATGGTCAGGTTGCTCAGAGTTGGAGCAACGTTTCGGGTAGCTTGATAGTCACCGAAAAACCAGATCCGATTACGCTTGATCGGCCCGCCAACGATGCCGCCAAATTGGTTGTAAATCGTCGTAGGTACGGTTGCTGCGAAGAAATTGCGAGCATTCAGGTGGTTATTACGCAAGAATTCAAATGCGTCGCCGTGAAACTGGTTAGTTCCAGTCCTCAAGGCGACGTTCACGATTCCACCTACCAAGCGACCATATTCGGCAGGAATTCCCGTGGTCATCACGTCAAATTCCTGGATGGCGTCCGGGTTAGGCAAGAAAATGGTCGACCCTCGTCGAGGATCAGTAATCGACGTGCCATCCAGACTAAATTCTGCGAGGCGGGTGCGGCCCCCGCTGAGCCTGGGCTCGGAGTCCGAGGATGTGCCGTTGCTGACGGTGGTTTCTTGTGTGCCTGGCGACAGCATAACGAGCGATACGGAGCTTCGGCCATTCAGTGGCAAATCTACAACCATCGTCTCTGTCACTACTTTCTTAATGGCATTGTCATCAGTTTGCAGCGCCGTTGGCTGCGAAGTAACCTCAATAGTCTGCGTCACCTGTCCAACCTTCATGACAATGCTTAAGTGGACGTGGGAGTCTACAGTCGTAGTCACGTTCCGTTGGAGGAACTTTTGGAATCCTGCCACCTCCGCCGTCACTTCATAGTTTCCAGGGGGCAGTTGGCCTATCAAAAACAGGCCGGCACTGTCAGACGTTGATGAATACTCCACCCCTTTACTGACCTCGCGGGCGGTCACTTTTACGCTCGGAATGATGGCTCCGGACTCGTCGTTAACAGTCCCTTGGATGGAACCGAGATTTGCTTGAGAGAACAAATTCAGTGCACCTACGAAAACGAGACCAATACAAAGAAATATGTTCAAACGTGTCATAGTTTCACTCCCAGTTCGAATTCTGCCAGTTGGCCCTCTCCATGGCCAATAAAGAGCAATTGTCCACAGAAATAAACACTTGTCAACAAAAAAAACATCGTTTTTCAATTGCGCTGGCTGGCGCAGACCCGTCTTCTTTGGGGTCTCCGATTTCCCGATGGGCCGGTGAGAGCAGTGACAAGTGGCGAGTGACAAGAAAGACAGTCCGAAGTCCGAGGTCCGGGGTCTCAAAAACAGTGGCGAGTGGATAGTGGCGGGTGACGAGCGAAGCGCAAAATGCAAAGTTTCCGTTGACACTTTTCATTTTGCAAAGTACCTTGGGAAGTGCCACGGTCCTGGTTGCGGCAGGACATGGAAAGAACCTTCATGCATGTCGTCACGGAAAAGCACCTGAACCGAGCTATGAAGCAATATCCAGACGCGCAAATTACGGCCTGGGGCAAAATCGCGAAGGCCGCGCGGTGGCGGAACTTCGTGGAAGTCCGGCAGGTTTTCATGGATGCCGATGAGGTGAAGGGGTTTGTGATCTTCAATTTGCTTCAGAACCGCCACCGCCTGGTCACCATCATTCATTACTCGCGCGGGAAGGATGGCGGGACCACCGAAGGGCACATCTATATCCGATCTTTCCTGACGCATAAACAGTACGACCATCCCGCCCACTGGGATAAAGGGGTTACACGATGAGCACCGCACTGGCGAATCCAAGCGAGATGATCCGGCAGGGGGCACCCCACCTCATCCACTCGGATGAGGAACTCGCGAAGTACACGGAGGCGCTCTTTAAGCTGACGGCGAAGCCTCGCCCCACAGCGGAAGAGGAAGAGGCCATCGAGCTTCTGACGCTTCTCATTGAGCGCTACGAGGCGGAGCGCTACCCGGTGCCGGACGCCGACCCGATCGACGTACTACGCTTTCTTCTCGAGCGGAATGGACTCTCGCAACGGGACATCGCCGCGGAACTGGGTAGCGAGAGCACGGTATCACTGGTTCTTTCCCGCAAGCGTCGATTGAACCGCGACCACATCGCGCGGCTCAGCCAGCGTTTCCATGTTTCGCCATCGGTCTTCTTCGGCAAGGGGTAAAAGCCGTGACGAGTGACGAGAAACAGGAGTCAGGTGTCAGGTGTCGGGTTCCAGGTGTCAGGGGCGGAAATCGGGATTTGGGGCTAGGAAGTATGTGTTAGGTGTCTGGTGTCAGGGGAAGGGCGGTTACTAATAGCTGCCCTTGCCGGGACTCGCGAAAGACACCCGCTGCCCATCCCGACCTGTCGGGACTCGCCAAATGCGCTCGCTGCATTCTGGCCTGTGACTACATGGCAACCTTCTGATTCTAAACGGCCGACGAAACTGCGAGTCACAGACTATTCAATCCGGCACCGGCCGGTGGCGGTGCTGCCTACTGCCTACTGCTTACTGGCCTGTGACTACATGGCAACCTTCTGATTCTAAACGGCCGACGAAACTGCGAGTCACAGACTATTCAATCCGGCACCGGCCGGTGGCGGTGCTGCCTACTGCCTACTGCTTACTGCCTACTGATCTCTCGGAATCCTGAGTCACGCCACTGTTTCAGCCGGTGCTTGGCGTCTTCGATGAGGCGGAGGACCTCCTGCGCTTCTTTCGTCTCTACCGTTTCGTTGCCCCAGAGCGGGGCGAGCAAAGCGCACGCGGGCATGTCCGTTTGCAGAAATGAGGGATCGAGAGTTGCCAGGGCGGCGGCGGCTCCCAGGGCGTAACGGCGAGGGACAACGTTTTGCTGCAAAGCCAGTCGCAGAGTTCCCACCAAGCGGTCGTCCCAACCCAATTTGCGGTGCGGGTCGCGGCCCACGCGTTCCACGCTGTCCTGCAAATGAGGATTGGTCATTCGCGCCAGCAGATCGTCAGCGTACTCACGGTATCCTTCGGGCGTGAATAAGCGGTCCTTGCCGGCATGTTTGCGAATCAACGACTCACCTGATTCTTCCAGGAATGCCGCGCGAATGAATCCCAGCAGATCGGGGGTCTGGCGCAAATCGGCGATGCGCCCGAGTCCGCGCAAGGAGGCGAGATAAGCGGCCAGCGCGTGCGTGGCGTTGTGGCCGTAGAGTTTCGCTTCCTCAAAGGGGAGTAGGTCTTCCTTCTCCACAAAGGCGGTAATGCCTCTTTGGAAACGGGGTTCGCCCGCTGTCTTCGGAAAGCTCACTTGCGAAATCAGGATGCGGTTGAAGGCTTCCACCAGAAAGGCGCGCGATCCATCCGGGGTGACGGTGGCCAATTGCAGGGCTTGAATTTCACCCGCATCGGAGATGACGCCACTCATCTTGCCAATGACGGTGTTGAGAAAGCACACCCGCGCGCGCACCCCGGCTTTTTCGGCGGCGGGGATTTCGTCAAAGACGGCTGCCTCCAGAATCTCCGCCGCGTGATTGTGATTTTCGGCGGCGTATACCACCGCGCGCGGTCCGCCGGCAGCCGCTTTCTTGCGAAGGCCCTGCGCCAGGATGCGATGAATGCTGCCGGGCTCCGGCCCGGTATAGAAACGGATGCTCGGCACAGCGGTGGAGATTTCTTCCGCCTCGGCCACCGCATCCACCAGACGCGCGATATCCCGGGGCACGGCGGGATTTTCAATCTGCACCGGACCGACACGCACGACTTCCACGCGATCGGCGTGGGCGACGTTTACCGCATAGCACCCGGCGTTGCGGCGAAGGGCATCGACCGAGTCCGGCGCCACCTCGCCTACCACCAGACGAGCGTAGCCCCCGGAGCGAAAAGCTTCGTAGAGGAAGAGGCCCGCCTGAATGGCCCCGAAACCGAAACCTACGAAGGTGCGATGACCGGTCAACGCCATGGTTCAGTCCTTGCTTAAGGGCAGTGGTTAGTGGCTGATGGCGAGTGGATAGCCACTAACTACTGTTCTTCAAGTAATCATGCTCGTCCTGCGCCGTCCAGGATTTTACAGAGAGGATTTCGCCGCTCGGCCGGTGAGGATAGACCACCGCCTTGCCGTCAATGGCTTGCGCCTTGATCATTTGCAGGAATTCCGCGGCGTGGGCAAGATCGCCGATGCGCGCAATGTGATCGCCCGCGTCGATTTCGTGCGCGGCCATCAACTCCAGCGTGCGCGCCACATCCCAGGGCGAGCCGCCGCTGGAGCCGGTGATGTTGATTTCCTTGTAGTGCACCAGGCTGGTGTCAAACCCCACTGTGTCCTCGCCTTTCTTCAATCCGCCGAACAGGTTCAGCACGGCGCCGCGACCGAGCAGGCTTTGGGCATCGACAATGGCTTGGCGGGCGCCGACGGCCACGATCACGTCGTCAGCGCCCGCATAATCCGTCAACTCGCTGACGAACTGCTTCAGATCTTCGTGTACCGGGTTGAGAGTTCGAAGCGCGATGCCCAGTTCCGCGGCGCGGGGGCCGAAGAGCGTCCTCACTACCTCCAAGCGCGATTCCACCAGGTCTGCGGCCACAATCGCACGCGGCCGATAGCTCATGGCCAAGGCCACGTGCATACGTCCCATGGCGCCTGCCCCCAGAACCACGGTTACACCGCCAGGCTTCAACCCTTTTACCACTCTGCGCGGGCTGAGCGCGTTGTCTTGGGTCAAATGAACGTGGTGATCCTGCGCCGAGATGACGCAGGAAAAGGGTTCGCTCAATGCCGCGTGGGCATAGGGCAGGGTGGCATCCGGGAGCGGAAGCAAGCAACCGGCGGCAAGAATCTCCTCGCTGATCAGGACGTATTCCGCCAAGTGGCCGCCCAAAGTGTACCCCACCGCCACTTTGTTGATTCCTCGCGCGTGGTCACGGTAGCGCTCGCGATGGTTGATGGGCGGGCTGTCCACGGCGGGCTGGATGACGTACCGCTGTCCGGGGCAGTAGCCCGTACGCAGGTCGGCGCCAATTTCGACCAGCGTGACGGAGCCTTCGTCGCCGAGAATGAGCGGAAAGCGCATGAGGTCCCACCCGGAAAGGAGCGGGTGGTTCGGTCCTTGTTCGATCAGCTTGATAAGCGAGGTGCAAATCCCCGCGGCGTCCACGCGTGCCAACATCTGCTGCGGGCCCGGGCGGGGCGTCGGTACCTTGCGCACTCCCAAGTGGGAGAAGCCGGTTCCGTCCAGGACGACGGCGCGCATTTCATCGGGAATGGTGGGCGCGCGCTGGGATTCTTCCCCCGCGCTTTTGCTTGCCTCGCTAGGCTGACGATACATTTCTCCTTGCGCCATGTCTTACCCCCCCAGTCCAGAATACGCCTCCTGGCGCCACGCCGCCAGGATTCGCGTGTTCCCTGTCAGCAGTTCAAGAAGAATGTCAGTCCGCGGATTGGGCGAAAGAGCATCGCCCGAGGTGCCGGCTGGTCGGGCTGCCAAGGTCGCGGCTTTGGGCCGTTTATAGTCGCCCTAAAAGCCGCGAGGGGTCAACCGGAATTCGCAAGTGGGACGACATGCGCAATCGCGCCCTCCAGTGGGACGAAAGGATTTGAGTGGGTGGAAGGCCGAATCCCCGCCGGGTATTGTGGATAAACCACTAATGGGGGCAAATGCCCATTACAAGACAAGTGCTCGCAGCTATTCATCTGTGAGGTTCGGGGCTTCTTGCCGCCCTATTTTTCGGACATTTTGAACCAAACGTTTTTCTGACATTTTGAACCAAGCCTTGTGCTGGGCTTGAAGGGGTCCGCGCTGGATCATCCGGCGGGGAACCTACCGCAGAAGCGAATATTGACGCCGGGCAGGAAACCATCTTCTCGATATGACAATATCTCATGTATCATTAAGCTCAATCCCTCTACGTGAGTAACCCCATTAAGATACAGACTAATGTGCCAATTAGCGCACCATGCTGCAAAACACCACACAGTGTCGTGACGGGGGATTATGGCTTGCTGGAAAGTATAGAAAATTAACGATTTCTAACCACCTCAACAGACAAACTATTCACATCTTTGGCTAAGCCCTTGCTATCTATCCTCTGCTCGTCGGATTTCGAAGCAATTTTTCTTAAGAACCGCTCTCCTGGAAGTCGGTTAGCGGAAGGGTCCAAAAGGGGCATGTTACTCCTTCTCGTCGTATCGGAAGTCTTGGTTTTGAGGGTTAGCAAGCTTTCTGCTGCCAAGTCCACCGCCCGGGTTATCGTCAAAAAGCCCGGGAGACTTGACGCTGAGCACAACTGCCTCTCCTGCCATGATCCCCACGCCAGCGAGGCCGAGCACTTACTGCGCCCAGCGGCGAAAGCAAGGGGCACAGCCGAAAATCTCCCCTTCGGATACAGCGGTAACTTCATGGTTATAAATGGGATATCGCAGAATGTCCCCGAACTTCAGGGCCTATTTCCTGGGGGGCAGCTATGAAGAGGGTCCTGATGTTCGCCCTGTTGATGGGTTTCGCGGTCCCTTGGCTAGGGGCAGCCAAGCACCCCACCCTTGACGCGAAGGCCGACGCGGCGAAATGTCTCGAGTGCCACGCGGACAAAACCAAAGGCAAGTCGGCGCACTCCACGATCAAGGGTGGCTGCCTGAGTTGCCACGAAGTTCGAGTGAACAGGGACATCACCCGGGTGAAGTTAATCACCGCCACCCCTCTTTCCCTTTGCCTCACCTGCCACAAAGACAAGAACGCCTCCAGCCTCACCGGCAGGATCCACCCTCCCGATGCTCGCGATTGTCTGAAGTGCCACGACCCTCACAAGTCTGACAACCCGGCCCTGCTGTTGAAGCCGATGTCGGGTGACCAGACGCAAAATCTCTGCCTGATCTGTCACGACGTTGGCGTGCATGTTTCCAAGGGCGGCAGCCGTCATCCGGCGCTCGACAGTGGTTGCGACACCTGCCACATTATTCACAAGACGGGCGATCCCCAGCAACGCGAATTCGCCTATCACCTGACCAAGGACGCGCCGGCGTTGTGCATTGACTGTCATGACGTGAAAGAAGCAGCGATCGTCAAGGCCCACCATGGCCAACCCTTTGAGACGGCCGATTGCATCCAGTGCCACGATGCACGCCAGTCCAATTCGCCGAAGCTGATGCAGGCGTTCCTGCACAACCCATTCGAAAACAAGGAGTGCGACGACTGCCATCAGCCTGCCAAAAACGGCAAAGTTGTGCTGACGCAGAAGGACGTCAAGTCCACCTGCGCGGTCTGCCACGAAGAGCAGGCCAAGCAGATCGCCTCCGCCAAGGTGCAGCACCCGGGAGCGCAAGACGATTGCACCGTCTGCCACAACCCGCACGGCGGCATGACGCCGGGCTTCCTCCAGCCCAACCCCGTTGCGGCGTGCCTGGCTTGCCACTCTGATCAAGCCGAGCAGTTCAAGAAGAAGCACTTGCACCAACCGGCCTCTGATCTGGGATGCGCCACCTGCCATGAGCCGCATGGCGGCGACAATGCGCATCTGCTGCGTACGGCGAACGTGAACGCGCTTTGCCTGGAGTGCCACGGGCCGGACGCGAGCCCGCAGAAAGTGGAAGGGACGCACCTGGTATCGATCTTCAACGGCAAGGTGAAAATACCGGAAAACTACTTCAGCAAGGTGCCCATTCTGCCGCTCAAGTACGGTTACGGACACCCCATGCAGAACCATCCGGTTATTGACGTTGTGAACCCAAAGACCAAGACGATGATCCATATGGACTGTCTCTCTTGCCACCAGCCGCACTCTGGAAACGAAGCAGGGATGCTGGTGAAAGACCAGAAGAACGACATGAAATTCTGTGCCACCTGCCACGTCAATGGATTGGATCTGTCGGACGTGCGCATAGGGGGAAGTAAGTAAGTAAGGCAGTGGTTAGTGGCAAGAGCAAGGACGAGCGGAGGGAAATAAGGTGTTAGAGAACAAGCCAGATTTGGTTCAACGCGTGTGCAGGCAACAATGGGAACGCAACCTTCGTGGCTCGGCGGCTCTTTGGCCGCTCTGCGCTTTGCTACTCCTTTTCCCTTCGGCGCTCCACGCCGGGAAGAACAAAACCAATGCTGCACCACCGGCAAACCCCTCCGACCAGCGCATGAAAGCTTACTTTGACATTGCAAAGATTGTGTGGCCGAACCCGCCGGCGATTCCACGCATCGCCTTCAAGGACCTCTACACGGGGCAAAAGGTTGACCCGAGCCTCTATACGCAAAAGGGGCGCAAGGCTTCCTGGATGGACCGTTTGGCAGGTCAGCTTCCCGCTGATCAGGTCCAATATGACAAGCTCCCGTTTCAACTGATTCGCACTTACGGAGTAGGTGTGGATTCCAAAGGCAAGATCTATGCGGCCGACCAGGGCGTGGATGCAGTGTTCATCTTCGATCCTGAAGACAAGAGCCATGTGGAATTGATCGGAAATGGCAGGCAGGCGAACTTTGGCATGATTGCGGGTTTGGCCCTGGACGACGATGACCGCCTCTTTGTAGTGGACACCAATGAGCGTCATGTCCTGGTGTTCAACCCCAAGCACGAGCAGGAAGCCACTTTGGGGGGCGGGATTCTGATTCGCCCTGCAGGAGTGGCCATCGACCGCGAGAACCGGTTTGTTTATGTGGCCGACACCGGCAACGACGTGGTGGACGTCTTTGATGCCGACAATTACAAGTTTTTGCGCCAGCTTGGCAAACCCAGCAAAAAGCACGACCAGACTGACCCCGGAACCTTTTCCCTCCCCGAGGGTGTGGCCGTGGACAAGGATGGCAACGTTTACGTCACCGACACCTTTAATGACCGGGTGGAGATTTTCGACGCCGACGGCAAGTTTATGAGCACGTTCGGCAAGAATGGCGATGGTCCCGCGGATTTCGAACGTCCCAAAGGCGTTGCGGTGGATTGTGACGGCCACATCTGGGTGGTAGATGCGGTCCAGAGCAAGGTGAAGGTGTTCGATCAACAAGGCCGCCTGCTGATTTACTTTGGCGGGCAGGGATACTACCCCGGCCAGTTTATGGGGCCGTGGGGAATTGCCATCGGCAAGCAAAACCAAGTCATCGTTTCGGAAACGTTTCCCGGCCGGGTGCAGGTTTTCCGTTACGTCACCGACGCCGAGGCCGCCGCCGAGAAGGCGCGCCGTGATGGCGCCGGCCCGAAGCCGGCCGGCACGACCACCCCCGAACCGAAGGGGTCAGCAACTGAAACGTCACCGGTCAATCCCGAACTGGCGGCGAAAAAGGATTCGGCAGCGAACTAACATGATCACCACCAAGGCACCAAGACACGAAGAAAGGACCCGGAAGACAGGAGGTGGGAGTCAGGAGAAAGGCAATCCCCTTCTGACTCCTTACTTCCGGCTCCGGACTTCTCGCTCCTGCCTTGGTGGCGAATTGAGTTTCAGCAGCGCTGCCACAAGTTTCGGCTATCTCGCGGTAGCAGAAAACGCGGCCCGGGGTAAAGCCCGGAGCCGCCGAGCACGTAAAAACCTAACAGGAGGTCATTAGTACCCAAATGAAAAAAATCAGTCTACTAATGCTTATGGGCCTTTTCGCCTGTAGTATGGCCATGGCCCAGTTAAGCAACAATCCATTGGGGCCCTATGCCCCGGGCCCGACGGGCCCCGGCGTGACGCCCGGCGGTAGCGGGAACATAGCCGCCCCGGCTGCCGGCTACAACACGCCTCCCACGTACTACAACGGTGACGTATTGGGGGCGCACAATGGCTACGGCCGTGGCTGCGTTATGTGCCACGCTCCACACGGTGGCGCTATGGGCAACGGCGTCGCAAGTCCGGTGGATACAACCTACAACGGTGTGGTCGCTCAGTGGGGTCAGGACCTTGGTCCTCTCTATGGGAAGCAAATTGCCTTCAGCGGTGACTACAATGATGGCAAGTACGTGGTCACGCTCCCCAATAACCCCTTGGCGGGCATCGAGGATCCCACCACCGTTATCCTTCTGTGCCTGAGCTGCCATGACGGCACGACGGCGCCGGTGACCATGATGAAGGGCACCACCTATGAGGCTCTTCCAATTGTGTCCGGAAATGCTCCCACCCTGTTTGCCAGCACGGCTGGAAATACCGCCACTTATTTTGCCAACGAACATCCCGTGGGTCCCCAAGCCATAGTAAAATGCGGCGCACCCTATAACTGGGACTGCTCCGGCGGCGGGTCCGGGAGCTCGAACATCACGATGAACGGCGCGAATTCGTCCGTTTTCCTTATCAACTATAAGGCGTCGTTCTGGAACAGCCCCTCCTACCCGCTTGCCTACTACCCCGGCTCGACAGTGAACGGCGTTACCTGCACGACCTGCCACAACCAGCACAGCATGAACGTCTATTCTGTCGGCGGCAAGAACTACACAACCATGTTCTTCATTAAAGGCTATTACAACCCCTACAACGGCGGCAACAGCGTGGCGCAATTCTGCCGTAACTGCCACGGTGGCGCCTCCAACGAAAGCGAAGGTCTGTACAACGTACCCACCACATAGTCTGGTTTTACGTAAGCTCGGGGAAACAGGGACGGCGCTCCAACGCCGTCCCTACCACCTGTTCTTTTGAAAGGGAAAATATATGAACCACCAAGACACCAAGACTCAGGGCAGGCAGATGGGCAGATGGGCAGGTCGGCAGATAGGGAGATCACCACTGCGATCCTCCCTATCAGCCCATCTGCCCGCATTGCTCCTCGCCTTCTTGATGGTGAGCTCGGCCCGCGCCCAGGTACCTTCCCATACTCCCACGTATACGCCGGATGCGTTTAGCGCCACCACGGTGTTCCAGCCGGTGGGACGGCCTTTGGTGCGCGTCAATGGCACGGCGCTGACGGATCGCGACCTGCTCCGCGAAATGCTGACCATCTTTCCTTACGCGCGCGCACACAACGGCTTTCCCAAAGCCATGGAAGCGGATATTCGCGATGGCGCCATGAAGATGATGATTTTTGAGGAATTGGTGTATCAGGAATCGAAGCGCGTGAAGGCGACGGTGCCGCCCGCGCAATTGTCGAAGGCCATGGCGCAGTTCCGCCAGCAATTTCACTCCCCGCAGCAATATCAACAGTTCCTCCAAGAGGAGTGCCAGGGCTCACCCAAGGTGCTGCAAGCCAAGGTGGAGCGCTCGCTGCTGATCGAAAAGTTCATGAAGCAGGAGGTGGTGGACAAGTCAACGGTTTCTGTGGCCGAAGCAGAGGCTTACTATGACCAGCACCCCGACGACTTCCGCATGATGGAGTCCTTTTCATTCCAGAGCATTTCCATTCTGCCTCCGCCGAACGCCACGCCCGTCCAACTGCAGGAAGCCAATAAGCGCGCCGCCGACGTCTTGCGCCAAGCCAAGGCCACGGCCAGCTACGAGCAGTTCGGGCTGCTGGCGGAAAAACTCTCCGACGATGATTTCCACGTGATGATGGGTGACCACAAGGCGGCCGACCGCTCCAAGCTGCCGCCCACCGTGGTGACCGCCCTGGCAGCGATGCAGCCGGGCCAGGTGAGCGGGCTTATCGAGTTTGATACCCATGACTACACCATTCTGCGTCTCAACGCACATAACGCCGCGGGCCTGCAGAAATTCGAAGCCGTGAAGGACGCGCTGCGCGGGCAGATGCAGAAAGACAAGACGGAGCAACTGCGCAAAGCGCTGGCCACTCGGCTGAGCAAGAATGCGAAGATCGAAAAGGCGTGATGAAACACCGGAGCCAGGAGTCAGAAGTCAGGAGCCAGAAGAAGGATGCCTCCATTTCGTGAGCTCCGTCACCGGGCCACCTGCATAATGAGAAGTGAACGTGAACGACAACCTTAGCATCCAGGATTTGCGGCTCAACTGAATAGTCGAGAATTCCCGCAGGTTCACCGATTCTTGTCCGCACAAATTGCTAGCAGCCACAGGGGTGCCTGCGGGTGAATTTTGACAGCACACTGATAAAACAACCATTCAGAGAAGGTCTTCTTGTCGAAGCAAAGCGAAGAGACCGAAATCAGGGGCCGGAAGAAACGCAGTTCCATTCTGACTCCTGACTCCTGACTTCTGACTCCTGACTTCTGTGCTGGTTTTCAAGTAGGGCTTTGGCAGACGACGTGCAAAATGTCACTAGCTGTGAAGAAATTCCTCTCTCTCGCTTTGCTCGTTTTGACACTGGCCGCGCGCGCGCTGGCGCAGGTGAATTCCGGTGAGGCCACTTTCAACTTGAATGGTACAGTCTCCGGCGGGTACACGAATGACAGCTCGAACACTGCCGGATCCGATCACAGCATTTTCGGCGCCGGCATCGCTGACTTCTCCGGTTCGTACCATAATCCCAATTTTCTCTCCTTCGACGTTCAGCCCTTTTACAACCAGTCGCGGCTGAACTCCTCGTATCAGTCGATGACCGCCGCCAGCGGCGTCAACGCCGGCGCCAAGATTTTCGGTGGCAGCCAGTTCCCGGGCTCCATCAGCTATACCGACACCTTCAACAGCAGCGGGAACTTTGGCGTTCCTGGTCTTGCCAACTACACCACGCATGGGGACACCGATGTACTGGCCGTGAACTGGGGCATTTTCCTTGAGAATTTGCCGAAATTGAATTTGAGTTTTGCGGATGCCGACAGCAACTATTCTGTTTACGGCGCGAATGCCCGGGGGACGACGCACTCGGACTCGTTCTCCGTAACGTCATCGTACAAAATTGCCGGTTTTAGCCTGAATGGCGGTTATCAATACAATGGCTCCAGGACCAGCACCCCGGCGTTTCTGACGGCCCAGCCGTCGGAACAATCCGATAGCCGCTCGAATTCGTTCTTCGCGGGGATCGAACATAACTTGCCGTGGAACGGAAGCTTTGCCGCAGGCGCCAGCCACCTCAGCATCGGTTCCAACTACGGCAGCAGTTCCTCCGCCGACAACTACAATACGACCGTCGACACGCTGACGAGTTCGCTGAGTTTCGCTCCCCTGACCCACCTGACGGTGGGCGGCACCGCCTACTACACCGATAACCTGGAGGGGACACTCTTTAATACGCTGCTGACGGCAGGGATCACGACGCCCGAGAGCCTGACGCAAGAAACGTCGCGCGATCTAAGCCTGACCGGCATGGCCAATTACGAAATGCCCGCGCAACACCTGGACTTCCATGCTTTTGTTCAACGCCAACAGGAAACCTTCCTGGGAGCGTCGCTCGCTTCCAATACCTACAACGGACAAGCGACTTATTCGAACCGGCTGTTGGGCGGCCAGTTCAGTGGCGCCCTGGGGGTGACGGGGACCACCACCGATACGTCTCACCAAAGTTTAGTCGGCCTGAACACCACTATTAACTACCGGCATGCCATCAACAAGTGGACGGTGAGTGGCGCCTTCTCGTATTCGCAGGACACCCAGACCCTGCTGATCAACGAGACCACATCCGGCTATACCTACACGGGCAGCGCGGGCCGCAGGGTGGGCCGAAGATCGTATTGGAATGTCTTCGCCAGCGGCTCACGGAGCCTCTTGAACGGCGATTCCGGCACGGCCGATTCCAACCAAAGCTATGGGACGTCGATCTCCCTGGCGCGATTCAGCCTGAATGGTTCCTACTCGAAATCGAGCGGGAACGCGCTTCTGACCTCCACGGGCCTGGTGACCACGCCGATTCCCGTGACGGAGGTGCCTTCGACGGCTGTGGTGTTCTTTAACGGCACGTCGTACGCCTTGGGAATAGGATCGAACCCGATTCGCGGCCTCACCCTGTCCGCTTCCTTCGCCAAATCCCTGAGCACAACGAACAGTAATTCCGCGCTTTCGACCAACAATAATCAGTACATTTATGCTCTTATGATTTATCATTTCCGCAAGCTGGACTTCCAGGCGGGGTTTAGCAACCTGGTTCAGGGATTCAGCGCCACCGGAACACCGCCCGCCAGGGATAACTCGTTCTACGTAGGAATTGCGCGATGGTTCAATTTCTTTTGAGGACGGCTACGGAATCGGGTGATCGGGTGATCGGGAGATCGGGTGAACAGAAGCCAACTCGGCCCTCGTCGTTCCGCCTACTGCTTACTACCCACGGCCTACTGTCTACTGCCTACTGCCTACTGTTCCTGCTGCTTCCCGGCGTCGTCGCGGCCCGGTCGAAATCGCAACCCGCCGGGCCGGTGACCGTGCCGGAATTGGAGCTTACGGGCGGACGCAAGCTTCGGTATGAAGGCAGCATCAGCTCGGAGAAAGAAACCAGAAATCCCCACCGCTTTTGGGGCCGCGTGCTGGACGTGGTGGCGGGCGAGCCCGATTTTCACGCCCTCATCAATCCCTACAGCGTGGTCACCGATTCCCAGGGTCGGATCATCGTGACCGACCCGGGCGCCTCCGGCGTTCATATCTTCGATTTCACCCAACACAAATACAAATTCATTTCCCGCATTAAAGACGTGGATGGGTTGTCTTCGCCCCAATGCGTGGCCGTGGACGCCGACGACAACATCTACGTCACTGATTCCTATACGGGCAAAATCTTCGTCTTCGATGTCAACGGAAAATTTCAGCGCGTTATCGGCAGTATTAAGGGTGAAGGGTATTTCAAGCGCGCCACCGGAATCGCCGTGGATTCGCAGGCCCAGCGGATCTATGTGACCGACACCTTGCGCCACCAGGTTTGGGCGCTCGACCTGCAAGGCAACGTCGTGGAAAGGTTTGGCACCCGCGGCGCAGATCATGGCCATTTCAACTACCCCACGGAATTGCGCCTGGTGGGCCAGGACTTGTACGTCGTTGACGCCATGAACTTCCGCATTCAGGTTCTGGATCGCACCGGAAAATTCCAATACGCCATCGGAGACACGGGCGATGGTTTGGGCTCGATGTTCCGGCCCAAGGGCGTTGGGGTGGATTCCGAGGGTCACCTCTACGTCGTCGAAGGCCTGAGCGGGATGGTACAGGTCTTCGATCAACAGGGACAGCTTCTCTATTACTTCGGGCAGAAGGGTACGGGGTTCGGGGAATTTCAGTTGCCCACCGGTTTGTTTATCGACCGCAATGACCGCGTGTACGTGGTGGATTCCTACCACCGCCGCGTGCAGGTGTTCCAATACTTTGCGTTGGGGAAGAATGAGCAACACTAAGACACAAAAGCGGGGAGTCAGGAGTCAGAAGTCAGGAGTCAGAAGAGGACTGCCTTTCTCCTGGCTCCTGACTTCTGACTCCTGGCTCCGGCCCTTGCGCCTTGGTGTTTTGGTGGGGATCTTTCTCGCCGTCGCTGGCGCGGGCTATGCGCAGACGGACGTTATCGGTGCGCACGACCTGTCGCCGGGTGGCACATCGCCCATCAAAGGCACGCTGGGTGGTTCGTGTCTCTATTGTCATGCTCCGCACGGCGGCATTAATGGCACGCCCGGGGTTGCGCAAACTCCGCTGTGGGACCAGAAGCTCTCCAGCGCCACGTCCTACCAGTTTTACACGAGTGGGACAATGATTAACACGACTAACGGCGCACTCACCCTGGGCTCAAACAGCACCCTATGTCTCAGTTGCCATGATGGCACGGTGGCCGTGTCGCCGGGGGCGCTGGTCCCTTACGGTAACGTCACGATGACGGGGCAGATGAATCCACAGGATGTGCTTGCAGCCCCAGCCCTCGCCGCCATGCATCCGATCAACTTCATCCTTCCCATTCAGCCTGCTCCGGATTTGTGGTCGTACTTATCTGACAAGCCCCCTTATACTGCCGATACCACAGGGGCCGTGAAGCTGATCAAAGGAAATGTCGAGTGTGGGAGCTGCCACACTCCGCACGTGCAGTTCGTCAACCAGAGCGATTTGAACGATCCGTATTTCTTGGTGCTGGATAACACCAGTGGCGCGCTCTGCAAGGCCTGCCACACTACCGTCCCCTCGGGAACCGGCATGGGTACCAACCCCGTGGACCTGCGTCAAGTTGGGTTGCAGGCGCCGGGAACGCCCCTTGCCTCCAGATCTGCCGCGAGCAAGCCCAATCCCTTGGCGGGATGGTTGACGAGCATCCACGCTACCGCCTCCAACCGGGTGCCCAGCCAGATCACCGTTCAAACCACCACGGTGACTTCAAAAGGAAGTGTCACCAGCAAGGCGCAGGCAACCTTGGGAAGCCACGGCACGGTGGCGAGGAATGCTTGTTCGTCGTGTCACGCCACCCATAACGCCCAGGGGGCGAACTCGCTGCTGCGCGCCGCTGAAGACCAAGCCTGCGTCGTCTGCCACAACGGCAGCTCGAATACGTCTCCCCCCACCGCCAATGTCCTTGCCGAAACCGTTGCGCCTAAATATGGTCATGCTTTTTCGCCGGGAAACAGTGGGCACCTCCCCCAGGAGGCGGTGCTGCTGAATCAAAACCGCCACGTGACCTGCGTGGACTGTCATAATGCGCACACGGCCAACCGGGTCACGAGCTTTTCCGCTGCGCCCGCTATCCGGCCTTCTCAGAACCAGGTGATGGGGATCAGCGCCAGCGATGGCAAGACCGTCATCAACCCCGCTAGCAATCAGTATGAGAACTGTCTGCGCTGCCATGGCACCAGCACGGGCAAACAAGTGAAATCTATTTACGGCTACTTGCCCGTGCGGGTGGTTGCCGCCAGCGACCGTCTGAATGTTATTCCGGAATTCAGCACTTTTGCGACCTCAAGTCATCCGGTGTTCCACGATCGCAGCAGCCCGTTCCCGCAACCCAGCTTGCGCGCCAACATGCTGAACCTCGACGGCATGACGATGGGACGCAGCATGGGCGCCCGCATCCTGTGCACCGACTGCCATAATAGCGACGACAATCGGGAATTCGGTGGCAACGGCCCGAGCGGACCGCATGGATCAATCTTTCCGCACCTCCTGGAACGCCGCTACGAGTTCAGTCAGGCGGGGACTCCCGGTACGCTCGTTACCAACCTGTTCCCCAACCCCGGCCTGAGCTCCCAAGGCGGCCCGAGCGGCGGCCCCTATGCTTTGTGCGCCAAGTGCCACGACCTCAATCAGGTCATGAATAACACCAGCTTCAGCGAACACGCCCGCCATGTTAAGCAGGACGGATTCTCGTGCTCGGTATGCCATACGGGCCACGGGATGGGCGCACAATCGGGCAGCATTTCCGGCGAACGCTTGGTGAATTTTGATGCCAAGGTCGTCGCTCCCAACGGGGCGCTTCCGATCTCTTACAACCGCGCGTCGAACTCCTGTAGCCTGGTCTGCCATAATCACTCCCATCAGCTCCGGTCGGCTGCCGCCAGTGGGAAACGCTGAGCGCTCAGTTATTGAGACCGCTTGCCGTCATTGCTATGATGTAGAAGCATTCCTTTGCCGAAGGGGGCATGAAATGAGGGACCAGTGGACACGAAGAAAGTTCTGTTGGGCAATGGGGGCCTTGGGCGCAGGAGTTACCCTCGGCGCAGCGGCGCCCGGGAATGAATCGGTGCCGTCCAAGCTGGGGATCATCAACGATGAAATCTCTCAGGATCTCGAGCAAGCCCTGGAGTTTATAGCCAGCTACTCGCTCTCCTACGTCGAATTGCGCAGCATCGGCGGCAAGAACATCATGAGTTTGTCCCCGCCAGAGCTCGAACGCGCCAAACAGATTATCGACAAGCATCACTTTCACGTATCGGACATCGCCTCGCCGATTTACAAATGGAACCTGCCGGAAATGCCCGCCCTGCCTTCCGAAAAACGCGACACCTTTAGAGCCTCCTTCACGGAGGAGGACGCAGAGGATTTGCTCAATAAGTCCTTTCAGATGGCGCGGCTTTTTGGCGCCGAGAAGGTTCGCATCTTCAGCTACTGGCGCGTGGAGGACCCCGACAAAGCGTACCCGCACGTCGTCAAGCGTTTGAAGAAAGCCGCGGCCCTGGCGGAACAGAACAAGATCTTGCTGGTGCTCGAGAACGAGCCCTCGTGCAACGTCGGCACGGGGAAGGAATTGGGGCGGATGCTCCGCGATATCAACTCACCCTGGCTGCTCGGCAACTGGGATGCGGCCAACGGCGTGGAATTGAATGAAGTTCCCTACCCCGACGGGTACAACCACGTGCGCGGCCTTTTCCGCCACATGCACATCAAAGATGTGGCCCGCGACCCCCAGACCGGCAAGACCCACTGGATGCCCGTGGGGGGCGGCGTGGTGGATTTCCGGGGCCAGTTCCAGGCCCTCATCAAAGACGGATACCACGGGACGATGTCACTGGAGACCCATTACCGTCGCCCCGACGGCAATAAAGTGGAAAGCACGCGCGAGTCTCTGGAAGGGCTGTTACAAATCTTGAAATCACTAAAAGGATAAAGTGTAAAGTGTAAAGGTTAAAGTATGAAGGATAAAGGCTGAATCCCGGTCGCTGGAATGGTCATTCCCATTCTGATCGCGGCTGTTAAGTGGCACATTATTCCTTCCAATTTCACCCTTTAACCCTTACCCTTTACACTTTTAATTCATGTTCTCATCCCGCACCAACTGGCCGCTAATTCCCAATCGCCTTTCGGAACTCCTGCGCGAGCGCCGGACGCGCGGCTTGCCCATCCTGGACCTGACGGAATCCAATCCCACGCGTTGCAGCTTCGGCCTCGACGTGGAAGAGATTCTCGCCCCACTCCACGATCCCCGTTCACTTACCTATGAGCCGGACCCGCGCGGCCTGCGCACGGCGCGCGAAGCGGTGGCGCAGTATTATTCCGAGCGCGGCGTCCAGCTTGACCCTGACCAGATTTTCCTCACTACCAGCACCAGCGAGGCCTTCTCGTTCGTGTTCCGCCTTCTCGCCAACGCTGGTGACAAAATCCTGGCGCCGCAGCCGAGCTATCCCCTCTTCGATTTTCTCGGCGCCTTGAATGATGTTGACGTGATCCCCTACCCTCTGGTCTACGACGACGGTTGGCAGGTGGATTTGGAAGCCCTTGCCTCGCGATGGGAATCACGCTCGCGCGCCGTGCTGGTTGTGCACCCCAACAATCCCACCGGGTCCTACATCAAAAAGCGCGAACTGGGCCGAATGATCGAGATTTGTCACCAGAGCCGCGCAGCCATTATCGCCGATGAAGTCTTTGCTGATTATGGCTTCGGTGAGGACGCGGAACGAGTGGCGACCCACGCGCAAAACTCGCAGGCTCTCACCTTCACCCTCAGTGGTCTATCGAAAATCTCCGCCTTGCCGCAGATGAAGCTGGGTTGGATTGTGGTAAACGGCCCGCCGGAATTGCGGAGTCAGGCACAAGCGCGTCTTGAGGTGATTGCCGACACTTACCTTTCCGTGAGCGCGCCCGTGGCTCTGGCCACGCCCGCGTGGCTTGTGCATCGACGCAGCATTCAATCGCAAATATTGGAGCGGGTGCGGGCCAACCTGCGCGAGCTTGATGAACTGCTCACCCCCGGCCTGCCCGTGAGCAGGTTAAGAGTCGAAGGCGGCTGGTACGCCATTCTGAGGGTGCCTTCGACGCGCAGCGATGAGGACTGGGCTGCGGAATTACTAACCCAAGAGGGCGTCTCGCTGCATCCGGGACACTTCTACGATTTTCCCTCCGAAGGCTTTCTCGTCCTGAGTCTCCTGCCCGCGCGTGAAGTTTTCGAGGATGCGCTGGGCAAAGTCATTTTCCGAATCTGCGCCGAAAGCTGACCTGCGCATATGCGTATGCTGCCCTCGCCCTGCCGAGGGAGGGGTTACTGACGACTGAAAACTGAGAACCGAAAACTTATTTCTACGGCAACACTTTCTTGGGAAGCAAACCGCGCACTCGAAACCAATTCTCCAACAGCTTCGGCCACGTGGACAACACGGGATCATCCAGCGCCAGGCCCACGCCGTGCGGACCGTGCTCGTAGATATGAAGTTCGGCGGGAACCCCCGCCTTGCGCAACGCCGCGAAGAAGGCCAGGCTGTTTTCCACGGGAACCGTCGCGTCGTCGTAAGTGTGGAAAAGAAACGTGGGCGGCGTTTTTGGAGTCACGTGTTTCTCGTTTGAAACCAAGGCGGCCAGGTTGGGATCGGGATGGTCTCCCAACAAGTTTGAACACGACAACGCGTGCAGAAAGGGCTCGGAACAGGTAATCACGGGATAGATGAGGACCAGAAAGTCCGGGCGCGGGCTCATCCGGTCGATGCCGTCGCGGGGAGAGGCTTTGCCCGCGTCGAAGTGCGTCGCTGCCATCGCCGCCAGATGCCCTCCGGCGGAAAAGCCCATGATGCCGATCTCATTTTCGACGACGTTATAAAGTGAGGCGTTGGAACGAACGTAGCGCAGCGCGCGTTGCGCGTCGAGGAGCGGCGCGGGATAGCGGTACGTCGGCGCAACGCGGTATTTCAAAACAAAAGCGGCAATCCCCAGGTTGTTCAACCACTCCGCCACTTGGCGGCCATCGTGGTCCAATGAGAGGGACTGGTAACTGCCAGACGGACAAACGACGATTCCCGGGGTGGGCTGATGCGAGGAAGGCAGATAAAGAAGAATCGCCGGAATATCGTCCGGGCCCGCACCGTTGGCCAGGGGAGCTGCCAAGGGCCAAAGGGGAATTTGGTTGTCCTGCTGGCAAGGCGCGGGAGCAACGAGAGCCAAACATGCCACGGCCACAAAGCAGAGCGACTTTATCCATCGCGTGGAGCACATCCCGCTCATTTCACCTCCCGTCCGCAGTCGCGGGGCAACAGGGTTTCCCTCCCCCTCCTATTCTGAAGCTTTCTGGGCTGCCTCGACCAGCTTGCGCACAGGCTCCACGATCATCAGCAACATTTCCGCGTGGGGTTTGGCGGCCAAGTCCAACAGCACGATCTGCTCTTGCACCCAAGCTTGCGGGGCAGGATGGCAGGAGTCAAGGTAGTCTAACGCCTCCAGCCCGGCCTGGGCTACCGCTGACAGGTCTTCCGCCAAGGGAATGTCTTCCTGGAGAAGCGCCGACTGCTGCAAGAGGGGGAGCAGTTCCGCGCGGCTGTCGCGCCAAGTGATGAGTTGCTTGCGAACCGCGTCCTTATTGGCGCTCAGACGATCGACCCTGCCGGCAAAAATCCGCGCCTTCTCACTCTCCGGCGGCACGGTGTCCACCAGGCGATTGAGCGGCGTGAGACTGGTGTATTCACGTGCGTTCTCGCGTGCATAGTGCTTGACGGGCTCGACCACATCGGCCAGCGTTGCGAGCGCCTCCGGTGAGCGCACGCCCGCGAGGCGCGCGAGCATTAGTGGGTAGCTGGAATGATGCGTTAGGCCCACCCCATCGAGTTCGCGGCTGACCACTTCGAGCCGTCGATACATGGAATCTACATCCTTCACATCCTGCGGAGACCAGAACCTTTCGGCGATGGCGGCGGTGGAGGGCCAGATGCGCGAGTCGATGTTTTCCGGGGTTACAAGCTCGCTCCACATGCAAGCCTCGCCGCCCAGAATGCGCGAGGCTTGCTCGGGCGTAAGGCTTGCCGCGGCGCCCACCAGGGGATCAACTCGGTAGTAGTCTGCGCGTGGCAACGCGAAATCGAGGTAATAGCCATTGGAGAGAATGCTCATGTAACCCAGTCGCGCCGTTTGGGCCAGAGACTCCGGCCCGCGCCAGGAGTGCACGACAATATCGTGTGGGAGGTCGGGATGAAAAATCTCGTCCCATCCAATCATTTTCTTGCCGTGCTTCTGGACAATGGGCAGCAGGTGACGATTGAAGTAAAGCTGGAGGTCGGTGTTGTCCTTCATCCCGTGCGACTTCTTGAAAGCCACGATCGCGGGGTTCGTGTCCCACTGCTTGCCATTGACTTCGTCACCGCCGACGTGGAAGTACTCATCGGGAAAGAGTGCGGCCATCTCGCCAATCAGGCTATCGAGAAATGTGTAGGTTTCCTCGCGGGTCGGGTCCAGGGTGGGATCGAAGACGCCCCATTTGCGCTCAATCTGGTACGGGCCGGGCCCGCTGGCGAGTTCCGGATACCCCACGCACCAACTCGTTGTGTGGCCGGGCATGTCAAATTCCGGGACGACGCGAATGCCGCGGTCGCGCGCGTAGGCGATTAATTCGGTTATCAGCGCCTGCGTGCAATAGTGGCCTTCCGAGCCGAATTCGTGAAGCCTGGGATGTTTCTTGCTCTCGATACGAAAGCCCTGATCGTCCGTGAGGTGAAGGTGGAGCACATTGAGTTTCACGGCGGCCATGGCGTCAATATTGCGCTTCAAGACATCCTCGGGCATCCAGTGGCGGCAGACATCAATCATCAAACCGCGCCAGGGAAATCGCGGACGGTCCGTGATGCGCAAGGCGGGCACGCTGAATCCCTGCGCATCGAGCTCGACAAGCTGGAGAAAAGTCTCCATCCCCCGCAGCACCCCCACCGGCGTGGGAGCGGTCAGGCGAGCCCGTTCCGGGGTGACATCAAGCTGATAGGATTCGTCTTCCCGCACCGATTGCACCGCCTCCCCCGCGTGATCGCAATGAAGCACCAGGGTTGCTTTGCCAGGGTCGTTTTCCAGCCCACCACGGAAGGGAATTCCGGTTTGCAGGGAGAGGCGGCGAATCAAGCGGGCAGCGGCGGCCTCAAGACGCGGCTCCTGGTACCCCTCCAACGCCACGCGGAAGCTTCCGTCAATCACCAACCGGCCCGAGCCGGGCGCGAGCTCCGCCGGCTGCGGCATCAGATTGTAAGTTTGAGCCTGAGCGGATGGAGGGCCCAGCGTGATAACGGCGGTAAACGCCACGAAAAGTTTTCCTCTTAGGCCTTTCATACCCATCTCTGGTTTGCGACCTGATGCGCAGCAGCCGGCACTGCTAGTCCGGTCATTGCCACGACGCGAAGAAAAAAAGCGATGACGCGCATGACAATAGATGAACCGCTGGGCATTTGCAACCCGATGGGCGCGGCGTGACCCTGCTTCGTGAGTCACATTGCCCTCTGTGGGAGTAAAATGTTTATTGGGCCCGCAAACATCTTCTCGCCCGCCCGGCCCCGGGGAGGCTGGAAGAGCGGGCCGTTCCTCAACTTGGAAACTTATGGCCAGAGGTTGGGAAAGCAAATCGGTTGAATCGCAGATGGAAACTTTGCAGTCGGAGCGGAAGGAGACTGCCAAAGAGCGCCTGACCCCGGAAGTGGCCGCAGCGCTGCGTAAGAAGGAAACACTGCTGCTGGCTCGCGCCCACCTGCAACAACAAATGCAAGCAAGTCAGCACCCGCGCCATCGCGACATGCTCCAAAACGCGCTTGCGGATTTGGAAAAGCAACTCGCGGATCTGGGCACGCCCGATCGCGCCGCGGGCAGCTCCTGAAAGCAACCGCGCCCTTGTTTCGCGGGCATCATGTCAAGCGAACAAGGTGATGAGATGACCACCGTGCAAAGACTGCAGGTCCGTCGCGTTCTGTTGTTCGCTGGGGCTTTAGTAATACTGCTGGTTGCAGCCGAGATCATCCGTTTGGCTTGGTTGCTGCACCGGCCCGTGCATATACGGGATGGTTTTGAAGAACCAAAGCTAAGCTCGACCTGGACTGCGGAAAGAATGGTTCCGGGGGCGTTTTCGGTCCAGAGTGAGATCGTGCGCAGCGGCCATAGCGCCGCGCAAATTACGCTCCGGGCAAACGATCGCTATGAAGCAGCAAGTGACGACGGCGCCGCAACTGAGCGCGATGAGCTGACGGAAGCTTCGCGGTTCTGGTCTCAATCGGGAAGAACCTATGATTACGCATTCAGCCTTTGCCTTCCAAGGGACTTTCCGATTGTCGATGTGCGGCTTGTCATCGCCCAGTGGAAGCAGCTTTGCGAGTGGGGAAGCTGCCGCCCCGATAACCCGGTTCTGGCGATTCGGTATGAGGGAGGGATCCTCTTCGTAACGCGCAAGAATGATGACGGCCAGGTGACAATGTACAGATCCCAAGGCGAGATGCGCGGACGATGGCTGGACTTTCGCTTTGTGACCCGGTTTTCGCAGAACGATGACGGCGCGATCAACGGATGGATGAACGGGCAGCAAATCGTTCAATACCGTGGCGTCACCGCATATCGCGCCGCGCGGGGATATCCGGCGCACGGGTTCTTCTATTTCAAGATGGGTCTATATCGTGACCTGATGCAGCAACCGATGACAATCTATCTCGACGACTTTCGCAAGGATCAGTGTGCAACCTCGAATTGCGATTAGCTCGATGTGTCACGGAGAAATTCGCCCTAACAGCGAGCGCAGCTCAGCACTTCCTGAAAAATCTGGTTTTCAGTGACTGCACCAAGCCGGATCAACTCCCCCCGCTACCGGCAAATTTAAGAGCGACGGAATTAATGCAATAGCGGAGATGTGTCGGTGGGGGGCCGTCTTCAAAGACGTGCCCAAGGTGCGCGTCGCAGCGGGCGCACTGCACTTCGGTGCGTTTCATGCCGTAACTCATGTCGGTTTTCAGTTGAATGTTTTGGTTCTCCACCGGGTCCCAGAAGCTCGGCCAGCCCGTGCCGGATTCGAATTTCTTTTGCGAATGAAAGAGATCGGCCCCGCAACAAACGCAGCGGAAAAGCCCCTCTTCGTGAAAATCCCAGAATTGGCCGGTGAAGGCACACTCGGTGCCTCCATGGCGTGTCACCTGGTACTCCTCCGGGGTGAGGATTTGCTTCCATTCCGCGTCCGACTTCACCACTTTTTCCATGCGAACCATTCCCTCCTTTTTTGTGGGGGGCTGCGAAGCTCTGGAGTGCGGCAGCTTGCTGCCGCTTTGTCGCCAGCCAGCTTGCTGGCTGGAATTTGTGCTCGAGTTGAAAATTCCCGCGAGCAAGCTCGCGGGGAGGAAAGCGGCAGCAAGCTGCCGCACTCCAAAGCTTCGCTCAGAAAGCCAGCCGGGAAGCGCTTTTCCGGAGCCTGTCTAGCCGTTAAATTAGCGCTTACAGCCCGCCTCCCGAGCTTTTTATATTGCTTACATGTTTCGAGGCGCGTCAGCGCCGCCCTGTGCCGTCGCGCGGATAGACCAGGCTCCGCGCTGCATCCCACGAGACATAAACTCTTTCTTCGCCGGTTAGAGGCGATTCGCGCGAGGCGCTGGAGTCCCGCACGACCACGCGCTGGCCACTGGAAATCCGCACCGCCCAGCGGCGTCTTCCTCCCTCGTAGATCGACTCGACAAGTTCGCCTTCCAGCAAATTGAGCGGGCCGCCATTTGCGGCGGGAGGATAGTGCGTCAAGCGCACACACTCCGGCCGCACCGCCAGCGTAGCGAGTGAATGCTCGGGAAGGTCTGCGGAGTTCGATGCCCACAGGGCCTGCCCGCCGCTCATCTCAAACCGCGTGCCCTCCGGCGTATGCGCCGCGCAACTTACCTCAAAGAAATTTTCCACTCCCATGAAGTCGGCCACGAAGTGCGTTCGCGGGCGTTCATAGATTTCTTCGCTGGCGCCCACTTGCTCGAGCTGCCCGCGGTTGATCACCGCCACGCGGTCAGACATCACCAGGGCTTCTTCCTGGTCGTGGGTGACGAAGATAAAGGTAATGCCCAGGCGCGCGTGCAGGCGCTTTAATTCCACCTGCATCTGTTGCCGAAGTTTCTGGTCAAGCGCGCCCAGCGGCTCATCCAGCAGGAGCACGGCGGGCTCCAGCACCAGCGCTCGCGCCAGGGCCACGCGCTGTTTTTCGCCACCGCTCAGTTGATGGGGATAGCGATCCTCTTTGCCAGGCAACTCTACCATCTCCAGGATGGCGTGGACGCGGGTGCGAATCGCCTCCGGGGCAAGATTCTTCTGCTCCAGGCCGAAGGCGACATTGCGGAAAACGGTGAGGTGGGGAAAAAGTGCGAAATGTTGAAAGACGGTGTTGACGTTGCGACGGTAAGGCGGTAGGGCGGAAGCATCGCGCCCGTCAATCAGGACTTGCCCATCCTGGGGCAATTCGAATCCCGCCACCAGACGCAGTAGCGTGGTCTTGCCACTTCCGCTCGGTCCGAGAAGCGTTAGGAATTCGCCTCGTCGCACAAGGAGCGAGAAGTTTTCCAGGGCAGCGTGTTCCCCGTAGCGCTTACTGACGTTACGAAGCTCTACGATGCATTCCGGCGACGCGTTCAATTCTTAGCCTTATCCCGACCTCCCAGGGTGAATTTGAAATTGATGCTACCCTCATCTCCCCAGCTTAGCAAGAGGTGATTGAAGGGGCGAAAATGGCCCTGCTGCGAAAGGGGATCAGCGCCCTAAGGCGCTGGCCCGGCAAATGCTCACGGAGGGTGAAAGTCCACTGCCGGCCCAGGCGGTTACTTTTTCTTAAGCGAACGAATGTAAGTGACCAGCGAATGGATCTGATCGTCACTCAGCTTGTCCGCGAAGGCCGGCATCGGCGTGCCCTTCCTCCCGTTCTTGATGGTCTCCACGATCTCTTTATCCGTCAGGGAAGCCTGCACCTTGGGGTCCGTGAAGTCCGGAGTCTTCAGCGCAGAATACCCCTTGCCGTCGACGCCATGGCACATCGAGCACTTTTGCTTGAAAAGGTCGCCGCCGTCGTCCGCCGGCCTGGCCTGAAGCGCAAAAGTGAAGATGAGCAAGAAAGCTCCCACTCCCAAAACCTTGAAAAACGTTGATACCTGGAATCGCATTGGGCTCCTCGAAATTGGAAATTACCGATGCTTACAAATTAGAGTGACAACCCGCCCTGTGGCGGTGGTCTCCGACCGCCGAAGCGTCGATCGGAGATCGACGCTACAACTCGGCGCTCCCTCGCCAAGGGAACCAGCGTCCTCACTTGATCGGGACATATCCTGGTGGATGGGCAGACCCTTCGCCGAAGAAAAACTGCTCCATCTGGTTGGCTATAAATTCCTGGGCTTCCTTGGTCGAAGGCACCAGGCGATATTCGTTGATCAGCATCCTTAAGAAGTTGAGCCACTGGTTCCAGGCTTCTTGGGAGACGTTATCGTAGATGCGCTGGCCGAGTTCTCCCACCCAGGGAGGCTCCTCCAAACCAGGAAGTTCCTTGTTCAGCTTCACGCACTTCACCATTCGCTGTGCCATAGAGACGTTTCTCCGGGGAATTCACACTCCGCTTTGACGATCAGCCCTATGATACCAGACTGCGAAAACATGGGGGGACCAACTCTTTAAGGCTGGATGAACCGCACTCCAAAGCTTCGCATCCACGCCCGCCAGGTTTCATGAACCGATTTATTTCTTGCGGCGAATATCCAATTCTACTTCCTCGCCGTCAAGCAGGGGAAGTTGCATGTGGGGATGGAGCACGCCATTCTGGAACGTTGCGGAAATACAGAGAGGTTTCGCCGCGGGCGTTTTGGAAGCCTGTGGCAGCAAGGCGCGTGGCGCCGGTGCTTGTGACGCCGGGGCGGCTCCCTCCACCACCCTGTGCTTCGCGCTGCCGTCCTCACGTAAGGAGGGGATTAAGGGGTGGTGGGATGGAGATGTCGGTCCCTTGCCGCGCTCGGCATCGTCCATGGCCTGATTCGCCAGCCGATCGGCTTCGCGGTTTTGCTCGCGATACACGTGCTTAATCGAAAAGGACTCCAAGCGAGCGATCAGGGCTTGGGCCTTTTCGTGCAGCGGCTTCAAGTCAGGGCTGCGGACCTTGTACCGTCCGGAAATCTGCCGGGCCATTAATTCCGAATCCGTCAACACGCGCAGACGCGGATAGCCATGGCTCAGGGCGTACTCCAGGGCTGCCAGCAGCCCCTGGTATTCGGCAAAGTTGTTGGTGGTTTCGCCAATGAATTTCGCAAGCGTCGTGACGGCCTGGCCTTGCGGCGTTTTGATGGCCACTCCATAGGCCGCGGGGCCGGGATTGCCGCGCGACCCGCCGTCGATGTGCGCAACGATTTCAGGAGGGTTCGACATGAAGGATTTTGGATTTTAGATTTTGGATTTTAGATTGAAGACGTCCGTTGTCCGTGGTCAGTTGTCCGTTGCAAGAAATAAGCCCGCAACCTCCTAGTGCCAATGTTCCGGAGAAGGAAGCACACGTGGTTGAGAACACCAAGCTGATAACTCCAAGCAACGGACGACGGACAACGGACCGCAAATCTCTTAATCCAAAATCAGTAGCGTCCTAACGTAAGTCGAAAAGGTTCAATTGGATACAAGTCTCCTCGGCGGAGGAGGCGGCGCTGAAATTGGAAAAGCCCTCTAAAATCGGGGTTTTTTCGAAAATCGTAG
>Ga0181533_1001126_pt1 | contig 34967 bp, 25 predicted proteins | sample PEATcosm2014_Bin_45_FD_119772 | JGI IMG/M metagenome (GOLD analysis project Ga0181533, IMG submission 119772) | Peatland microbial communities from MTU Mesocosm Facility, Houghton, MI, USA - PEATcosm2014_Bin11_60_metaG | ecosystem: Environmental > Terrestrial > Soil > Wetlands > Peat | place...
ACGTCCCGGGCGGCCGAAAGCGCCGTCGCCGCTTCGCTCTGCCCTACACCTTACACGGATCCTCTGCCACTCGGCGCCCCGTGCAAGCTCCTGCCCCGACGTATGGGCCAGAGTTGTTGTCCCGGAGGGACTGCCCGACAATAGCCCGGTGCTTCAGCGCCGGGAAAGGCGGTTTTGCGTTCCCCCCGTTCCGAAGGAACGGTTGAATCAGCCGCGCATTGGGGGATAACTCCTGTTCCACTGCGCTTCAGCCGTCCCTTCGGGACGGAGAATCTTGGGGGCGCCCGACCCGGCGCTGAAGCGCCGGGCTATTGTCGGAATGTCCCTCCGGGACACGGGCTGAGGCCGGACCTATCGCGGGTATGTTGGGGCCAAACCCGGGGTGGGACCTCAAGTGTCACAAGAGCTCCGTGTAAGGTGCAGGCTCTGCCGGCGCACTCCAAAAAGACCACTTTGTCCGCCGCCGCGGGGAAGGCGCAACGCCGGTTCGGGAGCCCGCGATGGCTCCTTATTGCGTGCTGCGGGTGGCGCGATACTGCAGCCAGAGGATGTCCTGATTGTTGGGCGATGGGATTATGTTTTGGGAGGAGGCAACGATGTTGACCGCGAGTGGGTTGGTCCTGGGGTCGCGCCAACGCTTGGTTGCTACGTGCCCGTCTGCGAAGGAGAGGCCGCCCGAGCCGTTATGATAGCTGGCCGGATAATCCCAATTGAACTGCGTCGCTTGGGGCCGGTCCGGGAAGCCGGTCATATCAATGAAGAAATTCCCGGTGGTGATCGCGTCCGATCGCTCGTCCCAGAGCAACACTGTAAGAGCGGGTCCCGGATCAACCACGTCGGTGAGCCTGCGGTAAACCCGCCAGGGAGATCCAAGCCCGGACTCATTCCCCGCGCCGTTCATGGACCCGCCGAAGCCGCCAAACCAGGTTGACATCGCCACGCTCCGGACTCGGGGCACTCGCTGCCTCGCAAACGGGCCGGAGGATGGAACCACCGTCGAAAGGTCAGCCGGGCACCTCCAGATCACGGCCGATTTGCCGCAATACGGCCATAACGGGCTTCTCGCTATATCGGCTCCAACGTCCCAGTTCGAGGTGTTGGCCGGGTTAAAATCCAGCCAGCCCGTCACCCACGTGTAAGTCTCCGTGGGGTCAACAACCGATGGGCTTGTGTAGTCTCCCCATGGGTTTGTGGAGTCTGAATAGGGAACACGGTCGTTATTCTCGTGGGCATATTGCAGCCAGGCCAGCGTGAGCTGGCGCAGGTTGCTCATGCACATTACGCCCTTTGCTTTGGCCTTGGACTTGCTCAATGCCGGCAGCAGGATGGCCGCCAAAATCGCGATGATGGCAATGACGACCAAGAGTTCAATCAGCGTGAACCCGGGCCTGCCAACAAATCCGGACCGCGCCGGCAGCCCGGAGCGGTAAAGGAAACCGTTGCCCGCACTATATGGTTTCATAATCCTTATCAGCAGTGATTCTAAACCACGTTGGCAGCATCTGTCAAGCAGGCCCCGATGAAACAGGTGCGATTAAACGAGTCGGTCAACTCACGGCGCCTCTTTGCCCCGAAGGGGCGTCCGGGAATAGCCCGGCGTCTCAACGCCGGGTGAGCGGACCGCAAACGTGGATCCGTCCCGAAGGGACGGCTGAGGCCAAGGAGTGTTCTCAATCGTCCCTACGGGACGAGGATCTCTTTTCTCACCTCCCCGGCGTTGAAACGCCGGGCCATTCTCGGATGTCCCTCCGGGGCAAAGCTCCCGGCATGCGCGCCGACACTTTTAATCGCATCCGATGAAACAGGCCGGTCAAAGCGCGCCCCTCGGGCCGGGTTGACTGGCGGGCGCACATGGCCTGGAGTGACCCTAATTCAAGCGATTAGGGAAAGGAGCAATGGAACGCCAGACATACCGGTGTCCAGGTATGGCCGGCTGTCCTCAGCCCGCTGCCCCGCGGGGCAGTGGGGACACGGCGCCCTGGAGCCTGGACATTCCCCGCGCCAACGGCGTGCGGGCACATCAGCCCAGGGCAACGCCCTCCGGGGTGCATGACTACGGCCACCGTCGACCGGGGTCGCGGCTACGCCGCGACCTCTATTTTGCGCCGGACGGCGGCCTCGGGCTAGCCACCCAAAACGGGTTCTCCCGCTTCGACGGGCGGCGCATCATTCCGAACCGCCGGATTTTCGGGCGGCCCGAGCTTTCCGGACAGAATCCTCGCGGCTTTCGTAATAAGCGGAGCGCAGGGCAACGTAGGGATCGAGGGCCGCTTTCTTGAAATCCTCATATTCTCCCGGGTGCAACGAGGTTGCATTAAGGAACTCATAAGAGCGCACGGGAGTGATGATTTCCATGTCCAGATAGGTCCCGGGAGTCAGCAGGGTATCGCAGGCTATCCCGAACGAACCACGAACGCTGGATGGACCCAGAATAGGCCAGTCCAGATAAATGCCCGGCCGGATTCCATACAGGCCCAGCGTTTGATCGAAGTCGGCCGGCTGCAGCCTGAGCTTCATCTGATCCGCCGGGTCAAAGAAGCCGGCCAGACCCAAAGTCGAGTTCACGACAAACCGCGCGGTCTCTTCAAAAGCGGGATCAAGTCTTCCCTGCAGGACATTATTCGCCAGACGCACCGGGTATCGAATGTTGACAAAAAACCGCTGGACGCTGGACCGGACCGCCTCGGGCGCCACCTTCGAGTAGGTCCGGCCGGCAGGCTTTAGCACCCAAAAGTAGAATTTGTCATTAAACTGGAAAAAGCCACGGTTTAAACGTTCCAGCGGATCGGATATTTTGACACGCGGGTGAGCGGGCGCGTTTTCCGCCGCAAAGGGGTCGTCGAAGACCCGTTCACCCGCGGCAACATTGTTAGTGGATGCGGTGGAAGCGGGTGCGTCCTCCGCGGCAGCAAGGCAGAAGGGGAAACCGAGGCAGCATCCGGTTAAGCAAAGGCGCATGATATTTCGCATAAACTAATTGGCGGTTGCAGAAGCAACCGCAAAGAACACCTCATTTTTCCAGCTTGCTCTTGATATCCTGCAGCAGCTTTTCGTAGGAGGATTTGGCGATGATGTCATCGAACTGATCGCGGTAGTTTTTGACCAGGCTAACCCCCTCGATGAGCACGTCATAAATGCGCCAGTCGCCGGTCTGGCCGATCTTTTCGAGGCGATATTCCAGCGGGTGCGACACCCCCTCTTTGGTCGTCAACACGACTTTCACCGAGGCGTAGTCCTCGATGACCCTTTGGCCGAGGTAATCCACCTTTTCCAGGTCGCTGTAATAGGTTTCAAACTTCTCCGTGTAAACGCTCTTAAGGAACTGGCCGAAGACGCGCACGAATTCCTCTTGCTCGGCCCGAGAGCGTTTAGACCAGTGGCGGGCCAGGCAACTCCGGGCGATAGCGACCCAGTCAAAACGAGCGTCCAGTTCCGCGCCAATCAGCCGGCGGCGCTCGCTGCGGTGAGCGTCTCCAGCCAGCGCCTTATCGCGCAGGACAGCCAGTATGTGGTCGGTTGTGGTTTTGACCTGGTCCTGCGGCTGGGCCGCGCAGACCGGGTTCGGCATTGCCGCCAGAAGCAGGAGAACGAACAATGAACAAAGGCATTTCATATTGCAAGGGTCCTTTCGTGAGGCTTCCTTCGAGGTTTACTGCGCCGGGCCGGACACGGTGCCATGCACCATTTTGGAGATCAGCTCCTCCAGGTCCATGGCCGGCTCGGTGTTGCGAATCAGGCCCCCGCGAGGGATGGTTTCCACTGCGGCGCCGGGCGTCAGTTCGATGTATTTTTCTCCGATCAACCCCTCAGTTTTGATGGACGCGATAACGTCCTTCTGCAACACGACACCCGGCTCAATGGACATCACCACTTTGGCTTCGTAGTCCTGGAGGACGATCTTCTTCACCCAGCCAATCTCGACGCCGGCGATGATGACCGGCGACCGGACGCGCAGGCCGTTGCACCTTGTAAAGAGGGCCTGCACTTCGTAACCCCGCAGGTGAACAAAGTCCCGGCGGGCGATTCCAATGCTCAACCAGCCCAGGCACAGCGTGCCCAGGGCCAGGAACAGGCCGACCCATAGTTCAAGATATGACTTTTGCATGGTTACTTTAAGCCTGGATGTTTGACCGGGTTTTCCATTTCCAGCGGCAGGGTTCGCCCGGGAGGTTCCCGGCGGGATTGAATGTCCTGGATCGGACCCTCCGGGTCGCCACTGACGAATTGGGCGAGCATCGGGTTTCGTGAGGCTCGGGCTTCGGCAGAAGTCTCCAGGGCCACGATCCTGCCCTCGTGAAGCATGGCGACCTTCTCCACGATGCCAAAGATGGCTGGAATGTCGTGCGAGACCAGAATCCCGGTCAGGTGCCGTCGTTGGTGGACGGACGCAAACAAGCGCAGAATCGTGCCGGCAACGATCGGGTCGAGGCCGGTGGTGGGTTCGTCCACCAGCACGATGTCAGGGTCGCGCACCAAAGTGCGCGCCAGGGCGACGCGTCTGACCATTCCTCCGCTGAGAGCGGCAGGGTGTTTTTCTTCCGCGCTTTCCAATCCAACCACCTCGAGCTCGGACATGACCTTGCGTCGAATCTCGCCTTCGCCCAGGCGGGTTGTTTCCCGCAATGGGAACGCCACGTTCTCATAGACCGTGAGGTCGTCGAACAGAGCGCTATTCTGAAAGACATAACCGATGCGACTGCGTGTGGCTTCAAGTTCGCGTCGCGAGAGGGCAGCCAAATCCCTGCCGCCGACCAGCACACGTCCGCGGTCCGGCTCCATCAGGCGCACGACGTGCTTCAAGAGGACGCTCTTGCCGCAGCCGCTCAGGCCGACCAGCGCCATGAACTCTCCCGGCGGCACGTCCAAGGACACACCGCGCAGGACCTCCTGGGGCCCGAACGATTTCCACACTTCTTCAACGCAGATCATGGGGATGCTTTCAAAACACCAGCGCAGTAACAAAATAATCGCACGCAAGGATGAGTACCGAGGCGTTGACCACCGCTTGCGTCGTCGCGGCGCTGACTCCCTGGGAGCCGGGTTGGGTGTAGTATCCCTTGTAACAGCAAACCCAGGCAATCAGCAGGCCGAAACTTGCCGATTTATAAAGCCCGCCCAGGATGTCGTGAAAGCGAACGTAACTGCCCATCTCGCCGAAGTAGGAGCCAGCGTTCAGGCCGAGCAGCCTCACTCCGACCAGGTATCCTCCCAGAATCGCGGCGACATCGAAGATCGCCGCCAGCAACGGCACGGCGACCAGGAAGGCAAGGAGATTTGGCGTGACCAGGTAGCGCAACGGGTTAAGCCCCATTAATTCGAGGGCATCGATTTGCTCGTTGGTTCGCCTGATCCCGATCTCGGCGGCGATCGAGGAGCCGGCGCGGCCGGTGACCATCAGGGCGGACAATACCGGGCCCAGTTCACGGATGAGGGATAACGCGACCAGCGGTCCCAGGAAACCCTCGGAGCCGAGTTGTTTGAGTGTAGGATAGGCTTGCAGCGCCAGCACCATTCCGCTGAATGCCGCCATGAGGCAGATCACCCCGATTGACTTCCACCCGATGAACCAGATTTGCTTGACTGTCAGGCGCAGCTTGAGCGGGGGCGTGGCGGTGCAATAAAGAGTTCGGCTGAAAAAGACGCCGGCCCTGCCCAGGCGGGCAACCCGGAACAGCAACCAGGCGCCCACTGCAGTGAGTAATCGAAGTCCGGTTTGTTTGTCCATGACCCTCTGCTCTTTCTCTCTCGAGAGTCTTAAGTTTCCGCGGAAAACGCAAGGACGCAACCTGAGGCCCCAGGAAGGTCGCGCAAGCTCAGTTCGCGCACTCCCGGCCAAACCGTTGAAACGGTTGCAGCGCCCCGCGCGCCTTTTTACACCGGGCTGAAGCCACGGTGTTAATGAAGGGTTTGGCCATGGTATGAAACATCCGAGCTAAGGCGCCGGCCATCCTCCGCCCAGAGCGCGGTAGAGTTGGACGACTGCCAGCAATTGGTTGAGTTGGATTTGCGTGAGGGTGTTTTCGGCGGGGAACAGCAGTTGCTGCTCTTGCAGGACTTCGTAATAGCTGGCCCGGCCCCGGACGTAGCGTTCGTTGGCCACTTTCACGGCTTCCTGATAGGCGGCGACGGCGCGGGTTTGTTCGACGCGCTCGGCGGCCAACAGTTGACGCGCGGCCAGGGCGTCCGCCACTTCGCGAAAGGCAGTCAGTATGGTTGATTGATATTGCAGACGGGCCTCGTCCCAGGCGGCGCGGGCGGCGCGATATTGCGCCTTCAGCAGGCCGCCTTGAAAGATGGGGCCGGTCAGGCCGGAGGCGATGCTCCAGGCGGTGTTGGCGCCCGAGGTGAATGTGGAAAGCTCGGTGCTGGTTTGGCCGAGCAGCGCCGTCAGGGTCAGGCGCGGAAAGAAATCAGCCTTTGCCACCCCCACCAAGGCGTTGGCCGAACGGAGATTCTCTTCCGCCTGGCGAATGTCCGGACGCCGCTCCAGTAGCGCCGAGGGCAGCCCGGGCGGGACCTCCGGCGGCAATGCCTCCGCCAACAGGGCGCCTCCGCGCGCGACAGGGCCGGGATTCATGCCCAGCAGCACGGAGATCAGGTTTTCCTGGGCGACAATCCGGCGTTGCAAGTCGAGGGCGGAAGTCGCGGCGGCGGCCTGCAATGCCTCGGCCGAGGCAACCTCCAATTTGGAGGCGACGCCGCCCCGATAGCGCTGGGTGAAAATCCTCAGGCTTTGCCCGAACGAATTCGTGCTTTCGCGCGCGATGCGCAACTCCTCGTCCAGCGCCAAAAGTTGGAAATAGGCCTGGGCGACATCGGAAACCAGCATGGCCGTCACGTCGCGCTGCGCTTCCTCGCTGGCGAGAAATCGCGCGCGCGCGGATTCATTGAGACGCCGGATGCGCCCGAAGAGATCGATTTCCCAGGAGACATTAGCGTCGGCGTACATGGCCGAGGTCGTCCGGGGGACAGTGGGGAAAGGGGTATTGTATTCCGCATTCTTGCCGCGCCCGATCCACCCCTGATAATTGATCTGGGGCAGAAAAAGCGAACGGTTCTCGGCCCAAATTGCGCGCGCCTGCGCCACGCGGGCGGCGGCGATGCGAGCGTCATAATTGTTGGTCAGAGCAACATGGATCAATTGTTGCAGGGCGGGATCGTTGAATAACCGCCACCAGGCCCAGTCGCCCAACGAGTTGGTCTGAGTGCCGGCGCCGCGAAAAGACGCCGGCGCTGTGTCCGGCGGGCGCCGATACTTCGGGCCCACGGCGCACCCGGCAACCGCCAGTCCCAATATTGCGCAGCAGAGCAGCCTCATTTTGCGCCGGCCTCCTTGCGGTGCGACAACCGCTCCGTGACGTAGAAATTCACCGGGATGATGAAAATGCCCAGCAACGTCGAACCGAGCATCCCGCCGATGACCACGGTGCCCAGCGTTTCGCGCGACACGCCGCCCGAGCCGGTGGCAAACCACAAGGGGATGCAGCCAAAGACAAACGCGAACGAGGTCATCAGGATGGGACGCAGCCGAATCCGGGCGCCGGTCAACGCAGCCTCGGCGAAGGACTTGCCTTTTTCCACCTCGACCTTGGCGAATTCGACGATGAGAATGGCGTTTTTGGCGGACAGGCCGATGAGCATGATGAGACCGACCTGGACATAGACGTTGTTTTCGAACTGGCGGGCGAAGAGCGCCAGGAACGCCCCCAGAACGGCAACCGGCGTGCTGATCAAGACGCTGATAGGCAGCGACCAGCTTTCGTAAAGGGCCGCCAGGATCAAGAACACAAAAGCAAGCGACAATCCAAAAATGGTCATGCGCGACACACCTTTGGCGGCCTGTTGTTCCTGGAAGGACATTCCGAAGTAATCAAAACCCATCTCGCCTTGGGGCATGGTTCGCGCGAAAACCTCCTCGAGCGCCTTGGTGGCCTGGGCGGAACTGTAAGCCTTGGAGGCGCTGCCGTTGATTTGCGCGCACCGGTATTCGTTGTAGTGCATGACGAATTCCGGCCCCGTCCGATGCGTGATTTTTGCCACGGCGCTCAGAGGCACGCTTTGGCCGCGGTTGTTGCGGACGTAAAACAAGCCAACATTCTCGATTTTTGAGCGATACTCGCTTTCCGCCTCGACATAGACCTGCCATTGGCGCCCAAACCGGTTAAAATAATTGACGAAGTATCCGCCCATGAACGTCTGGAGCGTCTTGTAAACCTCGGATAAATCCATGCCCTGCTTGAGGACCTTGTCACGGTCCACCTCTACGAACACCTGCGGCGTATCGGGAAGATAGGTCGTCGTCAGACCGGAGAGTTCCGGGCGTTTCCGCGCCGCCGCCATGAAGACATCGAGCTGGGCGGTCAAAAACGACGGGTCGTGCCCGGCCCGATCCTCGAGGATAAAGGTGAAGCCCCCGGCGGTGCCGACGCCCGGAATGGCCGGGGGCGAGAAACAGATGGCGCGCGCCTCGGGCAGTTGCTCGAGCTCGTGATTGAGCCGGGAGCGGATGGCGGCAAATTGCTCGGATTTGCCCTTGCGTTCGTCCCACGGCTTCAAGGTCACAAAGAACAAGGCGTTGTAGGTCGTTTGCGCCTGGCTCAGGATGCTGAAGCCCAGGACGGTGGTGTAGTACTTGATGGACGGCTCGCGGGCGAGAATGTCTTCCGCCTTTCGGCAAAAGAGGTCCGTTCGTTGGAACGAGGCGGCGTTTGGCAACTGGACATTGATGAAGGCGTAGCCCTGGTCTTCTTCCGGCAGGAAGGACGAGGGCAGTTGCCGTCCCACCAGCACGGCGGCCAACGTCACGCCCGCCAACAAAACCAGGCTGATGAGGCTGCGCCGGATGAGGATTGAGCTCCAATGCACGTAGCCATCGGTCGCCCTGCGGAAGACGCGGTTGAACCCTCCGAAGAACCTGGCCAGCGGGCTGTGGGACGCCTTTCTTGGCCTGAGCAGCAGCGCCGCCAGCGCCGGGCTGAGCGATAGGGCATTGAAGGCCGAGAAAATCACCGAGATGGCGATGGTCAGCGCGAATTGCTGGTAAAGCCGTCCGGTGATCCCCGGGATGAACACGGTCGGCACGAACACCGCCGACAGGATCAACGCGATAGCCACAACCGGTCCGGCCACTTCCTCCATCGCCTTACGGGCGGCATCCTTGGGCGCCATACCCTCCTCGATGTGGCGCTCGACCGCTTCGACCACGATGATGGCGTCATCCACCACCAACCCGATCGCCAGCACCAGGCCGAAAAGCGAGAGGGTGTTGATGGAAAAACCGAACATCGGGAAGAGCGTGAAGGTGCCCACCAACGACACCGGGACCGCCAGCAGCGGAATGAGGGTGGCGCGCCATCCCTGCAGGAAAATATAGACGACAAAAATCACCAGCAGCAGGGCTTCCCACAAGGTCGTGACAATTTCGACCACGCCGCGGCTGACGGCCAGCGTTGTGTCGAGCGAGACGCCATAGTCCAAATCTGCCGGAAAGCGTTTCCTGAGTTGTTGCATCAGGTCCTTGACGCCTTGGGCCGCATCCAGGGCATTGGAGCCGGGCAGTTGATAAATGGCCATCACGGCGGCCGGTTTGCCGTTGAGCCGTCCCGCGAGGTTGTAAAGCTGCGCCCCCAGCTCCACGCGCGCCACGTCCTTGAGACGCACTACCGAGCCATCGGGGTTCTCGCGGATGATGATGTCGCCGAACTGCTTTTCCGTGACCAGGCGCCCCTGGGCGATGGCGGTGTAGGTGAATTCCTGGCCGGGCGGGGCGGGCGGGGCGCCAATTTGGCCGGCGGGATTGACCGTGTTTTGGCTGTTGATGGCGGCAATGACCTCGCTGGCCGTTATGTTGAGCTTGGCCAATTGGTCCGGCTTCACCCAAAAGCGCATGGCGTATTGGCCTGCGCCAAAAACGTTCACATTGGAAATGCCTTTGAGGCGCGTGACCTGGTCAACCAGATTGATGTAGGCGTAATTGGCCAGGAACGTCTGGTCGTAGGTTCCTTTGGGCGAATACAACGCCACCAGCAGCATCGGCGTGGTGGGCGATTTGAGGATGGTAACGCCGTACTGCTGCACGGGGGAGGGCAATTGCGAAGCCGCCTGCGCCTCCCGCAGTTGGGTCAGCACCTGGTCGATATTCGGGTCGGTTTTGACATCGTAATTCACCACCATGCGCATCACGCCATTGTTGGCGTTGATGGAATACATGTAGTTCATGTTGTCCACCCCGCTCATTTGCTCTTCGATGGGCGTGGCGACCGATTGCTCGAGCGTTTGCGCGTCGGCGCCCACGAAGGTGGTCTGAATGCGAATCTCCGGCGGCACCACCGCCGGGAATTGGGAGATGGGCAACGACACCATAGAGACAGCGCCGATCAACACCATCAGGATGGCGATGACCATGGCGACGATCGGGCGGTTGATGAAGAAACGATACATCAATGACTCCCCGGCAGAGGTTGGCCCGGCGGCTGATTGGTCGGCCACGGCCATCCCGACGCGGCCAAAGCCGCCTCACGATACGGCTGCGGGTCGATGACCGTTCCCTCCCTGGCTCTCTGGGTCCCTTCCGCCACCACCCGGTCGTTGGGATGCAAACCACTCCGTATGATCCATTGCGAACCGACCTGCTCGCCCACCTTCACGGGCTGGATGTGTACCACGTTGCTGCGGCCGACCACGGCCACCTCGTAGGAACTTTGCAATTCGGTGACGGCGCGTTGCGGCACGACCAAAGCGCCCTTGATGGTGTCGCTCTTGAGGCGGACTCGAGCATACCCGCCCGGCCGCAAGAGCAACTGCGGATTGGGAAACAGCGCCGCCATTTCAATCGTCCCCGTGTTGACATCCACCTGGCGATTCTCGAAGAAGAACTTTCCCGGATAGGGATAAACTGTGCCGTCCGCCAGAAGCAACTGGAATTCGAGGCTGGCCTGGTCCCGGGCGCGCTCGGCCGCCGTGGGGAACTGGCGGCGGTGCTCCAGATAGGCCTGCTCGCTGACGTTGAAGTAAACGCGCATCGGGTCCAGCGTCGAAACCGTGGTCAGGATCGAAGCGCCCGGATTGACCAGGTCGCCGATTTGCGCCATGGCCAGGCCCGCGACGCCATCGATGGGAGACGTAATCCTGGTAAACCCGAGGTTCAGGGCGGCGGCTTCAACCGCCGCCTGGTCGGCCTTGAGGGCGGCGGCGGCCATGAGGTTGGCTTGGACAGCATCGTCCACTTCTTCCTGACTAATGGCGCCGTCGCGGGCCAGCGGCGTAAAGCGTTTGACATCCAGCTCCGTCTTGCCGTATTGGGCCTGGTCCTGGGCCAGGCGGCCATTGGCCTGGTCGAGGGCCGCCTGGAAGGGCCGCGGGTCAATCTGAAAGAGCAAATCCCCTTGTTTGACAACGCCGCCCTCCGCGTAATTTCGCGACATCAAATAGCCCGAAACCTGCGCCCGGATTTGCGCCGTGACGTCACCTTCCATCGTGCCGATCCATTCCTGGGAAATTGGCACATCCTGCGGAACGACCGTAATAACCTCCGCCTTCAACGGTGGCGCCGGCGGGGCCGGCTTCTTGTTGCAACCCACTGAAAACAACACAGCCGCCGCCAAACTGGCGGCGAACGACCGGGCAATCGCAGCGTCTCGCATCTTCCACGCTAGATTGACAGAGAATCGCCGGAAAGCAATCAAGCTTGATTGTCTCTCTGGTCATTACAGGGCCATTGACAAAGTCGGAGCTGCGGGCGGGACGCCCGCCAAACTCGCAGGCGTCCCCGTTTGCGAGTCCGTGCCGCGTCTCACGGCAGGACGCATGGCCCGAGCGACTTTGGCAATGGCCGTGATGGTCGTAAGCGCCTTTGGCGCCGCCCGCCAAACCCCAATGCCTTTTCGGGAATTCTCCGGGTTTGCAGGCGCGTTGTCCATCAGGCCCAGAATGGACTGGAACGCGCCGGAGGAACCCAACCCCAACGGGGGAATGGCGCTGATTTAAGGAAGGCGCGCTCTTTGTTGGGCTTCTTGACCGATTTCCACAATCGCTGCCGGTACCGGGCAAAACAGCGCTCACGAATTCATCAACAAAGGCGGGCGTTTCGTCAAAACTGAGGTCGGCCGATTTCGAAATGCGTGCTCTGCAACTCATTGATCTCGTGAATCTTGCGCCTTAGGTTAGCGCCATTCGGCTAAAGCCGGCACTCCGGTCCTTCGACACCGGCTGCGGGGGAGGCAGCGTCGCGACGCGCCCCACAGCCCCTATGCTGCGCAAGTGCAAATTGCCTTCGGTTTTTGCTAGCCAAATGAAACGCGAAAATGAACAATCACTCCGCCATGTTCGAGAGAGTCCAGATTGCGGACAGCTTCAGCCCGGCGGAACGCATCGTCGTGTTCTCAGGGGATTGCCTCGAGTTCCTCAAGGCGATTCCGGACCGCACGTTCCAACTGGTTGTTACCTCCCCGCCTTACAACCTGGGGAAGGAGTACGAGGAGCGAATTCACCTGGACGATTATGTTCGGCAGCAGAGGCGGGTCATCGTCGAGTGCGCGAGGGCCCTCAAGCCAACGGGGAGCATTTGCTGGCAAGTGGGGAACCACGTTGATAATGGAATGATTATTCCTTTGGATTCCGTGCTCTTCCCAATATTCAGAGAGCTGGGCCTTCAGTGCCGCAATCGCATTGTCTGGCACTTCGAGCACGGACTCCATTGCAGTCGCCGCTTTTCCGGCCGTTATGAGAGCGTTCTCTGGTTCACGAAGAGCGAGGATTATTTGTTCAACCTGGACGCTGTGCGGGTGCCGCAGAAGTACCCTGGCAAGAAGTACTTCAAGGGGCCGAAGGCCGGGCAGTACTCGTGCAATCCCCTAGGCAAGAATCCCGGGGATGTGTGGGTAATTCCGAACGTGAAGAGCAACCATGTGGAAAAGACCGAACATCCATGCCAATTTCCAGTAGAGCTGATCGAACGGCTCGTGCTACCGCTGACGCAAGAGGGTGACTGGGTCTTTGATCCATTCCTGGGTACTGGAACTTCCATAATCGCGGCAATTAGGCATGGCCGGCGGGGTGCCGGTGCGGAAACGGTGAATAAGTATGTAGGGCTGACAAAGGAGCGAATCACCCAGGCAGTAGAGGGAACGTTACCGATTCGCCCGATGAGCCGACCGGTCTTCGACCCTCGAGATGCCGGGCGGGCGCTCAGAACGGCACCCTGGCTGGCGCCACCAGAGGAGGACGGGCCTCTGCTGCTTGCCGAAAAGGGCCGCCGCTACAACGCCAAACTGAGGAAATGAGAATCGCCAAGACCTACTCGCACCTCAACGGGTTGGAATTCCTGCTGGTGCATCATGCAAAGCTATGGCGGGACGTCCAAGAGGTCATCGGCAAAGTGGATGCCGTGGCTTGCAGGACGAAGATCAGCAAAGAGAAAACGATGAAGGACAGAGTCCTGTTCAGCCCAGTTGAACTGAACAAAGCGTTCCGTGGCCTGCTGGATGGCAAGGGTTGGACCGAAAGCAGGGTGAGCTATTGGGTCACGTCGGAAGCACAGCTCATTCGAAAGACGTTGCACCTCTCTGCCGAAGAGCAGAAAAGGGAAATCGAGGCGGCGGGTCAAAAGGCGATCTACAGTTACAACCAAACGGACTTTGTGAGAGACCGCGTGGCCCTGGAGGTACAGTTTGGGAAGTATTCTTTCGTCGCTTACGATCTGTTTGTGAAACATCTTGCCTTTTACGTGGGCGATCAAATTGACGTTGGCATCGAGGTTTTGCCGATGAAGTCGCTGCAGGCGGAGATGTCCTCTGGACCCGGTTATTATGAGGGGGAACTTTACAACGTTATCCGCAACGGACGCGGAGTTCCGGCGGTTCCCCTCGTCATCCTGGGCGTCGCTGAGTGAAGCACCCGAGCGTCATCGGTGGTTAATTCGTTTCCTTGGTTGCGGCTTCGCCGCGCCGCGAAGCATCTTGCCTTCCACGGTCCAGGAGAAGTCTGCGCTACGTTGGTTGCGGCTTCGCCCGCACGCTTCAGGCTAAGATGAAGCCTCCCTGCTCCAACGCCAAAGGGGGTTGTGCCGTAAGCCCAGGGTTGGCGCGGGGCCAACCCTGGGTAGTCGCGCGGCAAGGCCCGTCAACCCCAACGCTTGTCTCCTGTTCACGGATTGCCGCTTTCCACGGTTATGGCGCCCAGGTCGATTTTCCCGGTGGATTGAGCATCCGCAGGCTGGGGCACGGTGACATCCTGCTTGAAGGAGCCGATGGAATGGCCCAGGACTCCTCGAGACAGATCCACGGCTGCATCGGAGAGTTGGCCGCTGAGTTCGTAATCGCCGGGCGGAACACCCTCGATGGTAAACGTGCCGTCAGTCTGCACGTCCAATGGGTAGTTGCTTATGGCGCGAATGCGGGCACGTCCTTCTTCGGATTTTGAGTAGGCGGCGTACCATTGGGCGCGGGCAAGCCCGTTCAATCCCGGCGGATAGGGGAGCTTGGTTTGAAGCATCGGCATCACCAGCCGTTTGGACCAATCTATGGCCTGGCCCGGATTGGAGCACACCAGCCGTCCCGAAAGGATGGCTCCGGTGCCGCCGATCTGGACAACGGTGGTTGCGCCGGGCTGGACTTGCACGGGAGTTTTATGGCTCCATGGCACATAGAGTTTGGCCACGTAAAGGTTGAATTGGCCCGGCGGCGCCTGCTCGAAAACAAAGTTCCCCTGGCTGTCGGTTGTTGTTCCGTAGGCGCCGAGGCTCAGGCTCACATTTTCCTCCGGAGGGGACCCCGGACCCGTGGAAAGCACAATTGACTGGCCGGAAGAAAGCAGGATTGGCTGTCCGGAATTTGGCTGGGTGGTGAGCCGGAGCGCGCCTTCGATGCGGCCCCAGGGCTGCAACTGGATGGAGACCGAGCGGTTGGTCGGAGTGACGGAAACGATGGCAAAGCCCTGCTGCGCAACTGCCACAAGGGCGCGCGCCGCCAGGCCGGCCTTGAAGGAGAAGTGCCCGTCGGCATCGGTCCGGGTCGTGGCGGAGCCGTCCCGATCCATGAACCTGGCCTTTCCCATTTCCACCGCGTGTTCGCCGCAGAGGGCGACTTGGACGCCGGCGGCGGCGCTGCCGTCCGGGAGAAGCACGAGGCCCTCGATGGCCTCCTCCGGCATGTTTCTCTTCAACTGGAAATCACAGGTCATTTTGGCGGCGGGGGCATCCAGCGGCTTCGATGTGGCCGATTCGTAGCCGTCGGCCTCGATGCGCACGACGAGCGGTTGGGAGAATTCCGTGAAGGTGAGTTCGAATTGTCCGTTGGTGCCGTAGGCGGTCCCATTACGGTTGGGGTCGGGGATGGCTTTGAAGGATGCGATGGGTTGTTTGGTTCGGGCGTCCGTCACGCGGCCGACCACGGTCAACTGCGGGCGCAGAGTAATGGTGTGCTCCTGGCCGTCGGCGACGAGGGTATTATTGCGGGAGTTAAAGTAGCCGTCTTTCAGGACGCTGAAAGAGATGGGTTCGAGCGGCGCGGAGTCCCACTCGAGGCATCCGCCCGAATCAGTCAGGCCGCCCCACTCGAGTGTGTTCGGCCCCTGCCACCGCTCCAACCCGACGCGGGCGTTGGGGAGGGGCGAGCCGGCTTCATCCAGGACACGAAGGCGAAGGAGCGCGCCCGGCTTGAGTTGAACGGCCAGCGGGGCGGTGTTAGATGCCATCTGCACCGGGATGCGCTGCGGAGCGAAGTGGTCGGCGGTGATGGTGATAGTATTCTCGCCCGCAGGCAGGGCGGGCAGCGCGAACGAGCCGTCGCCGTCGGTGGCAACACCTTGGCCTTCCGGGAAGAATCGGCCATGACTCAGCATTGCCCCAACCAACCGGTAGCCGTTTTCATCGGTCACAACGCCGCGCAAAGTCAAACCCGCCTTGAGAATGAGGACGGCCGTTCCGGCATGGAGTTCGTCCAGCTTAAGCGCGGCCACATCGGGAGGACTCCGCGGGGAATCGTCATTTTGGAAGTTGGCCTTTGGAAAAGCGGGATGAGTAACGGCCAGATTGAAGTCGCCGTTGGTGGAACAGCTTCTGAACGTCCAACGGCCCGCGCTGTCGGTCGTGGCCACAATATCCTCGTTCAAAAGGCCGGGCCGTTCGCGCTGGAACTCGCGGCCGGAGGCGTCGCCAGCTCCGTAAAAGGAAACCTGAATGCCGGCGCCCACGACGGGTCGCCCCGATTCGTCCTGCACTACGCCGCCGATGCTGGAGCCGCGCGGGACCTTCAAGACGTAGCTTTCGGGCAGGGGCTTGGGGCCTCCTCCCACGACGCTTCTCTCGGCGTAACCCTCCGCCACGACACCCACGCAGACCATCAGCGGATTGGCGTAAGGCAGCCCGATGTCGCATCGGCCTTGGGCATCGGTGAGCAAATTGGTCTGACGGTCAATCTGTTGCGGACTGGCCAGCACCTGCTTCATGTCCCCGACGCTTTGAACCAGAATCCTTGCCTTGGGAATGCCCTTCCCGGTCTCGGCGTCAACGGCTTGGAAGCCGAGGTGCCAGGTGTTTTTGGCCTGGCTTGGGGTGGCGGCGGCGATCTGCTTCGCGGCGGGCGCCGCGCTCGGGACAGGCTCAAGGGCGGATGAACCCGCGGGCGGTCCAGCCGGCGGCGTCCTGGTATTGGCGATCAGAAATACAGCTGATGCCGCGACCGTCGCCGCCGCCGTTAAGCCCGCCAGGATTTTCACCCTCGCCCACTGCCAGGCCCGGAGTGTTTCGGCGACCAGGACGGGCAGCGTGGCGGCGGAAGAGGCCGCGTGAGCCAACGCTTTTGCGCCGATGGCGCCAGCCAGGCCGGCGGGGGCGGCTTGCGCGCGATGGCCGGCCAATGCAGTGGCCAGCGCCGCAGTCGAGAGCGTGAAGCCGCGGCGGACGAAGAAGGCGCGGAGTTTTTCCAAGGAGCGGCTCACGCGTTTTCTGGCCGCCTCCTCGCTGATGCCCAGGGCGCCGCCGACGGCGCGCAGGGGTTCGTCTTGAAAGAACCGCACGATGACCGCATCGCGGTCGGTTTGATCGAGCTGTTCGATGCCTTCGTCGAGCAGGGGAGCGATGCGGCGCCAGGTGTCATCGGCGGAAGAGAGTTGTTGCATTTGAAAGGCCTCCTGTTCACGCCGTTGGCGGCGCAGTTCTCCGCGCGAGGCGCGGGTGGCGACGAAGCGGGTTGTGCGATAAAGCCAGCCGCCGAGCACCAGGTTCTTGGTGTTGCGCAGGCGGGGGGCCTTGCGCGCGAGCAGGATGAACACCGCCTGGGCCACTTCCTCGGCCAACGGCGCGTTGCGCACCTGGCGCAGCGCGGTCGAATGAACGAGGTTCAGATAACGGCTCACGAGCGACTGGAACGCGGTTTCCGAGTTCCGCGTCACATATTCTTCAAGCAATTGCGAATCGTGCATACGGGCGCTTGTTTATTTAATCATCCCCGCCGTGGGCACGAAAGCGGACAAAAATTGTCAGTGCCGGGGCGGCGATTTCAAGGGCCAGGGCGGCGTGGCGCCGCGTAGCGGTGCTTGACGGTGGCCGTGGACTTCCAGTTCACGGCTCGCGTGGACCAAGATGAGCCGCGTCGCGTAGCGACGCCTCAAGGACAGGCCCGATCCTCAACCTTAACTTGATTACGCAGCGCAAGCCTGTCAAGCGTCGCTACGCGACGCACGACAAATCCAACGGCTCAAACCGTGGACTGGAAGTCCACGGCTACCTTCAAAGCGCCGCTACGCGGTGCCCTCGAAATAATCACGCTCACTCCCGTGCTCGTTTCGGGGGCGCGTGGATTGAGTGGCCATGGAGGACATGAGCGGCTTCCATCCAGGCCTCGCCGAAGGTGGGATGGGCGTGAATGGTGCGGCCCAGTTCGCGGGTCGTAAGCTCGGCGGCGATGGCTGTGGTAGCTTGGGCGATAAGTTCCGTGGCGTGCGGGCCGACGACGGCAGCGCCGAGCAGTTGGTCGGTCTCCGCGTCGGCTATCCATTTGACAAAGCCTGTCGTTTCCCCGACGGCCAGGGCTTTGCCAAGGCCGGCAAAGCGGAACTTGGCGGTCTTGACCGCGCGGTTTTGTTTCCTGGCGTCTTCTTCGCTCAGGCCGACGGTGCCGATTTCGGGCGAGGTAAAGATGACATTGGGGACCAGGGTCTGGTGGGGGCGCGGTTTGGGGCTGAGGGCGTTTTCGGCGGCGGTGATGCCCTGGGAGGTGGCGTAATGTGCGAGTTGAGTTTTGCCGGTCACGTCGCCGATGGCAAAGATCGTGGCGACGCGCGTGCGGCAATAGTCGTCGGTCTCGATGAAGCCGCGTTGGTTGGCCGCCAGCCCAGCACGCTCGAGGTTGAGACCTTCGGTGACCGGCTTGCGCCCGACGGCGAACAGAAGGATGTCGGCCTCGATCATCTCGTCACCGACGGTGCCGCGTGCGCCGCCGGCGTCGGTGGCCATGGCGTCGAGCGGTTTTCCGGTGAGCACGCGGATGCCAAGGGTCTTTTCCATGGCGCCGCGGACTTCGCGCCGGACGTCGGGGTCCAGCAGCAAGAGGATGTCTTGGAGCAACTCGACGATGGTGACTTTGACGCCGAGCATGGCGGCCATGCAGGCCAGTTCGCAACCGATGAAGCCCCCGCCCACTACGAGCAAGGTCCGGGGAAGGTGATCCAGTTCGAGGAAGCGGCGGCTCTCGATGACCCGCTCATGCTTGGGCGGGTAAGCGGGCACGGCGGAAGTCGAGCCTGTGGCGATGATGACTTTGGCGGCGCTGATGGCGGCCGAATCGCCGATGCTGATGGTGCTGCGGTCCTTGAAGGAGGCAGTGCCGGTGAAGAGCTTGACGCCGTTGGCCGCCAGGAGCTGCTTGATGCCGTTTCGGAGTTGGCTCACGACTTTGTCCTTGTGGCGGATCATCGCAGGGTAATCCACGGCAGCGCCGGTGACCGTGATGCCGAAGGCCTGGGCGTGAGTGATTTGGGCGAACGTGCCGGCCGCGGCGATGAGGGCCTTGGTGGGGATGCACCCCCAGTTGAGGCAGGTGCCGCCCAGTTGTTCCTTTTCGACGATGGCAACGGAGGCCCCGAGTTGGGCGGCGCGAATCGCCGCGGGGTAGCCCCCCGGGCCGGCGCCGATGACTGCGATATCGAAGTTTTCCATAGTTGTTTTCAAATTTCAGATTTCAGTTTTCAAATCACCAATCACCAGTCGCCAGCCTTTTCTGCGCCTGACTGATGAGGCCGATGAGTTGCGATTTGCGCCCAGGCGGCTGATCGGCCACGGGCCAGAGTTGACGGAGTTGGGCGTCCACGTCGCCTGTGCCGGGCAGGGTCTCGAGGGCAGCGGCTGCGCCGAGGGCAAATCGCGCTGGCGCGAGGCCCGCGTCCAGGGCCAGGCGCATGGTGCCGACCAGGCGGTCCTCCCAGGCGAGCTTGCGACGGGGATCGCGGGTGACGCGCTCGGTGCGGTCGCGAAGGTACGGGTTGACCATGCGGGTCAAGAGGTCGTCTCCGTAGGCCTTCATGCCTTCCGGGCTGAAAAGCGGGTCCAGCCCCTGGTGCCGCGCTGTCAGGGCCGGACCGGATTCGATCAGGAATGCCTCGCGCGCGCGGGTCATGAGCCGCGGGTCGCCGGCAGCCTCGGACATGAAAAGACAGCCTTTGCGGCGGGCAAGATAGCCGATGAGGGCGTGGACGGCATTGTGGCCGTAAAGTTTGGCTTCCTCGAAGGGGAGGAGGTCGGGTTTCTCGATGAAGACCTCGATGCCCCGTCTGAAGCCGGGCAGAGTTATGTTCGTAATGAGGATGCGGTTGAACTCTTCCACGAGGAACGCGCGCGCAAAGCCTTCCGCCAGGCAAGCCAGTCCCTCGGCCCGGATCGGCTCGAGGCCGGTCACGACGCCGCTCATTTTGCCGATAACGGTATTTAGGTATTGCGCCACGGCTCGAAGGGCCGGGCGGGCCTTCTCATCCAATCCATGTTCACAAAGCCCTTGGAGTATCTCAGCCGCGTGATTGTGGTTCTCGGCCGCATAGATAACGCACTGGGGCAGGCCGGGGCTGACTGCCTTGCGTTGTATCGCCCGTGCAAGCAATGCGGCGACCGAAGGATTGCCCTTGGAGTAGAATTCAACACTGGGCAAGGCGGTGCATATTTCGGAGGCCTGGGCCAGGGCCTCGGCCAGGGCCTCGGCGTCCGCCGGTTCGCTGGGATTGAAGATTTCCAGACCGCGCACCTCCTGCGCCTGGATGCCGGATTGCGTGGCAATGTTGACCCGGTAAGACCCATGCGCGCGGCGGACCGCCTCGACCACCTCGGGCACGATTTCGGCCACGACCAGGCGCTCGAAATTGCGCGAGCGGGCGGCCTCATACAGGAATAATCCCGCCTGTATGGCGCCGAAACCGAAGCCGACAAAGGTTCTCGTTCTTGAGTTGGTAGTCACCTAAGTTGGACTTTATGATTCACTAAGCGCATCATAGCGATTCGGCAGAATGGTTGATGGAATCTGCCAGGGGTTTTCGGCTGTCTCTCTCTTGCGCCGAAAGCGGGAGAGTCCTCCAACCTCCGGCGCCCCGGAGGGGCAGCACGATAATAGCCCAAGGCCCGCCGGAGCGTAGCGCAGGCGGAGCTCCCGCCCTGGGTAGGGGCCACCACACTCCAGCCTCCCTTTTTTTCGAGTTTTGTTTTTCCGGGCTTGAAGCCCGGAAAAACAAAACTCGAAAAAAAGGGAGGCATTCACGTTGGGCTCCTTACCCAGGGCGGCGCTCCGCTTGCCCTGGGCTATTATCCTTTCGTCCCTACGGGACATATATTTGGCTCGCTCCGCTCGCATAATGGCAGGTCAGAATCACGCCACAACCTCCGCCGTTGTCTTGTTGCACAATTGCCAAGCGGCCAGCAGCTTCCATAGCTCAAGGTCCTCGAGCTTCTGTTTGAGGGCGTTAAGGAAGCGGGCGGCCATGGCGCCGTCGATAAGGCGATGGTCGGAGGACAAGGTCATTTTCATCATCGAGCGGAGAACGACTTTGCCCTCGCGGGCGACGGGCTTGGTCAGAGTGCTGGCCACGGCGAGGATTGCGGCCTCTCCAGGGTTGATGATTGCGGTGAAGTTTTCGACGTCGAGCATGCCCATGTTCGAGATGGTGAAGGTGCTCCCGGCCATTTCGTCAGGGGTCAGCTTGCCGTTGCGGGCCTTGTCGGCAAGCTCCCTGGAACGCGCGTTGAGTTCGGCCAGGGTCAACTCCTCCGCGTTGCGAATGACGGGCACGACCAGGCCCTGTTCAAGAGAGACGGCCAGGCCGAGGTGTACGTGGCTGTTCCAGCGGATGGTCTTGCCATCGGTCGAACTGTTCACATCCGGGAAGTCTTTCAACGTGAGCACCACGGCCTGCGAGATGAAGTCGGTGACCGTGTAGGGGGCGCCTTGTTCCTTGAGCCTGGCGCGGAAGGAGAGCAGGCCGGTCATATCCACCTGGACAGTGACGAAGAAGTGAGGGGCGGTGAGGACGCTCTGGGTGAGGCGCTGGGCGATGATCTGGCGCATCCTGCTCATCGCCCTGGGTCGTTCGGCCAGGGCGCGCTGCACGTCGGCGAGGCCGATGCGGCCCAAGTCGCCGGTGCCAGTGAGGTTCAGGATGTCGAGCTTTTCGCGGGCTGCAAGTTGCTTTGCGGCAGGCGAGATGCGAATTCGACGATAACCCCTGGCCTCGAGGTAGGCCCTGACATCCTTCTCCACGACGCGGCCCAAGGGTCCGGAGCCTCGGATGCCAGACGGATCGATGACGCAATCGGCGGCCAAACTCTTGGCGCGCGGGCTGATGCGGAACCGGGCCGGAGCTGCCGGGGCCGCTTGGGCGACGTCTCCGGCTGGCTTATCCCGGTTTTCAACCGGCCGTAAAGCGGGGCAGGCATCCTGCCTGCCGGCAGGCAGGATGCCTGCCCCACGCCGGCTCGCCGTGCGAGCGAAAACCGGGATAGGCTCCGGCTCCCCTGCCCTCTTGATCCCTGGGTCGCTCGGGGCGGGCAGGGCCGCTTCCTGCCGCGCGGACGCGGCGTTCCGGCTCTTGATCCCTTGGTCGCCGGGCGCGGGCACGACCGGGATGGGTTCACCCGGTTGGCCGAGGAACCCGACGGTGCTTTGCACGGGCACGCTGAGGCCCGGCTGAACGAGAATCTTGAGCAAGGTCCCCTCGGCAAAGCTCTCGACTTCCATGACCGATTTGTCGGTCTCGACGGTAAAGAGGATGTCGCCCTTGGCGACCGGGTCGCCTTCTTTCTTGAGCCATTCGACGATGGCGCTTTCTTCGGTCATCTGGCCGAACTTGGGCATGATAATGGGGGTAGCCATGGCGGGCCTCAAAGGATGGCGTTGGCGGCAGCGAGGATGTCGTCCTCGTTGGGAAGGAAGGCAGCCTCCAGGATGTGCGATTGCGGGGCGATGCCGTTTTTTGCGCCGACACGTTTGACCGGGGCGTCGAGGTAATCGAAGGCCAGGTCCTGGATGGTCGAGGCAATTTCGGCGGTATAGCTGCCAATGTGGACGGCTTGGCTGGCTACGACGCAGCGGCCGGTTTTTTGCACCGACCGCAAAACGGTCTCGATGTCCAGGGGCACGAGGCTGCGGAGGTCGATGACCTCGGCGCTGACGCCCCGCTCGGCCTTGAGTTTGTCGGCCGCCTTGAGGCAATCATGCACCACGGGGCCCCAGGCCACCAGGGTGAGGTCTGTGCCGGGGCGCTTGACTTCGGCCACGCCAAGCGGCACAAGATAATCCTCTTGGGGCACCGGCCCTTTCATGCCGTAGAGGGCTTGGGACTCGACGAACAGCACGGGGTTGTTGTCCCGAATCGCGGCCTTGAGCAGGCCCTTGGCGTCATAAGGGGTGGCGGGATAAATTACGTAAAGTCCGGGGATGTGGCAGAAGACCGATTCGAGGGTCTGTGAATGCTGGCCGCCATAGCCTTTGCCCGCCCCGGCGGAGGCGCGGATGACGAGGGGCACTTCGGTTTGAGCGCCGCTCATGTAATGCCATTTGGCCGCCTGGTTGCTGATCTGGTCGGAAGACATGAGGGCGAAATCGAAGTACATAAGCTCGACGACGGGGCGGAGGCCGTTCATGGCGGCGCCGCAGCCGGTGCCGCAGATGCAGGCCTCGCTGATGGGGGTGTTGAAGACCCGCTCGCGCCCGAAGGCCTCGAGCAGGCCCTTGGTCACCTTGAAGGCCCCCCCGTAGTCCGCCACGTCTTCCCCGTAGAAAACCACTCGCTTGTCGCGGAGCATTTCCTGGACAAGGGCTTCTTTGAGGGCGTCTTTGTAAGTCAGTTCGCCGTTGACCCGCTTGATATCGGGCAGCGGGCCGGGCGGGGTTGGATCGGCAAACTCTTTGGGCACGATCTCGCACTTCGTATCGGTATACATGAAGGTCAGGACATCCTCGGGGGCGGGGTCGGCGGCGGCGGCGGCGCGCGTGGCGGCGCGGGCGTTGCGTTCTACGACACGCCGCTCCACGGCGGCGATGCCTGCGGGGTCCAGCACCTTGGCTGCCAGGAGCGCCTTTTTGTAGGACTCGATGGGGTCCATGGCGCGCCAGGCGGCTTCTTCTTCACGAGTGCGGTATTCGTTGCGAGGGTCGCTCAACGAGTGGCCCCAATAGCGGTAGCAATCCGCATCGAGCAGGACGGGCCCCTGACCCTCACGGCACAAGGCGGCGGCGCGCCGGACGGCGTCGCGCACGGCCAGCACGTTCATGCCGTTGACGACCTCGGCGTGCATGTTGTTGGTGGCAAAGCCGGCTGCCCGGCGCGCAATCCGCTCGACGCCCATCACTTCGTCGTCGCAGCGGCCGGTCATGCCGTAGTGATTGTTGCACACTAAAAATACAATCGGCAGCCCCCTCTTTTTGCCATCGGCCAGGTGGTTGGTGAACTGGGCCTGGGCGGCGAAATTGAGGGACTCGAGGACTACGCCGTTGGCGTAAGCGCCGTCACCCGCAAAGCAGCAGACCACGTTGCCGCGGTCCAGGTAACGGTTGGCCAGGGCAGCGCCCGTGGCGATGGGCACGCCCCCGCCGACAATGGCGTTGGCACCGAGATGGCCGATAGTGAAATCGGCGATGTGCATCGAGCCGCCGCGCCCGCGGCAATAACCGTCGTCCTTGCCAAACAGCTCGCATATCGTGCGGTAGAGGTGCTCTTCGAGGGCGGCCTCGAGGAGTTCCTCGCGCCGGGTGGCCTGGCAGTTAGGGACGCGGCGGCGGAGTTGGTCGTCGGTCATTTGGCGGAGGGCGGAAGTGCCCTTGGCCAGGCTCTCGCCGTGTCCCCGGTGAGTGCTGGTGATATTGTCGGCCAATTGGAGGGCTGAGCAGGCGCCGGCGGCGGTCCCTTCCTGGCCCACGGAAACATGAGTGGGACCGCGGTAGTTGAACTGGGGAATCGCTTGGTAAGCCCCGGAGCGCAGTTTGACGATCATCTCCTCGAGTTCCCGGATGACCAGCATGTCCTCCAGCACTGCCGCCGCCTCGGCCTGGGTTATCGTGCCGGCCTTGAGTTCGGATTCGAGGCTGCCCTGGTAACGATAGGCCGGGATGCGGCCGCAATCGATTTCGTAAGGCGTGAATTTGGGCCGCGAATCGCTCAAATAGATGGGTGATTTTGTCATGGCTAACGTGTTTAACTTTTTTCTTTTGTAACTGATCCGACTGATCCGGCTGATAGGCTCATCAGGCCCTTATGAGCTTGATCCCCCGGTTCAGAAGTTGTTTGGCAAAGTGTTTCTCGAGCTGTCCGTCGGTGATCACCACGTGGACGCCTGCCCAGGGCCCGGCGGAGGCGAAGGAGACCTTTCCGGCCTTGGAGCTGTCGGCCAGGAGGATGACCTGGCGGGCCTGGGCCATGACCAGTTGCTTTGTAAAGGCCTCGCTCGGGTCGGTGGTGGTGAGGCCTTCCTGGAGGGCAAAGCCGATCGTCCCCATGAAGGCCTTGTCCAGGTGCAGCCCGTCCAGGACCAACCGCGTCAGCGGGCCGACGAGCGTCTGGCTCAGCCGCCGCAACTCGCCCCCGATGAGGATGAGCCTCGGGCCGCGCCCGGCCAGTTCATGGGCGGCATGGAGCGAATTGGTGACGACCGTCAGGTTGGTGCGCTCCCGGAGCAGGCGCGCCAGCTCGAGCACCGTGCTGCCGCCATCCAGGTAGAGCGTATCGCCCGGCTCGATGAGTGTCAGCCCCGCCTCGGCGATGCGCCGTTTCTCGCGCACCGCCAGCGAGGTCTTGTCTTCAAACACCGGCTCGTCCAGCCGGCTCTCGACGCTCACCGCGCCGCCGTGGACGCGCCGGATGACCCCGCTCCGCTCCAACTGGTCCAGGTCCCGCCGCACCGTGGCCGCCGAGACCCCCAGCCGGCGGCACAGGTCCTCGACGCGGATGACGCCGCGGTCGCGGATCAAGGCCCGCAAGTCGTTCCACCGCTGGGGCGCCAGCGCTTTTACATCCAGTTCGGCCATGGCTCGATTGTGTTCGATGTTGAGCGATTATAGCATGGACGTGATTGGCTTCAATCAAAATCATGCAAGTGGGCGCGGCGTGCGGAGGCGCCCGCTGAAGCAATGGGTTCTCCTCTGAAACTCATAGGCGACAAGTCTCGCATATTGGCACGAGGAAGCGCAAATGCTGCATTGGCTCTATTGGTTCTATTGGTTCTATTTTGAGGTGAGGCGAAGCCCTGCTCCCGCAGGCTGTCCCTGCGTCCAATCCGGCCTCACCCCGCGCGGCCTTCGGGGCGCTACGGCCTTGGACCAGAGCCGGAAAAACTTGTCAATACCTTGAGGAGACTATAATCTGCTGACTGATGAACCCGCAGAATTTTGTCGCCCGGTGGATTTATCCAGAAACGTCGTCAGAAAAAAAGGAAGCCACGGAGAACATCCGTGGCTTTTCTCCGGGAAATCGCAATGTCTCCCGAACTGCCTTTCGGCAGGAAGTAGTGTCCTAGCCTACCGCATTGGCATCGGCTCCGCAAGCAAAATCTTGAGCCGTTTTCCCTTAGTACAGAACAAGTTATGACTAACGCCCCGCAGCCCGTCCCTGCTGCCGCTCCGCCGCCCCCGAAACCACCCCCAAAACGCTCCATAATATATATAGACGGCTTCAATTTTTACTATGGCCTCCTTCATGAGAGGCCCGACCACAAGTGGCTGAATTATTGCCGATTGGCCGAGTTGCTCCGCCCCGACGACGACATCCTCCGGGTAAGCCTGTTCACCGCCGTGGTGGACGCCAACGTGCCCAAGTCAGAAAAGCGCGATCGCCAGAAGCGCCTTTTTCACGCCTTGGGCACCCAACCCAAGATAGAACTGGTTTACGGCAAGTTCGCCAACCGCGAGCGCGAATGCCTCGTTAGGTCCTGCCCCTATCGCCAGAAGTTTTGGGACGTGGAAGAAAAGCAAACCGACGTCAACATGGCCATCAGCATGGTGCGCGACGTCTCAGCAGCCCAGCCCCAAGTCATGGTTCTCATCACTGGTGACAGCGATTTAGTTCCCGCACTGAACGAAGTCAAGCGCCTCAGGCCATCCACGCATCTGGTCATTTACATTCCCGCCCTCCCGGAGGAACTCAAGCACCGGCGCAAAGACGAGTTTGGTAGGTTTGGCCTCGTCCAGCCCATTCCAGAGAAAGTCCTCCGCCAGGCTCAGTTCCCTGACAGGGTGGACGACGGTAAGGGCGGATTCATTGAGCGCCCCAGAGCCTGGCTGCCGGCCAAGTAAGAGGCACCATTCCAACGGTCTGCTGGCGTACTACCCCCTCACCGATGACGGCAAAGACCAGAGTGGCCACGGCCTCGACCTAACCCTCAACAACGTTCTGTTCTCAAGCGTTGGCTCTGGCGGGGACATGCGGCCAGCCGCCTCTTTCGACGGCGTGTCGTCCTATGGCATCGTCAATCAGACCTTGATCACCCGTCAGACAAACTGGACATGGGCTGCCTGGCTCTACAGCCCTCCTGCGAATCCGTTTGAAGATATCTACGCTGAAGGCTTGCAAGGTGGCGCTTGCTTCAACATAGACTTGAACGGATCAGGCCCAGGAACGTTGCAAATCGCCGCCTGGAATGTAGGTTCCCCAGGCAACTGGAAGGGCGCTTTCGTTCCCAACATCCTCACCAACGGATGGAATCACCTGGCCCTTACGCTCGCCAACGGCGGCGTTGGCACTGGGACACTGAGCGTCTTTTTCAACGGCGTGATCACCAATACCGCAGTGCTCCAGAGCGTTGTTCCCCAGGACACATCGCCCCGGCTCGGCGTGGTTGGCAACGGCTGGTGGCGCGGGAGCGCCAGCTACACAATGGCTCCCTGGAAGGGAAGCATGTCGAACCTGCGCTTCTACAACCGTGCCCTTTCCTCAAATGATGTTGCGCAGCTCTATGCCATTGAGTCTGCGCCTCCGCCAAGCTTTCAAACCAACGGTCTTCTTGCGTACTACCCGCTCACCACCGACGGCAAGGACCAGAGTGGCCACGACCTTCGACCTAGCTCTGAGCAACGTTCTGTTCTCCACGGTCGGCCCTGCCGGTGACATGCGCTCAGCGGCTTCATTCGACGGCCAGTCGTCGTATGCCATCGTTAACCAGGGCTTGATCGCTGAGCAGGCAAACTGGACCTGGTCTGCATGGCTATACAGCCCGCAGGGCGCTACTGAGAATCCGCAGATCCAATCGATCTACACGGAGGGGTATCAAGCAGGCAGCGTCTTCCGATTGGACATTTTGACCAATGTAACGATGCAAGTCGGGGCGTGGAATATAGCCTTCTCCGGTCAGTGGGCGGAGTGGATGTGGGTTGACGTTCCCTATGTCCTCACCAATGGATGGAACCATCTGGCCATTGCGCTCGCTGAAGGAGGCGTCGGCAGTGGTGCATTGAGCGTCTTTTTCAACGGCGTGCTCACCAATAGCGCGGTGCTCCAGAGCGTTGTTCCTGGCGGCGCTTCATGGGGCGTGATTGGCAATGGTTGGGGTCCCGCCTTCACCTACCTGGCGGTCCCTTGGAAGGGAAGCATGGCGGATCTGCGCTTTTACAACCGTGCCCTTTCCCCAAATGAAGTAGCGGAGTTGTATGCCATTGAGTCAATGCCGCCTTCGCCGCCCCCTTGCGTTCCTCACGACGCCACCGCCACCGCTACCGTGGTTGACGGGTTTGTTGTGGCTGCGGCCATTACCGATGGGGGTTGCGGTTACACGAATACCCCCGCCGCGAGAATCATCGGGGGATGGCGGCAGCGAGGCAGAGGCCGTTGCCGTGGTCAGCAACGGGGTCGTGATTGCCGTCAACATTCTGGACGCGGGTAACGGCTATACCAACACGCCGGCTATCGTCATCGCGCCGCCGTTCATTCCGCAGCCCACGATGGGCATTGCGGCGCTTTCTCTGTTAAGCTTCACCGGTTTGGCAGTGGGCACCAACTACCAGCTTCAGTCTCTTGTTGGAGGCACGTTGTTCAACGTGGGCTCAGCTTTCAGCGCGGTCAGCCCCACCTTCACCCAATTGGTATCAGGAACGGCAAGCCCGAATCGCTATCGTCTGGCAGTCACCCCAGTACCACAGCAGGCGTATGCAACGGCCCAGGTGGTCGATGGTTTCGTGGTTGCGGCCACTGTGACGAGTGGAGGCTCAGGATACCGCACCAACCCGGTCGTGAGCATCCTTAACGACGCCGGTGGCAGCAATGGCCACCGCTATAGCCACGGTGAGCGGTGGCGCCGTCACCGGCATCACCATCACCGACGCCGGGATTGGTTACACGAACACGCCCACCATCGTCATCGCGCCGCCTCCGGCAAACGCCTTGTCGCCGGTGGTGACTCAGGTGATGGCACTGAGTTTCGGAAGCCTCTCGCCATACGACAATTACCAAATCGAATTTACTCCAGTCGTTGGAGGGTCTTGGAACAATCTCGGCGTCCCGTTCACGCCCACGTCGGCCACAAGCACTCAGTACGTCAATGTCAGCGGTAATGCTGGCTTCTTCCGCGTGAAGTACGTGCCGTAGCGGAGCGGCACGTGAGCAAGCCGTTGTGTCCGGGCCGGGTTCATTGGACGGGCAGCGATTGCAAGTAGGCTCGGGCTTGAGCCTCGGTGAGAGCGAACGACCTACCTTCGACACAGCAGCCGGAAACTGCAACACGCTGGCTGGTTGCACTGGGTCAACGGCAGACGGTTTCCCGGCCTCCTTCATCTTGGCCAGCCCTTTTTTGCGTCATGCCTTGCACAGCGTTTTGACGCAAAAGCTGTTGAGGCTTTCGCCGGCGGCGAGGGCTTTGGCGGCAAGGCGACGGTGCGACGCGGGTTCGAGCCGCAGCACAAACTTCCGGTGTAAAGTGGTGGTCGGAGCGACAGGATTTGAACCTGCGACGTCTTGGTCCCAAACCAAGTGCTCTAGCCAGGCTGAGCTACGCTCCGACGCTAAGGCCTGAAGTATCCCATAACCACGGGGATGCGCAACAAGTAATTCGAGCCTGTCCCCAAAGCCCAGAAGCTCCGATTCCGAGCCTCTTTCGGAACCTTCGTCGCCGATTCCATCGAAAAATGGCCCATTCGACAAAGGTTGCGACGGAGTTTTCCATTCGACCAATTGGGCCGTTTCCCGCAGTTACTTTAGCGACGACTCCACCAACGGCCCGCCGATGGCGAACCGCACGGCGGTGAGTATCGCGTTTCGTTTTGGGGTTGACGAACCAGGCGGCGGAGTTGAACCGCAAGCTGGCCTCAATATCCCAGCAGCTCAGCAACAGGATGAGGTGATCCAGCCCCATCGCGATGCCGAGCGGTTTTGACCGCAAAGGGGTCGCCCAGGCAAATGCAGACTAACCGGTTTCACAAACCCAGCGCAGGCTGGTCGCTGCGCCTGGCGCCGGCCCTGGGCGCTTTCTTGAACGTCTCGTCCGTGGCCGCCACGGTTGACGGGCGTTCGATGCCCTTGCCTTCCATTAATTCCCTCACGGTCCGCAGTTGCAGGCGGGGGTATTTCAGGGCGTTCAATTTGTGCTCGTAGAATCCGGCGCTGGCGGCTTCGGTCTCCATCGGGCCGGTGGCGGGCTGGAGGGAAATCAAGATGCCGATGGCGGCCTTCTCGCGCTCCAGCACGCCGCGCAAGTCGCGCACGTCCTTCACGCCGGTCTTCCCGCCTTTGACCTGGATGACGATTTGCTCCGGTCTGGCGGCCTTGGGGTCGTCGCGGAAGAGGATTTTGCCGTCGATGCCGCGGTCCGCGCCCTTCTTTTGCTCGACGGGTCGCGCGCCGACCAGGCCGAGCGCCCACCATTGGAATTGGTACTTGTCCTGCTCGGCGAGAACGTAAGCTTCGTTTGGGGTGACCGGCTCGCCGACCGTGACGATTTCGATCCTGTTGCCGTAGGTGTCGCGGAGGCGGTGTTTGATGAGTGAGGTGGCCAGTTGTGTGAGGTCGATGCCGATCCACTTGCGGCCTAGCTTTTCGGCGGCGTCAACGGTGGTGCCGCAGCCGCAGAACGGGTCGAGCACCGTGTCGCCGAGACTGCTGCTGGCCTCGATGATGCGCTGCAACAGGGCCACCGGTTTCTGCGTCGGGTAGCCCAGCCGTTCGGACGCCTGGGAGTTGATCGGGGGGATGTCGGTGATCACGTCTTGAACCTGGGCTCCTGCGCTGAGGTAGCGCTTGAAGCGTGGAAAGCCGCTTCCGACGCCGCCGTGTGCTCTTGGCCAGTGGATGAAGCCGTGCTTGTCGAGCAGATCAAGCTTCTCGGTTGTTGAGAGTTTCCTCGCTTTCTCCGGCCCAACGATTGACTCGACGGTCTTCAAACTGACCTTCCAGTGGGAACCCTTGCTGGTTGGGTCGAATCCTCTCCACGCCCGGCCGGAATCGCCGTGCCTCACGCCTGGGCCGGTCAAGTTATCGTCGGCCCAAAGTTCTCCTTCGTTGCCCTTGTTCCTGTACCGGGCTGCGTATTCCTCGCTGTGCTCGAGCAAAACCTGATTCCAAGTAAAATGCTCGGTCTTTGAGTAGAAGAGAATCGTGTCGTGGACATCGTTCCATCGTTTCGACGCCGAATGCGCGCTCGTTCGCTTCCAGATGATTTCACTTTGGATATTATTCTTGCCAAAAACAGTATCGCACAACAGCTTGAGATAATGCGAGGCGGTCGGGTCGCAGTGCAGGTAGAGCGAGCCGGTGGGCTTGAGAACGCGGCGAAGTTCCACGAGGCGCGGGGCCATCATGGTGAGGTAGGCCATCATGTCGCTGCCGCCAAGAAAGGTGTAAAAGGCCTGCATCACGTCGGAGACTTTTCCGGGCTCTTCGGTGAGGGTGTCATAGGCTTTCCTGGTTTCGATGTCCCAAGGCCAGGTGTCCTCGAAGGCGCGAATCTGGCTGGCGGCGTCCGTGCCGTCTTTCTCGTGGAAGAAAGCGTTGTAGGTCTGCGCGGAGTTGAACGGGGGGTCGAGATAGACCAGGTCCACCGTCTCGTCCTTGAGGTGGCGGCGGAGTACGTCGAGGTTGTCGCCGTAATAAAGCGTGCCCATGCGCGCAGGTTAGGTCAACGGAGGTTTGGCGGAAAGAGGAAATGGACGTGTCCCGCTGCCATGCGACGGGCCAATTCCAGTCGGTCTGCGGCAGGCGGAAGTCCGCGTCGCGCCCGCGGCACTCAAATTGCTTTCTGACGCGCCGCCCGTTCCTTGACGCCGCGCGGGCGAATTGGCGGTGCAGGGTTGACAGGGCTCCCGGATCTTGAGCGAGCAGCTTGCCGAGCACAGCGGGCGGCTTTCCAATCCGACCAAAAAGTGTCAACGGTGAGGGCTCACGCTTGCCCTGTAAACCGCAGATGTTCAGTGCCAAGGCCAGGTAAATAATAATCAGCGACTTACGGCATGGCTAGAGCCGCCCTGGAACGAAATCCTCTGCGAGCGGACTGGCTTGACCTTCGCGCGGCGTCGTGGGCATATAGGGTCCATGTCTGAATCCTTGACGACGGCGCTCGGGGAGCGGCAGCCCAGAACGGCGGCTGGCAGCAGCCATTTCCGGTGGGTGATTTGCGGATTGCTCTTTTGGGTCACCACAGCCAACTACATTGACCGCGGCGTTTTCGGAAACCTCGCGCCGGAACTGGCGCGCAAGATTCCCAACTGGAGCCAGGACGCATACTGGTACATGCAGGTTGCGTTCAACGCGGCTTACGCGGTCAGCCTTCTGCTGGCGGGACGGCTGATGGACGTCATCGGATTGCGGTGGGGGTTTGTTTTGGTGTGCGCTTTTTGGGGGCTGGTCTCGATGAGTCATTCGCTGGTCAGCACGGTTGCCGGGTTTTTCATCGTCCGCATTTTGCTGGGCTTGGGGGAAGGCGGTAATTTTCCGGCTGCGATCAAGACGACGGCGGAGTGGTTCCCCAAGCGCGAGCGGGCGCTGGCCACGGGCATCTTCAATTGCGGCACCAACATCGGCGGCGTCCTGGTGCCTTTCTGCCTGCCGTGGGTCGTGATGCGTTTTACGGAGGTCACCTTTTGGGGGTATTCCCTCGGGTGGCGGGGCGCTTTCCTGGTGACGGGCATCTTCGATGTCACCTGGATCATTGCCTGGCTGCTCATCTATCGACGGCCCGAGAAGCATCCTCGAGTTTCGCCGTCCGAGCTGGCTTTGATCAACAGCGATCCGGCTGAGCCGACGGTGAAAATCCCGTGGCGGAAACTTTTTCCGCATCGGCAGGCCTGGGCGTTCGCGGCATCCAAGTTCATGACTGATTGTTTCTGGTGGTTTTACCTGGTTGGCGCGCCTTATTTCTTTTCCGATCGCTTCGGTTTGAACCTCAAGTCGCGGAGCGCGCCTGTGGCGATCATTTATGTAATGGCCTCGCTGGGGAGCATCAGCGGTGGCTGGCTCTCGGGGCACTTCATGAAACTGGGCTGGAGCGTCAACAGGGCGCGGAAGATGACCTTCCTGGTCTGCGGGTTGTGCGTGCTGCCGGTGGTCTTTGCGACAATCACGCGTAATGAATGGGTGGCAGTGGCGCTAATTACCCTGGCAGCTTCGGCGCATCAGGCCTGGTCGGCCAACGCTTTCAGCCTTGCGTCCGACATGTTCCCGCGCCGGGTGGTCGGCTCGGTGACGGGATTCGGCGGCTTTGCCGGCTCGATTGGGGCCATTGGCCTGTTTCTCATCGTAGGCCAACTTCGCAAGGCAGCCCTCGCGCGCGGGCAGCCAGGCGATTACTTCCTCATCTTCCTGGCGGCGAGCCTCGCTTACCTGGCTGCCTTGCTCGTCATTCACCTGCTCGCGCCCAAGCTCGAACCGGCAAACGTCGAGGATCAGGCTAATTTCCAGGGCGCCCGGTAAGGCCGGCTCAGGAATTTGGCGGCTTCGGGGTCGCCAATGATGACTTCCTTTTCCGGGTCCCACTGGATCTTTCGCCCGATGCGTTTGCCATTCTCATCGTGGCCGGCGAGCAGGGAGATTAAACCCAGGTGCCCGGGGATGGCGGAATGATGGGCGGTCTCAACGGGGGTGATGGTGGGCTTGCGGGACTTGACGCAACTGATGAAGTTGGCCTGATGGTTGTCGGAGCGGTAGAGCCTGACGGTGCAGCTATCGGGCAGTTTGCGGAACCAATCGGTATTGGACGCATCAAATCCGCCGCGGTCGACCCAAACCCAGCCGTCGGTGCCAATCCACTTGGCGCCGCCGCGGATGTCGCCATGTCCGCCGGCGATGGTCATCGTGACGTCGTTGGGGTATTTCAGGGTGATGCGGTATCGGGTGCAGGTGTTCCAGATGGCGTTAGGGGGCGGGAATTCGCCTTGGGCCTCGATTTCCGAGGGTCCCCCTTTGTCATCCATATCCAGACCCCAGTGGGCGATGTCGCAGTGATGGCCGATCCAATCGAGCAGTTGGCCGCCGCCGACGTTGTAGTTCCAGCGCCAGTTCATGTGGACGCGGGCGCCGATGTACGGCTCCATCTTCGAGGGTCCGGTCCACATCTCGTAATCCAGGTCGGCCGGGGGTTCCGTCACCGCGGCATCCCATTGGGGCATGCCTGGAACGACTGTGGCGAGGAAATTGGCGCGCGCGCCCGGTTTGAGTTTGGCGGCAAGTGGTCCTCCGGTGCCCGCAAAATCAGTGTGCCCGGCGGGCAAGCCGACTTCGACTCGAGTTATCTTGCCGATCAGGCCGTTACGGACGATTTCGGCGGCTTTGCGGAAAGGGGCCTGGGAACGCTGCCATGAACCGGTCTGCCAGATGCGTTGGTTCTGACGGACGGCCTTCACGATGGCCTGCTGTTCGGCAATGGTGCGTGCGAGGGGCTTTTCACCGTAAATGTCCTTTTTGTTCCTGGCGGCTTCCGTGGCGACGAGGGCGTGCGAAGTGTCAGGAACGGCCAGCATAACGGCATCGATGTCCTGGCGGGCCATCATTTCGTGGTAGTCGTGGTAGGCCTTGCAGTCTTTGTTGCCGTACTTGCTGTTGATCGTGTTCAGGGCGCTTTGCAAGTGCTCCTTATCCAGGTCGCAAGCGGCGACGACCTGGCAATCTTTGAGGCGGAGAAACTCTTCGGTGTTGCCCGGGCCTTGCATTCCCCAGCCCACGACACCCAAGGTCACCCGCTCCGAGGGGGCGGGCTTGTCCTCGCGCCCGAGGGCGCTGGCGGGGATGATGGTTGGGACGGCAAGCGCCAACCCCGTTGCGGCGAGAAATTGACGTCGATTCATGTCTGAATTGGCAGAAGACTTTTTCATAAGGACCCAATGAGGCCCGAATTCCGGCCGGAAGGCGAGAAGAAAATCACGGTGCGGCGAGATGGTTTTCGCCGGTGAGAGTGTGGAGCATGAGTAGGAGCGCAGGGGAGCCCGCGCTTACCCATGGATATGTCAACGGGTCTGGCGGACATCGCCTTGGAAACTCACTACGACTTCCCTGGCCTTCGGGGGCAGGTCCGCCGTCACGGAGCGTCCGCC
>Ga0181533_1001127_pt1 | contig 34955 bp, 29 predicted proteins | sample PEATcosm2014_Bin_45_FD_119772 | JGI IMG/M metagenome (GOLD analysis project Ga0181533, IMG submission 119772) | Peatland microbial communities from MTU Mesocosm Facility, Houghton, MI, USA - PEATcosm2014_Bin11_60_metaG | ecosystem: Environmental > Terrestrial > Soil > Wetlands > Peat | place...
CCGAGGACCCTCATAACAAGCAATCCTGGATGGAACGCAAACAAGCCTACATCCAGATGCTTCGCAGCGAACCGGCCGATGTTCAGCTTATTTCAGCGGCCGACAAGCTTCACAATGCCAGGGCAATCCTCGAAGACTACCGAGAAATCGGGCCAGAGGTTTGGAAACGATTCAAACGCGGGAGGCGGGAACAGATCCGGTACTTCGATGAACTCCTGGCAGTCTTCAAGTCGTCTGGAACGAACCGGATCGTGGAGCAATTAGAGCGTGTTGTCAACGAACTCAGGGAGATCTCGGCAAAAGAAGCGAACTGACCAGCGGATTGCCGGTGTTGCTTCATAGGGTCGAGCAGGTTCAGGAGGACGGAACAGATGTGGATATTCACCAGGTACGGTTTCTTTTCAATAGCGTGTGCCAACAAGCCCGGGAGTGGCGACATTGATCCGAATGTCGTCATGGTTCGTAGCAGGCTGAAAGAGCATCTGTTGAACCTGCAAGAGAGGTTCAAGGACGCGAACATTGCGAACCTGCCCATTGAGTCTTCATCCCATACCGACTACCGATACAGGCTCGTGATGCCTAAGGCTGAATGGGTTTTGGCACTATCGGAGATGGCCACAGAACAAACCTGGCGGAACCTCAAGAACGAGGCTGGCCTATTTGTGCGCATCCACAATCTGAGCCGGCGCTACGTCGATGCTCTGCACGACATCTGGGATGTGATGTACCGGCTGCAAGTCCACGAGGACGATGACATGTCGATCAAGACGGGTAATAAACATGCCTGACATTCGAGATAAGCTAGCCGGGCGGGATTCGTTGGACGGGGACAATCTGTCGGCACGGGAAGAGAAGCCAGAGACAGACAAGGAAGTAGCATTGCCTATCGGCCTAGAGCAACAGGCGGAGGCAGGGGACGGATCAGCGGCATGCCAACTTGGGGATCTTTACCGGATAGGCGAGGTCCTAAAACAGGATTGGGCGAAGGCATTCCATTGGTATGAGATTGGCGCTTCGCTCGGTGATCGAGAAGCGCAGAACAACCTCGGCACCATGTTTCTGGAAGGCATCGGTTGCCAGGCAGACAAGGCTCAGGCGGTGTATTGGTACCGAAAAAGCGCTGAGCGGGGCAACAAAGATGCGCAATAGAACCTCGGCAAGCGTTATCTACACGGCAGCGGCGTGGAGCAGGATTTCGCCGAAGCCTACCGGTGGTTCGGCAAGGCGGCTGTCCAGGGCTATACCGAAGCTTCTTGCGAGATGGGCACCATGCACCGATTTGGTCACGGTGTTCAGCATCACCTCCTCGCCGCAGCGGACTTCCATCTAATTGCAGCGGAGGCAGGAGATGCTGTGTCCGTTGGCAACCTCTCTGAATATAGGGCGGACCTGGAAATCCTTGCGCTGTCCGGCAGTCAGATGGCCAGCTTGTTCTTATCCAGGATTTATAACCGGGGGTTTGGCGTTGACGCGAGCCAGCCGCTCACATGAACGTGGATTCTCTGGGCAAAGAAGCACTGCTCACCTGAGATTGATGCGGAGATAGTCGATGAAGTGACGAAAGCCTACGATTTCTATAAGAAGTGTATTGCCTTGCACAATCGCAAGAAGGGGGAGCGCGTGCTCGCAGATTTACGATCCTCCTGCTCAAATAAGAAAAGCACAGGCTCCAGGTGAAAAGAGCAAACTGAAGTACCGCCTGCCACCGGGTGACCAGCAAAATCATTGCTTATCCAACAAGCACAGAGGAGAAGATGACATGAATTACGAGTACAAAGAGGTCATGATTGTTGAGGCGGTCTCAAAGCCTGAGTGGGGACCCGGCAAGATCGTTCACGTCAGCGGCGGTCATCTTCACATCTATTTTCGGGACCTGCCGGGGAAGGAGACGAAGACTTTCACCCTCAACGCCCCGATACTGCGCGTTTCAGCTTTTCAAAATGACCCCATATTAGACAACTTGCCGCCCTTCTTCGAGAAGGACGGCCAATGGCAACTCCAGTTCTCGCGGATCCCGCTTGTTATTGCTGAACGGACATTCTTACGCCACTTTCCACTGGGATTCTCCGACCCGAAATACGCTAAGGGCGAAAGATCGGGAAAGGATGAGGCAAACCGGAGGTTTGACAAGCAATTGGAATTGAAGGAGTTCCGGAAGCTTTTGGAGAGCGACGACATCCCCACCCTTGTCCAAAGAGCCTTGTCAGTCAAAACTCCAGTGAACGAATTGCTGGCTCCTTTTGAGAACGCTGCATTCCATGACGCCATCCACGACCTCAATGCAGCGCGAACGTTTTTCTCGGCGCTTCTGTGTCTGCTGGAGTCACTTGAGATCAATGCAGAGGTCTTTGAGCCCTACATTGATGCGGTTTTGTCCTTGCCTGCGAAGAAGTCAAAGGTCGCAAGCTGGCACGCTGCAACGCTTTTCCCGCATATAGCCCAGCCGGGCCGGCACATGTTCCACAAGCCGGAGAGAACCAAAGCCGCTGCCGAGACATTAGGGTTTGATTTGCACTACGACGCGGCTTTGAACTGGCAAACATATGATGCCCTTCTGAAGATGGGAGATGTGTACTTGGGCCTGCTGAAGGACAGGGGTGCAAAAGACTACGTGGATGTGCAGTCATTCATCTTCGTTGCCGGCGGGGGATATGATGCTTAGCGCCGCTGTATGGCGTTGATGTGCAAGCTAGATAGGGCATTTATTCCCTGCTAGGTCGGGAGACAGGGAGCGCGGTCGATATCCAGGAATGAAGAGGACTGCTTTTCAACTCTGAACAGGAGGATGCCCCACCCATAGTTGAAAGTTGAGCGGCGGTTCAGCCTGATTCTGAAAGAATCGGGTTGGCAGACCTTGAAGGGAGAGCGTGTGTGGGAGACGCTGAGCCTGAAGAAGTCGCTGTTCTCCGGAGTATTCGATTCTCCCACGGGTGAGGTCAGCTTCGCCAAGCTGGGCCGCAAGACGGTTTTCCAGGCCGTTAAGGAAATCTTCGCGAACCAGCCGGGCAGACCGAAGCCGGTCATAGACAGCACTCCTCCCGCTCCGGTTGCATCCATGCAGGCGGCCGTCAGGGGGCAGGAACCTGTGCCCGCTGTGACGGGCGCGGCGGTCCCCGCTTCCATCGGCGGACCATCCGCGCCTGGAGCCGGATCGGAGCGCAGTGGTATCGAGACGGCTGCGGCATCGTTCATCGAGGCCGGGCTGAGATTCATCGAGACGATTGCATCGGACCGCGGGGCCGCAAGTTCCGGGGTCGCGCCCGCCAGCCGGGTGGATCAGCCGTTGGCCGGACTGTTCACACGGGATGCCCGGACCAACCGCCCGGTTCTGTCCATCCCCCTGCCTGAATCTGTGACTCCGGATCGGCTCTCCAGCGCAATATTCGCTCTGCTGAACGCATTTGGAGGAGCCGCGAAAGCGTCCGGTGGAACTGGCAACTAATTATTCGACGCACCGGTGCGGGGGCGCAGAGAATTGGCTCTTCCAGGTCCGCCTCGAAGTTTGTGCCTGGAGGGGTTTCGATGCACTGCGTTTGTCAATGTTCGATCAATCAGTTTGGGGTCGTAATACTGGTATTCGCTCACTCAGAATCCCTTGCGCCAATGGCTGTATGCCGCGATCCATTCCGCGCCTGCCGGTGTCGGCTTGGGCAGGGGAAGATCGAGAATTTCAATTCTCTGCCTGACTCCGTCTCGCCTGCAAACCGCAACAATCCGGCCATCGCGGGTCATGTCCACCTTCTCAACGATGGCCTCAACCCCCATGATCTTCACGGAAAATGGTAAAGCAAGATGTTCCTCGATCATCGTGAAGAAGCCAACGGTCTGTTCCTGTTCACCGCAAGCATCCACCACGGCTTCTTCAATCAGTGTTTCCAAGATGGCCCTGCTCAAGGACGGAGATTTGGTTATTGGTTCAAGTTTGGTCTTGCGGGATTCCTTTTGAGCCACTTCTGGCTTAATTTGCTTCTCCATCATGCCCTGCACTTCCTCCGAGCGTCTCCTCATTCGCCTTTCTCAGGCCGGAAGCTTGTCGTTCCCTCCCAAGTCTCTCGCCGGCAGTATTTCATATCCGGTACCCGTCCATTGTGGTCCCCGTTTGGCGCTCGCGTTGTGCAATGCGGCTGTATGCTTATAGGGTATTAACTATAAAATAACTTCCGAGTAGGCGACGATCCGGCCGGAACTCCCAACTCTGATCCGAATCGGGCCTGGAAGAGTGACTCGGCCTGCTGGCGTCAAGTGACGTCCTCAGCAATCTTCTTGGCGAGATTCGGCAGGCTCTCAGGTCTTAGAATCCGGACCTGGAGCACCCAGATTCTGGTGCGGGGAACTGCCACCCGCCAGCCTTCAGCCTACTGCCTTGCGCGCCAGATAAATTGTCCGGCAACCGGGAACGATCACCGCATTACCCTTGAAGAAGGGAGCAGCATCCCAGGCTCGCACCTGGTCAAATCCTGTTTCCTTGAGAACACGTCGGATCCCATCAGAATCCCAGCAGACCTCTTCGACGCGTTCGTGACACCGTTGCCAGTGGCTCCCGTCCCGGATGAACCATTCGACATCAGTCCAAGCCCTGTCGGCCGGACGATTATGACCATTGCGCATCACGATCACAAAGCCCGGCTTCTCGAGCCAGACGGTGCCCGACCAGTATCGCTGAAATCCAAGGGAGTTGTTCACGTCGAAGAAGAAATGGCCGCCTGGGCGCAGCGCTCGTCCCACGGCCTTTGCGACCATTCGCAGGTCTGCTCTGCGTGGAACATGATTGAGCGCATCGTATTCGCACGTAAGCAGATCAACCGGTTGAGGAAGCCGGAAACTCCGCATGTCGGCCCGAAGTACGCGTACAGGCAGGTGGGCGCGATCAGCCTTCTGACGGGCAAGCCGGCACATCAGCGGAGATAGATCGACAGCGTACATGTGGATGCCTTTGCGTGCCAAGGCCAGAGCAGTGGTTCCCGTGCCACACGCGAGATCACAAGCGGTTTCAACGTGGGGCAGGATCCGGCCGAGCAGGCGCTCACGCGCTGCATCTATCGGGAATCGAAAAGACGAAAAGAGCTCGTCGTAATACTGTGCAAGCCATCGATAGGGTCGAATCACCGGAGTTTCCATCTTGCTTTCCAACCACGAGAGAATACAGCGCCGACTGCCCGGCTCGCAATCTCACTGGTAACCGTCGCAATGCCAAAACGGCCCCGTTTCGAAGCACTTTCCTGGGCACGATTTCGTCGTCATCCCTCCGCCGTTCAGATTGAATCGACTGGCTGCCGCACCTGTCTGGATTGCTGCCGGTTTCCTCGCTGAGTGCGTCGGCAAAGGATCTCCAATGCGCTCATCGAGCGCCTAGGAGGTGCAGTCCATGGTCATGGATGTATCACCGGCCAACCGGGAGTTACCTTTGAGTAAACATTCCGTCATGCCTTCGGCGTGGATGATGCTGTTGTCCCGATTTATTCAATTGCCTGGCGGCACAACGTTGTACCCGGTGGCGGCATTTCATTGAATTGAGTGGCGGCATATCGTTGTACCGGGTGGCGGATTTGACTGTATTCAGCAGGAAGTGCGCAAGATTTTGGAATTCGCGAAAGATGCTTATTTTCTATACCTTCTGCGGAAACCGGCGGAACAGGCCGAATTGCTGAGAAATGTACTTCTGAACTGCTCTATTGATGCCGTAAGTCTTTATCCTACATACAGAAAGCCCTTTGATTTGATCTTCAATAGGGCCAAAAACAATGAATGGTAGGGGAGAGAGGATTTGAACCTCCGACCCCCTGGTCCCGAACCAGGTCAAAGCGATTGTTGACGTCTGTTGAAAACACGCGATCTCAAGTGCTTTTGATGGAAGCGGGAGGTGATCTGCCCCTGACAGACCCTGTCCCGCGTGCATTCTCCTGTGGACCTGAGCGCTCACTTTTTGGAACAGCCGGATCTACCCGATCCGGCTGTTCCGAGCGGCAATAAAATCGAACAAGCATGAAATTGACTCTTGACAGGAGGGGCATTTCATTTATACCTTCAAGAATCACTTCGAAAGCTCGGTCCTTTCCCCCTTCTACTCCCCTTTCGATTCAAAGGCCCGGCATTCGTTCCTGAAAAAGGCGAGGTATTTGTGCCCGACCAAGTCTACGATTTTGTTGTTGTCGGATCTGGCGCCGGCGGCGGCCCGGTTGCGTCCAATCTTGCCCGCGCAGGCTACTCCGTGCTGGTTCTCGAGGCCGGCGAAGACTGCGATGGCTACACCTACCGCGTGCCCTGTTTTCATCCTTTCGCCAGCGAAGATCCTGCCATGAGTTGGGACTTCTTCGTCCGTCACTACGACGACGAGGCGAAGCAGCAGATGGATACAAAGTTTGTCGCCGCCCAGAACGGAATTCTCTATCCGCGCGCCGGAGCATTGGGCGGATGCAGCGCTCACAATGCGATGATCACGGTGTATCCGTGCAATAGCGACTGGAATGGTCTTCGGGAGCTGACAGGCGATGAGTCCTGGTCGGCTGATCATATGCACACGTACTTCAAGCGGCTTGAGCATTGCGACTACGTCGCCGGCCTGGAGCGCTTGGCGGAGGCAATCGCCGGTGAGTTTCACGGAGAGGGATTGAATCCCAGCGGGCACGGATATTCAGGCTGGCTGCACACACAAACCGCGAATCCGGAGTTGATCTTCAAGGATTTCGAGCTGCTCAGGTTGGTGACACTGGCTGCCGTTTCCGGGCTGGCCAAACATCTGGGCTGCCTGGAAACCGACATCGATACGCTGTTCGATCCCAACGACTGGAGAACAATTACCAGCAAGGGACGGGAGGGCGTGAGCCTCACGCCGCTTGCCACGCACAATGGCGCTCGCATCGGTGTCCGCGAGCGTCTGCTGGACACGGTTAAAGAAACGAAAGGACGCCTCAAGATTCAGACCGGGGCGCTGGCCACACGCATCGTATTCGACGGAACGCGCGCCGTTGCGGTCGAGTACCTTGGCGGCAGCAACCTGTACCGGGCATCGCGCAACCCAGGCGCAGACGCCGCGGTCACAAAGGTGACCGTGCGGGCGCGCTGCGAGATCATTCTTGCCGGCGGCGCGTTCAACAGCCCGCAACTGCTGATGCTGTCCGGCGTGGGCGACGCGGATGAGCTGCGCGGCTTCGGCATTGCGCCCGTGGTCCATCTCCCCGGCGTCGGAAAGAACATGCAGGATCGTTATGAGGTTGGGGTGGTCTCCAGGATGGGCAAACCCTTTGAACTTCTCAAGGGAGCAACGTTCAAGCCACCCTCGGAAGGAGAACCTCCAGACCCTGCGTTTTTGGATTGGCAGCAAGGCAAGGGTGTCTACACGTCCAATGGCGCAACGATTGCGATTACCAAGCGGTCCAGCCCCGAAAAGCCCGACCCCGACCTCTTCATCTTTGGCCTGCCCTCCTATTTCAAGGGCTACTATCCGGGCTACACGGCTGCCATCCAGCACTATCAGGATATCTTCACCTGGGCCATTTTAAAGGCGCATACGGAGAACACCGCAGGCGAGGTCAAACTGCGCAGCGCAGATCCCCGCGATACTCCTTCTATCCATTTTCACTACTTCTCAGAGGGCAACGATCGGGCGCAGGACGATCTCCGCGCAGTCGTAGCGGGCGTCAATTTTGTTCGCGAGATGAATGGGGAGATCGACAAGGGAGTCGGCATGACGGAAGTGTGGCCAGGTCCGGCATGCGGCTCGGACGAAGAGATCGCAGCTTTCATCCAGCGGGAGGCGTGGGGACATCACGCCTCCTGCACTAACCCGATTGGGCCTGCCGGCGATCCGGCGGCCGTTCTGGACAGCCGCTTCCGGGTCCATGGCACAACCGGCCTGCGGGTTGTCGATGCTTCCGTATTTCCGCGCATCCCCGGCTTCTTCATCGTGAGCGCGGTCTACATGGTCTCGGAAAAGGCAAGTGACGTCATCCTGGAAGACACACGGGCGGCGGAACATATCGGAGGTAGGTCATGAGAGCAGAGCCCCGAAAACGCGGGATCGTCTATCGCCTGTTTGGTCTGGCAATCTCAGTCGTCGTTGTCGTTGTCGTCGCCGTGGTCCTGCTGATCGTGGCCGCGCTGGTATTCCCCCTGTCGAAGGCAGGCAACGTGCAGGATGAAGCCATGCTTGCAGGCCGTTCCGCCGAAAGCTTGCCCGGCGCCGATGAACCCTACTTCCACGACATGGATGGCGGCATCGCCCTCACAACCGAAGAGGAGAAGGGACGCAACAACTGGATCGTGTGGAGCGGCGGCAATGATCGCCTGTGGGACCTGCTCTCTTCCAAGAGCTTCGGGACACTGGACCTTCTGAAGACAATCTCCTCGGCGCCTGGGCTGCCGGCAAGCCGCGACAACCGGTGGAACTACCTCGGGCTGGTGAACGAACCATGCTACGAGAAAGCTACAGGGCCGGACCCGGATCGTTACGGACTGTGGCTGGACAAGCGCAAGTCCGAATGCGGGCCTGACCCCTTCGAGAACGAAACCAAGTACCCCGGCATCAAGATTGGCGCGCGCGGACAGACGGTCAAGATCGGGTCTTACTACGGCTATGGAACCGGTATCGTGGGCTTGCGGTTGTTTCCCAACCCGGCATTCGACGAGAAGGCGAAGGAGCATTGGGATCCGGTGCGCTATTATACCGATGCCAGCTATTACAACGACCGCAACCTGGTGAAGCCATACCGCGTGGGAATGTCGTGCGGATTCTGCCATGTTGGCCCCAACCCCCTGAAGCCGCCGGCGGATCCGAACAACCCCCAGTGGGAGAACCTGAGCTCGATGGTCGGGGCGCAGTACTTCTGGATCGACCGCATCTTCTCCTGGAATGGCGACCAGTCCAGCTTTGTCTTCCAGATCTTCCACGCCTCGCGGCCCGGAAGCCTGGACACTTCATTGGTTTCGACCGACAACATCAACAACCCGCGGAGCATGAACGCGGTCTATGGCCTGCGGGCGCGCCTGGCGATGGCCTCAAAATGGGGCCAGGAGAAACTTGCCGGCGGCGGTCTGAACAACAAACAATTCAACGACTTTGTTCCGGCGGACAATCCGCTGGCCCAGTACTACCGCGCGCCGGACAATGTGAGCGTGCCCCATGTGCTCAAGGATGGAGCGGATTCCGTCGGGGCGCTAGGCGCTCTGAATCGCGTGTATCTCAACATAGGGCTCTTCAGTGAGGAGTGGCTGGAGCACTTCAATGCGCTCATCGGCGGCAAGAAGGTAACCCCGATCGAGATAGCGGTCGCGGAGAAGAACTCGAGTTACTGGAAGGCGACCGAGCAGCAGACGGTGGATCTCGCTCTCTTCATGCTGAAGAGCACCGATGCGCACCACCTGGCCGATGCTCCAGGAGGCGCCGCATATCTCACCAAGGACCAAGCCTTGCTCACGCAGGGCAAGATCGTCTTCGCCGAGCGCTGCGCGCGCTGTCACTCCAGCAAGCTCCCGGACTTGGCTCCTGGACAAGGCCTGGAAAACTGCGCGGGCAAAGACTACCTCACATGCTTCTATCGCTACTGGAAGCTCACCCAGACCGCGGACTTCAAGGCCAAGATGCGCGCCATCGTTCTGCAGCCGGACTTTCTCCAGGACAACTACCTGTCTACGGATGCGCGCATTCCTGTAACCCTGTTGCAAACCAACGCCTGCAGCCCCTTGGCCACCAATGGGCTGGCGAACAATATCTGGGATAACTTCACCTCGCAGAGCTACAAGGATCTGCCGTCGGTCGGGAGTATCTCGGTTCGGGATCCCTACACAGGCAAGGAATGGCAATATGAGATGCCGGGAGGCGGCCGCGGATATACGCGCGTGCCGAGCCTGATCAGCGTCTGGTCCACCGCCCCGCTGCTGCTGAACAACACGCTCGGACATTTTGAGGCAAGCCCCGCTGTCGACGCCAGAATGAGAAGTTTCAACGATGCCATCGAGCAGTTGTTATGGCCGGAAAAGCGCGCCAAGGACAGCGATCAGAAAGCTTCTCTTCCGGCGGGCGTCCCCCTGCTGGACGGCCCTGGACCGAGCCTGATCGATCGCACAACCGAACGAAGTTATCTGCGCGCCTCCTCGGGGTACCTGCCCGCTCCGCTCGACAGCGGCACGAAATTGGAGCACATACTTTTCCCCCAGCTATTCAGCGAGGATGGGATTCAGATAGGACCCATTCCTGCCGGGACCCCCGTCAACCTTCTGGCCAACATCGATCTGATGAGCGACAGCACGGATCGATGGGAGCGCATCAAGCACAACGCACAGGTGGTAGGCTTGGTCATCCGCTTGAAGCACGACCTCGAAAAGTTGCCGCCCAACCCAACCGACGATCAGGTAAGGCAGGTTTTCGCTAACGTGGAGCCGGACCTGATCAAGTTCAGCAAATGCCCGGACTTCGTCGTCAACCGCGGCCACTACTTCGGGACGGACATGCTTCCAGATGAGCCGGGGTTGAGCGATGCGGACAAGAAGGCCCTCATCGAGTTTGTGAAGACCTTCTGAACGAGACGCAAAGCCGCACGCCGATCTCAAGAATTGAGGGTTTTTATGGCAGACCACAACGATCCCAATGCCGTCAATCACATCTTTTCGGACATCGACTATAGCCCGGCCGATCTTTACGATCTGTTCGGATGGCCCACGGCCCAGGGTAACAAAGTCGTATTTGCCTTGACCTTTGCCTCGGCGCCCGCGGCCGGCGTCCTGGACAGCGACCTGCTCTATCGCCTGTTACTCACCTCCCATCCCAGAGTGGCGTGGCCGGACGCGCGTGAGATCAGCCTGGAGTCCGTGCTGGGCTACTTTGACGCAGTGAAGGAAAAGTACCTGGGCGAGTTGAAAACAGCGGAAATCCGCGTCATCGTGAAGACGACCAGCCGTGTCCTGGTCAAGTTTCTCGGCTTCCCTTGCGGCGATTTCTCTACCGAAGTGGAGGTGAACAAGGCCGTCTCCATTTCCACCCCGGACGGGCAGACGATCCAGGCGTTTGTCGGCGGGCGCGACGATGCCTTCTTCAACGACCTGACGGGCTTTTTCCGCTCCATCAACTATGCGCCGCAGTTCTATCACGTTCCGCACACCATGACGGAAGCGCGCGAATTGCCGATCCCCAAAACTCTCCTAGAGCTGGAGGGAAACGACTTATTCAATTACCGGCCCGATATGCCCGAGTGGGGCTTCGCTCAGCCCGATGGCACAATTCCTAAGTTGGACTTGCCGCCGGGACCGTGGACCTGGAGCGGCGACAGATTCAAGAAGGACGCCGACGGAAACTTCCGCTTCGTCTACGATGGCCGCGATTGCCGTGCAGGCCAAAACTGCAACGCGATTGTATTCGAAATGCCTCACTCCTTCATTACGCCCCACACAAGCGAGAACCGCCTGGTCAACGCCTGGGGCGAGAGTTGGGTCCTCAAGGCAGCTCACAAGGTTGAGAGCATTCCCGACAATCCCTCATGGCTAAACCATCCCTGGAAGGTGATCAGAGAAAAGGAATTGGACGAGGAACTCAGTAAATATAAGCTCGTTGACACGGATGGTCAGCCGTTTGCCGATGCCGCGCTGAGCGAACGCGAAGATGACCGGCAGCTTGGAGCGAACAACTTCTGGCTTGGGCCGCACTTTATCAAGCGCCTTGCCCACCTGGGATGGGGCTTCGGTCCCTCGATCAGCGCCCTTGGATTGAAGTGCTCGTTCGATCACGATAACTCGCCAGTGTCTGTGTACAAGACCTATGACCTGGTCGCGACCGCGTTTCCCAGGGTAGCCAAGACGCTCTTTCAAACGTTGAACATGCCGGATTCATCCTGGAATCCCAAGGGCTTGCCAATTCCGCTGCGCCGGCCGTTTGAGATTTTCATCCCCAACGTGTGCGCTGTGGATATGGATACGAGCGGCACATGGCCGTTCGGACGCCGCTTGGAGGATCAGGTGGCAACACGCTTCCTTTCAATGTTTCTGGACATGGAGGCGGAATGGCAAGGCAAGAAGTATCACGTTGACCTGCTCGGCGATCAGGCATTGTGGGACAGTGCACCGATTGTTCCCAAGATTCCGCCGAATCCGCTGCACAATGACAAGACTTTTCTGGATGGATTCCCCTACCTTGCCGAACCATGGCCGGAAAAATGGTAGAGACGATGGCGACGCAATCCGTTTTGCGAGAAGCACCCACTGCGGGATTCAACGAAGAACTCGTCCGGGCTGAGAAGGAAGTCGCTTTGCTGACATCACGGTGCAAGGACCATCCCTGGGACCTGCAGGGCCGGGTCCGGCTTGCATACAGGATGTTTCACCGCGCTTCTCTGACCGGCAAGCTGGCGGACCTGGAGCAAGTGGAAGCGGCGATCCTGCAGACGATCCATCAGTTTGGCCCAAAAGAAGACCTGTGCCTCCTCAAGGCGAATCTCGATTTCCGCCTTCATCGACTGGCAGGGGTCCGGCACGATCTGGAGATGGCTCCTTTGCTCCCCGGCCGGTTCGATGCCCGCGTGCTGCAAGCCGACCTCGCTTTTCAAGAGGGCCAATACGAGGTAGCCCACCTGGCGCTCCAGGAACTGATTCGAGAGAATCCAACCTGGGATACCATTGCCCGGCTGGCGCATTGGAAGAGTAAGCTTGGCGAACCTGCAGAAGCCGACAAACTCTATGAGCAGGCTGAAGAGGATCTCACCGCGAAACAGATGTTGTCCTATGCGTGGCTGGAGTTGCAGCGCGGGATGCTGGACTTCAACCATGGCCGCTATCCAGAAGCATGGGCCCATTACCGAAGAGCGGAAGCGGGCTATCCCGGCCACTGGCATACGGCGGAGCATTTTGCCGAGTTGCACGCGGCCGAAGGCAACTTCGACGAGGCCGAAACAATACTCAAGCAGGTCATCGCGCGGACATCCAAGCCGGAAATCCAGCAGGCCCTTGGCGAACTGTATGTTTTCACTGATCGTCCGGAGCAAGCCCAGCCCTGGTTTGACAGCGCGTTGGCCACATACCTGGACTCAGTGCGGCGCGGCGGGGTTCACTATCTCCATCATCTTGCCGACTTCTATGCTGACGCCCGGTTGGAGCCTGCCGAAGCTCTGAGATGGGCCGAACAGGATATGAAGATGCGGCCCAACTTTTCGACGCAATCAACGCTGGCTTGGGCGCTATTCCGCAATGGCCGCGTCAAGGAGGCTTTGGAATACATCGGTCTCGCGCTGGATTCGGGTGTTCGCGATGCCGTCATTTGCTCCTGTGCATCCGAACTGTTTGGAGCCGCCGGGGAAACCGCCAGGAGCGTGCACTTCGCGGAATTGGCGTTGCAAACAAATCCGAAGCACAGGAATTTCCGCATGCATCACTAAGATTCTCTTCACCCGTACGATACAATTCTCCCTTCAGTAGACTGGACTCCCTCCAGAGCTGAGTTGGGCTTGAATCTCGCTTCACGCACGGAGGCCGCGCTGTGCAATCGTTTCGACGCTTTCTCCTCTGTTGGCATTGGCGCTTCTGATGAATGGATGCGTATCGAACAGAATCTATCGCCCGGGAAGTGCTGCGGTACAAACTGCTCCGGTGGTGGACGGAAGAGTTTCCCCTGCGAACTTCAAACTGGGAATCATCGAGTTCGATGACATGGGTGAGTCGTGGGAGAAATGCACTTCATTGACCGACCCAAACAACTGCCAACTGTCTCGTGTACTGGATCTGATACGGGAAGAAAAGAAGTCAGGCGATGTGGTCGTGGTCGTCTTCACACACGGATGGAAGAACAATGCTTCCCCTGATAACGAGGAGAAGAAGAACCTTTACGAATTCAAGTTGCTGATGGATGGGTTATCGCGAGGAGAGCCTGCCGCGCTGATCGAAGAAGCCCTTTTCACGCCTCTCACATCGCCTCGCACGCCGGCCTTATCCTCAATACAGACCCCGTGTCCGACTTTGCCCAAACCGTGAAGCAGCAGGCCGACATCGTCAAGGTGATCGAGGGGTACATCCGGCTGCGCAAGGCGGGGGCGCAGAACTACACCGGGCTGTGCCCGTTCCACAAGGAAAAGTCGCCGTCGTTTTCGGTCCACGCGGTGCGCCAGTTCTACCACTGCTTCGGCTGCCAGGCTTCGGGGGACGTGTTCAGCTTTGTGGGCAAGATCGAGAACGTCACGTTTCCCGAGGCGGTGCGGATTGTGGCGCAGAAGTGCGGGATTCCGCTGCCCAAGCGGGAGTTTTCGTCCCCGGAGCAGGCTGCCGAAGCACGCCTGAGAGCCAAGCTCCTGGAGTTGCACGAGGCCGCAACCGCCTGGTTCGAGGAGCAGTTGCGCGGACCCGAGGGCGCCGTGGCGCGGGAATACTTGGCCGGCCGCGGACTGACCCCTGAAGGCATCAAGACTTTCCGCATCGGCTACGCGCCCGACAGCTACAACGCCCTGCGCGACCGGCTGAGCGGGATGGCGGACAACGAGACGTTGCGGGCGAGCGGCTTGTTCAGCTCCAAGGAGCAGGGCGATGGCAGCCTGGGGCCGATCTATGACCGCTTCCGCAAGCGGGTGATGTTCCCCATCGCCAACGAAAGCGGGCGGGTGATCGCCTTCACGGCGCGCACCCTGGAGACGGGCGAGAAGGCGGGCGCCAAGTACATCAACTCGCCGGAGACGCCGCTCTACTCCAAGAGCCTGGTGCTGTTCAACCTGGACAAGGCGCGCACCTCGATTCGCCAGCATGAGTTTGCGCTGCTGGTGGAGGGCCAGATGGACTGCATCTCGGTCTTTCTGCGCGGCATTCAGAACGTAATCGCCACCAGCGGAACGGCCTTTACCGAGCAGCAGGTGGCCCTGCTGCGCCGCCACACATCGCAAATCGTGGTGAACTTCGACCCCGACGCGGCCGGCGCCAATGCCGCGGAGAAGTCCATCGCCCTGCTCACCGAGGAGGGTTTCACCATCAAGATCGTCACCCTCGACGGGGGCCTGGACCCCGACCGCTTTATCCGCGAGCGCGGAGCGGAGGCCTACACGCAAGCCCTGCGCGGCGCCCGCCGGCAGTCCGACTACCTGATCGAGCGCGCCCGGCAGATGTTTCCAGGGGCCAGCGGGGAGCAAAAGTTAAAGGCCATGAACTACCTCTTGCCCCACATCCGCCGCATGCCGGAAATGCTGGCGCGCGACCAGTTTGCCCGCGACGCGGCGCAAAAGCTGGGCATCGACTCCGCCGTGCTGCGTGAGGAACTGCGCCAGGCAGCGCTCAAGCGGCGCGACCGCGTCGAGGCGCGGACCACTGCGCTGACTGAGGTGGAACGGGTTCTGCTGCGGGCGTTGGCCATCACCCACCCCGAAAACGAACAGGCGCGGCGGCTGGCTGCCGAGGCCATCGCGCGGCAACCCTCCTGGTTCGAGCATCTTGGCACGTTTTCTGCCTTGCAGGCGCTGGCGGGCCGGCAAGCCCACGACCCCATGGACGTGGTCGAAGACCCGGCGCAGCGCGCTTTGCTGGCCGATGCACTGCTGGCTGAGATCAAGCCTCCCGAGGAAAACGAGGTTCTGAGCGCCATCCAGGAGATTCAGGAACGGTCCATTGCGACCCGCCAGCGTGACCTCCGCGCCCTGATCGCCGAGGCGGAACACCGTGGAGACTTCACCGAACTGGCCTTGCTGACCCAGCAGAAGCTGGATCTGGACCGGGCGCTGCGGCAGTTGCACAACCAGAAGCCGCCAGAGCGGTAGCTTTCCCTGGGTACGGTCCGGCGCGCCCCGTCCAGGCTGGTATCGTGCATCATACCGGCCCTGAATTGCGTCTAATAAACAAGGAGCAGGAGCGGGTGAGAAGCAAATCTACCCGGCCCAGTCGTGAAGCTGCCGGCAAGCACCCTGACTTCACCCGATTTTGCGTTGGCAAAACCGGGACGGACTGTGGTAATCTATTGATCTCAGTGAGGATGCGCGCCCCTTTGCCCCAACCATGAGCTTCGGCTCGCGGGCGACCCAGGCTAAACCTGAAGCGCTTGTCATCCTGTTCCGAGCAACTACCTTAGGCCGCTTCTTTTTGCGGGTTGCCGCAGGTTTGTGTCCGCGTTTGCGCGAAGATTCCTTGGTTTTACACGCGGGAGTCTCTTTTTTGCGCGTTCCGGACCAGACCCCGCACCGGTGCGCAAAACGGTGCTGAATCTGCTTTGCGCGCAGCATTACCAGGGATGATGTATCCCTGAAACACAGCATTGAAGTCGACGCGACCACCGGGAAGCGGCGACCCTGCTAAGAAGTTGAACAGGACCAGTTTCCCTGGGAATGGCGAAGAGAGTAGGAACATTTTGGCGATTGACGACAAATTCGAACACGAAATCGAGGGCCTGATCGAAGTGGGCAAGGAGAAGGGCTATCTCACTTACGGGGACGTGAATGACATCCTGCCGGATGAGATTGGCTCGGCCGACGATCTGGACGACCTGATCACCACCATCGGCACCCAGGGCATCGACCTGCTGGACGGCCCCAAGTTCGGCGCTGACAAGGACTTCGAACTGGAAGAGGGCGAAGACGTCGAGCTCGACCTGACCCCTGGAACGTTGGAAAAAACCAATGATCCTGTGCGCATGTACCTGCGCGAGATGGGCACCGTACCGCTGCTGACCCGCGAAGGCGAGGTCGAGATCGCCAAGCGCATCGAGCGCGGCCAGATGCGCGTGCTCAAGGCCATCTCGCGTTCGCCCATCGTGATCCGCGAGATTGTGGCCCTGGGCGAGGACCTGAAGCGCGGTGTGCGCAACGTCAAAGAAGTCGTGATCTTCGACGAAGAGGAGCTTACCGAGGAAGTGGTGCTGGCCCGCGTCAAGTCCACGGTAGCCCGCATTGACGCGCTGGTGAAGCACCAGAAGAGGATTGCACAGCTTGAAGAGAAGCAGACAGCGCCCAGCGCCGCCAAGGCCAAGGCCTCTGCCGCGCGCCACACCCGTTGGCTGATCGCCCGCGAGAAGGTTCTCATCTCGCGAATCGTGCGCGAGCTCAAGTACACCCCTCTGGAGCGCAAGCGCCTGTTGGACAAGGTCAACAAGACCGTGGACACCATGCGCACGCTGGAGCGGCAGATCCGTTCGCTGGACCAGAAGTTCGAAGCCTCGAAGAGCGAGGAACTGAAGAAGGAGTATCGCAGGCAGCAGAAGAACTGCAAGGCGGATCTCGAGAAGATCGAGGGCGACGCGGGCGTTTCCATCGCCGAACTCAAGCGCACACAGCGGGAGATGATCCAGGGCGACATGGACGCCGAGCAGGCCAAGAGAGAGCTGATCGAAGCCAACCTTCGACTCGTCGTTTCCATAGCCAAAAAGTACACCAACCGTGGCCTGCAGTTCCTTGACCTGATTCAGGAGGGCAACATCGGCCTGATGAAGGCGGTGGACAAGTTCGAATACCGGCGCGGCTACAAGTTCTCCACCTACGCCACCTGGTGGATTCGCCAGGCCATCACCCGCGCCATTGCGGACCAGGCCCGGACCATTCGCATTCCGGTGCACATGATCGAAACCATCAACAAGCTCATCCGCACCAGCCGCCAGTTGGTGCAGGAGCTGGGCCGCGAGCCTTCGAGCGAAGAGATTGCGCGCCGCATGGACATTCCCGTGGCCAAGGTGCGCAAGGTGCTCAAGATCGCGCAGGAGCCGATCTCGCTGGAGACGCCGATCGGCGAAGAGGAAGACTCGCACCTGGGCGACTTCATCGAGGACCGGCAGGCGGTGTCGCCGTCCGAGGCGGTCATCAGCGTCAACCTCAAGGAATACACTTCGCAGGTGCTGCGCACGCTCACGCCGCGCGAGGAGCGGGTCATCAAGATGCGGTTTGGTCTCGAAGACGGCTCCGAGCACACCCTGGAAGAAGTTGGCCAGAGCTTCCAGGTCACCCGCGAGCGCATCCGCCAGATCGAAGCCAAGGCCCTGCGCAAGCTGCGCCACCCGTCGCGCTCCCGCAAGCTGAAGGCGTTTGTGGAAGGCGTCAAGGAGATGTAACTTGGGCTGAAACACAACCGCAAGGGGCCGCAGCCATGGAAGGGGCTGCGGCTCTTTTGTTGATAAATGAAACTCCATCTGGATCACGGATCACTGGCAATTCACGGCTTACGAACTCCGTGGGTCTTTCAGCGCCGGGTGCTCCTCACGACTTTCTTCTATGGTGACCGCGATCCGCTTCGATTTCCGATAAACGTTTGCAACCGCCATCGTCCAGAAAGGAACTAAATCGACTCCGGGCACGAGCTTGGCAAAAAACGATGGCAAAAATTCCCAGTGCCAGCCAAGAAGGTAAACCATCAGGGCTCCAATACCGAAATCGAGTACGTCATCGGCAGGCGATTCAGCGCCCTCGACGAATAAGGGAAAAACGACGATTTGGAGTGCATCCGCAATGATCGCCAGCACCATGGCGACTCGAAAGCGCGAACCCGGCGAGATTGTGATGGTGTCGCGAATCATATCAGCCTGCTGCCTTCATATTCGTGCCTGACTCGCCTATTTTACGCTGCAAGAACCGTCGCATCCAGCTTCCGATGCGCAGATGACAGGTTACAAATTGCAAATGACAGCTAACGGTTGCGGCTGGGGGGGGCGGGGTTTTTCCCAACGCCCTCGGTTCGTGGATGCATAAACATCCTTGTTCAATTCGTGCCGACTGACCATCTTATTTGATCCTCACCGCTTGGGTGGAAAGGAAACGAACGCGCAGGCAAGGTGAGCGATGGCGAGCCCCGGTGCTAGACTCACCACTATCTATGACTGGATCTCGGGTTCCCCATTCAGCGCATTCTTCGGTTCCCCATGCGGGTCATTCGTCTTTGGCCGGCGCTTCGGTTGCGGAGGCGCGGACGGCGCTGCTGAAACGGGCGGCGCGGGACGCGATGGACTACCTGGAAGAGGTGGGTGGGCGGAGCGTTGCGCCCGCGCCGGAGGCGGTGAAGGGGCTGAACGCGCTGCGGGGGCCGCTGCCGCCGGGGCCGACGAGCGCGGAGGCGGTGCTGCACCTGCTGGATGAGTATGGGTCGCCGGCTACGGTGGCCAAGAACAATGGGCGGTACTTCGGGTTTGTGAACGGCGGCTGTTTGCCGGCAGCGCTGGCTGCGTCGTGGCTGGTGAGTGCGTGGGACCAGAACGCGGCGTTCTTTGTGCAGTCGCCGACGGCGGTGGTGCTGGAGGAGGTGGCGCTGGAGTGGGTGCGGGAACTGCTGGGGCTGCCCGCGGGAACGGGCGGGGCGGTGGTGACCGGGGCGACGATGGCCAACTTTTCGGCGCTGGCGGCGGCGCGGCACACGCTGCTGAAGCGCGCGGGATGGGACGTGGAAGGCGATGGGCTGTTTGGGGCGCCGCCGGTTACGGTGGTGGTGGGCGAAGAGGCGCATCCGTCGCTGCTGAAGGCGCTGGGGCTGCTGGGGTTGGGACGGAGGCGGGTGGTGCGGGTTCCAGCGGATGGGCAGGGACGGATGCAGGCCGATGCGGTGCCGCATCTGGACGGGCAGACGATCCTCTGCTTGCAGGCGGGGAACGTGAATACCGGGGCGTTCGATCCGGCAGCGGCGATTTGCCCGGAGGCGCGGGCGGCGGGGGCGTGGATTCATGTGGATGGGGCTTTCGGGCTGTGGGCCGCGGCTTCGCCCGAGTTTCGGAAGCTGACCAGGGGGTTTGAGCAGGCCGATTCGTGGGCCACGGATGGGCATAAGTGGCCGAACATCGGCTACGACTGTGGGATCGCGCTGGTGCGGGAGCCGGAGGCGCTCAAGGGCGCGATGTCGATTCGGGCTGCGTACCTGGAGTTGGGAGCGCACCGCGAGCCAGCGGATTACAACCCGGAGCTGTCGCGGCGGGCGCGCGGGGTGGAGCTGTGGGCGGGATTGCGGTCGCTGGGACGGAGTGGGATGGCGGAGATTGTGGAGCGGACCTCAAGCCATGCGCGGCGTTTTGCGGCGGGGCTGAGGGCGGCAGGGTACGAGGTGCTGAACGAGGTGGTCATCAACCAGGTGCTGGTTTCGTTTGGGACGGCGGAACGGACGCTCAGAACGATTGCGCGGCTGCAGGCGGAGGGGACGTGCTGGTGCGGGTCGACCGTGTGGCAGGGAAAGACGGCGATGCGGATCAGCGTGTCGTCGTGGGCGACGACCAAGGAAGATGTGGAGCGGAGCCTGGCGGCGATGGCAAAGGCGGCGGAGGAATAAGACGGCGCGGCCCCACGCTGGTTGTCCGCTTGACATCTGCCGCACGCTCGCGGAGTCTGATAGCCATGTTGAAATTCCTTCGTTCCAGTTGTGTTGTGGCGATTCTGGCGGCTTTGCTGGCCCCTTTGGCTCATTCGCTTGAAAAACAGCCGGCCATGGTGTACCGCGCGCGGCGGGTGGCGCTGGCTGCGCGGCTGCACGGCGGCGTCGCCATTCTCTTCGCCGCCGAGGAGGCGCAACTGGACCTGACGCCCTACCGGCAGGATGAGGATTTCTACTACCTGACGGGGTGGAATGAGCCGGGGGCGGCGCTGCTGATTGTGGGCGACGTTGGGCAGGCTCGAACTTCAGGGGCTCAAACTGCAGGTGCGCCGGCTGCGCGGGAGTACAAGGAGATTCTGTTTTTGCCGACGCGCGACCTGCGCATGGAAAAGTATACGGGGGCGAAGCTGGATGCGGCTTCGCCGGGGGTGGCGGAAGCGGCGGGCGTGGACGCGGTGCAGCCGATGACGGAGCTGGTGGGGGTGTTGAACCGGCTGATTGACGGCGACCGGCGGCTGGCGCGGAACATCTGGGCGCAGCCGGAGGCGCCGCAGTCGAAGGCGCTGGTGGGCTTTACCAGGGCCACGCTGGGGATGGACGCGAGCGATTCGGCGCGCGACGTGACGGCGCTGACGGCCGAGTTGCGGCTGGTGAAGGACGCGGGTGAGATTGCGCTGCTGAAGAAGGCGGCGGACGCGTCCATCGTTGCGCAGCGGGCGATGATGAAGGCGGTGAAGCCGGGGGTGACGGAGCGCGCGCTGGTGGGGAAGATGACGGCGGCGTGGATGGAGAACGGCTGCGAACGGGCGTCGTATGCGCCCATTGTGGGGTCGGGGATCAACTCGACGGTGCTGCACTACTCTGAGAACTCGCGGACGCTGGAGGATGGGGACATTCTGCTGGTGGATGCGGCCTGCGAGTACTCGATGTACGCATCCGATATTACGCGCACGGTGCCGGTGAACGGACACTTTACGGCGCGGCAGCGGGAGATTTACAACATTGTGCTGGGGGCGCAGCAGGCGGCGATCGACGCGTTTGTGGCGGGCAAGTCGAAGATCAACGACCGCGAGCGGCGGGACCCGGATTCGCTGGACAATGCGGCCTACAACTACATCAACACGCACGGGAAAAGCTTGAAGGGTGAGCCGCTGGGGCAGTACTGGCTGCACGGGCTGGGGCACATGGTGGGGATCGACGTTCACGATCCGGCGGATTATCCGGTGGTGCTGAAGCCGGGGATGGTGTTTACCATCGAGCCGGGCGTGTACATCCCCGAGGAGAAGATCGGGGTGCGGATCGAGTGCGTGTTCCTGGTGGGCGCGGATGGAAAGTTGATCGACCTGGTGGCGGCGCTGCCGCATACGGCCGAGGATGTGGAAGCGGCGATGCAGGGGAGATAAGGGAGAATGGACCCGCGTGACGAAATGGAGCCCGATCGGCTGGAGATGCTGGCGCAGGCCTTCTGCGAGCAACTGCTTGCTTGCCTGGATGAGTGCGCGCGGGGGCGGAAGGGGCTGTTTTCAGACGTAGAGCTTCTGGTTGAGGATGAAGAGGAGCGGGGCTGGCCGGAGGCGGCGCGACTGCGGGAGTTGGCGCTGGCGCTGCAAGGGGTTTTTGCGCAGCAGGAACAACAGAATGCGCTGTGCGACGAGTTCCTGGACTTGTGCTCGATCCACGGCGAGAGCCACCCCGGAGAACGGAAGCTGGCGCGGGCGTTTCTGGAACGGATCGAGAGGGGCGAGGTGGGCGCGAAGCCAGAAGGAGAGAGAAGACCTTGGTGATTCTGCACGCATTTCTGGCGCTGGCGGCCGGCTTTGGCACTATCGCGGTGCTGGTGATGGTGGTGACGTCGCTGCTGTCCTGGCTGACGCCCCACTGGGCAGGCGCGGAGGGCACACCGCAAGCGGGCTACATCTTCGTGAACTTCGGGTACTCGTTTCTGGCCTGCGCGGGGGGAGGGTACGTGACGGCGTGGGTGGCAGCGGCCAACCCGCTGATTCACGTGCTGGCGCTGGCGATAGTGGTGCTGGCGCTGGCGGCGCTGAGCGCGCTGCAATCGCGCGGCGAACAGCCGGTCTGGCATGCGCTGGCGCTGGTGGCGCTTACGCCGCTGGGGGTGCTGGCTGGGGGGCTGGTGCGGCTGAGGGTGATGGGGATTCTGTAGGGCGGCTCCCAGCGAGGTTGCTGCCAGAGAGCCGCGGCAGTTTTCGATGCGGCGATCTTAAAAGCGCACCCCAAAGGTTACCGGGATCAATTCGGTCGTTCCCAGGCCGTCGGTTTGGGTGATGGCTGGGGTGTGAATGTAGACGTAGCGTGCCTCGCCGAAGAGCTTCATCTTGCCGTCGCCGTAGACTCCACCCAACCGGTGCGTGAACCCCACGCCGAGGTTGAGGCCAGCCTGGTCGGAAGAGAAGCTGTCTGTGGTCACGTTGACCGGATACCCGTAGAAGTCGCAACATTCCTGAACGGTGAAGTTGGTCGACTTGTGATAATATCCGCCCCCGCCAGTCACGTAGACGCTGTTCACCCGCCTTGGGAGCAGGTCGATCACCGGGTCCACGGTCAGCGACACGATGTGCGCGTTCCCTCCCTGCCCGCCGCCTGCCGCAATAAACGCGCCGGGGAGCTTGTTGTCCATGAACTGAAATTCACCCAGCAGGGCGAAGCGCCTGGAGAAGTTCAGTCCGGCGCCGCCGGTAAAGTTGCCGCCCCAGGTGATGTAGGGCGTGTCGTTGCCGACGGGAGCATTGAAACCGGCGCCGGCCTCGAACGCAATGCGGCTGACGCTGAAGGCCCCATGCTTCTCGCCGCCGTTCTGGCCCGCGCCGCCTGAGCCGCCTGAGCCGAGAGCGGCGGCGGCAGTGCGCAGGGCCGCGGCGCCGTTGAGGCCGTCGTCATCCGCGAACTGGAACGCGGAGGAACTGGACTCGCCGGGGGCGAACTGAGTGGTTTGAAGGAGGGAGGGTGAGGACTGGGCGCTTGCGGAGACGGCCGCAAGGATAGCCAGGCCGGAAAGGAGACAGACACACTGCATCAGCGGCATCCAACGAGAAGAAGACATGTGAGGAACCTCAAGGATCGAATTTGTCTTAATTACGTCCGGGGTCATGCTCCGGCATAAGATTAGACACGGAATTTGGCAGAAGGTTGCGGTGGTGGGCGGGAGCCTAGTGGGAATTCTCATGGAGTTCCCACTTTTGTGAAAAGTGACACTATGATATTCTAGTGGGACAATTCGAGTGGGGTGGGATAAATGGAAGTGTTGGAAGTTCAAGAGCCAAAAGTGGGCCGGAAGTGGCCCAGGTTTGTCGACAAACTTTGGGTCCGGACTCGGATTGGGGACAAGGGCCGCCTGGTGATTCCCGCGGCGCTACGGGAAGCGCTGGGGATGGCCGATGGGGATGTGCTGGATATGCGCGTTGTGGACGGCGAACTGCGGATTGCAACGATGCGGGAACGGCTGCGGCGGGCGCAGGAGCGGGTAAGGGCTCTTGTGCCACCAGGGGTCAGCCTTGCCGACGAATTGAGCGCGGAGCGGCGTGAGGCGGCCAAGCATGAATGAGGTTGTGTTCGATGCCGAACCATTGAAATTGTGGTGCCACTCGCGTAATCTAGTGTCACTCAAGGAAGGAGGGGACACGTGGAACTTCAGGCACGTAGCCAAATTGGCCAAAAGGGCAGGATTGTCATTCCCGTGGCGATCCGTGAGGCGCTCGGAATGGGTGTGGGCGACTCTGTGGTCCTTCGCGTAAAGGACGACGAACTTCGCATTTCGACGATAAGGGGCAGGATCAGGCGCGCCCAGCGAAATGTACGGTACCTCGTTCCACCGGGGACACTGGTTTCCGACGAATTGAGCGCGGAGCGGCGCGAGGCTGCGAAGAATGAGTAGAGCCGTGCTCGACGCTTCCGTCGTCCTTGCGGTCCTTTTCGAGGAACGCGGCGCGGAGAAGATGACAGACGAGATCATGGATTCGGCTGTCATCAGCGCGGTCAATCTGGCCGAAGTTCAAAGCCAACTCGTAAAAATGGGTCATCCGCCAGAGAATGCCTGGTCGGACGCCCATTTGCTTGAGACGGACCCCGAACCCTTCACCGCGGATCAGGCGAAAATTGCGGGAAGCCTGATCGCGGAGACGGCGAAATATGGACTGTCATTGGGGGATCGGTCGTGCCTGGCGCTGGCGGTTGCGCTGAACGCGCCGGTGTATACGACAGAACAGGTGTGGAAGGACCTGAAGGTGGGGGTGCCGATTCACGTGATTCGGTGAGGCAGGTTCAAGGCTAAGGCTCGCCCTGTTCTGAGGCAGGCGATTCTCCGCCGTCCAGATAAATGAACTTATCGATCTGCTTGAAGTTTAGCGATTCAAGGCCGAATTCTCTTCGGAAAACGGTCATTATTTTGAAGAAAGTCGGATAGTCATAGAGACTCTTGTGATGAACGAAAGCCAACCTTGCGTCACCATAATCCGGTTAGGCCACGACTCAAGTCTGGTTTTGCGGCTCGGCGCGAGTAGACTCTCCGTTTCATCCGAGGGGCCGTTTTTCGGGAATTCTATAGAGCGCTAATGTTAAAGGCCGGAGCGGGGCTCCGGCCTTGGCTGTTGATGGCGGGTTGTGAGCGGTTAGCCCTGGATGTCGAACTGCTCCGGATGCAGCGTGGCGTCGCTTTTGACGAGGATGTTCTTGCCCGTCAACTCCTCGAATTCGGTGAGCCAACTGGCGTTATTGGATTTGAGGACCTTGACAGTTTCGGGGTTGACGCGGAGCAGCACGTCGGCGCCATCGAAGTGGCGCTTCATCTTGCGCAGCTCAGTGTAGATCTCGTTGCAGACGGTGGTGGGGCTCTTGACCATGCCGGTGCCCTGGCAGGTGGGGCAAGGGACCGAGAGAGTCCGCTCCAGGGATTGCTTGACGCGCTTGCGGGTGATGGCGACAAGGCCGAAATCGTTGAACTGGAGAACCTTGGTGGGGGCGCGGTCGGATTTGAGGGCTTCTTCGAGAGCCGCTAGAACCCGGAAGCGGTTCTTGCGGTCGTCCATGTCGATGAAGTCGATGACGATGATGCCGCCGAGGTCGCGAAGACGAATCTGGCGGACGATCTCAGGGACGGCATCGAGGTTGGTCTTGACGATGGTGTCCTCAAGGCGGGCGGACTTGCCGACGTACTTGCCGGTGTTGATGTCGATGGCGACGAGGGCTTCAGTCTGATTGATGACGATGGAGCCGCCGCTCTTGAGCCAGACCTTGGAGCGGAGGGCCTTGGAGATCTCCTCCTGGATGCCGAAGTGCTCGAAGAGCGGGGTCTCCTTGGTGTAGAGCTTGACGCGGCGGACGAGCGAGGGCGAAAAGCGGTTGAGGAAGCGGACGATGCGCTCGTAGTCGGCCTCGGAGTCGACCCAAATGGAGGAGAAGTTGGCGCTGACCTGGTCTCTCAAGATGCGCTCGATGAGGGACAGGTCGTGATAGATGAGCGCGGGCGACTTGGAGGAGTCGGAGCGCTGCTTGATGTCATTCCAAAGGTTCATGAGGAAGCGGAGGTCGGCGCGGAGATCTTCTTCCGAAGCGTCCTCGGCAGCGGTGCGAACGATGAAGCCGCCGGAGGCTTCGCCGCGCTCGTGGACCAGAATCCGCTTGAGGCGCTGACGCTCGTCGTCGGAGGCGATCTTGCGGCTTACGCCGATGTGGGAGACGGTGGGCATGAAGACCAGAAAGCGTCCGGGGAGGGCGATGTGCGAGGTGATGCGGGCGCCCTTCTTGGCGATGGGCTCCTTGGCGATCTGAACGAGGATCTCCTGGCCGGGCTTGAGCAGGTCGCTGATGATGGGCAGGTCAGAGGTTTGGGCGGAGCGGCGCGAGGGACCACGGCGAATGCCCTGGCCCGACAGAGGGTGGCCTCCACGGCCGCTACGGCGTCCGCGGCCACCGCGATCGCGGCGCTGCTGGGCTGAGTCCTGAGGCGGGCCGGCGGCGGGCTGGCCTTCAGCAGTGGGCTCCTCTTCTTCTTCGTCTTCTTCTTCGTCGAAGGCGTCTTCGTCGTCGCCGTTCTTTTCGTCGAAGTTCAACTCGATGCGGTGGTCGAGGTGGGCCTCCTGAAGCAACTCGCCCAGGTCGCCGGAGCGGATCTGGGTGGGCAGCGTCTCCTCTTCATAATCCTCGAAGTCGTGTTCTTCGGTTTTGACGTGATGATGGGGAGCGACGTCGAACTCTTCGCCTTCGATGACCTCTTCTTCGATGAGGCCGGCGCCGGGGGCGTAGGCGGAGACGGAGGTTACGGTGGTGGGCTTTGGAGCCGGCTGGACAGGGGCGGGTTCTTCGGTCTTCTTCTTGCCGCCGAGGCCAAAGGGGAGCTTGAAACCCGTGGGCGGCATCGGGTCGACGCGGTGACGGGCTGTTCGATCAGAGACCGGGTCCTGGGGCTCGGGTTCTTGGGACTCGGACGGCTGGCGCTCGGAATCCGGCGACTCGGGCGGCAGCGGTTCGGTGGCAACGGGAGGTTGGTCGGAGCCAAGGCCGGTTGTGACTTCATCCTGCCTTAGGACCGGGTCTGCGAGGGGTTCATCGGCGGAGGGCTCTTCGATCACCTCTTTGACTTCATATTCCTGCGCGTCGGGAGCGGCCGGCTCGGGCTGCGCAGCAAGGGGGTGGGGCGCGGTCTCAGTGGATTCCTCGAATTGATACTCTTCGACCAGGTGGTCTTCTGTCGCTTTGAGAACGAGGGTTTCCGGAGTTGCTTCAACCGCGTGTTCGGCTGTGTGCTCGGTGTGCTCCGCGAGGAAGTCCAGCTCGAACAAGTCCTGCTCTTCGATGGCGTCGGGGGCGTCGCCGGTGAACTGCCCGGCATCGGGAACGACGCTCTGCGGCTCAGGATGGACTTCGGGAGCGGGTTCGGGCCTGGAGGCGCGATGGCGGGAAAGCGACTCGCCGGGGAGCAGGCCGCTGCCGTCCCACGCGAGGGGGGCTTCAATGAGCGTTGCCGGCTTGAAGGTGCTGGCCGGACGGGCCGGACCAGTGGGGCCGGATGCGGGCGCGGCCGGGGGAGCCTCGTCTTCCGGCGCACCGCCGTACTTGGAGAGCGACTCGCCGGGCATGACAAAGGGAACCGGGGCCTGGCCGGTGCGAGGCGAAGGGGCGAAAACAGCAGGCGGGGCATTCCCGCGCTGCGACGAAGACCTGTCGCCTCGACCCCCGGAAGCAGAGTTCGCTTCCCGGGGGCCCCGGTCGCCACCACCCCCGGAAGCAGAGTTCGCTTCCCGGGGACCCCGGTCGCCGGCGGAGGCTTGAATGTCGGGCGCTACGGCAGGTTCCGCGGGCGATTCCGGATAGCTTTCCGTGGACTCTCTGGTTTCGGCCTGGCTTCCAGACGAGCCGGCAGGGGAACGGCCACCGCGACGGCGGCGGCGGCCGCGCCAGCGCTTGGCGCCGGGTTCGGTGGAATCCTCCTGGGTGCTGTCCGCGGGTTCGGAGAGGAACGAGGATTCGGGAGCGGCGGTGAGGCCGGCTTCGGATTCTGGCTCGACGACGAGACGGCGACCGCGGGGCTGGCGGTCGGTGACGGGCCGTTCGGGACCAGGCTCCTGCTTCTGATCGGGCTTTTGAGCGGAGCGTTGGCCGCGATCGTCGGTCCGTCCCTCGGCGCGGCCGTCCTTGCGAGCATTCGGGCCGTTTCTGTCCGGGGCGTTGGTGTGGTGGACCTCGCGGGGCGGCTGGTTGCCGCCGGTGGCCGCGGCTTTTTCGAGCTCGTCGGTCTCTTCCGAGTCTTCGAGTTCGAGGAAGTCGGTTACATAGAGGAAAGCGTCGCGTTCGAGGCCCACGTCCACAAAGGCGGACTGCATGCCGGGCAGGACGCGGGTGACGCGACCGTTGTAAATGGACCCCGCCAGAGTGTACTCGTTTTCGCGTTCGTAGTAGATTTCCGCGAGTTGATCGTCTTCAAGGATTGCAAGCCGCGTTTCATGCGGCGTGGAGGAGATGCAGATCTCTTTTGCCATCGTACCTTTCCGTCCGGCGACGTTTGTCTGCCGGGAGATAGAGCGGTTCTCCAATTCACGTGCCGTTGCCAACTCTGTGCAAGGCGGCTTCTTCCCGAAGGAAAAGCCACTCAGCTGCGTTGGTTTCGGGGTACTTCAATTGGCGAACCGCCATGCGGCAAGGCGGGATGGAGTCGCGGTGGACCGGACGGGAGGGGGATGGGCGGAAGGGATGACCTGCGAGTCGCTGGTGTGCCGGTAACCGCGCGCCGGCCAGCCCCGAAAGGCGGCGAACTGCGACGGATGGCTTGAAGAACAAGCCGAACAGGCGGAGTGGTGCAGTGATCCGATTGCAGAGAGTTTGTGGCCAACCAAGCCGCTGGCAACCAAACGATTGCCTGCGGCGGGGCCGTTCCAACCCTGGCGTGTGCACGGTCTTGCCGCGCGAACGGAGCGGGGCATGCTTGGCCCGATGCTCTTGCGCTTTGCACCCCATCCGGCACAAATCGTCGGCTGGGGACCCCGTGTTCCGTGCAACTTGTACGCTGCCAGCGGTTTTCCTGTCTCTGCGTGCTCATGAACCCAATCCTGCCGGGCTCGGGATCCATCAGGACCTGGCCGGCTAAGTGATTGAAACTTATTCTCTTGTGTGCCGGACAATTCCGGAGCGACGCAAGAGGTGAACCTCAAGAACGCGGTCTCGGCCATAATGGCCGCGAGACCGTCAGTTTACGAAGCGGCGCATGCGGATATTCATCACCACGCCCAGCGCCAGGAACGTAAACAACACCGAAGAACCGCCGTAACTCATTAACGGCAAAGGAATTCCGGTGACCGGCATAAAACCGATGACCATACCCACATTGACCGCAATCTGGAAGGTCAACACAGCCACCACTCCCATGATAATCAGGGAGCCGGACAGGTCTGCGGCTGTTTGAGCGTTCTGAATCAAACGCATCAATATGAAAAAGTATAGCAGCAGGACGAAAAGCGCGCCCGCGAAGCCGTGTTCCTCACCGAAAGCGGCAAAGATGAAGTCGGCATGGGGGATGGGGAGGAAGTCGCCCTGGGTCTGGGTACCCTTGGCGGCGCCCTTGCCCCAGACGCCGCCGGACCCGACCGCGATCAGCGCCTGCTTGGTCTGATAGCCAGTGCCCCTGGGGTCGTTGTCCGGATTGATGAAGCTGGTGAGACGGGCTTTTTGATAGGGCTTGAGCAGCTTGCCGCTGGTCCAGACGCCGGCCACCAACACCACGGCGCAGGCGCCGAGGACGATCGACTGGCGGATGTTGATGCCGCCCAGGAACAGGCCGGCGGCCAGGATGGGCGTGTAGGTGAGGGTGGTGCCGAGATCGGGCTGTTTGATCACCAGCAGCATGGGGATACCGACCAGGACGAATGCCTTGAAGATGTCCTTCGAGGTAAGCGTGCGGCCGCCGAGGTTGGCGAAGTAGCGGGCCACGGCCAGAATGAGCACCAGCTTGACCCACTCGGAGGGCTGGAAGTGCATGGGGCCGAGCTTGATCCAGCGTCTGGCGCCGAGGACTTTCTGTCCGACGGCGAGAACCGCAAGCAGGGCGACGAGGCAGACTCCGTAGGCCCAGGGAACCCAATCGATCAGCTTGTGGTAGTCGATTTTGGAGAAGATGAACATGGCCAGCAGGCCGCCGGCGATCCAGTAGATCTGCTTGGTGTGAAAGCCGATGTATTTGGTGTGCAGCGTGGCCGAATAGATTTCGAGGACGGAGATGGAGCAAAGCAGGAGGACCGTGGCCAGAAGGGGCCAATCGAAGTCGCGGAAGCTGAGGATGCGGCGCATGATTGGCTATTGACCCTTTCCTGCGGCGGCGGGCACGGAGCTGGCGATTGTGGTCCTGGGGCCCGGCCCGGATGGGGCACGGGGCTTTTGTGCGGACGCCGGCGCGGCCTGAGCAACGATTTCGCCGTGATCGACAAGGAAGCGGCCGGTTTGGATGCGGTCGGTGGCGGCGCTCTGGTTTGGGGACCTGGCGGCAGAGCCGGAGGCGGGGACGGGCACGGTCCAGACGGCGCTCATTTCGACCGGGGCCGCGGCCTTGGTGGGCTGAAGGTTGTTTGCCAGACGGCGCTGCTTCTCGACATAGGCGGAAACGACCTTGGCGCCGATGCGGGCGGGGTAATAGCTGAATTCGCCGTTCTGCCAGAGCACGGCCACTACCAATTCGGGGTTGCGGCGAGGGGTGAGGCCGACAAACCAGACGTTGGGAAGCAGCGATTTGCTCTTGGCCATGCGGCTCGATACACCGTGACTCATCACCTCGGCGGTTCCGGTCTTGCCGGCAAAGTCGATGCCCTCGAGGTGGGCGGAGCCGGCGGTGTGGAATTCGGCGGGCTGCGTGACATCCGCCATGCCATCCGTAATGATGGTCCAATTCCCGGGATCGATGGGGAATTCGGCGTCGCCCGCGCCGGGAAACGTCTCCAGCAATGCCTTGCGGAAGTCTGGAGGAAGCTTATCGGGAAAGACGACGTGGGGGCGGACCAGGTGTCCGCCGGAGGCGATGCCGCCGATGATGCGGGCCAGTTGCAGCGGCGTGGCCTCGACCGCGCCCTGGCCGATGGCGACGTCGAGGGTTTCGTCCGGATACCATCGGTTATGGTAGTTCTTCACCTTCCACTGCGCGGAGGGCATGAGGCCGGCCTGTTCGCCGGGCAGATCGATGCCGGTCTTCTGGCCGAAGCCGAAGGCAGTGGCATATTTTGAGATTCTGTCGATGCCTAGCCTGTCGCCCAACTGGTAAAAAAACGTGTCGCAGGAGTAGGGGATGGCGTTGTGAATATCCACCGGGCCGTGGCGTCTGTCGCACTGGTGGAAGTAACCGTAAGGGCCCCATCCGCCCGTGCAATTGACCTTGAGGTTCTGCGCGATGCCTTCCTGCAGGCCGGCGACCGACATGAGGATCTTGAAGGTCGAGCCGGGAGCCAGTTGGGCCTGGATGACCTTGTTCATCAGGGGATGCTCGGGATCGGTGATGAGCTGGTTCCAGTCGGCGCGGTTGATGCGAACGGCGAAGTCGTTGGGATCGAAGCTGGGGCGTGAGACCATGGCGAGAATCTCGCCGTTGCGGGGGTCCATGGCGACGATGGCGCCGTTGCGGCTGCCCAGAGCCAGTTCGGCGGCGCGCTGCAGGTCGATGTCGATGGTGAGCTTGAGGTCCTGACCGGGGATGGCGTGCTGAAGTCCGAAGTAGCCGACCTCGCGGCCGTGGCTGTCGACAATCACGTCGCGGGAGCCGTCCTGACCGCGCAGCAGTTCGTCGTAGGTCTCCTCGATGCCGGCCTTGCCCACTACGTCGCCGGGTTCGTAGGCCGCATAGCGGGTCTGGTTCAGATCCTCTTCGCTGACCTCGCCGACGTAGCCGATGAGGTGGGCGGCAAAGCCGTCGCGGGGATAGAGGCGGCGTTTTTCGTCGATGGTCTCCAGCTCGGGCAGTTCGTTGCGGTGGGCCTCGATGAAGGCCTGCTCGTCGGCGGTGATGTCCTGCTTGATGGGGATGGGCTGGTAGCCGGGTGCGGCGCGATAGCGGCGGAGGGTGGCGCGCAACTGGTCGAGGTCGAGGTTGAGGCCGCGGGCGATGAGCGGCAGATCGTCGTCCACGTTGCGGTTCTGCTCGCGGACCAGGAAGCAGGAGACGGAGGGGTAGTTGTCCACCACCAGGCGGTTTTCGCGGTCGAAGAGCTTGCCTCGGGCGGCCAGCACGGGAACCTTGCGGATGCGGTTCTGCTCGGCCTGCAAGCGGTAATTGTCCGCGCCCAGCACCTGCAGCCGCCAAAGGCCCGCGGCCAGCGCCAGCATCATGAGGAGAATGCCGTACTGCACCACGGTCAGCTTGAGGGTGGAGAGCTTTTCGTCGCGGTTGATTCTGCCGGAATCCATGTGTCTGGGCCCTAGGGTACAGTTGCGTTTGTTGCGTGAATGAACTTCATTGTCTACCTACAATGGACGTTGTCCCCAGCCTACTCGTTCACGAGGGCAAAAAGCAGCGGCCCAAATACGGAATCCCGCGCCCTCAATCCTGAAGCTGGAGACGGTCCAGCAGGGGAAACATCACCAGGGCGATGGCCGAGTTGCCCAGCGCCGTCAAGAGCGCCATGAACCATCCCCAGTCCAGATCGAGGCCGAGCAGGACGCGGTAGACGAAGACATAGATCGCGCTGGAGAGCAGGGAGAGCACAAAGATGAACATGAGGCGGATGGTGAAGTTCTCCACGTCGATGCGCACGCCGACCGAGGCGGCCAGAAAGCCGGCCACGGTTTTGGCGATGCCGTTGACGCCGATGGCGTGGTGGGAGAGCGCATCCTCGAAGAGGCCCATGGCGGCGCCCATGAGCGTGCCCTGTATGGGGCTGCGGCGGCCCAAAGCGAAGTAGACGGTGACCACCAGGGGCAAATCGAACCAGGCGTAGGGGCCGAGAAGGCGCGGGAGCCAGGCCTGCAGGACCAGCGCCGTCAGCGGCACCAGGCCGTAGGCCAGGAACGGATAACGGCGAATCTCAAAATCGCGGCGGAAGTCGGCACCGAGGACGGACATGCTATGGATTCCTCCGGGGCTCGTCCTTCTGAGGCTGGGTTTGTTGGGGCTGGGCTTGCCGCGGCGTGGTTTGCCGGCCGGGGCTGGAAGCGGGCGTGGGGGTGGTCTTGGGAACGGGCCTGGTTGTTCCGTTGTCCGGGGTGGTTTCCTTTTCCTGCCCTGGCTTCTGCTGCGAAGGCTTTGAGCCAGCCTCGAATTTGGAGGCGGCGCTGGAGTCGGGGGCGGTCGCTGGCGCTGGTCCGGACGCTGCGCCGGGAGTGAAGCGGTCCGGATGCAGCGCCTGGGGCGGGTGGGCCACGGGATTGGGGTTGGAATTGTCCAGGAGCGGTTGCTGGTCCGGGGGAAGGTTGGGGTCGGTGAGGCCAGGGAGCCGCTCGGCCATCACCTCGGAAGCCTTCTTCTGTTCCTTGATGGCTGCCGCCTCAGGGCCCTTGAGGGCTTCGCTGGTGGCCAGGTCTTGCTGCTGTTGGGGCGAGAAGCGCGGCTCGGTGGAGGTGATAACCAGGACCTCGTCGAGGCGATCAAGATGGGCGGCCGGGGTAACAATGACGTCGATGAAGGAGTCGCGCTCGGGGTCGCGGACCACTTTCTCCACCACGCCCACGGGCATTCCGCGCGGGAAGACGAGATCGCCGCCGGCGGTGAGCACCCTTTCTCCCGGCTGGATGCGCGGGTCGGCCAGGAGGTCGACAATCTGGGGCTGTCCGGCAGCGTTGCCGCGCAGGATGCCGCGAATGCGGGTGGTCTCAAGGATCACGCCGGCGCCGCTGGTGGGATCGTTGATGACCAGCACCTGGGCCGTGTGAGGAAAGACGTCGCGGACCTTGCCGACGATGCCGTCGGCGGTAATGACCGCCATGTCGCGGTCGAGCTTGTAGTCGGCACCCTTGTCGATGTAGAAGACACGGGACTGGTCGCTGCCGCTGGTGCCGATGGCCTGCGCGGCGACGGTCTTGTAGATGTACTTTTGCTGGAAGTCGAGCAGACCTTGCAGGCGCTGACCCTGGCGGGCATCTTCAAGCAGGGCGGCTTGCTCCAGGCGCAGGCGGTCGATGGTCTGCTGCAGGTCCCGGTTCTGCTCACGGACGTGGCGGAGGTCAAGATAGTTCTGCCACAGGTAGTCCGCGCCCAGCTTGGAGGAGTGGATGAGCCGCTCGGGAGGCGAGACCAGGGCATTGGCCCAGAGGCGGATGAGGCGTACGCCGGGTTCGTCCCGCGGGTCAAGGGTGTTGCGCCCGGCGCCGGTGCGGCGCACCTGCACGGCCAGACCGACGATCTGTGCGAGCAGGATGGCCAGCAGCACCAGGAGATTCCGATAGCGGGTGAAAAACGAATCCATGGCAGTGAGAGGGACTAGGGTCTAGGGACTAAGGGACTAAAGGACAACGGTTGATCGGACTTTGGAGGATTTCGTTCTGCATGTTGTTTGAACTGTTGAGGGACACCTGTATCGCCGTGTTTTAGCCGGGCCTAGTCCCTCAGTCCCTAGTCCCTCGGTTCCCGGCTAGTCGATCTTGATCTTGCGCAGCAGGCGGAAGTCGGAGAGCATCTTGCCGGTGCCGAGCACGACGGAGGCCAGAGGATCGTCGGCTATGGAGACGGGCAAACCGGTCTCTTCGCGGATGCGCTTGTCGAGGTTCTTGATGAGCGCGCCGCCGCCGGTGAGCACGATGCCGCGGTCGCTGATGTCGGCCGAGAGTTCGGGTGGAGTGCGCTCGAGGGCCACGCGGATGGCGTTGACGATGACGGCGATGCACTCGCCGAGGGCCTCGCGGATTTCGCTGTCGTCGATGGAGATGGTCTTGGGCACGCCTTCGATCAGGTTGCGGCCCTTGATCTCCATGGTGAGCGGCTTGTCCAGCGGATATGCCGATCCGATCTCTATTTTGATATGCTCGGCGGTGCGCTCGCCGATGAGCAGGTTGTACTTGCGCTTGAGATAGTTGGTGATGGCCTCGTCCATCTGGTTGCCGGCCATGCGCACGGAGCGCGAATAGACGATGCCGGACAGCGAGATGACGGCGATATCGCTGGTGCCGCCGCCGATGTCCACGACCATGTTTCCGGAGGGCTCGGTGATGGGTAGGCCGGCGCCGATGGCCGCGACCATGGCCTGTTCGACGAGATACACTTCGCTGGCCTTGGCGCGGTAGGCGGAGTCTTCGACGGCGCGCTTTTCCACCTGGGTGATCTC
>Ga0181533_1001130_pt1 | contig 34872 bp, 37 predicted proteins | sample PEATcosm2014_Bin_45_FD_119772 | JGI IMG/M metagenome (GOLD analysis project Ga0181533, IMG submission 119772) | Peatland microbial communities from MTU Mesocosm Facility, Houghton, MI, USA - PEATcosm2014_Bin11_60_metaG | ecosystem: Environmental > Terrestrial > Soil > Wetlands > Peat | place...
AACCGGCGCCACCGAGATGATAGAGCTGCTGCCGATGTTGCCGCGCGTCATGGCCGCGCCGAGCAGGTCGATTTCCGGACGGACCTGGTTGCGCGAGGCCTTAACGGTAATTTCGGCATTCTTGACCTGGATGGCCGCCTGGGCCAGATCAGCGCGATTTGCCAAACCCTGCTGGATCAGCTTCGGCATCGGGGGAGAGTTCTCGGTTTCTGGAACCACGATGGTATCGGTCGGCAGGATGCGCACGGCGGCGATAACGGTGTCGGCCGTTCCGGTTCGCGAAATCATGCTCTTGACAACCGCTTCCTGTTGCACCACCAGTCCCTGGGCGCGAGTGAGGTCGAGTTCGCTCGACGAGACGAGCGCCTGTGCGCGCGTCAGCTCAAGCGGAGCAAGCGTGCCGACCTCTACCTGGCTTTTGTCGTCCTGATAGAGTTGCTGCGCCGCCGCCAGCGTCTCCTGCTTAACCTTGACGTCTTCGTTCAAACTCACCAGGTCGTAGTAAATGCGGCTGACACCGAAGATGAGATCGCTGAGCTGCTGGCGAAAAACCAGCCGCGATACCTTGAGGTTGTTTTGCGCGATGCGGATGTAGCGGCGATTGACATCCACTCCCCAGCCGCGGAACAGCGGCTGCACTACGCTGGCGACCACGTTGGGACTGCGAAACGGATCGGGGCTCGAAGCGAAAAAGTTCAGGAGGTCGGAAGCGTTGGTGGAACCGACGAGGAACTGAGCGCCCGTGCTGATTCCCTGGGCTAAGGTGAGATTGGCGAATGCGTTATTGGTGCTCTTGGAAGCAACCGGCGGAATTACGATCGCCTGCAGGTGCATCCACGCCAACTGCCCCACCAAAACTGGATCATAGCCGGGAATGGGCGGCCCGGACGAGAACGGGGTGGGACCCTGGATCGAAAGGTTCGTCGTGGCTTCCGTGAGCTGGTTCACGTCGAAAACATTGGCCACGGTCGAAGCCGTCGGACTCACCGAGCCTGTGCTGGCCGCACTATTCAGCAGCGGGCTGCCAGGACCGCCGATGCCGACCGGCGATTGCAGCACGGTGAGCGGCAGGCCACGGGTTACTCCGCCTCCCTTGGCGCGCACCACGTCGGTGTCCGCCATCGCGAGCTGATATCTCTGCTGCTCGACATCAAGATTGTTCTCCACGGCCAGCAGGATGGTGTCGTGCAACGAGAGATAAAGCTTCCCCTGGCGGATCAGATTGGCCAGGCGATCCGTATTCTGCAGACGTAACGGAGGAACGAAGTGGGCGAAGTATGTGCCGACAAACGCCGGCCGACCCAATCCCTTTGCCGATTCGCCGACCGGACGCGTCTCCGTCTCTTCCGTTTTCTGCAATGCGGTAGACAGCTCTTGTTCGTTGTACCGCCGTCCGATATTGTCTTCCGCAATCGGCTGCTTTACCGTGGAAGCGGCCTGATCCTGCGCGACCGCGGTGAACGGCAACGTCGCGCAAAGCAGGAAAGAACCCAGCCGCAACAAACGTAAAGTTGATCTCATCTCGCCTTCTAGAGCAGTTTCAAGGTTGATGTGCCCAGTGTTAGCACACGCCCGTCGTCACTTGAATTGGTGTGCCTACCGGAGCCTGCCGGTATGGCTTGATGGTTCCGCCCCAACACGCGCAACTTCGGCGCCTGCCGGGGACCCCGAGGTTGCCGGATTTCTCATTCCCCGGAAGACTGCCCGGGCGAAGCCGAATTCCGCGTCTTAATGGCTTTGTCCTTCCCGCCGGAATCCGCGTCCGGTACCTGGGTGTCGGCGAGTATGCGCGCTGTCACCGTGGCTCCTTCTCTTGCGGTATCGCCGGGGTTCACGATGACCAAGTCGCCCTCTTGCAGGCCCTCACGAATCTCCGTCTGGGCGCCGTAGTCGCGCCCGAGCACCACTGGCTGCAAATGCACGCTATTATTTCGCACCAGCGCGACCGAGGTCCCGTTGGCATGGGTAATGATTGTGTCGCCGGGAACGATCACCGGCGGCAGGGCGCGAATGTTGTTAAAGGTCACGGTCGCGAAAGTTCCGGACATCAATTTGCCGTCGCGGTTTTCCACCTGTATTTCCGTCAGCATGGTGCGGGTAGTGGAATCGATTGCGTGTGCGGTGCGGACCACCTTGCCCTGAAAGGTTTTCCCGGGAACGGAATCGAACGTCAGATCCACTGTTTGGCCAACTACTACATATTGCGCGCTGCTTTCCGGCACGCTCACAAAAACACGCAGATGGTCCAGGCGGGCGATGCGAAACATCTCCGCGCCCAGCGTAGCGCTGCCTGTAACCGGGATGGTGACGCTTCCTGTTCCCGCAGTGTTGACTCCGCCGCCGAGGCCGCCGCCGAAGGAGGAAATCAGCGAGCCGACGTCGATGTTGCGGGTAATGACGACGCCCGCGAATGGCGCCAGTACGCGCTCATAGCTTTGTAGCTCGACCAGGCGCCGCAGATTCGCCCGGTTGGCGTTGACTGTGTCCTCCGCCGCCCGCACATTCGCCAGGGAGACGTTGTAGTTCGCCTCCTGCGTGTCGCCATCCTGCTTGGAGAGAACGCCTCGCGCCACCAATACCTTGTAGCGTTCCCAGGTCACGCTGGCCAGCTTTGCCTGCGCCTGCACCTGGTGCAGCACGGATTCGCTTTGTTGCAGGCTGGCACGGCCCTGGTCCACCTGCTGATCCAGGTCCGGAGCGTCGACGATGGCGAGCAATTGTCCTGCCTTGACGTGGTCGCCGATGTCTACCAGACGCTTGGCGACATAACCCGAAGCGCGTGCGTAAATGGGCGCTTCCACCTGCGCGGCCGTGGACCCCGGCAATGATAGCTGGGCGCTCGACTTCGACCTGACAGCGGCGGTCACCGCAACCACGGGAACCGCATTCTGCTGGCGTTTCGCCGCCTTGGCGATCGCCTCCTTAATCCGGAAGCGCGGGATATAGCCCAAAACAAGGATCAGCCCGAAGACTACCAGCAACAACAGAGCAAGCCTGAGCACCGATTTGGTGGAGCGCAGATCGCGGCGCTGTTCGGGAGCAATCTGCCCCGTCTGCGGGTCGTTTTCAACCTGCACTTGCTCCGCGCCTGAGCCGCCATTCATTAGATCATTGGAATTCATCTGGTTCATTTCCAACTACGCGGGTTGCGTCCCTTCTTCCGGCAGTTCCTCGTGCGATTCGAGGTCGATCTCCTGGTCCCAATCGATCGGGGCCTTCTTGCGGAAAACGGTATAGAAAATCGGCACGATAAACAGTGTGCTCACGGTGGCGAACAGTAAGCCGCCGATCACCGCCCGCCCCAGCGGCGCGTTCTGCTCGCCGCCTTCGCCCCAGCCCAAAGCCATGGGAACCATGCCGATGACCATGGCTAAGGCGGTCATGCAGACCGGGCGCAGACGAACATAACCGGCCGAAAGCGCTGCTTCCAGCGGTCCCATGCCGGTTGCGCGCTCGTCGTTGGCAAAGCTCACCACCAGAATACTATTGGCGGTCGCCACGCCAATAGCCATGATGGTACCCATCATGGAGGGAACGCTGAAAGTCGTCTGCGCGATGAACAGCATCCACAGAATGCCGGCAAAAGCGCCGGGCAGGGCCATGAGAATGATAAACGGATCGAGCCACGACTGGAAGTTGACTGCCATCAGCAGGTAAATGAAGATCACCGCGAAGCCGATGCCTAATCCGAGGCGGACGAAAGAGCTATGCATCGTCTCGGCCTGCCCGCGCATGACCAGCCAAGAGCCGCGCGGCAGCCTTCCCGAGCCAGTTTCTTCATCCAGAATCTTCTGGACGTCTCCCGCCACTCCACCCAGGTCGCGCAGATCGACGTCACACAGAATGTCATACACCGGCTGCACGTTGTAATGGCTGATCAGGGTTGGGCTGGTTGAGCGGTTGACCTTTGCCAGGGTCGCCAGCAGATGCGTGTCCTTGGGGTTTGTCTGGATGTTTTGCGGGCCGTTCACCGGCGTGCTTTGCATGGCGTCCAGGGATGGAATCAAGGCCTGCGGAGTCTGAACCGTAACCTGGTAGTTGATGCCGGTGGCGGGATTCAACCACTGATTGGGCGCCGCCATATAGCTGCCGCTGAGCGATATGAGCATGCTCTGGGCCACATCGCGCTGCGTCAGCCCAAGCTGCTGCGCTTTTGCCCGATCCACATTGACGTCGAATTGCGGCCGCGCCACCTCCTGGTGGATGTGCGCGTCAACCACACCCGGCACCTTGCGCACACGGGCCAGCAGCCGTTCGGCCACCTCGTAGTTCCTCACCGGGTCGCGGCCAACCACCTGAATGTCGATGGGTGCAGGCAATCCGAAGTTCAGAATCTGCGTGGTCATATTGGCGGCCGCAAAGAAGAAAGTCTCCTGCGGGAATTTCTCGGTCAACCGTTCGCGGAGGAGCCGCATGTACTCGCGGGTCGGACCGTGCTTCTCGGGATTGAGCGAAATCAGGATGTCACCGTCGGCGGCACTGATGCTGGCGGTGTCGCTGAACGCCAGGTTGATGCCGCTGACCGGAAGGCCGATGTTGTCGAGAACAAGCTGCACCTCTTCGGGCGGGATAATGCGACGGATTTCCTCGTCAACTTGGGCAAAGATCTGCTCGGTGGTCTCTACTCGCGTACCCGCCGGACAGCGCACGTGCAAGCGTATCTGTCCGGAATCGACGTAGGGGAAAAAGTCCTGCCCGATGACGAACACCAGCAACGAGGAAGCGGCCACGAACACCGCGAACAGTCCCAGTACCAATCGCCGGTTGTGCAGGCTCCATTCCAGCAGTTGGCGATAGCGCTCGCGCATTCCCTCGAACCAATCGTCGAACCTGAAATGCACGCGCCACACCCAACCCAGGTCCATGTGGTGGCCGTGCTTTCCCTCTTCGGTCGCATAGATCGGCACTTCGGGTCCCAGCATATGGTGCACCATGGTCGGGACCAGGGTTCGCGAAAAGAAGTAGGAGGCGAGCATGGCAAACACAACCGCCATGGCCAAAGGCGTGAACAGAAATCTGGCGGCTCCGGTCAGCAGCACTACCGGCACGAAAACGATGCAGATGGAAAGCGTGGAAACAAAGGTCGGTACTGCGATCTGCTGCGCGCCATCGAGCAGCGCGCGCGTCAGCGGCTTCCTCATCGCCATGTTGCGATGCACGTTTTCGATGGTGACCGTGGCATCGTCCACCAGGATTCCCACCGCCAGGGCCATACCGCCCAGGGTCATCACGTTAATGCTTTCCCCGAGCGCGCTGAGAATGATCTGCGAAGTCAGGATGGAGAGCGGAATCGAGGTGCAAACGATCAGCGTGCTGCGCCAGCTCCCCAGGAAGACCAGGATCATGAGGCCGGTCAGCACCGCCGCGATGATGCCCTCTTTCAGCACGCTGTAGATTGAGGCTCGCACAAACAGCGACTGATCGAAGAGAGGGGTAATCTTCAATGAGGGGGGCAGGATCGACTGCACGCGAGGCAGAGCCGCCTTAACTTGCCGCACGATGTCCAAGGTGGAAGCGTGCCCGTTGCGCAGGATCGTCATCAGCGAGGCGCGGTTGCCATTGATGCGCACCACGTTGATCTGCGGCAGATAACCGCTGCGCACCTGGGCTACATCCTTCAGCAGTACTACGGCCCCGCCAGACGCCCTGATTGGCAGCTCGTTCATATCCGCTATCGTCAACGGACTGCTGTTCAGGCGAACGGGGTATTCGCGGTCGCCCATCTTGACCGATCCCGTCGGCAGAATCAGGTTTTGGAACGAAATCGCGTTGGAGATGTCGGCTGGCGACAGATGCTTGGCATAAAGCTGGTTGGGGATGAGATCGACCATGATCTGGGCCTGTTTGCCGCCGTAAGGCAGCGGAACGGACGCGCCCTGCACGGTCGCCAGTTGCGTTCTGACGTAGTTCAAACCGTAATCGAAGAGCTGCTGCTCGCTCAAACCCTCGCCGGAAAGGCCCATCTGCAGAACCGGAACCGAAGAGACATCGTACTTCACGATAGACGGAGGAGTAGTGCCCGGAGGCATGATTCTCAACTGCGTCTGCACCAGCGCGGTCACCTGCGAAAGCGCCGTTTCCACCTTGGCCGTCGGCTGAAAGAAAATCTTGATGACCGCAACGCCCGAATAAGCATGCGACTCGATGTGCTCGATATCGTTGACGGTGGTCGTCATCGCCCGCTCGGAGATGGTAACCATCCGGTTAGCCATCTCTTCCGGTGAAAGCCCGTTGTAGCTCCAAATCACGCTCACAACGGGAATGTCAATGATGGGGAAAATGTCCTTTGGAGTCGTGACGATCGCCGATATTCCCAAAATGAATACCAAAAGCGAAACCACGACGAACGTATACGGTCTTCGGAGAGCTAGGCGTACAATCCACATCTTGAGTTTTCCACCACAGAGCAACGCTTCTGAAGGTTTTGTATAAGATACCTGAGTGTCACGTTGGTGTCATTGGTGATTTTCAAGAATTCGCCGAGAGTGGTCAAGATTATCACTGCTTGCGATGGCGCGGTTTGCGCTGGTTAAGGCCTTCGCCCGAGTTCTCAGGCGCTCTCGCGGCACCCGCTGCTCTGCCCCACACGCGCACACGGCGCGTGCCGGAGACCCCACGTAGTATGCTCGGTAAAAGTTCAAACATAATGTTCTCAATTAAGAGGTCTCAATCATGAAGGTTGCTTTCCTGGGTTTGGGAATTATGGGCAGGCCGATGGCCGTGAACCTTGCCAAAGCCGGTCACGAGGTTGTGGTGTGGAATCGCACCTCAGGCAAGATCGTTGCCGGCGCTCGCGTGGCCGGCACTCCGGCTGAAGCCGCTAAGAACGCCGAGGTCGTGTGGCTCTGCGTCGCCGATACCAAAGCTGTCGAACAGGTTCTGTTTGGAGCCGATGGGGTCGAATCCGCTTTGCGGGCCGGGATGATCATCGTCGATTCCAGCACGATTGCACCCTCGGCGAGTTGCAAGTTCGCCGAGCGGGTAGCGGCCAAGGGAGCACAGTTTGTCGATGCGCCGGTGACCGGTTCCAAAGCCGGCGCCGAGTCCGGCCAACTGGTGTTCATCGTCGGCGGTCCCGACCAAGCCGTTGAAAAACTTCAGCCGCTGTTCGCGGCAATGGGCAAGAAGGTCATCCACATCGGCAAAACCGGCCTGGGCGAATCGGCCAAGCTCGGCATGAACCTGATGGCGGCAATGATGTATGAGGCTTTTGCCGAAGCGCTGACCCTCATCCGCAAACTCGGAGTGCCTCCGGAAAAATGGTGGGAATTGATCCAATCGGCGGCTGTCCGCTCGCCCCTGATCGACCGCAAGGCGCCGAAGGTTTTTCAACGCGACTTCACGCCCAGCTTCCCGCTCTACCTGATGCACAAGGACGTCAAGCTCATTCTCCAGGCCGCGCATGAGTCGGGAGCCAAGTTGCCCGCCTTGGAGAAAGTAGAAGAGGTCTATCAGATGACTTCCAAGGAACAGCAAGGTCTGGATTACTCGGCAACCATCGCAGTGCTGGAGAAACTGGCGGGACTATAGGGCTGGAAAATATTTCAGATTTCAGATTTCAGATTTCAGATGGGGGCTGCGGCGCGAAAGCTGGGCCAGAGGCGGCTCCATTTGGGGCTAGATGGTGAGAAGGCCTGTTTACACCAATCGTCGTGGAACTCGCTAGTGATTCGGTGTAAAGTGCTGCCGTGAAAGCGAAGAATAATCCCTGACACATAAGAGGGAACAAACGCATGCGAAGACTAACGCCACCGATGCCCCGCGATGCAGGTGGGACAATCACAATCAATGATGGAACTGGGCCAATTCGCACGATGCTTTCCACCGGGGATTTGCTATTTGTTTACAAGGCGGATAAGACGTTTAAGGTAGAAACGCCCGAAACCATTGACCCTAAGAGAACGAATCCAAGTGCGCCTTTTGTCGTGTCTGCGGTCGAGAACATTGGCTGCTCGCATTGGATTGTTGCTCGGGTGCTCTTACAGGGTTACGAAATGCTGAATTCCTGCTCGGTATCGCAGGAAGAAAAAACTGCGATTTGCAAACAACTGTACAAATGCAGAGAATCTCTGGTGCGCTGCGAGTCGGTCGCTGTTCGTGTTGCCGCAAGAGTTGACGCTATCGAAAAACTCGTACAACAAGCAGGAGAGAACGTTCTGCGTGGGCGCGTGTTAACCAACTTCCCACAAGTTGAGAATCTGGAACTCGATTGCACCACCTTTCTTTCTGAAGCCAATCGAGCAATTAAGGCTATTTCTGGACTGCCACGCCTTCTCTTGCGATTGGAAAAAACCGACAACAATTTCGACCACCTACTCAACCGACTCAAGCATAAGGTTGGCGCGAATGAGACGCCCACGAGGTTTATTGAATCAGTCGCACCAAATGCACGGAGACTCGTGGATATGCGGAACTCTCTCGAACATCCAGAGGGGAAAAAGAAAACTTTAATCAAAAATTTCCATCTCGCGCCCGACGGAAAGATGTGTACGCCGATCTGGAGCCTTTCTTGCGATTCCCCTGCGCCGATCGGAGAGGATATGCATCGCGCGATTGAATTCCTTGTGAGTACGGCGGAGAAGTTGCTGATCGAACTCATCGTTTTTCGGGAGCGTGATCGCTTCGAGTACGTCGTACAGGAAATCGTCAGCGAACAAATCGACCAGTCGTTCCCGATCAAATACAAGCTAATGGTCTATTTCAAGCCACCGAAAAACAAACCCTTGAGTCGGTGATTGGCGATAAATCGCCGGGTGCCCCATATCTGCCTGATGTTGGCAGATATGGGGCACCAGCAACATGGGTTCGTAGGATCCTAGCAGTGTAATTGTTGAGATATCCCCCCTCGACAGTTACGGTCAGGGCGAGTGAAGCTGGGAAGAGCGGCCTAGACTTTTTTGTTAAAAGCGCGATGCGGAAGCGCCGGCGGCGAGGTCTTTGAGGGCGTCAAAGACGCCGGTTTCGACATTGGAATCAGGTTGCAGCGTGGTCAGCGGAATGGTTGCTGAGAAATGCGGCGTGCTGCGCCCGAACTTCACCTGGATGAAATTGCAATCGCGGGAGGCTACGGTCGACTCCACCATATTCTGGATGTCGTGCTGCCAGTCGGGACGGCTGGTAATGAGGAATGGGCCTACCCGGGCGAGGGTCCAGTTCTTGTCAGGCACAAGTTTGCGGCGGGTTCTGCCGCACCAGCGATGGTTCTGAACTTCCAGATTGAAATTAGGAGCGCAAGGCAGGTCGGATTCAAACGTGAGGCTTTCGCGACGCCGTCTTAGCAGGCTTATGACCCACTGCAATGGGGTTTCGCGCGGCAAAAGATGAACCAGCATCGACGGCCGGCAGAAGCCGGAGTCAAAAAGCCGAAGTTGCACCTGCATGCGAGAGGCCGACAGCCACTTCACCCCGGCAATAAGACCTTTGCCTTCAAGAGCTTGCTCAATCCAATGCAGGATTCGCCCGCCCCGCTTGCGGTTCAAACGCAGAAACACCAAGTACCACGCTGCGACCAGCACAGCGCCCGCTGCAATGTCCACGCCAAGGAATCGCCACCACATGCCATAATTTTAGATGCAAAACCTGCGGACCTGCGACGTCACTGGAATTTTTTCGCGCTACTCAGGTTGTGCGCGTGTCCGGAGCTCGCCGGGCGGCGGCTCGAAAGGGTTACGTCTTCGGCGATGAGGCAGTGTCTCCGACCACATAGAAACGGTGCTGGCCACCTGGCTGAATACCGTTCTTGTCGAAACACTCCTTGATTCTGCGCCGCAGCTCGCGGCTGACCGCGTACTGCTCGCCGGGCTTGGTTTTCACCAGCATAAGGTAGTCGACTTCTTCCGCCGAAACCTTCTCGATGCCGGGAACGATGGGGTCGGCAACAATCGATTCGGCAAACGCCGGATCGTGCCGCACTTCGCCGGCAATTTCTTTCAGCAGCTCCACCACCCGGTCGCTGTTTTCGTTGTAGCCCACGGAAATGTGCAGCGCCAGTTGCGTCCAGTCACGCGTCAGGTTCGACACAATCGTGACCTGGCCGTTCGGAACCGTATGCAAGGTGCCATCCGCATCGCGCAGCACGGTGCGCCGCAGCGTCAGCTTCTCGACTGTCCCCTGTACGGCGCCGATTTTGACCACGTCGCCAATGTCGAACTGGTTCTCGATGAGAATAAAGAAACCGTTGATGAAATCCCGAACCAGCGTTTGCGCGCCGAAGCCAATCGCCAGCCCCGCTATGCCCGCGCTTGCCAGCAGCGGCCCAATATTGATGCCCAACAGGGGCAGAATCTGCATCCCCGCCACGAAGACGATCGTGACCAGCCCGATGCTGTGAAACACACTCGCCACGGTCCGCAACTGCGTGGCGCGGAGCGTCGACTGAACCGTCTCCCGCCGGCTCAATTCCATCAGGTGTTTCTTGAGGCTTTTCAGAAAACGCGAGAGGATAAAGGCTACGATAAGAACGCCGAATATCTTGGGAACGTCGTGCCGCACGAACTCGAAGCTATCGTCGCTCCAGTTATTCAGAACCTGGAACCACGAATGCTGCGAGGCCTGCGCGACGATAGTGGAAATGGTCATCGGCGCGATTATAAACAATCAGCTTCCAAAATGATGTGGCGGGGCTCCTAGGTGGGATTATTCACCAAGGCTCTAGTGTGCTTGGGTAGCGCAGGCCTTCAGGCCTGCTCCACCCAGGTCATGAATAATGCAGGCTAGGTTGTGGCGGTGCGCACATCATAGTGCATCGCGTTGGGTTCAACCCGCGACAGCAACCGCTTGGCCTCAGGCTCGAAAACAGCGACAGTGTAGCCTTCTCCCGCGAATGCACGCACGGCATCGAGTGAATCAAACAGATTGATGACAACGAACTCTGTTTCTTCGCGGCCATCGTGGCGCAACACATAGCCGCCGCGATACCCGGAGATCTGTTTCAACTGCGGCAGCACCGTTTCCTTCAGCAGACGCTCGTAGCTGTCCGCGTCGCCCGGCTTCGTCCATCCTCGCCAGTGACGTGCAATCATCTCTTGCCCTCCATTGGACGGGCCGCGCTCGTTCGGCTTCCCTCCGCGCGGAAGAGTCCGTAGGCATCCTCTTCAATAGGCGAGCAGGACGCGCAAATCGCGCAGGTTGTTGCCCGTTGGTCCCGTCTTGATGACGTCGCCCAGCGACTCAAAAAGCGGAGTCGAGTTGAAAGTTTTGAGCGCCTGCTCCGCGCTGAGACCTTGCTGTTTGATACGAGCCATGGTTGTGCCGTCCACAACCGCGCCAGCCGCGTCGCTGTCGCCGTCGATACCGTCGGTCCCCGCGCTGAGGATGGTAATGTTTTCGCCGGCAATTTTTTGTGCGCAGTAGAGTGCAAAATGCTGATTGCGGCCGCCGACGCCTCCCTTGGCATCCACCTTTACCGTGATTTCGCCGCCGGAAATGAGGCAGACACGCGAGACGCCCTTTCGCAACTCGCGCAGGCGCTTCAGCAGATAGTCGGCTGCCGGAACATAGTCCCAGTCATCGCAAGTGTTGTCGACCTCGATAGCGAACCCGGACATGACCGCTTTTTCCACCGCGACCTTTTCGACTACCGCATTGGAAGCAAGTGTGCACCAGCGCGAACGCGAGAAAACCGCGTCGGCCGGCTTGGGGGTCTCCAGGATGGCGCGGCTTTCGAATAGTTGGCGCACGCTCGCCGGAAACTGCGGCAATAGTTTGTACTTGTCAACCAGTGCATAGCACTGTTCAACCGTGCTCGTGTCGGGCATGGTCGGGCCGCTGGCCAGAGAATCCAGCGCATTCTCGGGAACGTCGCTGACCATGATCGAAAGCTGGTGGGCAGGAGATGCGGCCAGTGCCAGGCGACCTCCCTTGATGGCGGACAAATGCTTGCGGAGCGTGTTGATTTGCGCAATCGGCGCGCCGGAATGCACCAGCGCCCGATAGGTGGCCATCAGATCTTCCAGCGATATCGAATCGGCAATCGGCTTTTCCACCAGCGCCGAGCCGCCACCGCTCATCATGAAAATGACGAGGTCTCTGCCGGTGAGTGGTTCGACGGCGCGCAGCATCGCCTCGGCGGCCTTCACCGAATCCTGGTTGGGCAGCGGGTGTCCACCCTTGTAGTAGCGGAATCCAAAGACCTGGGCATCCGGCAGCACCGGACCGCAGGCGAGGCCGGAGACTCCGACCCCGGCGCCGAAGCGGTCACTCAGCGCCTGCACCATGGTGTGCGAAGCCTTACCGATTGCCACGACAAGAACTCGCGAGAACGAATTGATGTCGTATGACTCTTCGCCCACTCGCAGCACGCCACGCTCGTAGCTGACGCTCTTGGTGAACATACGCTCGATGCTCGACTCGGCAAGCGTGTGCATGAAAATATCGAGAGCGGTGGCGCGCATTTCCGTAACCAGCGCGCTGCCCGCAGGTTCCGATTCAGCAGTCTTTTGGGTTGGCATGATCACCGGAATTGTACGGCAATTCCTTTCATATCGTTTAACTTCATTATTTTCTTGACCATACAATTTTTCAGCTTAGAATTGTACAAGATTTGATATCAACATGACCGACATCACAATTTACAAACGCCATTCCGCTGATTGCAAGCATAAGAATGACCGCTATTCTAAAAAGTGTGACTGCCGCATTTGGCTACAATACACCAATGGTGACCGGGTTTCCGCAAAAACCCGTTCTTGGGAAAAGGCCAAAGAACTAGTCAGGAAACTTGAAGGCGGGGAATCCGCCAAACGATACACCGTCCGAGAAGCAATTGATATTTATTTGGTTTCTTGTGCGCGCAAGCTGACCGTTGCCAGCATGAGGAAACCCCGCCGCATGACCAGCTTGCTGTTGACGTTCTGCGAGTCTAAAAACATCAGACATCTTGACCAGCTTACGCCAGTGCTCTTGGACGAAATGCGGCAAGGCTGGAAATTCAAATCCGAAAATTCCTCATCTATGTTTATGTCTGATTCGCAGATGCGGAAATTTTTCTCTTGGACGGTCAAAATGGACATGCTGACAAAAGACCCCTACGCCAAACTTGACCGCTATTCCAAGTCTGACCCCGTGACGCTGCCATTGACGCCCGACGAAATGAAACGCATCATTGTTGCCGTTAATGAAATTTCCTCAACAGAAACAAACAAGACACGTCATCTGTCGCAAGCAACCAAATACAAAATCAAGGCTTTGATTCTTCTTCAGCGTTGGTCTGGATTGTCTATTGTGGACGCATTAACGCTTTCCCGTTCATCGCTGCATGATGACAATTCCATTGAACTGTATCGTACCAAGACCGGGGAGCCCGTGCTTACCATACTTCCTGCGAATGTGGCTGATTTACTGCGGCTGATGCCCAACGAACATGCAGGATTTTTCTTCTGGAATGGTGAAGAACCCAAATCAAGCTTGGTTGGCAGATACTCGAAATGGCTTGCCATGGTCTTTGACCAAGCTGGAATCAGCCGTGACCGTACCAATGGCGGCATGACTCTTAGCCATCGTTTCCGTGACACATTTGCTGTGGAATTTCTCAAGACTGGCGGACGCATGGAAGATTTGAGTATGCTGCTTGGACATTCAAACATCGGCACAACTCAAAAACATTACAACGCATGGGTTCCCGCCCGTAAAGAACGCCTGTTACGGGTGGCTGAAGAAGCTATGGCAAAGATGGAAAGGCTGGATTAACCATGTGCGGAAAGCGGCAAGGTCAGGGCGATTTGGGCGGGTAAAAATTAAACGGGGCGCGGCTTTTTCACCTTCTGTGGTTTTTGACCCGAGGTTTTGAGTTGGCGGCTTTCGCCGCACCTTGGCTTCCTTCCGTGCAGCCGCATCCACCTTGCATCAGAAGTGCTGCTTCACACGCATCTCGTTGACGAAGCCTTCGGGCAGGTGCCCTTGCAGGCTTTCCTTCACGTACAGCTTTTTGCCGAGGGATTCGCACCTGTCGACGCAGCGCCGTGTAAAATCGGCCCAATCGATGTTCCCGTCTGTCTTTATGTAGTTCGGCTTGCCTACCCTAGTAGCGCGACCGCATGATGATTGCCGTCACGGGCCATCTTAATTTGGCAGAGAACCGCGCGCTTCCTAGGTTGGATGGGCGGGGCGTCCGCCCTTCCGTGGTGGAAATCATCATGCGGTCACAGACCTAGTTCGTCGAGCTGCCGCTGCACTTCCGCGGCGACTTCGTGGTAGTAGTGTTGATAGGTTCCGTAACGAAATTCGTCGATTGACATCTCACGACGTTTCGCCACGGGATTGTAAAGAAACACTCGACCCAGCTTCTCGGTCGTCAAGAATATCCGGGCGTTCTCGACGCTGATCCACCACTCGTGCGTGCGTTCGTCCCGGTGGACTATGTCCTTGCACAGTTTCTTCTTGCTCATTACGACTCCTTGTCGAACAGTTGCATCGCATCTACCAAACAGGAAAGCGAACAAAAGTCGTTGATGTGATATAGCTTGCCGTCACAGTCACACTCGTCTCCGCAGCCACGGTCGTAGGCTATGAAAAAATCTTCAAAGTCTTCGTCGTCACCGTATCTCTGGGTCTGCTGTATTGACAGCGCCGGGCACAGAAGGCACTTCTCAGGTTTGAATGGCGCGGGGCACTCTGCGTGAGAATACTTCCCACCCGCGCCTATGATTAATTGGCCTACGCGAATGACGCCGCCGCAGTCATCGCACTTACCTTTGAATTTAGCCTGAAACGCTTGGAATGACATCTTTTTCCTCTAATAAACCTAGCGATTCTTGAATTTCTACCCAGAACCCTTTGCCTCGTTCATCTAGGTAACGATCCGGGTAGACCACCCACTTGTCGCGTTGCCAGCCGTCAATGCCCAGTAGGAATCCGTCCAGCAACACATTGCAAGCCTCGTTCATGCACTTGCATAGCGCGTCCACTTGCCGTTGCATATCCTTAATTGGTGCTTCTAGTAGGAACGCGTCGTGAATGATTGCGCAAACACCGAGACCTTGCTCAACTGCTAAGATACAGGCTAGCCTCATCAGTTCCGCGCTACCGGCTTGGATAAAGAAGTTTCCAACTGACCTAGAGTTGAAGTTGCGTGCCTCAGCGTCAACTTTGATTTGCCAGCCACAATCTGTGGAAGCCTCTCCACGGATGTCAGCCTCTTCAATACGGTCAGAAATCCACTCCCAAAACCTTGAGTAGACTTTATGGTGATGCCGCAAAGTAGTCCGCGCCATCTCCCGTGTCAGACCTTTCCGCATAAGCGCGATGTAGGTTGCGTCATACATTGCCGCTAGATCGCAAGTTTTGTATTGGTCGCGAATGATCAGATGTTGCTCAAATATTTCCGGCGGATAAGTGGTCTTCTTCCTATCCTTAGTCGCATCTTGTGGCACAGCCTTGGCAGCCTTCGCCAAAAACATATGCGCGTCACCTGAAGCGTAGGCTTCCAAAAGATTCGAGTCTTGGGAGTAATGCGCGGCAACGCCCACCTCCATGCTGTTCCAGTCAAGGTAGGCGATTGCGTGCCCCTCCGCTGGCTTCAGCAGTGACCGAACCCACTTTGCTTTTCCGAAGACGAAACCCTTCTGTTGGTTTCGTCCGGTCTTACTGCCGAACGGGTTGAACTGCTTCACCCGGTTACGACCGTCCAGACCGACATATAGGTTGAAGTTGTCCAACAGCGATATGGTGTTGAACAACTCAATCAGGTTAGCAATATCCTTGTTGTCCGCGTGAGTCAAATACATTCCTCGCAGGTCGTCCGAGTTGGTGGTCGGCTCTTTCTTCTTTGGCGTGCGCGGCCAGACATCCAGCAAACCGCGCTTGCGGAGATACTCCGTGAACAACTTCACCTTGTAGGTGCCCGCCGCGTTGAAGATTTCGCAGTCTGGGTCAAACTTGCGAATCCAGATCAATTTCAAGTCTTTGGCGTGGCTTTTGATCCGGCCAAGCGTCGGGACATCAAACGGAATGCCACGGTGGTGTATCGTAGCAACGCAGTTCATGTATCTGCCCCGGTATAGCGATGACTCGTCCAACTTTGGCATCAGCACCGCAAGTAATTTCTCTTCAGCGATGACATCCTGCGCACAGTAGTCAGCCAGCGCCGTTATCTGTTCTGGCGTATAAGGCCCACCGCGACCGCCCAATTTCTGCATCTCCTTCTTGTTTTCGCTGGCGTGGCTAATTCCGTAGAATGCGAGTGCGCCTTCTAGGTTGGCTCCAAGATGTTCCACAATCGCGGTGTTGAGATCAAACATCATGTGTTCAATTCGCAGGTCTATCACGCGCGGTGGCAACGGCCAACCCAAAGCTAGGTAGCAACCTAACTCTGCGTCAGCAGCGAAAGCCACCAGCGTGTAGTCGCGCGGAAACGGCGGGGCAATAAGACCTTCTAACTGCCCGCATGCGTAACGGTGAACAATCCCGGTGGACAGTTCCTTCGCGCACATCGTATGCGGAACTGGCACGCAGCCGTCCGCAGACTTGAACTCAAAGTCAATGACCACCGGATTGGTTAGGGTTAACATTACAGCAACCCGCACAGCTTCTTGAACAGCGGGTGAGAATCGTCAGCAACGAACTTGTCACCCAACCCTTCAATTAGCAGTTTCTCAAAATCCTCGGTTGGCCAAGTTGGCTCACCGAGTGACTTGATGGATTCCCTGCGGTTATACGCGCCGCCTGTGGGATCGCTGATTTGGCGAATCCACATTTGCCGCGCCTTGGCGATGTTCGTTTCCTCTGAGTCTATCCAAGAGTTTTCCTTGTCCAGAATGCTATGAGGCCAAATGAACGCTACGCCCTTGCGGGTAACTGCGAGTGAATACTCCTTCTGCCTGTTCGCGTCTTCCGATAACTCGGGGTGTTCAATCAGGTTGGGGTGGATGACATATTCGTCGGGCTTGTCCGCGACCGTCTTGTCATCTTCCGCCTTGCTGTCGTCTCCGAATACAACAATAGGAAGCACGATGGAGTAGTTGTCAATGTCCGGGTGAACGCGAACCCACTCAAACGGCTTGGGCTTCCGCACCTTTATCTTGGTGTTCTTGACAACGTTGCTGGTCTTCTGCCCGATACCACGCGCGGCTGCGGCGGCCTTCAGGCTCTTGACTTGTGATACGGCTGATGTGGTTGGTTGTTTGGGCTGTTCCACGGCTTCTTCTACTTCTTCTTCTTCTTGCGTCCCGTAGACGCCGTCGTCGGTTAGTGTGTAGTCTGACATTTACTTTACCTCAGCGAGTTTGTTGGCAATGACCTTGGGGTCTAATCCCACGGGCCTTGCCAGCCCGGTATTTTTCGCGATGCGCGAAACGGTTGACGTGCTGATTCCGAACACGAGGGCAACTTCAGCCCACGTGGCGGACGGGTTGCTGCGAATGTACTTCGCAACCAGTTCGTAAGATTTGTTAGACATACGATCTCCTGTAATTGATCGGTCTGATAGACGAAAAGTTCGTCCGGGTTAGTGTTGTAGGCGGCTTGCCTAGCATGTTGCCTGCGGCATACCGCGCGATACCTCGCGGCTGCCCGACCGCCCAGATTCTCTACTAGAAAAAGCGTTGAATCGGCACACGCCTCTTTTTAAGCAAGGCATGTGGTGAGCGGTCAGAGTGCTGCATCCAAAGTATGGCCGCCGACCGCACAGCGATGTTGGTGCTCAGCAACAAGCCGACAGCCAACAGCAACGGCTCTGGCGACTCGTCGATTTCTTTGATGACGTGTTTCGTTTCTTGTATTGGATTCACAATGTCTCCTTATTAATGCCGCGCGTTTCCGCGCGGCGTGTTGATGGTTAATCTACCTAGAAGCCAGTAATTAGGCGTCATACACATCTAATGGCTTCGCCTGCTGCGCGATAATCACTTCGTCAGGGCCGACGATGCCGATAAGATAGCGGTGGTTGTCGTTAAGAGATTCAACATACCGTATCAAGCCGATGCAGTAGTCTGCGACATGGTTACTATAGGCGTCCTCTGGTTTGCCGCCAGCGGCGTGGTTGATGAGGTAGTCAAACGCCTCATCTTTATTAAGCGTGCTGTCGCCAGCGTTAAAGACCGCGACAAGGAATGTTTGGTCGTTTTCCATGCCTGCGGCCTTCAGCCACTCCAAGGCAACGTGGAAGAAGACAAAGGCCTCTTCCGCCGTCATTGTCTTTACTTTGTCCATATGGTTCCTTTGGTTGAAGCCGCGCGTTTTTGCCGCGCGGCTGTTGGTTATTGCCGGGCGATGCTTCGCAGTGCCGCCGTCGTCACCCTGTCGTGGGCTTCCTTCGTCCACGGACTGACGTACTTCTGCACTTCTTCCTCGGTCAAGATGACGCCGGAGTCGCTGGCTCCGACATAAAGGAAGAGGTGTCCAGACTTGGTCACGATTCCGTCTGGGGTCCAGCTTTCTATGTCCTGCTTGTATCCGTACCACTTGCACGTCATTGGTGTTTTGTCGCGCGGCGATTCCTTCACGAGATACTTCTTGCCGCGCTTCAGGATGATGCCGCTGTTGTTGTTGTCTGTATGTTTCACAATGTCTCCTATAGTTAATGGCTGGCGTTTCCTGTCTCCAGTCAGTCCGCCAGCCGCGTTGGTTGTTAGTCTCCGTATTCGCCGAGTTCAATTGCGGCGTCTGTGCATTCTGTTATCTGGAAGCCGTCCCAAGTCACGCAGTCATTAGCTCCGCGAACAAACGCTTTCATCTCTGCTGCGCTCTTGAACTCGTATTCCACGGTGCGGTCTTCTATGTCTTCTTCGTCAGCCTTGCGGCTTCCCCATACAACTGTAAGCAGGTGTTTCACTGTGGTCTCCTATTTGACTAATTAGTGTTAACCGACCGCGCCGTCTTGGAGGCTTAATCTTGCGGTCTTGTTGCGCCTCGTGACGCCTGCTAGGAGTAGGTGACAACCACAACTTGTTTTATCTCGTCCGCAACACCGACTACTTCCTCGCCGCGCCGTCCAACGCAAACTATTGTTTTCCGTACTGCGTGCCAACTCATTGCGCCTCTCCACTCACTCGCGCGGCTACTTGTGCCTATCGTGATTGTGTCTACTCGTGCCAGCCCCCTGCGTCTCAAGCAGCGTTCCTGCCCCACGTTGCTGGTCAAACCTACGGCAGCGTGAGAGTGCGTGAGTGCATGGCATCTCAGTTTGGAGGGCTCTTTGTTTATTGCCTTCCACCTATGGTTCCTAAATACTCAAAATTTCCACTAATTATCGAGATTGCCTAACTACTTAAGGTTTCAACACTTTACGGGCAATGAAATTTGGGCCTAAAACGTAGGCCCCCTCCCCTTTAGGCCGGGTAGGCCGGATTTGGGCGAATTCCGCGCGGCGGGAGGTGGGTAGGAGCCTAGGCTGGTTCGCGGCAGGTTCGCGGCAGGTTCGCAGGTTCGCGGCGGATGCCGCGTGGGTGGTGGTCTGGTAAATTTGCATGCAAATTCGCAGTTCCGTGGCTGGCAGGAACGCGCGGCAACCCGGGGAAGCGGTGGGCAAATTTCGCCATATGCGGTTTCACGGCGTTGTCACGCGCGGAAATTTCTCAATTAGAAGCCCTTGGACGCATCGCTGGAGGTCGGGTGATAGTTAGGTATCACCTTTTGACAAGTCTGGTAAGCCGGACAAGTCAGAGGTAGCAAAACTGGTTCAAATTTGGTTCAAGTTGGCGAGAAACATCAAAAAGTTGCATTTGGCGTGTCCAAGGTCTGCCCTATGGTCTATCCGTCCACCATAGGGTCTATTCACCATAGGGTCTATCCGTCCACCATAGGGTCTATTCACCATAGGGTCTATTCACCATAGGGTCTATTCACCATAGGGTCTATTGGCCATAGGGTCTATTCGTCCATCAATTAAAAGAACATAATAACAACTACTACAAACACCCCTTTTCAATAAAAACCACCGGATAGAAGAAACACCCCTGCTATTTATTTTGGCTCTGAACAAGAATCTGGTGAAGTGAGCATTCTATGCGGCTTTTCGGAAGACGAGGAATTGGGTCTTTGTAACCGCAAGTCGCTGCGCCTTCAAGAGCAAATAGTTCAGGTTGCTGTAGCCACGACCACGGCGTAGTAACGCTTTGATATTTCCGTTGACGGCCTCAACCACTCCCATCGGCACCTTGGTCCGGCAGTAGTTCAGGATTCAGTACAGGCGTTTCACCAACATCCGGGCCAGCTTTCCCATAGGATTCAGCCGCTGCCACCGCAATTGGTCGATCCAGCTTTCGAGGTAGCGCATCATGGCACCCTCATAGATGTAGTCCCATAGCCGGGACAAGCTTTCCTTCAGTAGGTAAGCTTTCATGACGCGCCGGTTGAGGGCGAACAGTTCATTCAGTTGCCGTTTTTTCTGCCGATCGAGGTGCACCCAACTACTCAGCAATAGCCAACGTTTGCCGCGTACGACCTCACGGGCTGCACCCCCTTTGCGGAAGAACTCGGCCCGTCGTATTTCGTCCACCGCCGCCCCCGCGTGCTGGAGAATGTGAAACTTGTCGTACACGATCCGGCACCTCGGCACCCACTGCTCCAGGCTTTGCCGGAAGGGTTCCCACATATCGACACAGGCCGCCAGAATCGCGCTACGTTGAAAACTGCTCAGTTGGGTTCGGAAGAACTCGTCCAGCGTCTCTTTCTTCCGCTCGCGGCCGAACCACAGCGGCTCGCCGGTTTCCAGATGGGTCACCACCGTAAGGAACTTGTGTTTCTTGCCCATATAGATTTCGTCAACGCCCATGTGCCGCAGCGCCGGTTTCCGTCGTCCTTCGGACCAGCGCACCAGATACCGCAAATCGATCGCCCGCACCGTACTGGCCGCCAGTCCGAACTGTTGTGCCACCCGCCTCCCCGCCGCATTTTCGCAAGCCTGCCCCACCGCCTCTTCAAAGCGCTTGCTGAACGGCGCCTTGCTCGGCAACTGCGGCACCTTCTCCACCTTGACGCCACAGTCCGGGCAGCGCACCCGATACAGCTCAATCACCACTGTCGTGCGATATTCCGACCATGGTAGATCGCGTATCTCCCGCTGGTGGATGTCGTAGACCTCCGTGAACTTTCGCCCGCAACCGGAGCAGACCAGTTTTCGGTTCCCACGCTTGCGCCGTACCCACAGCTTCAAGGTCTTGCCCTGTTCATCGATTTCGCGCTGATAGACCCGGTATCCCGGCCACCCCAGAACTTTGGTCCAGTCGTTCTCTCTCATCCCGCTGAGTGTAATCAGAGTTCTCGAAAATCAAAATGCCCATTAAATCACGGGTCGTTACAGATTCCTGTGCAGAGCCGTTTAAGTTCTGTCCCACTTTCCACACGCCCACGGCAACGCCTATTACCTGTCCATTGCGATTGAGCACCGGACCACCGCTGCTTCCTGAAGAAATTGGCGCAGTGATCTGCAATATTTCGGATTCTCCCTGAGCACGGATACCGCTGATGATGCCTTGCGAGAACGTTCCTTCCAGTCCCTCAGGGTTGCCAACGACGTAAACTGTGTCGCCAATCGTAACCGGAGAGTCTGAGTTGAGTTGGAGGGGAGCAGTGCCAGATTCATCGATTGATGGGTATCCGCTTGACTCACCAGGCCACAATATCTAGTATGCGGGGATGGAAAACTATCCTCGGAACGTGAAGGAGTTCGACGTCCGCTTCGGGAGTGAGGAAGCCTGTCGAGAGTATCTGTTGCAACTGCGCTGGCCGGATGGCTTTCGCTGTCCGCGCTGCGGGTGCCGAGAGAGTTCGCCGGTCAGGACGGTACTGCTGCGGTGTCGTGACTGTCGGCATCAAGCCTCGGTGACTGCGGGGACGATCTTCCAGGACACCCGCAGTTCTCTTCGCTTGTGGTTTCAGGCAATGTGGTGGGTGACCACCCAGAAGAACGGGGCCAGCGCGTTGGGACTGCAACGAGTCCTGGGACTGAGAAGGTATGAGACAGCCTGGACGATGCTGCATAAACTGCGCCGCGCCATGGTAAGACCGGGACGTGACTTGCTGATGGGCAGAGTGGAGGTGGATGAATGCTATGTCGGCGGTCTGGAGGAAGGCTTGCCCGGGCGGCTCAATTTGGATAAAGCATTGGTTGTTGTAGCCGCGCAGGAAGACGGGCCGGGGATCGGTCGAATTCGCATGCGCCAGATTGTAGACGCTTCGGCCGCACGCCTGGTGCCTTTTGTGCAGGACTCAGTCGAACCGGGCTCCGTCATCCACACTGACGGCTGGTTGGGATATTTGCCTTTGGAAAGCAAAGGCTACGAGCACGAGGTCACGTTTCTAAAGGGAGCGAAGAAGACTCCGTCGGAGTTGATGCCACGGGTTCACCTTGTGATCTCTTTGCTCAAACGGTGGCTGATGGGAACACACCAGGGAGCCGTCAGCCATAAGCACCTGGACTACTATCTGGATGAGTTCACGTTCCGGTTCAATCGCCGCCGATCAAAGAGTCGAGGCAAACTCTTTTTGCGCCTGGCGCAGCAATCTGTGGCTGTCGATCCTGTGACCCATTACCGGATAGTTCACCCGGACCTCGGAAAGGCGGAAGGCAAACCACAATCTGTAGGGGTTAGGTGAGTGAAGCGGATACACATCTCATCGATTTTTAGAAGTGCCAGATCGTTTTCTCTATCAAGCGCCACCGTACCGAGTATCTGGTAAGACTCTTTCCGCCCTACAACTCTTGCATATCCGGCACTCGCTCCCTCGACTACGTGGAAATTGGTGGCAAGTAGCCCCCACCAACAAAAAAGCCACTACCTAGCTTCAATGGTCGGCCTTTCGAGTCCTGCATGACCAGAACGACCACCGAAGAGAGACTACTGTGCGCAATGTCGCTCGCAGACCGTTCAGGCTTTAGATTCGTGCGGTCATTCTTGCCGAGCAGTTCTTTAGCCCTGTCAGGATACGGTGCTGAATCATCCGATGCTGTAACTTTCGGTTCTATGCCGGTTGACCTGAGGCGTAGAAGCGACCGCTTGGCATCTTCATCGCCTTGCTCGGCGGCTCTCGAATACCAGTATGCGGCACTTGCACCGTCTTGCTTTACACCACGGCCTTCCTCGTACATGGTTGCAAGGTTAAACTGGCATTGGGTAGAACCTTGCAAGGCAGCCTTACGAAACCAATACGCAGCCTTGCCATAGTCTCCCGGCACCCCCCGATTTGTCGCATATAATAGCCCGATAGCACACTGGCCATCTGCATCGCCCTGAGCCGCAGCTTTCGAATACCAGTGCACAGCTTTCGCATAGTCTTGTGACACTCCCCTTCCTTCCAAGTACAAATCGCCAAGGTCATTTTCGGCCTTCACGTTGCCCTGAGCAGCAGCTTTCAAAAACCAATGTACAGCTTCCGTATAGTCTTGCCGCATTCCATCACCGTTCTCGTACATGGTCCCTAAATTAAATTGGCAGAGATCGGAGCCTTGCTCGGCGGCTTTGCGGGTCCATCGAACAGCTTCGGTATTATTCTGCGGGACACCTCGGCCGATCTTGTACGCAATCCCGAGGTTACATTGACCGTCTGCATCTCCTTGCTCGGCTGCTTTTGAATACCAACGTGCTGCTTCGAGATAGTTCCCCGGTACGCCTCGCCCTTTTTCATACAGATAACCCAAATTATTAAACTTTGCTATTCCTGCTACGAAGTTGACAGATTTACTTTCCAAGGTTGGTCCGGTTTTACCGCTATCCGGCAATCCCAATCGATCAAGCGCACCAAAACGACCGACCCGCTGAGATAGGTCTCTGGCGCATTTCTACCCTCACTCAAAATCCTTCGGCGTCATTCTTCCAATCGTCTCGTTCAACAGCCTCGCCAACCTAAGCCCCGCCAACGCCATCTGCCTGTCCACAACCTTGATTTCCCGCTGGTAATAGCCTTCATCCAAATTCGCCCCATCCTGAACCCACCCTGCCTGAGCAAGCCGGACTGATTCATTCGCCCATTGTTCCGGCGTCCCGCCATCTTGTCCCGACAGATGCTCGGACTTGATCAGTTCTTCGAGCCGTTCGGCATAATCGCCCGGATTCAACCCGGCATGCAGAATCATGCTGGTGTCCCAGACCCCGTGCAGGTTGCAGTCGTAGGGGCCGCAGCGGTCGCTGCTCAGAAACCTGACGCGAATGTCGTTACCACCTTCCGCTTCTTTGGCGGCGTGCATCGGTTGATGAATGTCCCCGACGAAGTGCACAACGAATTTCAGCGCCTCTGCCCGTTGTTCCCGAGACGCCTTCTTGTCCGTGAGCACTTTTATAAAGTCGCCAATTTTTTCAACCACGCAGCTTCTTAGCGGCGGACAGTCCCGGCTGGCGTTATAAGTGCTCCCGAGCGGAATGTTCACGTAATGCCAAGGCGCAGTGTCCCGGCGCTCTCTACGGATGTCATCAGTCCAGTTGGAAATGGAATACAGATGATTGTTACCGATGAGCGACTGAATCATCACTCTGGTGGTCTCGTTCAGACGGTCTTCGGCGACGGTGGCAATGATTCGATGTCCCTCACGACCCCAACCCCAGCCGAGGTTAGGCAGGAGGACGGCGATGGCGAATATTAGCGAGAATTTGCGCATGCTGTTCTCCGGAACATATTAATCGAGCGATTCGGCAACAGCGGTTTTGTCCACCAGCCCTTGCAATTCTCCCATACAACGCCACGGTTTACAGCGAACCGCCTCCGTTCTTCGTCCTCGCCGCTGTCGGGAATCCCAATATGGTACGGGATGTCCTGTCTCAACCACGTTGCTGGTATTAGCCCTTGCAAATCCACTTGCCAGAGATACAATGCTGGGAATTCAGAGCTAGAAGAAATTGCTGATGAACCCCACTGGGTGGGTGAAGATCAGTGCGATGAACCCAATACATATCGGTCGCTGTTCGTCCCGTTCGGCCTGCCTTTATTGCTGGAGGTGAACTAATGAAACGCACCATCGTAGTACTCGCAATGTTGTTACTGGCGACGTTGGCCGTTGGACAAAAAGACACTAAGGTTACCGTGAAGGTGATCGAGCGTGAAGATAGCAACGTGCCGTATAGCTATATGTTTGCTAACGGTAACGCTGCAATCGCACAAAACCTCAACCTTCGTGGAGCCACCCTCACCATTCAGTTTCCAGATGGTCGGACAGCCGTCGTCAACTGCACCTCTAAGTTCCAAGAACGGTTTGCTGGGCCGGGAAATGTTCGTAGCTGCCGAGTTCCTCTGGTAGACGAGCTACAAGTAGAAACCAACGGTGATAAAGCAAAATTATTTTGGAATGTCAGCTTGGATGGCAAGAAGGTGCAATCAGAGACCTACAAAATTATAGCAGTCTCGGATGCCCCTAAATAAGCAAAACTCCCGGCTCCCACTCAATAGGAGACTCGAAGGTTGCCTATTGCGCCGGGAACCTTGGTCGAAGGAAGTCGTCATAATTTAGATTACATGCTATGATTCCCGCTCTCTGGCATGCTAGTGTTTGGAGTTGAGAGAAAGATGGCTACACCAGAAACAGAACGGCGTCATTCAAAGCGGTTCCCGATGGTGTTGCCTGTGACGGTCAAGCCGCAGGATGGCGGGGAGCAGAAATGCGCTACTAGAGACATCAGCGCCGGGGGTGTTTTTTTTTACTGCGATTTAAGGATTGTGCAGGGCTCTCCAATCGAGTTGGTAATGATGTTACCGTCCGAAGTTACCGGTGGAGAAAAGCAGTGGGTTTGCTGCCACGGGCGAGTGGCACGGGTGGTGGAGGATTCGACTAACAAGCAGCGTGGCGTAGCAGTCAAAGTGGAGCGCCTTGCATTCTTGCCTGAAATATCCCTTGGCTGCTGTCCATAGCCAGACAACTTATATTTGTCGGGATGAAGCCGGTACGGCTTTAGCACGTAACAGCCACCAGTAGCGCACGGTACCCCATCCGGGCAGCACTGCACCGGCACGGTCGAGATATTCATAACGTTGCCCATCTCCCGGTTACCATTGCTGATGGTGATTATCTCGTCGCGCTTCATTGCGCCATCTCCCATTTGATTGGCAGCCATCATAGCACCCTGCTGGTTCAGGTATTCTTATCATCATGGGTAGACATGCCCCAGCCCTTGCACCAAATGTGCAGCAGCAGCTATCATTGCGGACAGGAGGAAGCATGGATACAAAGAATATCCTCACCGACCTACGTGCCGAACTTATACGTCTCGACCAAGCCATTGCCACTCTTGAATCACTTGACGGCGCTGCAACAGCGACCACTCCCGCCGCCATCGCCGCCCCGAAGCAGTCCAAGAGGCGCGGTCTTACTCCCGCTGGACGGAAACGCCTGTCGGAGAAGATGAAGGCTCGGTGGGCGGCGAGGCGCAAGCAGGCGGCAAAGCCCGCAAAGCAAACCCGTGGTCGCCGCACCGTAAGCGCAGCCTCCAGAAAGAAGATGGCCGAGGCTCAGCGCAAACGGTGGGCAGCCGTGAAAAAGGCAGCCGCGAAAAAACCAGCCAAAAAGGTTACGGCAGGAAAGGCTTTAGCCAAGAAAGCGAAGCAAGGCTCCTCCGGTGCTGGAATGATGGATTTACTCAAATCAGTTTTTCAATAACATGCTTCGAAAGGATGAGCACGCTATAGAGCCACCTGCGTGAGGGTTCGTCCTCCACCCACCGAAGGTCTTCGCCGTCGCACCAGAGCAAATCGAGCGCATAGAACCGTGGCTCCCCACGCCGAAATAAATAAGCCAAATGGAGTAAGGCGGCTGCCTTCAACTTGTGATAAAAGAAGATTCCCATAGAAGGAGGCTGAAATGGCGGTTAGTGGTTACCCAGTTCTGTCGTGGTCGCTTCGGACAAGTTCATCGCCGCCATAATGCTGCTCACAATGATTCCGGGCTACTCAATTACGCCGATCACACCGCCAGCATCGAAATTGAACTGCCGCCCACGCCTTCGATCGGGAAGCTTATCGCCTCTCCCTGCATGACGTGCGCGATGACTTTGCCAAGGGGGCAAGGCGTACCATTAGCCATGAGCAAAATACGTTCAGAGAACCTTGCCCCGCACCTTTTTGCTGCCCATGTCCTTCGAAAAGAGCCCGACGAGGAAGATGAAGAAGAGGAGGAGGACGACGGCGAAGAAGGCGAGGACGACGGCGAAGAAGGCGAGGACGACAACGAAGATGACGACGAAGGCTACTCACCGTAATTCGGCAACGTACGAGTAATCGTCGGGGAACTTTCATTTTTTCACGAGTACAGCCTTCCGATTCAGCAGCCACTGCTCCCACTGAGTTTTCGTCTTCGCCGGAAACTTCGACAGCACCAATGGCGCGGGCTTTTCGAAACCCGTCGTAGATTGAGTCGAGCGGGCTGGTTGAAGCATCTTGGCTATTCCTGAGGTCGATGGTTCCTCTGTGGCGGAAGCAGCCTTCGTTTCAACGCTGATGGGATTCACCGCTGGTTTTGACGGGGCGGGAGTTATTTGCGGCTTGCCAGTACCGGGTGCAGCGTCGTGCTTTATGAACTGGCTCTTCCAGAAATCATCGTTCTTCATATGAAAGTTGACTATTTTCAGCTTACTCGCCGCGCTGTGGCACGTCTACGGAAATTCTCTCGCACACCCCAAATCCGCTAAACAAGGAACGCTTGCTATTCTCAACCTCGTACTTGTACCGCATTGTCTGCCACGTAATGGTCATTTTTAACCGGAAAGGGGACTTCGTACCCAAAGCGAACTCTTCGGTGACCCACGAATTGCCGTCCTTGGAGAAAACCACACGTTCTGAAGGAGGTATCCCTTTATTGTAAGTCCGTGAGATTAGTAACCGTTTGTTCAGTTCGTCCCGTTGGCGCTTGGGTAATGCGTCGAACTGTTTGTTTTTTACAAGAAGTCTTTTCACGGCTTTGCTTCTGGCAATTATCATGAAGTGGCCTTCATTTTCGAGACCATCGTTGAAACAGACAAATTCGTCTGCCATTCTGTCGAGACCACCAGACATGTACAACTCTTTGTAATAATCGCGGGAAGTGTTTTGGGCAGTCGCCGCGCCCATGAACAGCACGACAATCGCGATAGTTATTGTTGCCATGTACATCTCCAACGGTGGGAGTTGTTAGGTCTAACTCGGAATTCCCCGAATTGTACTGCTCGCGGTTGGTTTTGCAAGGCCAAAACAGAACCTGTGAACTGAGGAGGAGGTGATGCAAGATGATGTGTACCAGAACGGGCACGAAAGCAGCCAGAACAGCTTTCGGTTTGTGGAGTCAATGCCCATCGACTCCTCCTCGCCGGGAACACCATTGGCGATGGCGTTGTTGCCCATCCGTCCGCATCCCCTTTGCCGTTAGTACAACTCCCTCAGTGAGGAATTGCCCTATTGTCAAGTCGCCTTCGTTAGGCGATTCTACGCGCCGGAGAAAAAAGCCGTGGCTTCCAACATTGCCTATGCTCCAGATATTCCCACGACGCTTCAAAGTGTCACCAATGAGCTTCGGCGGTTACAGGACTTGCTCCTGTTGGCGGAAGACCTTGACCCTCGCGTTCTCACCGACTTCCGGGATGTCGTAAACCGAGTTCGCCATACGGCTAGGGCGGTGCATCAGTACGGCGAATTGATTGCGGATGAAAAAGAGCCGAATCCTGTCGGTTCGATTTTAGCTGGAGAACGCATCCGTACAGTCTGCCAGCTTTGCAAGCTTCTTGACGCCGATTTGGTTGACCCCGAAATCCGTTTACAAAGCGGTCAACTGCTCGGACTTTACAATGCTACCCAAGAACTGGGGCTTCGGCTGCGCGAACTTATTGGGAACTAGGGATAATGCTCAAGGCTGAAAACGATCCAAACTGTGGAACGGAAAACGCGAATGCTGCAATCCGGCAAATAACGGATCAGACTCAACCACCATTTCGGCAACTGGAGAAAACCCTGAGTTCCTCTTCTGGTGGCAACGCACCGATTTCCGTACGGCTTCAGAATGTCACGAACGAACTTCGGAAGATACAGGACTTGCTGGCGTCAGAGAAAGAACTTGATCCGCGTATCCTCAGCGATTTTCGGGATGCTGTGAACCGGGTTCGCAACACCGCATGGGGGATGGAGCAATACGCCAATTCAAAGACAGCCGAAACCGACCCGAACACCGTGCTCACGGCGCTGGCAGGAGAGCGCGTCCGTGTTGTCTATCAGCTTTGCAAACACGTTCAAGCCGACTTAGCAAATACTGAGATTCAGTTTCAGAAAGGCCGACTCTTTCAACTCCGCGATGCCACACAGGAATTGGCATCTCAGCTAGGCAAAGTCGTCGGTGAGTAGTTAGCCCTGCTCTTGCTGTCGCAGGATTCGAACAACCACGGCTAAAAGGGTGCGGGGGATGGCATCGGCGGTCTTGCCGGTGGTAAGCCAGCCCCTCCCGACATCCCCGTATAATCGGCGACATCAATCCGCCCACACCGCCTGTTGAGGCCAAGGGGTCGAGTTCGGGATTGTTCTGTGTTTCGGCGAGGACTTTTATCCAGACGCCAGCTTTTCGCAAAGCTGCCGCACGTCTGCCTGCTCGATGGGGCTTGCATTAATAAATGCGAATCCATACTTGTTATCTTTGCGATAGCAAACCTGAGCATGTGGCTCCAGTTGTGTCTCCAGCCGTGAATCGGAAAGCGTAAGCAGCACATGCTCGCCCGGTTTGAGGTCGCCATCAACTATGCCGCCTATACCACCTTCGCCAAAGTCAGTGGAAACGCCTTGAAACCGGGCTAATTCGCCAGCACGGCCCACTGTCACTGCCAATGACACCTGCGCGGGGAATCTGCGGAACCTGCGAACCATAGCCTGTTTCTTCCTCGGAACTTGCAGCAGGCGTGCGAGCACGGGAAGGAGACGACGCAATCCCTCACCCTTTGCGACGAACGCATCCACGTGCATTAGTGTGCCCGATGGAATGTCCATCAATCCCGAGATGAGAATAATCGGAACATCTGGGCGAAGGCGCTTCATTTCCAGCGCAACCTCACCACTATTCATGTCTGGCATAGAGTAGTCGAGAATGACCGCGTCAATCCGATGTTGTTCTGTTAGCTGAAGAGCTTCGTGCCCATTGCACGCGACCAAAGCGGAATAACCGAACCGTTCCAGAACGGATTCCAGTAAGCAACGAATGGCCTCGTCGTCATCGACGCAAAGCACGACAACGCTACGGGGGTTAGAAGCCATCGCCTGCCTCCTGTCGTAACACGGCGAGTCTCACATCTTGCTACTTGGGTTTGAGTGTTTGCTGTTAACAGTCGATGCGTGACGAGAGTGCAGCTTAGGCAGGCATTGCGTACATGTACTAGTGGCGGTTAAAACGAGACTAGCCGATGCGCTTCCCTTTGCGAGAAGGCCATCAATCTTCGTTATCTCTACCACTCAAGCGGGTGAAGCGGCAGTAAAAGCCGTTTGCCCTTTCGGTAGGTTGCGCCTCCCGGAAACCTCACGACAGGGTGTCGTGGGGTGTCGCCTTCCTTCGTTCCGAATCGGTCTCGCAAACGGCTACCCCAGCAGTCTGGCAACCACCAACGTCTCCGGCACGCCGCAGTGACGCAACGCAGCGTGACGCTCCGATTCACCTAAGCTGACGCTATCAAGCACAGCAGCGAGCGGTTCAACCTCACGCAAATCTGCGTCAGGTTACCATCTGGCTACCTGCTTGATGTATCCCTCTGGTAACCCCAATTAGCGCGACGGAAATACTGGACATAGAATCTAGTGTAAGCTGCTGAGCATAATGGGCTACAGTATAACGGGTACAAAATTGCGAAGGTGATCAAACGTGGTCAGAAGAATCGCCAGACGATACGGAAAGCGGAAAGAAATTAATGGTGTTGACGTTACACCGTTGCGTGACAGCCTCGGAACAATCCTTTACAAAGCTGATCCTCGAAAGACACGGTTTTATCGCCCAACTGGGACAATCAATGACACAGCTTTAGAGCGGATTGCAAATGCATTTCTTGAACGTGCCGTTGAGCAGAGCGATCCCAATAACAGTCTGCTGCCAATGTCTCCGGAAGTGTGGGAACTTACAGAAGAGCCCGTACTGTTACTAATGAAGCTGCACGAAACCCTTGATGCAAGTCACCGGGCAGCTTTCACACAGATTGTCTCCTCAGCATTCAGCTATAGTTCTAATTGGCGCAAGTTTTCAGGCTATTTGTTCACGTTCCTCGCCAGAGTGCATGACTTCAGCGCCGCCGTCGATGCAATGCTGGGCAATCTTCTTCCGTATGAGACAGGCTATGCTGCGCTAGGTTGCCTTTCCAATTACGTCAAGTACGACAATGCACGACTCACAGACAAAGAATTAGACCAGCTTTCGAAAAAAGCCGCCCTGACGAAAATGACAATTGGGCAGCCAAGTTTCCCCGCTCCCGGCATGGCATCATCCCCTTCAACCGCTACGCTGCTTGCACTCCCGTCAAATGCTAAGCCTGACACAGTCACGTTGAAGAACTGTGTTGATATGCTAATCCGCATCCACAGACAGGTCAGCGAAGTGAAATACGAACGGCTAAGAAACAATCTGCTTCAGAACGTGAACCTTGAGATAAATCAAGACAAGGACGCCCTGAAACACGAACTTGAGCGGTTTGGGTTCGACAAGGAACTGGTTGAATCACTCGAATTTGCAGAGAGTGAGTACCGAAAAGCAGATTCAAAGTTTGTCTTCAAGACCTGCGCCGACCATAACCGCTGCTTTTTTGAGATGCTTCTATTGAAGACGGCAGTTAAGATCGCGCAACTCAGAAGCCACACAATACCGACCCGCAGCGACTCCGCAGTTTCAGTGCGCGACTATTTGAAACGTGCTGGATTTCTCAGTGAACGATTCTACAAACTCTGTGAGGCGTTTTATCACTTTGCCTCAGATGAGAGCGCCCACAACTTGTCTTCGGCCCGAGAGGTAGCCAGAATCGTTCGCAACCTGAATATCGAACTTGGATTGCTTATCATGCAAAGGCTGAGTAAGACAATGAATGTGAGTTCCGGAGTTCCGGCATTGCAGCCGGGTGGGCAAGTAACCCCTTAAGGTGCGCACTGACGCATCTCCGAAACCGTCAAGAAATGGTGGGCAAAGCAAAAGCAACAGACCGCCCCGGCAAAGACTGCCGTCAGAAAGTGATCCTTGTTAAGACCGTACCAAAGAAATCTGCCTCTGCCCGTCAAATGAGCACGGCGGCCCGGACGCATTTTTCTGAACTATACACCTGCGCATAAATAAAGGGACATACGATAGCGGATGTGACATACTGGTGGCATAGAGGTGGCCATGCTTCCTCGATTGCAGCGGTTGCATCCGAGTACCTCCCGCCAGTTGATCCGGCTGACTAAAGAAGCAGAACGGGATGGTGCCTACCGAGTCGCAAGGCGACTGCGGGCAGTGATCCTAAATGCTGAAGGTCGCACCAGTAGCGAACTCGCCGACATTCTGCAATCACCACGGTCCAAGGTGTCGGAGTGGCTCTCACGCTATGAGGCCTACGGAGTGGAGGGCTTGTTGGAAGGATATCGGTCGGGCCGTCCCGCCAGCTTGAATTCGGAGCAACGGGAACAGCTCGGCGATATTCTCGACAGCGGTCCGGTGGCCTACGGATTGGATACCGGGATATGGACTTCGCCGATGATTGCTTGGGTGATTGAGCAAGAGTTCGGCGTTCATTACCATCCCGGCCACGTGCGGCGAATGCTGCATGCTCTGGACTTCTCGGTGCAACGTCCCCGCCGGATACTGGCGCGGGCCGATGTCGCCGAACAGGACCGCTGGCATCGCCACACTTATCCGAATCTAAAAAAAAATCCCAAAAGAAAAACTGCGCCCTGATTTTTACCGACCAAGCCAGTTTCCGACAGGATTCCACGCTGCACGCCACCTGGAGCCGGGTGGGTCATCCTCCGGAGGTTCCGGTCACCGGCCAACGCAAGAGCGTGAAAATCCTGGGCGCCGTAGAACTCTGGCAAGCTCGTTTTCATTATCAGCGAGACAGCGTGTTCAATGCGGAGACGTACTTGGCGTTTCTGGAGGGGTTGGCGGGACGGTATCGGCGCCAAGGTGCAATCCTGATTCAAGACAATGCGTCGTACCACAAGAAAAGGATCGTGTGGGACTGGTTTGCAGACAACCGGGACTGGCTGGAGGTCCACAACTTGCCGCCCTACTCTCCAGAATTCAATCCCACCGAGCGCCTGTGGAAATACACGCGGAAGAATGGCACGCACAACCGCTATTTCGAAAATGAAAGCGAATTGCTGGGCACTCTGACGAAAGTTTTCGGTGACATGCAGACTTATCCGGAACTGATCCGCCCCTCTCTGAGCTTGCGTCCAATGCGCGCATAGATCGGAGTGACCAGTCCCAACCACAAACTCGATAAGCGCGGCGTCAGGAATGGAACCGGGATCATCCAGCGACGCAGGCCGCATTGTCGCGCGTACTCTTGCATGATTTCGCCATAGCTAACTTGGTCAGGGCCGCCAATTTCGAATACGGCGGCCTGTTCCAAGGGCAACTCCAGCGCTTCCGTAAGGTAGGCAATCACGTCTTCGACCGCGATCGGTTGGGCTTTGACCTCCACCCAGCGTGGGCAAATCATTACCGGCAGGCGCTGCACCAGAGCGCGAATCATTTCAAAGGAGAGGCTTCCGGAGCCGATTACGATCGAGGCGCGAAATTCGATGGTTGGAACCCCGGAACTTCGCAGAATGTCCGCAACCTCATGGCGACTCCGCAAGTGTGCTGATAGCGCCTGGTCCTGGTTTCCCAGTCCGCCTAAGTAAATAATGCGTTGCACTCCCTGGTCGCGAGCGGCGTCAGCGAAGTTTCGTGCGGCTTGCCGGTCTTCCTCTTCGAATTGCCCCGGTGAACCCATGGAATGTACCAGGTAATACGCCGTGGATATCCCGACCAGCGCCGATGCAAGCGAAGTACGATCCAGGCAGTCCGCTTGAACAACTTCCGTCGAGGAAGAAACCCGTGACCGAAGAAACTCAGGACGCCGAGCGAGGCAGCGGACAGGCCAGTGTGCAGCCTCAAGCGCTTTGAGTAGACGCCCGCCGATGTAGCCAGAAGCTCCCGTTAATAGGACGAGCGACCGATGGTCTGTGCCCATTGGGATACCTCAATTGGCTCTCTAACTCCAAGTCGGCCTCCATGTTAGCATCACTCACCTGAGGGCTCCTGTACAGAATTGACCAAGAGGTCGTCATTGATTACTTGCATTTGGGCGTCGTGCATAGCGGGCGACATCTGGACCCAGTTCGCACACAATTGGGAAGGCTCAGCAGGATTGTGCCTAGATTACGGACAAAGCGGAAGTTATGAAATGGCGTGGGCACATCTGACACGCCTTTCTTAATCCGACAGCAAGACGTGCAAGGTCAACTATCACAGGTAGGCCGTAGCCGATTCGCTTCCCCTTGCGAGAAGACCATCAGTCCTCGTCCTCATCATCAATCTGTTTTCCATTGTGACCATGCACCACATGATCTACCCGGCATGTGGGATCAGCGCACGTCTTTAGTTTGCTCAGCGGCCACACATCTTCGCAAATTCACGGGGGCATATCTTGCACTCAGTCTCGTCGTGCTGTTCCCACTGGACTCGTCCAGAGTGAGCGCTCGCAGACCACCAAGTCTTGGCCACATCGCTGCCACACCGGAACCAGAGCTTTTCTGGCTTATGCTTGCGGTTCCAATCAAAAAAGTTCCTGATCGGATGGTTACCGTCGTAGTTGTTCTCCCATTTGTAGCGTATCTGCATGTCGATCATGACCTCAGCCAGTGCCATAAGCTCTGCGTCAGGGACAGTGTCACTTGAATTATGCACAGGAAGGTGTTGACCAACAAACGTTGAGGAAACGAAACCTTTTGGGAACCCTGGAAATCCTGCTGTAAAACAGAGAAGCCGCGAAGTAGACGCTTCGCAAGCCGATT
>Ga0181533_1001131_pt1 | contig 34847 bp, 26 predicted proteins | sample PEATcosm2014_Bin_45_FD_119772 | JGI IMG/M metagenome (GOLD analysis project Ga0181533, IMG submission 119772) | Peatland microbial communities from MTU Mesocosm Facility, Houghton, MI, USA - PEATcosm2014_Bin11_60_metaG | ecosystem: Environmental > Terrestrial > Soil > Wetlands > Peat | place...
CTGTGGGCGTACGTGCCGGCACCACCACGCCTTGCTTGCCGCCAATATGGCCGGCAGCATCTTGGAGTTGTCGGTGCTGAGAATCGAACGCCGATGAATCAGAATCATCCGCGAGGCAAACTCAAATAACGGACTTGGCCCAATTCCACTTTTCATGGCTGCATCATAATTCAGTTCACCTTAAGCCAGCGTGAAGCCTTGGCCGGAAGGGACAAATACCTCCTGGAAAAGTGCCGGGACCTGCCCACGGAACAACCCTACACAGGAAAGGCCACCCGGGTTGGCAATGTCGTGGTGCTCTACCGGTCGAAGCCAATCGAGCAGGAGAAGCCGGGGTAGGGATCAACGAGGCCGGTCAACGTGGATTTGGGCTCTCTGTAAACGAGGCGTCATCGATTCGTCATTTCCCGTTTCCGTTGCCCGTGGGGGTCCAGAGGCGGGAAATTGGAAACGCCGCCTCAAAGACCTGCCGCCGCCGAGTTCAGGTCTTTCGTCAGCGGCCAAGCCCCCCAAAACCGCAGGATCCGGCTGAAATACCCGTCTTTTCAGCTTGCCTGGGGGGTGTCAGAGGTGGGGCCAGGTCGTTACGGTGCGTCCTGGGGCAAACTGGGGCCTAAGATTTTCCGGCACCCAGCCGGCGCGCCCAAACCAGCCGGCCAGGACACGGCAGGTCAGATTCAGGGGTTGTCTGCCATGACTGGGTGGCTCGACTTCAGCGGCGTCTGAGTTGGCCACGACCCGGCAGTGCAGCACATTTCGGCTCCAGGATTCTCTTCGTGGAGCTTTAGGACATCTCATGTTGCGTCAATCTGCGGTGCCCTTCCAAAGATGCATTTCGACATCCCAGAACACCGCAAACGTGAACGAATCTCCACGTCTCTGTTGTTAGGTATGTTGTTAGTTTTGACCCGATAAGTTGAAGAAACCCCGTAAAAATGGGCATATTATGCATGGTTTGACTGGACAGCCTTTGTCCTACCACTGGACGCGAAGATGCGGGGAAAAGAATCTGCCGCTGCTATGAAACCATGCCCAAGAGTCACGTTGGAACCGGAACTGGAGTGCGAGGTGGGGCTGTTCACGCCGCCAGAACGGCTCGAGCTGGCCCGGAAGTTCGAGCGCTGGGCCAGGCAACTCAGGGTGAGCGCCTTTATTTTGCGCCGCGCCCAGGAGCCGAAGAGGCCTGCCGTCTTAAAAGTCTTGCCGCGACGGAAGCTGGCTTTGAACTAGGCGCCTCGGGCGCCGCCGCCCGGGCAACCCTTGCCAGACCGCGCACGGCCCGCGCCTCGACGCTCCGTTCATCGGCCGCAGGCAACCGGCCCAGCAACTCTGACCAATCGGGCGGCAGGCGCACGCGCCCGCGGCTGTCCACCGCATGCCCTACAAAGGTCTCGACCAACAGCCGGATCAAGGCGGATTTGTTCGTGCCGATCTCGCGAGCGATCCTCTTGAGCCGCTCCTCGACCTCCGGTTCCAATCTGACGGGTAATTGCGCGCCGAATGCCATGCCCCACTTTTACAGCAGCGCCAACGCCCACTCAAGCGCAATCACGATTAAAGGACGGGCCGGGGCGCAGGACAAAACTCTTCACACGCCCTGATTGTCCGGCCTTTTTGCCTCACTTTTGAAAAGTGGGTGCATGCGAATGGTGTACACCAAGGAAACAAAGAAAACGAAGAATTCACCCAAGTAACCTCTACGCGGCAATCTGTTTTTCAAGGATTTCGAGGCCAAGTTCCTGAGCTTGATTGCGCCGGCGGCGTGCGCAGGCCGCGCAGTTCGGCCAGGCCCGCCTCCAGTTCCGGACGCGGGAGATTGCCGGCTGCCAGGCTGGCATCGCTCTGGCCCAGGAGGCGCTGGCAAAAGGCGATTCCGAACTCGACCAGGGCGGCGTTGCCCGGCTCCGCCTCGAGCATCGCGAAGAGACAATCCTCGGCCTTGCCGAATTCGCCCGTTAACTCGTAATGCTGCATCAACCGCGCCTGCGTCTGGAGCGGCAACGGTTGGTCCCCAAGGGCAGCGACAAAGACCTCGACGCGCGGCGCGAAATCCGGGCATTCGAAGGCCTCGTGGCGGGCCAGGGTGTCGAGCAGCAAGTGCAGGCCCTTGAGATACGAGGCGCGGCTCTCCCCAGGCCGGCCCTGCGCGCCGGCTAGTTCACCGGCCTCCTTGAGGAGCGCCGTAAGCATCAGCGCCTTCTGGCGCACTACTTGAGTTGGCTCGCCTGTGATCACCCGCGCCAGCAGCTCGGTATCCGTCAGTTGCGCCACTGCCGCCGCCCCCGCCCCCGTGAGCCGCTGGAACTCTTGGTCCAGCACACCGCCCGCCTCCCGCCAAAGCTGGCCCCGCTTGAGAGATTTGAGCCTCGACAAGACCTGGACGAACTCCTCGATCATCCGCAAGATATAGTCACGCCGAATCATGGTTGCCTGACGCTGCAAACTCACCGTGTTCAGTCCCTTTTGCAACCAAATTCTCAGGATGCTTCAGGCAGCCAGAATGGCTTTGACCGGGGTCGTAAATGGGTTATGCTGACAAAAATCGCTCTCTATGAAATGTCCAGCGTGTGACCATGAACTGACCGAGCTCCAGGTTGGCAACTTGTATGTGGATGCCTGCCAAGGCGGCTGCGGGGGGATTTGGTTCGACGCCTTCGAATTGCAGCGCGTGGATGAACAGGGCGAGGCGGCCGCCGAGCCATTGCTTTGGATCCAACGGGACGAAGGGGTCGCCGTGGACCCGTCCCGCAAACGCGCCTGCCCGCGCTGCCAGGGCATCAAGCTCCATCGCCATTTCTTCAGCGCCCGCCGGCGCATCGAAGTGGACCAGTGCCCCAACTGTGGCGGTTACTGGCTTGACGCCGGAGAGTTGGCCCAGGTGCGCGAGGAAAAAGCCCTCGATGCCCGCGAGCGGCAAGCCCGCCAATCCTCCGTCTCCCCCAGGGTCATTCGCTACCTCTACAAAATGGAGCGTCAGGACCGCGGCCTTCGCCCGTAGCCCGGAGGTAGCCGTCGGCGCGGCCCAGCTTGTCGTACCATGTGAATTTCAGGATAGCGGAGGTTGCGGCGAAGACGGCGGTCGAGATGGCCAACTGGCGCCAGTGTTGGATGACCAGGTAGATGGGAGCGGCGACCATGGCGGTTTGCCAGACGAGGCCCACCAGGATGTTGAAGGCGTCGCGGCGGAAGTCGCGATTGGGCTGGAAGGCGGGATTGCGGCTGCGGCACCTGGCCAGGACCGGTCCCCAGAATCCCCACGGGCGGACGGTTCGGTAAAAGCCCTCCAGGACTTCGCCGGGCTCGGGTTCGGTCAGCAGACAGACGAGGATCGAGGCGGCAGCGCTCAAGGCCAGGATGATGAGGAAAGTGAAGACCTCGTGCAGGTGCGGCAGGAGACGGGGAACGACCAGCGCCCCGGCGGTGCCGGCGGCCATGCCGGCAAAGAAGCCGTAGCCGTTAAAGCGCCACCAGTGCCATTTGAGGACGTTGGGGATGACGAAGGCCGGGATGAGGGCGGCCGTAATCCACCGGGTGACCGAATGAACGTCCTTGGTGACGAAGCCGAAGCCGATGCCCAGGAGGATGACGGCGCTGGAGGTGAACCAGGCCAGGACCACGTAACGGCGCGGCGGGGCATTGGGATTGATGTAGCGTTTGTAGATGTCGTTGACGACATAAGCCGCCCCCGAATTGACGGTCGAGACAAACGTGCTCATGAACGAGGCCAACAGGGCGGCGATGAGGATTCCCTTGAAGCCGACCGGGATATAGTCGCGGTGCAGGACGCGGGGGAGGATTTCCTCGAACCTGGCGTCTTTTCCTTTGGCCGCCACCAACTGGGCCAGGTCGGACTGGAAGAAGACGATGGCGAGCACGGAAATGCCGGCGATGAGCAGGAAACGCGGGGCGAGCGAGACGAGGGCCATCATCATGTTCTCGAGGGCGGCCTCGCGCGGGCTGCGGGTGGACAGGACATGCTGGATGGCGTAGTTGGGGGTCGGCCCGGCCATGCTGACGAGCACGCCTTTGAAGAAGAGCATGGCGGTGAAAAACATGAACAGCCAGTAACCATCGCCCCCCTGGCTCACGGGGGCGGCGACGCGGTGTTGCAGGGCGGGGATGAGGTGCGACCAGTCCAGGTTGAGTTTCCAACCGAAGAACAGTTGGTCCCAGCCCGGGGGCACCGCAGCCATGATTTGCCCGGGGCGGATGGTGACAATCGCAATGACGGCGATGCCGATGGCGGCGATGACCTTGAGGACGAACTGGATCAAATCGTTCATTACCACGCTGTACATCCCGCCAACCACGCAATAGACGCCGGTGACCAGGAGCATCGCCGTGCCGTAGGTCTCGTAGGAGAAGTCCCAGGGAAAGAACGGCTTGGTGAATTCGGCGATGCCCCGGAAGGCGTAACAAAGAAAGCCAACGACGTGGACCAGGGCATAGACCACAATGCTCAAATAGGCCAACTCCGCCCCGCGGCCCCGCCCGAAGCGTGTGCGCATCCACTCCGCCCCGGTGAGCACGTTGGACCGCCGGACCCAGGTTCCCAGGTAGATCATGCGGAAGATGACAGTGAACAACGGCCAGACCCAAAGCAACCACACCCCTTTGACGCCGTAGATGAAGAACATCATGACGAACCACATCGTCCCGGTGATGTCGACGCCGCTGGACCCGTGGGCCACGCCGATGATCCACCAGGGCAGGCTCTTGCCCGCCAGGAAATACGATTCGACATTGCGCGAGGCCCGCTTGGCCACCCGCCACCCGACCAGCGACATCAACAGGAGATAAAGGACGATGATGGTCAGGTCGACGGGGTGCATGTGAGCAGGTGCTCGAGCAGTTGCTGGAAATCGCAAGTGGCCAGGCAGCAGTATTTGTCGGCCCCGCCGTAATAGACGAAGAGGGTCCCATCGATGACGACGGCCCCGCAGGGAAAACAACACCCGCGGTAGAAACCCTCCAGCTCGTAGTCCGCCTCCGGCTGGAGCAGCCAATCCGGCGTCCGGTGGCGGACAATGCCCGGGTCTTCCAGGTCCAGCAGGAGCGCCCCCAGACGGTAGAACTTGTCGGGTCCGACGGCGTGGTAGAGGGTGAACCAACCGTGCGGGGTTTTGATAGGGGGGGTATTGACGCCCAGCTTGAATGCCTCCCAAGGGTAGCGCCGCTTGATCAGGAGCCGGCTTGGGGCGACGGGAAAACCCAGGAGGTCATCGGCCATGGCAATCCAAGCGCAGGCCTGGTCGGTCCCATAGGCAGGTCCGACCCATTCGAGCGGGCGGTGCAGCAGGACGTGCTTGCCGTTGACCTTCTCGGGGAAGAGGATTGCGTCGCGGTCATCGAGCAGCGGGTCGGTCAGCCAGCCTGCGCGAATCCACGATTTGAAGTCCTTGGTCAGGGCGAGGCCCGTGAGGGTCGCATTGAGCCGGAGGCAACGCGGGAACTCCTCGGGGCAGTCCGGTTTGAGAAAACGGGCGCGAACCTCCGGCGTCCAGAACTGCCCGAAGGGGAAATGGCGGCAGGCATAAGTGACGTAAAACCAGTCGCCCATTTTGACGATGCGCGGGTCCTGGAGGGTGGCGCCGTCGAAGCCCTCGACGCTTGGACTCAGGCAGGGCTGGTCGCTCAGGCGCGTGAAGTGGAAACCGTCCCGGCTCCTGGCCAGGCCGAACCAGCACTTGTATTCGGGGCCGGATTCGGCCGCGCGATAGAGCAAGAGGACCTCGCCCGTCTTTGGGTCGTGCCAGGCAGCCGGGTTGAACACGGCCAAGTCCTCCCACGGGTGGGCAGCCAGTGGACTGAGGATGGGATTGCCTTTGAACCGTTGGAGTCTCATTCGGTCCCAACTCCCGGCAATGTCGCCATGGCTAAGTGTTCATGACCACTAGGCCTGGAAGCCCTTCAAGGCCTCGAACCGGTTCGCGGCCTCCTCCCAAGGGGCGGCAGGGCCGGGCAGGAAGGTCTTGACCTCGCTGGACTTGCGGACGACCTCGCGCATCTCGGCCAATGAAGCCAATTGGCCGCTGGCCCGGACCTGGACGAGGAGGTTGCCCATGGCGGTGGCCTCGATGGGGCCTGCCAGGACGGCCCGCTGGCAGGCATCGGCGGTGAACTGGTTGAGGATGGCGCTCTGGGAGCCGCCCCCCACGATGTGAATGACTTCGATGCGGTTGGCCGTCAGCTCCTCCAGCCAGCCAAGCACCTGCCGGTACTTGAGCGCCAGGCTCTCGTAGGCGCAACGGACCAGTTCGCCTTCGGTCTTGGGAGCGGCCTGTCCGGTTTGGCGGCAGAACTCCTCGATGGCCCGGGGCATGTCCGGCGGGTTGAGGAAGCGGGAATCATCGGGGTTGACCAACGAACGCAGAGCGGGGGCCTGGCCTGCCAGTTGCGCCAGTTCGCTGTACTCGTATCTTCTGCCGCGGGCGTCGAACGCGCGTTTGCACTGCTGCACCAGCCACAGGCCCATGATGTTCTTGAGCAGGCGGTAGGTGCCGTCCAGGCCGCCTTCATTGGTCATGTTGATCTCCAGGGCGCGGGCAGACAGGACGGCCTGTTGAACTTCGGCGCCCATGAGCGACCAGGTCCCGGAACTCAGGTAGGCCCAATTGGCCCTGCCGGTGTTGGCGGTCGGCACGCCGGCGACAGCCGACGCCGTGTCGTGCGTGGGCGGGGCAACCACCTTGACATTGCCCAGGCCGCTCCTTCCGGCAACGTCAGGCCGCAGCGCGCCCAGTTCGGCCCCTGGAGGGACGACCTTGGGGAAAATGCGCGTTGGCAGGCCGAATTGCTCGAGCAGGCCAATCGCCCAATCGCGCCTCAGGGCGTGCATGCACTGCGTGGTGGTGCCGTTGGTGAATTCGACGGCGCGGGAGCCGCACAACGCCCAATGGAAAAAATCGGGCATCAGCAGCAGGCAATCCGCCTGCTCAAAGAGTTCGGGGGTGTCCTGTTTGACGGCCAGGAGTTGGAAGAGGGTGTTGAACTGCATGAACTGCAAGCCGGTTTGGGCGAAGACCTCCGCGCGGGGCACCTGCCGGAAGGCCCGTTCCATCATCCCGTTGGTCCGGGCATCCCGGTAATGTCGAGGCTGGCCCAGCATCTCGCCGCTTGGGCTGAGCAGCACGAAATCCACGCCCCAAGTGTCGGCGCCGACGGACACGATGGATGGGCCGTATCTCTTTGCCGCCGCGCCCAGCCCATTCTCAATCTCAGCCCAAAGCCGCATCACGTCCCAGCGCATCGAGCCGGCCAGGTGGACGGGGCCGTTGGGGAAGCGGTGGATTTCCTCCAGACGCAGGGTCTTGCCGTTCCAGAGGCCGGCCATGACGCGGCCGCTTTCGGCGCCGAGGTCAATCGCGAGATAAACACGTTCTGACATAAGCGAGGTGCACGGATGAACACGGATTTCCTTGTGTCTCCGCGTTTTTCATTGGGCTTCCGAATGCGGCGGCGCGGGCGCTAGCCTTGGCCTCGCCGGCCTTGAGCTTGTTTCCGTAGCCGATGATCAGCAGCGAGGCCACGAGCACCGCCAGGCTGGCGGCCAGCAACGTCTTGGTCCGGCTGCTCACGCCCTTCCACTCGCCCAAGGCCATCCCCAGCAGCGTGCTGAAAATGATCATGCTGGACATGAACACCGTCCAGCCGGCGAAACCAAACTCGCCGATCTTCGAGTCGGCGACCTTGAAAGTGATGAACTGGAGGCACCAGATGAGACCGGCCAAGCCGGCGAAGAAGGCGTTGGCCGCCAGCGGCGCGTCTGTGCGGCCGTAGTCGCCCAGGGTCTTGTTCTTGAGATTCAGGTAAAGACACCAGAGGAGGTTGACGGTGAAGCCGCCCAGGAGCACAACCACCAGGACCGGGATGCCCTTCCAGGCGGGGGAGACGCCGGCCTCGACTGCCGCGCTCTCGAGGGCCCCGCCGCTCTCCAGCCCAAAGGCCATGCCCGCGCTCATGACTCCCGAAAAGATGGCCACCAACATGCCCTTCTTGAAGTCGAATTCCGCCACGGCCTTCTTCTTGTCCTCTTCGGGCAGTTCCTTCTCTTTGGACATGCCGGCCATGCCGACCATGATGATGCCGAGCAAGGCTATCGCGACGCCCAGCAACGTCGCTTGCCCCGAGGCGACCCGCAGGAACCCGCCCAGCTCGCCCTTGAACAGCGGCGGAACCAGCGTCCCCGCCGAGGCGCAAAGGCCGCACCCGACGGCCAGGCCTAGGCCGACCCCCAGGTAACGAATCATCAGGCCCCAGGTCAGTCCGCCAACGCCCCACATCGCCCCAAAGACAAAACAGACGGCCAGCATCTTGAGGTCCGCCCCCGAGAGCAACCCGCACACGCTCGGGGACACTATGAACGCCAGCGCCCACGGCACTATGACCAGCCCGGCCACGGCGTAAACCAGCCAGTAACTTTCCCAGGCCCAGTTCTTCACCTTCTTGAACGGGAGATAAAAGACCGCGCCGGCAAGGCCGCCGAAGACGTAGAGCAGGATGGCTGCCAGGGGATTAGCTTCGTTCATAAGCCAGGGGCTACTGGCGCTTGGAAAGCACGTCTTTCTCGTATTTTTTGACTTCGGCAAGCCAGGCCTCCCCGGGCGGCTTACCCTCCTTCTGGCAATAATAGTCCCACACGGCCCCAAAGGGCAGCGCTTTGGCATCCTCCATCAGCGCCAGGCGCGAGGTGTAATCGCCCTGGGCCTCCAGTGCCTTCAATTGCACGATGGGCGCCACCAGGGCCAGCAGCAGGGCCTTCTCCATGTTGCGCGTGCCGATGACCCACGCCGCCACCCGGTTTATGCTCGCATCAAAATAATCCAGGCCGATGTGGATGCGCTTGAGGTAGCCGCCCCAGACAATCTCCTGGGCGATGGCCTCCAGCTCGTCGGTCAGCGTGACCACGTGGTCGCTGTCCCACCGGACGCCGCGGCTGACGTGAAGACCAATCTCAGGCAGGAAACAAAGCACTGAGGAAATCTTGTCGGCGATGCCTTCCGTGGGATGGTAATGGCCGGCGTCCAGTGTGAGCAGCGTCTGCCGGCTCACCGCGTAGCCGAGATAAAACTCATGGGAACCGGGCGTGTAGCTCTCGGCCCCGATGCCGAAGAGTTTGGGCTCGACCGAATCCACGTTGTATTTCTTGTCGATCTTCTTCTTGAACACCGCGTCCAGCGCCTCGGCCAGCCGTTCGCGCGGACCGCGGCGGTCGGCCGGCGTGTCCTTCATGCCGTCGGGAATCCAGAGGTTGGTCATGCACGTCTTGCCCAGGGCCTTGCCGATCTCCCCCGCTATCTCCCGGCAGCGGATGCCGTGCTCGATCCAGAACTTGCGGATCGCCGGGTCCGGGCTGGTCAGGGTAAACCCGCCCGTCACTTTAGGGTGCGCGAAGTAGGTCTGGTTGAAGTCCAGGGCGATGCGGAGCGACTTGGCCCAGGCTATCCAGTCCTTGAACTGCTCCACGCCCAGGGCGTCGCGCTCCACCTTCTTGCCGTTCATCTCCGCGTAGCAGGCATGCAGGTTGAAACGGTGCGTGCCGGGCACCAGCGACAGGGCCTTCTCGAAGTCCTTCCGCAATTCCTGCGGCGTCCGCGCCTTGCCCGGGTAATTGCCCGTCACCGCCAATCCCCCGCCCAGTTCCTGCCCGGCCCTCTCGAAACCGCCGACGTCGTCACCCTGCCAGCAATGGATGGAGACCGGGATTCTGCCAAGTTGTGCGATAGCCCCCTCGGTGTCCACGCCCAGTTGTGCGTACCGTTCCCTGGCCAGTTGGTAAGACCTTTGGATATTGTTGCTCTTGCTCATAATGATTTCGCGCAGAATAGGCAGGTTGCCGATACCCTGTCCAGAGGCAAAATCCAGCAAAGGTTATGGAAAAGTCTTTCCACGGGCGGAACCGCGTGAGAGGCCCGGAGACCTCAAACGCCGGAGGTCCCGCTTCCGCGTGTTCCGCACTGTGATAGCCGAGATTGCCCGCAGACTGCGAAGATTTTTCAACCACGGATTTCAGGATGGCACGGATAGAACAAATCCGTGTTGATCCGCGGCATCCGTGGTTCATCTTTTTCCTCGGTTGCGGCTTTGCCGCTCTCCGGTCGAGCTGCATTGGACGCTGCCGCTGAACCTCGCCTATGCGTTGGCCCTGCGCGCCAAAAAAAGTCCGGCAATCGCCAATTCCGGTCTTGTCGTGCCGGGCCTTTAGGCTGAACCTATGGCCCCATGGAAACAAAACGAGATCGAATGGCCTGGCTCAAAGGCGGAACGGCAGTCTGTAAACCGCCGCCCGGAAAAGTCAAACGTCCGTACCGGCTGGTGCTCCTGGGGGCGCCGGGGGTGGGCAAGGGCACCCAGGCCGAGTTGCTCGCCGAAAAGCTGGGCGCCTGCCAGCTCTCGACGGGCGACATCTTCCGCGCGGCCAAGTCCCTGGACCCCGGCGAGCGCTCACCCGCAATGACCGCCGCCTTGGAGTACATGCGGCGCGGCGAGTTGGTGCCCGACGACACAGTCGTGGGCCTCGTGACCGAGCGCGCGGCCTGCTTGCGCTGCGAGAGCGGCTTCCTGCTCGATGGTTTTCCGCGCACCGCCGCCCAGGCCGGGGCCCTGGAGGCCCTGCTCGGCAGTAATGGCCTCAAACTCGACGCCGTGCTGAGCTACGAGTTGCCCATCGACGAAGTGGTGGCGCGATTGGCCGGGCGGCGCACCTGCCCCGGCTGCAAGGCGGTCTTTCACCTCCAAAACCGGCCGCCGAAGGTCCAGGGCGTATGTGACCATTGCGGGGGCGCCTTGTATCAGCGCGAGGACGACCGGCCCGAATCGATCCGCGTGCGGATGGCCGCTTACGAGAGAAGCACGGCGCCTCTGGCCCAGTACTATCGCGACCGGGGCCTCCTCATCCCCGTTCTGGCCAAGGGCGCCCCGGAAGACATCCTCCAACGAACCTTGAAGGCGCTCAAGGGCAAAAAGGCCGGGCACTGAACCACTTCTACGGCGAACCGAGCAAGCCCATGCAACGCGCCCTTGTGATGACGGTGATCGGCCAGGATCGGCCAGGGCTGGTCGATGCTATTGCGGGTCTGGTCGCCGGACATGCGGGCAATTGGCTGGAAAGCCGGATGTCGCGCTTGGGCGGGCACTTCGCCGGCATCCTCCGGGTCGAGGTGCCGGAGGAGCAAGTGCCGCCCTTGAGCGCGGCACTGAGCGCCCTCCAGTCCCAGGGATTGACCGTGGTGGTTCATCCGGACCAGCCGCCGCCGGCCCCGTCCTCCCCTCGGTTGAGCCTGCTGGCGATTGTCGGCCAGGACCGGCCCGGCATCGTCCGCCAGATATCTCATACGCTGGCCGGCTACGGGGTCAACGTCGAAGAGCTTCACACCCAATGCGCCAGCGCCGCCATGTCGGGCGAGACGCTCTTCACGGCCCGCGCCAAGCTCAGCCTCCCCGCCCAGTGCAACGCCGCTGAACTCCGCCGCCGCTTGGAGGAGATCGCCGGGGATTTGATTGTGGACATCACTTTCGAAGAATTGGCCGAAGCGGCTAAGCCGTAGGTATTTAGTGAACTTGACAGGCCGGTCCAATATATTGCGAAAGTGATTGACAAGAGTCCATAAACCGGGTACAAGTCAAGAGTGCCGACGATAGCGGAGACCTTTCCGTCCGACTCGGGCTGGTGCAGACCGTAACCGGGACTCGATATGAAAAAGCTTCACTTAGAAGATAAGTCAAGCGCCACCCCAAAACTGACGCCTGACATTACTCCGGCTCACGAGGAGCAAGACCAACTTCGAAATGGTTCGCTTAGCCTTTCCCCTGAGAGAATCAGGGCCGGAGTTACGGCCAAAACCGACATAATGAACGAGATTCTTGAGCGGGACACACGCACGAGTTACTCGCGTCACTGGGGAATAAACGAGTAACGCAGTCATGGGGGTCGGCGCCGCCGCTCATGCCGCCTCCTCTCGCGCCCACCCCAGGACGCATGACCCAAGCGCCCCTGGACCCGCGGAGCCCCTCGGCACTCGGCCCGCTTTCGCCAGCGCGCAAAAAGCAGGCCAGTGCGGCGACCGCCGGCAATTCTCGCGAATCGTCTCGGCTGCGCTCCCCAGCGCCAGCGCCGCAACCCCATCCTCCAGCGCGCATCGAGCGATCGCGCCCACCGCCAATTCGTTGGGAAGTCTCCCGTGCGGAGGAAAGACCCGGAGCGCCAACCGCCGCCTCCAAGCCAAAAGAGGGATAGTAACTCTTCACGTCGCAGCCGAACCTGGCCGCCGCCTGCTGGATTCATGGCGCGATTTTTGTGCGATAGTATTTCTCCGCGTATTCGCGGACCATGCGGGCGGTGGTGAACTGCGGCACCAGGGTGACCATGGCGCGGCGGATGCGTTGAAGCCACTGCCGGGGAAGGCCCTGGACATCCCGCTGGTAGAACAGGGGGATGACTTCCTCGGTCAGCGTTTTGTAGAGGTTGGCGCTGTCGCTGCGGTCCTGTTCCTCGACTGAATCGCGGTGGAAATCCTCGCCGATAGCGAAGCCGTTGGTGCCGTCATAGCCTTCGCGCCACCACCCGTCGAGGATGCTCAGATTGAGGCAGCCATGGACGCCGGCCTTCATGCCGCTGGTGCCGGAGGCCTCCAGCGGGCGGCGGGGGGTGTTGAGCCACACATCGCAGCCGGAAACCATCTGGCGCGCGATGTGCATGTCATAGTTCTCAAGAAACACCAAGCGTCCTTGCAGGCCGCTGTATTTGCTCAGGTGAATGATGTGCTGGATGTAGCGCTTGCCGTCATCGTCGCGCGGGTGGGCCTTGCCGGCAAAGATGAATTGGATCGGCCGGGCCGGGTCGTGGGCCAGGCGCACGATGTTGTCGAATTGCTGGAAAATGAGCGGGGCCCGCTTGTAAGTGGCGAACCGGCGGGCGAACCCGATAGTCAAGGCATCCGGATTGAGCAGTTGGTCAAAGGCGATGAAATCCCCCTGTGTCAGGCGCTGTCCCTGAATGAGCAGTCGCCGCCGGGCAAATTCGATCAACTCGCGGCGCAATTTGTAGCGCAACGCCCAAAGCTCCTCGTCCGAGACGAACTGGGGGTCGGCCAGACGCTGCCAGAACTCCGGAGAATTGATTTGGCTTATCCAGCCGGCGCCCTGGCCCGCCTGTTGGGAAAGGACATCCCCGCCGCGGGGCCCGGAACTGCCTGCCAGCTTGGCCCGCCAGAACCGACGCACGGTTCCCTTCATCCAGCCAAGCAAGTGGGTTCCGTTGGTGATGTGCCCGATGGGGACCTGATCGACCGGCGTGCCGGGGTAGAGGCAATTCCACATGTGGCGGCTCACCCGCCCGTGCAGTTCGCTCACGGCATTGGCGGTGCGGGAGAGCTTCAAAGCCAGCACGGTCATGCAGAAGGGCTCTTTGGCGTCTTGTGGGTTGACCCGGCCCAGCTTCGTCACCTCCGAAAATCCCACCGGCAATTGATTGCGAAACCGGTGCATCGCATAATCCAGGAGGTCCGCGCTAAACCGGTCATGCCCCGCCTCGACCGGGGTGTGCGTGGTGAAAATGCACTCGGCTCGCGTGAGGTCCACGGCCTCCCGGAAATTCTTGCCCGCCGCCATCTTCTCGCGGATGAGCTCCAGCGTAAGAAAGGCGGCGTGGCCTTCGTTCATGTGGAAGACCGAGGGGCTCAGCCCCAGCGCCCGCAGCAACTGGACGCCGCCGACGCCCAGCAACACTTCCTGCATGATGCGGGTCGTGCTGTCCCCGCCATACACCCGCAACGTCAGGTCCCGGAAATGCTGCTCGTTCTCGGGGCAATTGGTGTCCAGCAGATACACCGCCACGCGCCCCACATTTGCGCGCCAAGCCTGGAATGCCACCCGGTTCATCCCGATCTCGACGTGGCACACCACCGGTTCCCCTTTGGCATCGAGCACCGGTTCCAACGGCAGGTTCTTCGGGTTTAAAAGCGTGTAATACTCCGTCTGCCAATTGTTGGCATCGATGGCCTGCTGAAAATAACCCTCCCGGTAAAACAGGCTGATGCCGATAAAACCGAGCCCCAGGTCGCTGGCCGACTTGGCATGGTCCCCTGCCAGCATGCCCAGTCCCCCCGCCGCGATCGGCAGCGTCTCATGGAAACCGAATTCGGCTGAGAAGTAAGCTATAGGGTTCGCCCGCAACTCAGGCGCGTGCCGGTCTGCCCAAGTGTCCTTGTCGTTCATGTAGGTCTCGAACGCCCTGAGCACCTCCTGGACCTGCTCCCCGAAACACGGGTCCTGCAATCTCACACGCAGTTCGTATTCCGACACTTCATGCAGAATGGCGACGGCATTGTGGTACAGATTCTGCCATCCGCGCGGTGACAGCTCCTGGAAGACTTCCTGCGCCCCCTGGTCCCAGGTCCACCAAAGGTTCCTGGCCAGTTTGTTGAGCCCCACGGCCAATTCCGTCAGCCCTGCGCTTTTCAAAGGCTGGTTCGTCATACCTTTTTTAAACCAATTGACTTTCACTGCCTTTCACCGTAGCCAGCCGCCCACCGGAGGTCAAACAAAATGGCGGCCAAGGATTTTGTCCTGCTCTCCCAACCGCCGGAGGCGGGGCTTGCTTGAACCTAGAAGCCATCCGATGAAGGTGAAAGCGGGCCAGGCCAGGGCAGGGATATAGAGGCCGAACTCGAACAACCCCTGCAAACTCCACCCCAGGACACCCAGCCAGATGGCAAACCGCCAGCGGTCCTGAACCAGGGCCGGGGATGCGCCTCCGGTGGTCCCGCTTTGCCTGGCTGCCGCCCAAAGCAGCTTCCAACGGTCCGCCAATCCCCCGGGAGCAGCGGGCGCTTGCTGCCGGCGGAGACTTGGGCGGCCGGCGGGAGCACTCCACAGCAACGCGCCCAGGACAAAGGCAGTGTAGGCGATGAAGCCGGGCAGACCGGAATCAGAGGCCTGCTCGAGGTAGTCGTTGTGGACCACCTTGGCGGGTTCGGATTCGGGACGTTTGATTGCCAGGTAGGAGGAACCGAAGGCGCCCGGGCCGCAGCCCAGGAGAGGGTGTGCCCTGGTGATTCGCGCGGCCGCCTGCCAGTAGTCGAGGCGGGCGGAGGCGCTGGGGGCGCCCCGTTTCAAGAAGGCGGCAAAATGCGATAGGAAGCCGATCAAGCCAAGGAACAGGACGCCGGCGACAAGGGCGATTCGGAACTTCTTGTCCAATGGGAGGCGGAGAAGGGCTACGATGCCCAGGAGCAGCATCAAGAGCCAGCCTGCCTTGGAGCCGGACCAAAAGAGGCAGGCAAGAGCGGCAAGGGCGATGACCGCCACCAGGAAGGCCCTGGCCGGGATGGTCAGGCGCCTGGCGGCTGCGACGGCCCCCAGGGCGGGCGGCAACAGCAACAGGAGCACTCCGGCAAGGGTATTGGGATAGAACAGGGTGGAGAAGATTCGATCGCTGTTGAGCCTTTTGTAGTACGCGGCGGGCAGAGGTGATTTCAGAGTGGGATAGATGTTGGCCCAGAAATAGCGGCGGGTCTCGGCCAGGCTGCCGAAGTGCTGTTGCCAGCCGACGGCCAGGACCAACACGAACGCGAGGGTGATTCCCGACCAAAACGAGGCAAGGGACCTGGCTTTGCTGAGTGAAAACAGGCCGAGGTAGAAGCAAACCACACAGGCAGCGAAGTGGGCGACGATACCGGGTGAGACGCTCGGGTCGAGGGAATGGCTTGCCGCCAGGAACTGCCAAATCAACCAGACCAAGGGCAGGGCGATGAGCCAGGGCGGGGCGCTGATCCCCCATCGGGCGGCAATAAGGCCCAGCACGGCGGCCAGGCCCAGGAGGGAGTAAGCCCAGGCGATGGGCCAGGACTGCCAGAGAAAGAACTCCCAGACGTCCTTAGGGGCGGAAACGGACGATTCCATGATGATCGGGTTGCCGAACTTGAGGAGGGTCAGACCCAGCAGGGCGCCGAAGAGGGCGGTAAAGAGGCGCAGCGGCCAGCCATCCGGCGGGGCGGGCGCGGCCTTTGGTTGAGGCTTCATCCCAGACACAGCTTGAGCAGGCCGACTTCCAGGGCGAGGGCCTCCTGGACGTTGGTGCCGAGCCAGCGTTGAAGTTGTTCCATGACCTGGAGATTCTCCATGGCTTGGCGGCAAGAGATTCTGCGCGCAACCTGGGGGGTAGCAGGCGACCGGGGAAAACTCAAGAGGCCGTCCGCCGAGGCCAGGGCGGCCGAAGCGCGGGCCGGGCGGGCCGGGTCTTCGGGCCGGGACTCCAGGGTGAGCAGCCAGACATCACGCAGCCACCACTGGATGAGGGCGAGCAGATCGGCCCGCTGGCGCTTGTATTCGGCCTCGATGGCGGCGGCCAGCTCACTCTCCCATTTATCACGCAGTTCCTCTTCGGCTTCCTCGTATTGCTGGAGAGGGGAGCGGGCATTGAGGTCCTGTTCGACGTCTTCCCTGAGTTTGTTGAGTTTGCGCAGCAGCAAATCCAGGAGGCGATAGCGCCCGAGCAGGCTCTTCTGCGGCGCGGCGGCCAATTGGCTGAAAGAGGAAAGCCAGTCCATTTGGGCGGGGTCGGGCGGCCCGGCGCCCTCGCCGGCGAAATTCAAGCGGAGGCACCGGGAAAGGATGGTCTCCAGGAGTCTCTGGGGGTCGGTGGTCAGGAGGATGAGAACGGACTTGGGGGGCGGCTCTTCCAGTGTCTTGAGGAAGGCATTGGCGGCCTCGGTCTTCAAACGGTCGGCCCCGACGATAATGGCGGCCTTGTAGTCGGCCTCGGTGGGCTTGAGATGGATGTCTTTGATCAAGCCGCGCATTTGCTCGATTCTGATGATGCGCATCTTGGATTCAGGGCGGACCCAGTGGACATCGGCATGGTTGTCGTGGTCGATCTTCTTGCAGGTCAGGCAGCTATCGCACGAGTCGATGGCCGCGCCGGAGGGGCTGCGAAGCGGCTGGCGGCAGTTGAGGGTTTTCGCCAAGGCGCGCGCCAGGCCCTCCAGCTCGGGGAGTTGGTGGCCCGTGAAGAGATAGGCATGGGCCAGCCGCCCGCGTTGGAGGGACCGCTGGAGCAACCGGATGCCCTCTTTCTGTTTTGGAAAACTCTGAAAGGCCATCGCAGCCTTCTACGTCTGATCGAGCAGGCCGGCGGCGGCCGGATCGGACGGCCAAGTGGGCACGGCATCTCCATCTACCCCGTCGTGCGAGCGGTCATCGTTGTTCCAGCGGCGCCGCCAAAAAGTGCTCTTGGGGTCCACCATCGGCGGCCGTGTCGCCGACTCGCAGTGGACATCGGTGCACAGAATATCCACCCGGTAATTGTGGCGGTTGGATGGCCACTGGCTGTGGCCCGTGCTGTCATCCGTGGGGTCGAGGTTGGCGTCGAAATTGACCCACGCCGCGTCCGGTTGCGCTCTGACGTCCGCCAGCATGATCATCTCGCTGGGTCTGAGCACGTCCGAGTCCTTCACCGGACCCAGGCAATAGGTGCCGTCAACATCGCCGCCCAGGCCGAGTTGCGGTTTGTGCCGCAGGTAGAGTCCCCAGTCATTGTAACCCAACGAGAACCGAGCCGAGGGCGTGACCACAAAGGGACTATACACGCCGTTTTCGCCGTTTCCTCCCAGCGTCTTGTTGAAATTGGTGTCCCACCAACTGTTTTGTGGGGCGGCTGGACAGCAGAAGGCGTTCCGGTTGTTGCCCATCAGGGTGAAAAGACGCGTCGGCCACACGTAGCAGTTGTTGGCGGGCGAATAGTCGGCGGGATACTGTTTGTAGTCGCTCAGATACATGGTGAGGGCGATCCCAATCTCCCGCAGGTTGTTGAGACAGCCGGCCTGTTTGCCGCGGCTTTTGGCCTTGGAGAGCGCGGGCAGGAGCATGGCGGCGAGGATGGCGATGATGGCAATCACCACCAACAACTCAATCAGTGTAAAGGCGGGCCGCCACGCCTGCTTGCGTGTGGTTGTCATAGGGTAATAAAGGCTGCTTTGCGTTTCCTTGTCAAGGGTTCTCTGAATTCTCCGCCACATCGACCAGGCCGACATCGATGTTCTGTCCGCCTACCGTCTGGAGGCAATGAACGGCCAGGGTGACTTTGGCGCCGGGTTTGAGCAGGGCCAGCGCCGCGGGGGTGATGTCAAGGGCAACGTAGCCGGTGGTGAACCCGGCTTCGGAGGCCGCAAGCACGCCGTTGACATAAATCTCAACGTCCTCGTCGTGATGGACATCGAACTGGAGATGCGCGAATTGTCCCTCAGGGAGGGTGAGGTCGCGCCGCAGCCAGATGTCCGATGTGTTCCACAGGGTTCGAACGACGGCGCCGGGCGTGCCTTGGGTCCCGAAGCCGGCGGGTCCTTGCTTCCATTGGCTGGAGTCAAAATCGGGCCTGGTCCAGCCGTCGCCGGGTTTGGCGGTGGTGTAGCTCCAGGTCGCCGGGGCGAGTTTGGATGAGGCCACCACCTCGGTCACCTGCGGCGGTTGGGGCAGGGGCGCCCAGTCGGCGGCCTTGTTCCTATCACGCCGGGACCACTTCTGCCACAGGGCGCGATCGGCCAGGAGCTTGACGAAGACGCCCCCGACTACCGGCCGCGCGTGCATGCCGCCGCTCTGGACCTTGTCGGTTTCATAAGAATCGGCAAGGGGGGCGCGGGCGGTGGTCTCGTTGAGGTAGTCCCAGATGGGCGCGATGAGCGCTTCAAAATCGGCCTGGTTTTCCGCCAGCGTGGCGCTCCACACTTCCCAATCTGTCTTGGCGAGCCGGGTCCTCGAATCGAGCGGCGCGCCGTAGCGGTTGAGCGCCCTCTTATAGCAGGCAACCTCTTTGGCTGCGACTTCCGGCGGGAAGATGTTCAGGCCCAGGACCCGGTCCCAGACCAGGTTGTATTTCTGGCTCCAGGTATCGGGTTTGTCGAAGGCCAGGCGATAGTGATCCCCCTGGGCCGCCACTTTCAGCCAGTGTTCCGCGTCGGCCTTGGCCAAGTCCCGGTATTTTCGGGCGTTGTCAGTGTCGCCGCGCAGCCGGCACAAATCGCCGTAGGCCGCCAGGCCGAGGATGGCCTTGACCGAGAGATTCGCGTTGTGGGCCAGGTGCCCCATGAAATCGTCCGTGCACAACTGGTTCTCCGGGTCCAGGCCGAAATTCTCGAGGTATTCGGCCCACTGCGTAAGCTTGGGCCACCAGGGGGACACGAAGCCGGCGCTGCCGTCCTCCTGGGCGATCGCATCGCACAGCAGGAGCATATTGCCGCTCTCTTCCACCGGCATGCCTTCGCCGCCGTCGTCGGTGCCGCGCGCAATGGGATAAGTCCCCAAGTCGTGCGGGGCATTGGGGAATTTCCAGTGCCACGAACAAGCGTAGCTGAGGATGGGCACAATCGAAGCCTTGGCCAGCGTCGGGCTGAGCAGGAGAAGCTGCGGAGCCATCGGGAATATCACGTCCACCGTGGCGATGTCGCCGTTGCTGGTGTTTTCCTTGGTGAAGAACAGCGGTTGCCCTTTGCTATCGGCGGCCAGGCCGCAGGCGGCCAGGCTCTGGCGGTGGGCCAGGGCGCAGACCTGCCCATACTTCTCGCCCCCCACGCGGCGGGCATCGGCCAGGAGTTGCGCATCGAACTCCGCGCACCGCGCGGCCAGACGAGGGTAATCCTCGGAGGCCATTTGCAGCATCTGGAGCGCCGTCGCCCCGTTGCGCCGCCAATAGGGCCGGAGCTTGCGGCCAAAGTACTTGATGGCATAGATTTCATCGTAGGCCACGATCACCTGGCGGGAGACGGCCTGGGCTCCCACGGCGCCCAGGTCAAAGACAAAGGCCATCACCGGTTGCGCATCGTTGGAGGCCCTGGGCATCCGCGTGTCGTCTTGGGCCGGCAGGTCGCGGTTAGCGGCAAGGTCCCCCATCAGCTCGCCCTCGGCCGCGATGACGGCCCTGGCCAGTTGCGCGGGGGCGGCGGCATAGACATAACCCCAGTTGATCCGGTGGTCGTCGCCGGACGAGCCAAGTACCCCTTGGGCGACCGTGCCTGAGCGGAGGGCCGTCAGGTTGCCCGCCGCCTGGCGCGCGCACTCGACCTTCTCGCCAGGCTGATTGACGGCAAGCTGCGAGCTGGTGCTGTCGTAGAGGGACACTGTGTGCTCTTTGCCATCCACCGAACGCACCTCCCAGGTGAGATAGGTCAGCGGCAGGGCCAGCGCCTCCAGGTCGTCCGGAAGCGCAGGCTGCAGGAATGTCAGCGTGCAATGAACCTGGCCGTCGTCAAAATCATAGATAGTGCGGGTCGGCAGCACCTGCAAATTCGTCTGCGGCAAGGGGGGCGCCTCGGGCGGGTTTTTGCCCATCAGGCGGCGCAGCTTGCCGTCCACCCGAATGACGCTCTCCAGCGAATGCTCCCGGCGCGTCCAGTGCCGCGTCACATCATCCGTGAGCCGGTCGGCTTCCGACCAGATGCTCAGGTAAGGATCGCTGGTCACCAGGGGCACAGCCGGCGGTCGAAAGGGCTTTTCGGAAGCCGGAACCCGCTCGGTGTTCGCGAGCATCACGACGGCGCAGAAGAGGACCGCGGCGCAAACGCGCGGTTGGAAAGCAAAATGCTGTTTCATTATGGCCGCAGTCTATCGGCCTGCGCGCGGAAGACAATGCGAGAAGCTAAAGTTGGTTGGATTTGGCCGGATTTGGCCGGGTGTGGCCGGATTGGCTGAAAGACCGAACGGGCGGATTGCTTTTTGCGGGTGGTTAGAGCAGGCTCGGTGGCGCTATGTCTCCGAGCGACCAAAAGCGGACCCGCGCCTCGGCCCTGGTCTGCACCCTGTTCCTTCTTGCCCTGGTGTCCCCCGTCAGGGCCCAATCGCCCGGCGGCTCCGGCGCAATTGACGATTGCCAGTACTCGGACGCTGCCGCCGCGCAAGCGGTCTGGAAACCAATGGGCGGCAGCGCGCCGGCAACGGCAGCCGTCGTGGACGGACGCAGGGTCTTGCATCTGACCTGCAATTTTGCAGGCACGAAAATCGAACGGGCGTCTTGGGACCGCGCGGTGCAGGTTGACTTGGCCTCGGCCCGTGGCGTCCAATTCCGCATCCGCTGTCTGGAGGCCTCGCCGGTGTCCTCTTTCAGCATCTACTTCCAAAGCGGTGAAGGCTGGTACCACGCCGCATTCTACCCCGAGTCGTCGGCGGGCTGGAATACGATTACGATCGACAAGGGCGAGGCGGGCCTTGAAGACAAGCCCGCCGGCTGGGGCCAGATCAAAACGATTCGCATCTCCGCCTGGCGCGGGCAGGACGCGAACACCGAGTTCTGGCTGAGTGACATTCGTGCGACCGGCCTGCTGGGCGCCGATGCTTCTGTGGCCATCTTGCGGGCTGAGGCTGCGGCCCGGCGTTCGCCCGAGGAAAAGGGCGGCATTGAGCAATTTGCAGAGGCGGTGGCGCGCCAGTTTCAGGCCCTGGACATCGGCTGCGCGGTCATTAGCGACCTGGATGTGAGCGCGGAGCGGTTGAGAAAGGCGGAGCTTGTCGTCTTGCCGCATAACCCGTCCATGCCCGACCGAGCGGCCGATGAGCTGATTCAATACCTGGAAGGCGGAGGCAAGTTGCTGGCCTTTTACGCCGTCCCGGAACGGCTTTGGCCGGTCCTGGGAATCGCCGGCGTCCGTTATGTCAAAGCGCCCTACGCCGGGTATTTCTCGGGAATCCGGTGCAAAGAGGGGGCGTTGCCTGGGGCGCCGCCGCTTGTGAGACAGCAGTCGTGGAACATCAACGCATTCCAGGCTTTGTCCGGGCAAGGCGGCATCGTGGCAGAGTGGCTGGATGAGCAGGGCCGAGCTACCGGCCAACCGGCGGTAGTGGCAGGGACCCGCTGCCTTGTCATGACCCACGTGCTGCTGCCGGACGACCCCGCCAACAAAAGGCGCTTCCTCCTGGCGATGGCGGGCGCGCTGGCCCCCGGGCTTTGGCGGCAGGCCGCCGATGCTGAGATCGCCCGCATCGGGACCGTCGCCGGATTCACCTCTTACGACCAGGCCGCGCGGCAAATCGCCGGCCTGAATCCCCAAAAGGCCGAGGTGGCAACCGCTCTCGCAGACGCCGCCCGGCTCCGCCAATCCGCTGGAGACCTGGCGGGGCGGCAGGAATTCGCCAAGGCCATCGAGACAGCCGGTTCCGCCGGCCAGCGGGTCATGGACGCCTTCTGCCTGGCGCAGCGGCCCTTGGCCGGAGAGTTCCGGGCCTTCTGGTGTCATAGCGCCTTCGGGGTCCAGGGCCTGGACTGGGACCAGGCCGTCGAGCGGCTCGCCAGGAACGGTTTCACTGCCATTCTGCCCAACATGCTGTGGGGCGGGGCGGGCTTTTATCCGAGCCGCGTCCTGCCGGTGGCGTCTTCGCTGGGCAACCGCGGCGACCAGGTCGCCCAATGCCTGGCCGCCTGCCGCAAACACGGCCTCCAGATGCACGTGTGGAAGGTGAACTGGAACCTGGGCTCGGCGGCGCCTCCGGAATTCGTCGAGCGACTGCGGCGGCAAGGCCGGCTCCAGGCCGGCCCCCAAGGCAAGGAGCAACTCTGGCTCTGCCCCTCGCATCCGGAAAACCAGAAGCTCGAGGTCGAGTCCCTCGTCGAGCTGGCGCGCAATTACGACATCGATGGCATCCACTTCGATTACATCCGTTACCCGGACGGCGAGCACTGTTACTGCGCGGGCTGCAAGGCGCGATTCGAGAGTTCCGTCGGCGCCGCCATTCAGAACTGGCCCCAGGACGTGCTGGCCGCCGGCCCGCTTCGCCAGCAATGGCTGGACTGGCGCCGGGGCAACATCACCGCCGTGGTCAAAGCGGTGAGCGAGCAGGCGCGCGCCGTTCGACCGGGAATCAAGCTCTCGGCAGCCGTCTTTCCCAATTGGCCGGCGGACCGCGACAGCGTCGGCCAGGACTGGAAACTCTGGTGCGAAAAGGGCTACCTCGACTTTGTCTGCCCGATGGATTACACGCCCAGCAACCGGAGCTTCGATAACATGATAGCGCGCCAGGTGCAATGGGCCGGACGGACCCCTTGCTATCCCGGCATCGGCCTGAGCGCTTCCACCTCGCATTTTGGAGTGGATCGGCTCATCGAGCAGATCAATCTCACCCGCCGTCGCAACACCCATGGGTTTGTCATCTTCAACTACGGCGTGGCCGAGAGCAACGACTACCTGCCGCGGTTGGGGATCGGAATCACGGCAGCGAAATAAGCCGCCCCACTTTCCTGGAGCAACGTGCCCGTGGCGCAATACCTTTGTCGCTGCCTTTGTCGGAACCTCTCTCGCCAATGTGCGCTCCTGAAGCGAACGGCAAAGGAACCGACAGAGGTTGCGACAAAGGACGCTCAGCCTGAGTGAAAAGGTCCAAGTTTATGAGCCGCGAGAACCAACGGGACCTGGCGCAGGACCTGGTCCTTCCTATGCTGTTTTTTGCCGCCCTGGGGGCGATGGCCTGGGCCGTGCGCGGATGCTCCGGCTTCGGCGGGATGGACGGCTGCATCTTCGCCGGCGTGACCTGGGGGACCGCCTGGTGGTTCCTGGCGCGCGAACCGGGCGCCCGGCAGTCTCGACCCTACGCCTCGGGCTGGATCATCCTCGCCCTGACGGTGGGCATTGGTGTCTCGGGCAACCGCGGCTGGATGCAGTGGCCCAGTTTCTTCGACGGCCATCTCCAAACCAACGCCGCCCTCGGGCGGAGTGTGCCGATACCCAGGGCCTACGGTTTCCTCTGGCTCTTCATTGCGGGCGTCCCCTGGGCCGGGCTGGGGGCCTGCCTGTTGGCCTGGTGCGGTTCGCATCGGAGGGTCCGCCCTGGGCAGTGGCGCCTTCGGCTGGCTTGCGGCATTGGCGCGGCCTTCCTGGCCAGGGTCCTCTTCGACAGTATGCCCGAGGTCTTTCTTCCGCTCTACAGAACCATGAGGGTCCAGTACCACGACCTCCAGGCAAATCCAAATCTTGGCAGGCTCCTGAACGACAATCGGGCCGCGATCACCCACCTGGGGTTGTATCTTGGCTTCCTGGCTTACGAAATGGGACGCCGGGACTGGAGAAACGCCACGCTCATCCTGACCGTTGGCCTGGTGAACGGAACGGGCTGGGCTCTATGCCAAAACTGGCGCTGGGCGCCGCGAATCTGGCCCGGAGCCGGCTTCAACTGGTGGCGATGCTGGGAATCCTGCGGCGGCATCAGCATCGGCCTCGCCTACGGCCTCGCCTATTACCTGGCCAACCGCAGATTGTCCGCATCGGACCGGGCGCAGGAGGCAACGGGCCCGGCCGGTTCGCACCCCAACCTCGAGCGGTTCGGCGCCTATCTTGGCCTGCTGCTGGGCCTGGGCCTTTCAGTCCGAAACGGATTGAAGGGGTGGGCCAACATCTATCTCGGAAACGAGAACTACTGGGACCGCGTCCTCTGGCGGGTCATCGGTCCGTTGCTCCTTCTGGCGCTGGTGGCGCTGCCCGTTTGGATTCGGCTCCGGCCTGTCCCGGGGACTTATCAATCGAAACTGCCATCCAGTTCCGGCACTGGCCCTGCAGGACCGGGAGTCCCCCACGGCGACGTTTTCCCCCATGCCTATCGGCTTGCCTGGCTTGTCCTGCTTGTGCAGAACGCCATCGCCCAACTCATCACAGGACCGCACACATCATGGAATGAAACCGCCTTCAGTCTCTATTACGTGCTCCTGTTTCTTCTCTCAGCCGTCATCCTCCATCATTTCTCTCAGCTTAGGAGGCGGTAATGAATAAAGGTGGCAAGGTCCTTCCGGGGTTTTGCCGACCAGCGAGGCGCGAGCGACGAGCACATCCGCATGGACCTGTAAGGAGCGCGCAAAGAAGCTGGACGGCAAAAGACCAAAGTATTTTCTTCTATTCTCCGTATGCCGGAACGACAGGTGTAAGTAGCTGCATCGAAATGAGTTGCATTATGATGAGGCGTCGTCCGTGCCGGGATGACGGCAGGTCACACCCCGAGGGAAAGCCAATTTCAGCTTTCGGATCGTATGGCGTTTGGATGTTGCTCGGGAGGCGGGGCAAGAGAATGGGCATATCCCGGGTGGGTTCCGTGAGCGGCCAGGGATCGCGGCTGGCTGCTTTGGCCGGGGATTTCCAAGGGGGCACGGCCGCGAGTTGGGTCTGGTGAGGGGGTGGCCATCGCGTTCGACGGGCATCAAACCGTCACTGCTCGTGAACGGAATCCGGGGCGCAGAGCATTTTGAGAAATCGCCTGGCCCGTCACGGCGGCGCAGACGGACGTTGCCCAGCCGGAGGGGGTGAATATCGGCAGGCACCGGCACGTGATCGGCTGCCGAAAAAGGAACGCGCCTGAACCGGCCTGGTGTTGTCGTCTCCGGCTCCAGAACCGCTCGGAACTCCCCGATTTCGAAGGCACCAGCTGTGCCGACGCCTAGCTACCTGTGCTTCTACGGCAGCAGCGAGGTCAAGCGCATAACGGCGAAGCGGCATGCTTCTTCACGAACTCCGAGTGCGCAGGCGCGGCCGGCATGAGGGAGTTCCCTCCGCCAAACTCGACGATGAGCGAGCCTGCGCAACAGGCGTTTTGTTCCCGGCCGCGCGCGAAAATAGGATTCAAGTGTTTTGGCTGGGTCTTGGGCACACTTCGGGCGCAGTTCTCCGAAAGTTGGGTGCAGACAATTCTGATGGTTGCGGAGTGCTTGCGCACCGCTGCCAAAACAGCCGGATCCGGGTGTTTGGGCTCCCCTCGGGCGACTGAAAACACAACCGCCTGCGCACCGGTTACGGCCAACAGCACCTTCACAAAGGAATCCATGTCGCGACAGGCCCTACCACCGTGGTGGGGAAATACTAGCACGGCCGCTTTCGCATCTCCTCCCGCTTGGACCATATTCATCAATCCAACCTCGTCGATGTCTCCGGGCAGGAGTACGACCGGGTTCCCCTTATGGACGAGTCGAACGACAGCGCTCATCGAATTGCTCGTCAGCTTGCGGTCGCTCCGGTCTTTGCTGCCGGCCCCCTTCGCCGCCAAGTAGGTTCCTGGGGCGAGGATCTCGATCCGGACCTCCCCTTGATCGAACTTGCCGGTTTTTTCCTCCACCAGCGAAACCTCGACCGCCACCGCCGCGGCCTTATCGGCGAGTGAAAGCTCGTAGACCAAGTCGTCCCAGAGCTTCGAGCCTTTCAGCGAATCCGTATTCAGGTAGACACGGTCGATTTTGACTCTTTTGGCCGCGAGGAGGCCAAGCAGGCCGGCGACATGGTCTTTGTCGGCATGGGAGAGAAACAGGACATTAATGCGGTCGATGCTCTGTTCCGTCAGGAACTCAAGCAGGGCGCTGCCGGGACCGGCGTCGAAAACCGCCACGCCTCTCGTATCGATCAGGACAGCGCAGTTGCCGTGCCCAACGTCGAGGATCGCCAATTTGGTAGCCTTGGTCACTGGGCCTCCCAGCCGGTGAAGTAAAGCTCCTCGGTTCTGGCAACCCCGAGGTTGACCTGGGCATGAAAGCGGGCACCCTCCACCAACTGCGCGCGCAAATCGTTAGGGATGTCCTTGGACAATAGGCGAATCTTCTCGTCCGTTCTCCAAGCCGGAACAACAACGTAGCAGTAATCGACCTCCATCGGAATCTCCTCGATTCGGACCAGCGTGCGCCAGGGCTTGCGGCTCGGGTCGAACTGACCGTCATTCTCAAGGATGCACCGGGTGAATGCCTTGATGATGCTCTCCGGGCCGAACTCGTCTGATTTGACTAGGTTAGGGATGAACCGCCGCGTTGTGCGCATGAGCGTTATCTCGAAATCGCTGTAAGACGTGCATAACAGCCCTGGCACCCTCGCCTGGTAGGACCGGGCGACAAAAAGGTCCCCGTTGAACGCTGAGTAGTTACGCTTTCTGAGGTGATAATCGCAGATCAGCGAATCGGCCTTCTGGCTCAGACTCCGCAGCGCCGCATCCACATCCGGTAGCGGCCCCTCCTCAAAAACTGGCGTCAGCTTTAAATCCTCGATGGCGTATTGATAAGTTCCCCTCGCATCAGGGTCGTCATCTACCACCAGTACGGTGTTTAGCGTGTGTCCATTGATTTGCATGGCTAGGTTCCGATGATTGGCAGTTCGACGAGAATTTCCGCGCCTCCCAAGGCACCGTGTGCGACAGCGTGGGCGTCACCAGACAGGTCCAGCACTGTATCCTTCACGATGGTCAGGCCGAGGCCTGTCCCATTCTTGCGGGTAGTTACGCCAGCAATCCATATGTCCTCCGGGGAGACGCCGACGATTCCGGGACCGTTATCGAGCACACGGAGTTGAAACTTCCCATCCTGAACCAGGGTATGGAGTTCAACGGCTCGTTGCCTCACGTTGGCCTCCTCGAAGGCGGCCAGACTGTTGTTGAGCAGGTTCGTAACGATCGATTCAACTGCCGCTTCACTGCCCTGCAAGTAAGGGGCGCCGGGACAGAGGCACAGGGTTACTTTGACGTCTCGCCCGTCAGTGAACGGCTCGAACGTCTCGATCACCCGCTTGATAACTTGGTGCAGGTCCACGCTCGAGCTTCTGCGTTTTTCATGGTCAATGAGCTTTAACGTAGCGCTACCCAGGACGGCCAAGCTGCTCATTGCGCGGATTATGCTAGTCACGGGCTTCTCGAGCAGTTGCGTGTACTTCGGTCCGAGAGCCTCTTTCGCCCTCCGCTCCACAGCCCTGATAGACTGTGTGATGACCTTAATGGGGTTGCCGCTGGACTCATGAGCGAACGTTGCGGCCGTTATGCCTGCCGTGCTCAAGGTGCGGTACAACTGGACTTCCTTTTGCAGTCGCCTTATGTCCTGCTGGACAGCGCGTTCATGGGCATCAGCGGCTTTTTTTATCTCGACTCGGACGCTGGGCGGGGCAGCCTCGATCGCCTGATCCAGGCTCCTTTTCGAAGGCTTCTGCTCCTCCAGGGCCGACTGCCGCGCCTGGGCCCGTCTCTTCTGCGCACGTTCGAGGCGTCGATGCGCCATCCATTCGAGGGCACCTTGCGCGAAACTCCGCACCTCCTGGAAGGACTCGGTTTCGATGAACCCAGAGCGGTCGGTTTTCTGGACCATCAGATCAAGCTCGTCCGAGAGCATCAGCCGGCCGATAACCGTGTTTGTCGACGGACGTTCTTCGGGGCTCCGAGCGCGGCTTAAGTTCATATCGAGCCAGTCATTTCCGGGATCTCCGTAGGGTGTGACCCGAAGTCCATTGCTGTAAACATGCACGCCGCCAAAAACATTCAACCAATTCCTGACCTCTCCGACGCTCGACTTCCGAGTGGAGAAAGTGTCGGCGTCCAGGATGAAAACCCAGAGGTTGAACTCCAGCTTGGGACAGCGGTACGGCTGGTTGCTCCTGGCCACCGTCAGGTCGCCATGCTTGGCCTCGAAGAGCCTCTGGCCCTTCCAATCCAGGACTGCTGCGCTCGCGAACCCGTCGGCATCCACCGACGCACGCAGATGGTATTCGGCGTCGGTAAAGTATCGGTTTTTCACCAGCACTTCCAGGTCGGCGAACTCCGGCGCGACCAGCGCTGGTTTGAACCCCTCGGGCGCATCCCCAAACGGATCGGCAAGAAGAATCAATTCCCGGGCTAGCCGTTTAACGTCAGCCCTTGTGACGTGCGCGCTGAGCTTTTCCAGGCTGACCTCCGTGCCAGGTTGCAGCGCTTTGGCCCTCTTGCTCGATTCTATCATGAGATCGACGTCCTCGACGACCGCGACGTCCTCGAAAGCCTTCCACTCGATCAGCAGGTCATATTGTATGTTGGGTTCAGCAAGGGGCCGAGTCGAGAGCCGGGCTCTCCTGCCCAGCCGCAACGCTGCCAGGCGCCCCAAGCCCTTGCTGCCCGCGGGCGTTCGGCCAAGTCGGGTTTGAGCCTTTAGCGATTTGCCGGAGCGTCCGAGCACGAGCCAGCCGTTTCTAATTTCTTCCTCTCCCATCCCATCTCCGTCGTCCTTGATCATGATGGAGCCGCCCGGCCGCTCGGTGTTTACCAGAGTCACTGTGCATTCCTTGGCATTTGCGTCGTAGGCGTTCTTTACCAGCTCCAGAATACCCTTGTCAGGGCTTGGGTTGAGCTCCTCTCCCAGGCGCCTTAGGATTTCAGGGGAAAAGCGAATCTGCGCACTGTTGCTCATATTAGGAGGCCACCGGCCATGGGATTTCCCGCATCGCTGAAACCGTGATGTGCCGACAGCGGATGCGACGATCTAGAAACCTGCTCGTCTGAGGGTGCTGCAGCCGTTTCAGTAGTTCTCGGCAATCTCGGATGAGCCCGGACTTGGGCATGCAAATGATTAGATGATTTTCAACAGCCACTTGACCAGGAGCGGTAACGAGCGTAGCCACCGCACGCTGGGCGTCTCCAGGGCGCGAGGTGCGCCTGACCACCACGAACGGGGGTTGATACAGGGTGCCAGTGAAATGGCACGTTTCGTCGATTTGGTCGATCTGAGCCCACCTCGGTAGGGCTTTGGCGTGAATGAAGGCAGTCGCCTGCCCCCGGCCAGTGAGGCGAAAGGGCACGACTGGGCCCACATGCACGTCAAAGAGGTCCCCCAGCTTCTTGCGGCTTTTCGGCGTAGTGGGCACCCAGGAGAACCTGCTGCTGCCGCCCACTTGCTTAGTGATGGTCAATAGGAAAACGTCAACGTCGGCCGCTGCGTCAAACAAACCCCATGGACGGAGTGAAACCTTCCTGGTCTGGGCACTGACGATTCTCCGCCACTTGCTGTAGCGCGTGCCGGTCCGAAGAACATCGGGCAAGATGGCGGTGATCCTGGCCCGCGGCCCACAACGCAAGATCGCTTGCTCCACAAATAGCGCTGCCGAGCTGACCTTACCGCGGCACCACTCGCAAGTCTCGGGTGCTTCCATGGCCACGTAGGGCGGATTCAAAAGGATCCAGTTGGCGCTGGCGTATTGTTGCCGCACAGTCAAAGCATTGGCAACCTCGATGAACGGGAACACCTTCCTCAAGTCCGCACGTTGGCCGTTGGAGGGCACGCCCATCTGCTTCGCGAGCAGGACCAACCTTGCCTTCGTGGCCCGCACAAACTCTGGGTGGATATCGCATCCAGTGAGGCACTGACCCCAGAGGTTCAACGTCTCGTTAAGGGACGCACGGACGGGCAAGAGCCTGGCGGCAGCCAGCAGCAAATCGCCGGCCCCGCACGCAGGATCGAAAAAGACCCTGCCCCGCCCGGCCGGTACGCCCGACACGGCCTTGCGGGCAAGAATGGAGCTGGTAAAGAAAGCGCCATTCCTCCTGCGCTGCGCCAAGCTGATCACCCTCCTGAGTTCTCTGCTTGGCTCCCCATCAAGAGCCGCAGCATGTCGAATGTTCGAGCCGTCGAGCGCAGCGGCGGAGCGTTCGAGCTGCAGCACGTAATCGGAAAATCGCTTCATGCCAACAGCCGATAGTTTATCAGGCACGGCCGCGCTTGTCGATGCAATCTGTTCCTCAACCGCCGCGGCCGCTCCCGCCCGCCGCACGACGAGAAGTCATGGCCACCAGCCATGAGGCGGCGCTGCGCAAGCGCCGCGCCCGACTGCATTTCCTGCGCCGTTGATGCGGCAATAAACAGCCAGGCGCATGGGTGCCGGTGCCTCGGTGTCGAGGGCCTAGTCGCGGTCCGGCGAGCCGCGGGCGTTGAGGCAGGCAGGCGGGCGGCCTCTGGCAGGTGCAGCCATAACTTTTCGCTCCGTGCGAGCGTCCTCACCCCTTAAACGGGTTGCAAGCGCAGGCCTTTCCTGTGGCCCTCGCTCATGCCTCGCCAGACGTGCCGCCAATCCGGGTCACCAACAGATCACCTGGGCCTCCGTCCCAAGGGCCTGGCGAGCACACGCCGGGCTATCGGCGTTGGGGCGGGCCGGTGCTCGCCACGAGGGCGACCGGGCTGGGCCTGGGCCCTGCGGCGATTCTGCCGGGCCACCGCGGTTCCGGATTGGCTGTCGTTGACTGAAATTTGCTTTGAAAACCGCAACGCCTCTCCAGAAGCAATATACAGCTTCTCGGCAGGTCGGATATGCCTTCAGCCGGGATGACCCCGAGTTCTTCAGACAACGGCAGGACGACCCAATCGCCAGAATGACCATCCAGCGTAACGAGTGAACAACGAAGCTGGACGGCAAAAGACCAAAGTATTTTCTTCTATTCTCCCCATGGCGGGAGATCGGGTATAAGTAATTACATTACAATGACTTAGACACTATTGAATCGTCGCCCGGTACCGAAATGGTGGCGGGTCACACCGCAGGGACAGCCAACTCGACCCCCCGACCGTGCGGCGCTTGGATACGTCCCGGCAGGCGAGCAGGGAAAGAAGAGGGGGATATCCTGGGCGCGGTCTGTGGTTGGCCCGCGCCCCCCACTGGTTTGGAAGGCGGCACCTCCACGTTTACAAAGCTGTAAAGAGTGAGGACCGACACCCGCAAGCCCGCCATTTTCGGAGGAGAGGGTTCAGCCGTTTCAGGTATGCGGCGGCTCGGCAGGACTGACCGCAACGAGCTCGTACCGCACCCGCTGCGCGCCGTCCCGGGTGGTGATCGTCGTTTCTTTGAAGTCGGCGCGGCAAGGGTGGTTCGTGAGGGCGAGCATTCTCTCGACTTCGGCATCGTCGACTTCGTCCGCTATCCGTCCGCTGATGGTCTCGCCGTCGGCCGTGCGGAAGTCGAATCGCCAGGAGTCAAGGGTTGCGCCGCGGAACGTGCCCTGGATGGTGAGGGGCTTATCTGAGGTCGTGGCAGCGCCAACGCGCTCGCGCGCCTGAGCCACGCGCTCCGCATCGAGTTCGATGTTGAGGTCGCCGCTCTGGACCCGGAGATAGGCGTTTTGGCTGGCTACAACCTCGAGGAACTCCTTTAGGCGCGGCAGAACCCGGGGCTCAATCTTGTCGAGCGCCACGGCAAAATTCTCATCCGTGTTGGCGGCCGAGGCGATCACCTCAGTCAAGCGCACGAGGGCGTCGGAGAGTTGCTCGGCTGCCAAAAAGTCCGTGGGTTGCGGCTGAGACAACTCAAGGCCAAAGGAACTGCGCGGCAGCCCAGTGAGAAGGAGGCGGGCCTCAGCCTCGTCACGTCGCGGACCCCGGGTTCCCACTCGACCGTGCTTTTGGGCCGAGTACTGGGTTTTGACCATCTCGAGGAAGGGGTGCAACGCGGCAGCGGCGAATTGTGCATCGATGCCCTGAGTGCCCAGGACGGGGGGCCCTGCAAAGAACAGGATAGTCCTGGGTTTCGCTGGACCTGGTGGCGTTGCCTTCATCTCCTCCTCCAGGCTCCGCTTCCGTGCCATCAGGGCGGTTTCCATGATGGCGTCCCCTCTGGACAGCTCCAAGAGCCTGTCCATTTCCAGCACGTCCCTTTGGAGGAAGTGGCGTTGAGTGTAAGCGCTCATGCGATGGTTGCCAAAAATGCCGCCGCCTGAATATCGTGCTGATTCGTGTTCAGTTCAACCCACAGCATGCCTTTCCAGAGGCCGTCTCGTCGATGAGAAAAAAGGCCGGTCCAATAGCGGGTCTGTTCCACGATGGCGACCGGATTGCCAGCCAGGTTCACCGGAAAGTGGTCGAGGTGGTAGGTAGCCTTACTCGCGTCGCGGTCGATGAACTCACGGAAGTTCGCAAAAAGGTTAGCGATGAAGTTCGGATCGTTAGGCGGAGTGAAAAAGGTCACGAGATCCAGGTCGCGAGGCTGGCGGGACTCGAGGACTTCAATGTTCTCGAGGAAGCTGCCATCCAGCCACTGGAATCCGGAGACGATCCCGAACTGCGTTAGCCGGACTCGGAAGTCCAGCCAACCCTGCAGAATGGTCCGTCGGTCCGGCGAGGTGGTGAACTTGCGGCAAACCTCCTCGCTGGTTGCGGGATACGGTGAGAGCTGGTCGCGCCTTCTGGGGTCGCCCATGTGCGGCGGCATTACCTGGTTGTGATCGAAATCCGGGACTGCCATGCGGGCGAGAGGCTATAAGCGTAGGGAATGGACTGCAAGCGCATTCACATGGCGCACCGGCCTGGACTTACGGCGCGCGTGCGGGTGTCAGTCCTCAACTAATGGCGCTTTTGCGGGCCGGGAGCGGGCAACGAAGCTGGGCGGCAAAAGAACAAGATATTCTCTTCTATTCTCCGTATCCCCGGACGACTAATGTAACCGGTTTCATTGAAATGACTTACACTTCGATCACCCCGGTTCACCTGCCCCGGCTGATTCAGGGCCGCATCAGACGGCAGCCAGACGCAGGCCGGGCACGCGGCTGAAGTGCTCGCGGTTAAAGGTAAGGAGCGCCGCGTTGTCCTCCAGAGCAGTTGCAGCGACCTGGCAATCGGAAAAGCCGATGGGTGAGTCTTTGAGTTCGGCGGCGATGCGCGCAGCCCGGTCGGCTTGGCGCTCGGCATACGTCCGCACAGAAACCCCAAGCAACCTCAGGAAACGCACCCGCTTTTGAGCGCGGGCCGGCTCCCAGGCATAGGCGCCGTACATGAGTTCCTGCCAAGCAGCGGCCGAGAATCTCAGTTCATCGTTGGGATGGTTTTGCACGATCCAGGTCGGCAGATCAAACCGGCCACGCTCCCACTCAATGACTGCGTTGGCGTCAAGGTGGAGGTTCACGGCTGGAGCGGGCGTTCCAGGCGGCGCATTAGCCTAATGCCGCGCGCGATATCTTCGGCAAATTCCCGGTGCTCTTTCTCAGTCATGAGCTTCCGGGCCTCGCGCATCCGCTTGGCGACCTCCGCGCCCTTGAGCGCGGGCGGTTCTTCGGCCTCACGTTCCAACACGGTCAATACCTCCTTGCTGAGGGAGCGGCGCTTCGCACGGGCTCTGGCCTTAAGCGCCTGATGCACCTCGTCCGGGCATCCAAGGATCGTGAGCGGCGTCGTTTTCATCCCAACCAATGTAAATGTGGGCAGGAGCGAAAGCAATTCGAAAGCACGTGGGTGTCGAAAGCACGTGGGTCCTCGGTCGGCGAACTCGGCCACAACCATCTTGCCGAAAACAGGCGGAATAAACGAGGTCTGCTTTGGCCATGAGGCGCCGGGAATCGGCAGGGCGCGTGGGTGCCTGGGCCTCGGCATCGAGGGCTTAGCCGCCAGGCGGTGGGCCACGGGCCCTGGTTCGGCTAAGAATCCTGGAAGAAGCGGGTCCAGTCTTGGGCGGAGTGGAGGATGCGCAGCACTCTTATTCGTTCCGGTTCGATTTTATAAAGCACTACGTAACTCCGATAGCGAAGAACTGGCCAAAGGCGCACCCCAGCTTCCTCTCCGTCGTGGGGGTCCTTCAAGGTCATCCCCTTTTCCGGCATCTTGCCGAGTTGGATGCTTTGTTGGACGATTGCGGCCCTGACGCGGGCGGCGGCGGCAGGATCGCGAGCCGCAATGTAATCCTCGATCTGATCGAGGTCCTCCTCAGCTAACGCGGTGAAGAAGACCGCGAGACCTTTCATGGCCGCTGGCGGCGCCGGACGAGCGCGCTTGCCGGGACCAAGGGACGGGGGTCGGTGAGGGCGGTCCGGATAAGAGCGGTCAAATCATCCCGGTTGGCGGCCGACACCTTGGCTTCATGCTCCTCCAGCAGGCGCAGGCCGGCGCGGATAACCTCGGACTTGTTGTTGAAACGCCCGCTGCCTATAAACCGCTCGATCAGCTTCTCAAAATGCGGCGTTATGACTCTGCTCATGCCGTTCATATTCTCCGATAGTTCAAAACAGTTGTCAAGAAATGGGCCCCAGCGTGTCGCGTAGTTTTCAAAACAGGAATTCTTTGTAGTTAGCAAAACAGGAATCTTCATTGGGAGCGATTGGTGAACAGAAGCAGGGGTTTTTCTGCGGCATCGGGTGGAGCGGCCAGCACGGAA
>Ga0181533_1001136_pt1 | contig 34742 bp, 34 predicted proteins | sample PEATcosm2014_Bin_45_FD_119772 | JGI IMG/M metagenome (GOLD analysis project Ga0181533, IMG submission 119772) | Peatland microbial communities from MTU Mesocosm Facility, Houghton, MI, USA - PEATcosm2014_Bin11_60_metaG | ecosystem: Environmental > Terrestrial > Soil > Wetlands > Peat | place...
CAAAACAGCGACCAGGAGATCGCCGAACTGATGCGCCGCGACGAGATCGATATCGCCGTCGATCTGATGGGCTTCACGGCCGATAGCCGGCTCGGCATCTTCGCCCGGCGTCCCGCGCCGATCCAGGTCAATTATATGGGTTATCCGGGGACGATGGCGGCCGGCTATATCGACTACATCCTTGCCGATCACACCGTCATTCCCGATGACGAGCGCAAGTTCTACAGCGAACAGGTCGTCTGGATGCCGAACAGCTACTTCGTCACCGACTCCCGGCAGGCTATTTCCGATGGCACGCCGACACGCGCGGACTGCGGCTTGCCGGAAACCGGCTTCGTGTTTTGCTGCTTCAACAGCAATTACAAGATCACGCCCGACATATTCGACATATGGATGCGCCTCCTCGGCGCGATCGAGAACAGCGTGCTGTGGCTGTTCGCGGCAAACCCGACGGCCATGGCTCATCTGCGGCGCGAAGCGGAACGCCGCGGCGTGTCATCGCAACGGCTGATATTCGCCGGCAAAGCGGACCTCGCCGACCACCTGGCGCGGCACCGGCTGGCGGATTTGTGCGTCGATACATTGCCGTACAATGCCCACACCACGGCGAGCGACGCGCTATCGGCGGGCCTGCCGGTCGTGACCTGTCTCGGATCGAGCTTCGCCGGGCGCGTCGCCGCGAGCCTGCTCAGGGCAGCCGGTCTTCCCGAACTCGTGACGACATCGCTCGAAGATTACGAGGCCCTGGCGCTCGCGCTCGCGCGCGACGATTCCTTACTGGCACAGCTCAAAGCCAAGCTGGCGCGCAACCGTAACAGCTGTGCGCTGTTCGATACCAAGCGATCGACCCGCAATATGGAGGCCGCTTACCTCGCCATGTGGCGGAAGCATCAAAGCGGTCTTCGGCCGGAAAGCTTCGCGGTAACTGAGGGCGATTAGCGCCGCTGCGGCACGAGACCGAAGCGTCCGGCAAATTTTTGCCCGCCCATAAGAAAATCCCCGGCGGTTGCCCGCCGGGGATCCTGAACTCGAGCCTCGATCAGACGATCAGGGCAGGAAGTCCTTGTGGGCGCGGAAGCTAACCATCCAGTTGCCCTGATTGCTTTCCTGCTTAAACGCGCCACCGCCGGTCGTGAGCGGAGCACCGATAAAACCACCGGCCCCCAGTTCCGGAGTAGCGCTCTGCAAGTTGTCGTACAGAGCCTCGACGCCGAGGTAGAACGTCTTGGTGACATCCCACTGCAGGCGGCTACCGGCGTACCATACCGACCAGTTGTTGCTGCAAGCAGAGCCCGCCGCGAGGGTGGTCGCCGTACCACCGACGTTTTGGCCTTCGGCGTTGCACAGATAGATGTTCGCATTGGAGTCATAGCTCACGGCATAGTAACCGCCGTAGAAAGACTCATGCCATTGCGGCGCCCAGTAGTGCTCGTAGGACGCATTGACGCCCCAACCAGTGGTCAACTCGATGCTCGTGCCGTTGATGAAGACACCATCGCTGAGCACGCCATAGGCTTCACTCGATCCATTCGCCTTCACCCAATCGCTGTTGGGCGTGAAGAACAGGTAGCGAAGCGCGCCTTGCGAGTAGTTGACCTGCGACTGGAAGTAATCGCCCTGGGCCACCGACGGGAAGTTCAGCCGAAGGCCGGCGCCAACGGCAAAACCCCAAGCATCGGAGGGATGCGCGTTGTTGAGCACCGCGTTCGAGTAGTAGCCGGCATTGACCTCGTGCGCCGCACCCATGATCTGGGCGCCGCCCCAAGCCTGGTCGACCCGCAGATTGCCGACGATGTCGCCGACCTGCTGACCGCCGTAGGCGCCGTTGTTGGCGCTGACGCCGGCGATGGTCGTGCTATAACCGCCGTTGTAGGTGCCGACCGTGTTGGTGTTGACCGTACCCGAACCGTTAATCAACTGCGTCGTACGGCGAGTTTCCATCGAAACCGTCGCCGACATGCCGTTGCCGAGCTGCGCGGTATAGCCCGCCACAGTCCAGCCCGGATCGCCGCTGTCCGACGACGGGAAGCCGCCGCCGCGGTAGGCTGCAGCCGGCGCACTATAATAGTCGTAGAACGACTGCGTGATGCCGGCGGTGATTCCCGCCCACTGCACGAAGGCGCGGTTGGCACTGAACTGGTTCGCCGCAGTGTTGAGGCCAACGTCGTTCGTGCTCGCTCCGACGGCGATGTAGCCGCGAGCCGTGCCGTAGGCCGTCTGCTCGCGGGCGTCGGCCGTGATATAGCCGCGCGCGCGGAAGACCAGGTTGCTGGTAGCCCGGGTATTGGCGTTGCCGTTATACGGTCCCCAGGTCAAGCTGCCATTGGCGCCTTCAGTCACTTCGTAACGCACCCAGCCACCGATCTTGATGCACATATCGGTGCCCGGCATATAGTAGAATCCCGCCCCGTAGAGGCTGCAGACCTTCACGTATTCGACCGGTTTGGCCTTGACGGGAAGATCAGCTGCCTGCCCCGCAGTAACCGCAACCAGACCGGCTGCAGAGCCGAGGAGGAGGCTTTTCACCATCTTCATTTTGAACCTCCAGTTGTTTGCCGTGGGAGGGTTCCGACTCCGCCGGGTGATACTCACCCCAGGAAGGTCCCCTTTAGTTCCCAATCCGTCCGGTCTTCTCACTGTCCCGAAAACACCGGACGGGTCGACTTGGGGCTCCCCCCTCCGTCGCACCGATGACATTAACTGACGGGTTCGAAGGCGCAACGAAGAACTGGTCAACACACAGCCGCTTTTGACCGATTTCAGGGAGGTGTTGCGCAAAAAACACGCAATCCATGATGCGATGCTATGCGGCAGGGGGGCGCGAAAGTCGCTGGGTAAGATGGCCTTTCATCTGTATAATCAATCGCTTCCGCGACATTTCAGGGTCTGAAAGGCGCTGATCCGGGGTTGGCCCATCCGAGCAGCAAAACATAGACTGGCGATCGCTTCGCCGCGACGGCCGCAACGCGACCCCATCGATTCTCATGCGTCGGCCCGCGCCTGCGGAGCGATTTCCGGCAGAGACTCGGTCATTGCACGACCCCATCTGACGGAATCGCTTCATCTGCCGGCATCGGCATCGAACGGATACCTCCAAACCGCGGGGCCCCGATTATTCCGCTTGCGATCGACCGCACGAATCGATCCGAGCCGATTTCGCGCGCACCGCGACGAAAAAAAACGCCGCGAGTGATCGATTGCTAGATTCCCTGGCCGCCGTCCGAACCATTGGCGACGCCGATGTGGAAGTGCTGAATCTCCTTGCGGCCGCCGACGAAGCTGACTTCGAGATCGAATGCATCGGCGCCGCTGAAATCCGGTGCGGCGCGATAAAAGGCCACAAAAGCCGGCACTTCGGTCGCCAAACATTGTTTGAGATTGGTGGCCTTCAGCGTTGCGCGCTTGACGCTGACGGTGCCGTGCGCGGGAGCGGCTACGAGCCGGATCGCCGGCAACGGACCGGACGTGCAGTCCGGCCGGATGCTGGTGTAGATGCCGACGCGCACGTCGTGGCCGGGCGACGCTTTGACCTCGCGCTCGACGGAACTCACTTGCGCGCAGGCGTCGTGCGCCAGGATGCCGAGCAACATCGCCGCGGCGAGACCGCAACGCGTCGACGCCGCTATACGAGGCCTCAGTCGGAGATGCATCGAACGATTACCAAGCCCAGATACCGCCAGTCGCGCTCGGCGACAGACTATATATGATGCATGGCGGCTGCGCTCCTTCGATCACGAAGTTTTCGGGGTGCATGCGCTTTGTGCGCGAGAAATCCGTCCGCGTTTGTGCTAGCGAGACGAGCGCAGTGTCGGTTCGATGCGACGCTGAGTGCCGCAGTGCTTCGCGAGGCGGGCGGCGGCGGCGAGTCTTGACCAAGGAAGGCCTATAAAATAAGGGTTTTCCCGCGATCGGAGAGGTGGCCGAGTGGCTGAAGGCGGCGGTTTGCTAAACCGTTATACGGTCTAAAGCCGTATCAAGGGTTCGAATCCCTTCCTCTCCGCCACCTATGTCTCAGGCAGGGCAGCGACAGCGCTCCGTGGCCTTCCGCAGCGGCCGGCTTTGCGATCAGCCCTGGCTCCCGTGGTCGAGGCGGCGTGCTCGTTCTGTCCGCAGTTGCCGCGTGGCCGCGCCTTGCAGGTCGATGCCGGGTTTCTTACTCCGACATGTAAGAGTTAAGGAGGCCGCCGTGCGTATCACATCAAAAGGTCAGGTGACCATTCCGGCTGAAATCCGCGAGCGGGCGGGTCTGCTGCCACAGACGGAAGTGGAGTTCGAGTTCGACGGCAAGGTCGTGCGCATCGTGCGCGCCAAGACCCGCAAGAGCGATGGTCGCGGCGCCCGACTTGTCGCTCATTTGCGAGGGCGCGGCGATGTCGCGATGAGCACGGACGCGATCATGGCGCTGACCCGCGATGACTGAATGACGGCGGTACTGATCGACGCCAACGTTCTTCTCGACGTCATGACGGAAGACGCGCTGGCTCGCGTGATTGGCGCCCATGCAGCCGTTGCCGGATATCTGCTGATGACACGGGATGCGGCGCGCTACCGAACTTATTTCCCCAAACTGTCTCTGATTGCGCCGAGCTAATTTGCCCCTTCAAGGTAGGGCCATAGCGTGGACATAAGACGGAGTTCCATCTGCGGATTGCGCCTTTCGGCGCATCAATGGCGCGGGTGAGGCTTCCGGTGCCGGCGATAGGCGGCCGGGGGCGCAGCGGGGCCAGGGCCGTAGGGATTGAGATTGCAAAAGCCGCGGTTGCCGGCAAGAACGTTCGGCACGCACTCTTCCACCGTGCGATATTCGCAGTCCCAATACACATCGCCGATGCCCATCTCGATCACGGCGCACCACGGGGCGTCGCCGAAAGCATGGGCCGGAACGTCCGAACTCATTGCCGCGCCGAACATGGCGCCCGCAATCATCAGTTTTGTGGTCGTTTTCACCGCGCAAATCTAGGTTGCCGAAGCCGCGAAAGCAATGCCGCAGCGACCATGCCGCAGCGACCTTGCCCGGATGTGCCGGTACCTCGACCGCAACCGATCAACGTTGACCCGTCTTGGCCGCTTCGCTAGCTGGATGAGCGGTTTTCATTAAGCGACCGATAGGCCATGACCCGGAAACAGCGGCAAGCTTCGGGACTTCCGGGCGCGGGCGACCCACGCGGTTCCGCCGGCCACACGGCACGAGCCGCGCCGCTTGCCGGGCTGTTCGCTGACGCCGTCGCACAGCATCAGCGCGGAGCGCTCGCCGAAGCCGAGCGGCGTTACCGATACATCCTCACGCTCTATCCCAAGCATGCGGACAGCCTGCACAATCTGGGCCTGATCGCCCTGCACGGCGGCAATGCGGCGGCCGCGGTCGAGCTGTTCGAAAGCGCCATCGCGGTCAACGACCGGACAGCGGAATATCACTACAATATTGCGCTGGCGTGGCGCGCGCTCGACCGCATGGACCAGGTGGCGGCGCATCTGGAGCGCGCGATTGCGATCCGCGGCGACTATACGCTGGCCCACCTCAATCTCGGCAATGTCCGCCGCGAGCAGGGCCGACTGGCGGAAGCTGCCGCATGCTATGAGCGCACCATCGCGCTCGATCCGAACGCGACCGCCGCGCATTTCAATCTCGGCAATATCCGCTCGGAGCAAAGGCGGTGGGATGCCGCGGCTGTTTGTTACAGTAAGGCGCTGGCGCTCGAGCCGAACTACGCCGAGGCGCACGGCGGGCTCGGCAGCGCGCTCACCGATCTGGGTCGGCCCCGCGAAGCGATCGCGCACCTCGAGCGCGCCATCGCACTGAAGCCGGATTTCGCCGGCGCCTATGAAAGCCTCGGCAAAGCCTACATGTCGGCGGGGAACGTCCAGTCGGCACTCCTCGCGGTGGTCCGCGCGCTGGAACTGAAGGAAACGCCGCAGGGCAAGGCGTTCTTCGCCCAGTGCATCATGTTTATCCAGTTCACGGCGGACAATGGCGGCCGGTTCCGTCGTCCGGTGCTGCGCGCGCTCGCCGAAGCCTGGGCGTCGCCGCGCGACATTGCCAATGCCTGCATGAGTTTCATCAAGCTCAACGGCGCCGTGAACGAAGCCATCGCGCGCGTCAAATCGGCTTGGCCGGCACGGCTTTCCGCCGCGGAATTGTTCGGCGCAACCGGCCTCCAGGAGTTCGCCGACGACGAATTGCTGCGCCGTTTCCTGGAATGCAACCCAGTCACCGATCTCGACCTCGAACGGCTGTTGACCAATGTGCGCTACGCTCTGCTGCACGGCACGGCGGACGGCGCCTTTGGCGACGGCCCATCGGAGCAAAATCTGCTCGACTTCTACTGCGCGGTGGCCCGGCAGTGCTTCATCAACGAATATGTTTTCTCGACCACCGCGGCGGAGGCGGATCAGGCGCAGCGATTGCGCGCATCGCTCGAAGCGGCGCTGGCGGCGGCAGATCGGATCCCGCCGCTCTGGCTTGCGGCGGTCGGCGCCTATTTTCCGCTCCACGCGGTCACGAATGCAGCGACGCTGCTTGAAAGACCCTGGCCGCGCTCCGTGGCATCGCTGCTGGTCCAGCAGATCGAGGAACCGGCCGAGGAACGCCGGCTACGGTCGACGATTCCGGCCTTGACCGACATCGCAGGCGAAGTGTCGCGGATCGTGCGCGAACAATACGAGGAAAGCCCCTACCCGCGCTGGATCAAGGCCGGGCCGCCGGTTCTCCCCGCGATCCTCGAAAGCCGGCCGCAGCCCGTCGCCGATGTCCTCATCGCCGGCTGCGGCACCGGCTTCTTCACCCTCGAATTCGCGCGAAAGGCGCCCGACGCGCGCTTCCTCGCGGTCGACCTCAGCCTGTCCAGCATCAGTTACGCCAAGCGCATGGCGCAGAGTCTCGATGTAAGGAACGTCGAATTTGCGCAGGCCGATATCATGAAATTGGCCGCGATCGGCCGCAGCTTCGATTTCATCGATACGTCGGGCGTGCTGCACCATCTCGCGGACCCTTGGGAGGGCTGGCGCGTGCTGCTGTCGCTGTTGCGCCCGGAAGGCATCATGCAGGTCGGACTCTACAGCGAATTGGCGCGCCGGAACGTCGTGGCGGCCCGCGCGCTGATCGCCGAGCGCGGCTTTCGGCCGGTGCCCGAGGACATCCGCCGGGTGCGGCAGATCATCGCCGCATCCGAAGACGGCTCGTTGTTGAAGTCGATCGCGCGGTGGAGCGATTATTTCACCACCAGCGAATGCCGCGACCTGTTGTTCCATCCGCAAGAGCATCGGATCACGTTGCCCGAGATCAAATCCTTCCTGGCGGCGAACGGCGTGCAATTTGTCGGCTTCGCGCTCGATGCGCTCACCTCGAGCCAATTCGCCGAGCGCTTTCCCGAGCAAGCCGCCATGAGCGGCCTCGAGCGCTGGCGCACCTTCACCGATCTCGACCGCTGGCACAGCTTCGAGACCGAAGCGCCGGACACCTTCGCCGGCATGTACCGCTTCTGGGTGCACAAACCCGCCGCCCGTTCGAACGCAGCGGCAACGCAAACTGCTTAGCGCGATCGATCGGCCCGAACGGCAGTCAGGCCGCGACTGCCGTCGCGGTCGTCGCGCTGGCGTTGCGCAGCCAAGCCCGCGCCGCGCGCTGCGCTGCCGCGATATCGACGTCGGACATCTGATCGGCGATTTCGCGACGCAGCCTGACCGCCTCGGCGTTTCCGTTCATCGCCGCGAGATTGAACCACTTGTGCGCCGAGACGAGATCGATCGGCACATCGCGGCCGACCGAATACATCATGCCGAGTTCGAACAACATGTCGCCGCCGGCGGGCCCTTCACCGAGCGGCGCCGCGTTGCTGTCGAGAATTTCAAAACGAGCCATCCCACACTCCCCTGTCTAAACCGTCCGTTCTGTACGTATCTTCCGGTATTGCCGCTTGCGCGGGTTTCACCGGCTCTGTTTCCCCGAGCCGACATGCCGATAATCCTGCGAAATTTTGAATGGTGGTTTAAGCAATGCGATGAATCGTTTCTGAATTGCGCGCGCGGTTTCGCGCGATTTCGGCAAGGCTTCGTTAGGTAAACCCCTTCGTTAGGCAATTCCCCGGGCCGGGCGTCGGCAACCGCGGCGACCATCGGACGCTTTGCAATCCCCGGCGGCTCGATTATCGTACCGGCCCTCGTCAACATCGAACTCGGGGTTGCCATGAAACTTCATCGCACGGCGGCAGCGGCGCTGTTGTTTTCGACCGCAGGCCTACTGAGTGGCGCGGGTTCGATCGGGCCGGCGCTCGCCGCCGATCCGTTGGGGACATGGTTCACGGCGGATAAAGACAGCCAGGTCCGCATCGTCAATTGCGGCGCGGCCATCTGCGGGACGCTGGTCTGGCTCAAGGAACCGAACGATCCGGCGACCGGACAGCCGAAAAAGGACAAGCATAATTCCGACGCCAGCAAGCAGAGCCGGCCGCTACTGGGCGTGCCGATCGTGCTCGGCATGAAGCCGAGCGGAGCACCCGGCCAATGGTCGGGCGACGTCTACAACGGCTCGGACGGCAAGACTTACAGCGGCTCCTTCACCATGACCGGGCCGGATAGCGCCGATCTGAAAGGCTGCGTGCTGAGCGTGATCTGCAAGTCCCAGACCTGGACGCGCGCCAAATGATCGCGTTTCGCTCATAGGCAAAACTCTGCCCGGCTCGCGCCGGGAAACAAACCATTCACCGCGCCCGCTGGCCGAACAAAACCGCGCGCACCGCCGGATCGCGCATGTCGACCGCGGAAGCCGCCTCGATGCGGATGGCGAAGGCGCGCTTGACCGCGGGGCGCGCCCGGACCGTCGCGAACCAGCGCTTAAGATGCGGAAACTGCGCCAGATCCTGGCCTTGCCGCTCGGCGAGCCGCACCCAACCGACGCAGGCCATATCGGCGATCGAATAGCGGCCGGCGAGGAACTCGCGCTGCTCGAGCCGCGCGTTCATGACGCCGTAAAGCCGATTGACCTCGTCGGTGTAGCGCGCGATCGCGTAGGACACCGCTTCCGGCGCGTAGCGACGAAAGTGGGTCGCCTGTCCCGCCATCGGGCCGAGCCCGCCCACTTGCCAGAATAGCCACTCCTCGACTGCGACCCGGGCGCGCTCCTCGCGCGGATAGAATTTTCCGGTCTTGCGGCCGAGATATTGCAGGATGGCGCCGGACTCGAATACCGCGATCGCGCGTCCGCCCGGGCCCTGCGGATCGACGATCGCCGGCATGCGGTTGTTCGGCGATATTTTCAGAAACCGCGGCGAGAACTGCTCGCCTTTGGAAATGTCGACCGGCCGCACCAGGTAAGGCAGCCCGCATTCCTCCAGCATGATCGAAATCTTCCAGCCGTTCGGCGTCGGCCAGTAATAAAGCTCGATCGGCTTTTCGCGCCGCGGCATCTTTGCTCCGGGTACCGCCCGCTTACGGGCGCCAGCCGGCTCCGATCTCGACCCACGGCGCGGCCGCCTCATGTCATCCCCAAAAAAAATCATACCCAAGAAAGATCATACCAAGAAAAACGGCGCCGCGGATTGTCTCCACAGCGCCGATGCAAGTTTAACGATTTTGCCGACATACCGAGGGCGACGGCGAGATGGTTGAAGGGCAAATCCGCCGGCTGTTCGCCGCGGTGAGATTCGGTTGTTCCGTCTCTCGTCGTCACCATCGCGCGTTCGAATGCGATGGTGAAGCTCACACCTCCGTCCCGCCGACGCCCCCTGTCGCCCACCTGAGCCGGCCCGTCTCGGAGGATCGTCTCCACCTTCGACGGCGGCCGGCCCGTGTGACGCGATCTTCGACACATGCGATGTCGAAGACCGATTAAGGCGTCGACTACTTCTTCTTGCGAGCCGTCTTCTTCGCCGGCTTCTTCACTTTAGCTTTCGCTTTTCTCTTCTTCGCCATTGCTGCCCTCCTAGCTTGAGTGGATGGCGGTATCGGTACAGTGCGTTCGCGAATCGATCCGCACTGCATTCGGATTACTACAGCAGAAAAAAAATAACAGTGACTCCACTCAATTTTGTGTGTAAGCGCCGCCGCCCGCGTCGGCGCGCGGGCGTCGCGATGCGCGCCGACGCGTCGCGCCGCGAAAAAATCTGCGCGGTGTGCAATTTTGCGCAGCGATTTCGACAAATTGAAGAAATGTCGATGAAATGCGGCTTTGTGCGGGGTCCGTTTATTTGATGTCGGCGTCGCGAACCGATGTCGACGCGACTTGTGCGCAGGTTTTGCGCGCACGAACGCGGGTCGACGCGGTCGTCGAGGCGCGACGAAAAAAAATTATGCACCGAACGCGTTTATCGGCACGTCGAGCGCCTCGCGACCGCGCAAAACGCGCGAATCAGTGTCAAGCGATTCGCGAAAGCGGCGTCGGCGCGGTGCAAAGTCGCGCCGCGCGACGGCGTTGCGCGAGATGATTCCGGTTCCATTTCGAGATGCAGCGGAAGCGTCGCGCGCCATCGAACCGAGCAGCTGCGCCGGCGAAGCGGCGTCGCGCTCAGGCGCCGATCTTCTTCCTTAAGAGATCGTTGACGACTTGCGGATTGGCTTTGCCGGCTGACGCTTTCATCACCTGGCCGACGAACCAGCCGATCGCCTTCGGGTTCGATTTGGCGTCGGCGACCTTGTCCGGGTTCTTGGCGACGATGTCGTCGACCAGCTTGTCGAGCGCCGAAAGGTCGGTGACCTGCTTCAGGCCGCGCTGTTCGACGAGCGCGCGCGGATCGCCGCCCTCGGCCCAGACGATTTCGAACAGCTCCTTGGCGATTTTGCCGGAGATGGTGCCGTCGGCGATCAGGTCGAGGATGGTGCCGAGCTGCGCGGCCGAGACTGGCGACGCGGCGATGTCCTTGCCCTCGCGGTTGAGCCTGCCGCCGAGCTCGTTGATCACCCAATTGGCGGCGAGCTTGGCGTCGCGGCGCGCCGTCGAGGCGGTCCCGCCGATCACGGTCTCGAAATAGTCCGCCGTCTCGCGCTCCGCGACCAGCACATCGGCGTCGTAAGCGCTCAGCGCGTAATCGCGCATGAAGCGCGACTTCTTCTGGTCCGGCAGTTCCGGCAGGCTCTGCCGCAAGTCGGCGACCAACGCCGGCTCGAGTTCCAGCGGCAACAGGTCCGGATCGGGAAAATAGCGGTAGTCGTGCGCCTCTTCCTTGGTGCGCATCGGCCGCGTTTCGCCCTTGTCCGGGTCGAACAGGCGCGTTTCCTGCTCGATCGTGCCGCCGTCCTCGATGATCTCGATTTGCCGGCGCGCCTCGTGCTCGATGGCCTGGCCGATGAAACGGATCGAGTTGACGTTCTTGATCTCGCAGCGGGTGCCCAATGCGGCGCCGGGCTTGCGCACCGAAACATTGACGTCGGCGCGCAGGCTGCCTTTCTCCATGTCGCCGTCGCAGGTTCCCAGATAACGCAAGACGCTGCGCAGCTTCGCGACGAAGGCCTTGGCCTCCTCGGCCGAGCGCAGATCGGGCTTGGTCACGATCTCCATCAACGCCACGCCGGAGCGGTTGAGATCGACGAGCGACATCGTCGGGTTCTGCTCATGCAGCGACTTGCCGGCGTCCTGTTCGAGGTGCAATCGCTCGATAACGACACGGACGGTTTCGCCTTCGGCCAAGTCGACGACGACCTCGCCTTCGCCGACGATCGGCCATTTGTACTGGCTGATCTGATAGCCTTGCGGCAGGTCCGGATAAAAATAGTTCTTCCTGTCGAAGACGGATTTCAGGTTGATCTTGGCCTTGAGCCCGAGCCCGGTGCGCACCGCCTGGCGGACGCATTCGGCGTTGATCACCGGCAACATGCCGGGCATGGCGGCGTCGACCAGCGAGACATGCGCGTTCGCTTCGCCGCCGAACGCGGTCGAGGCGCCGGAGAACAGTTTGGCTTGCGAGGTCACCTGGGCATGGACTTCCATGCCGATGACGACTTCCCAGTCGCCGGTCGCGCCTTTGATGAGCTTGGACTTTCGTGCGGGAGCATCCATCGCGCGGTCAACCCTTATCCGTTTCCGGTCGGGTTACCCGCTTCCGTGACACGCCACAAGACCCGCCCCCGATCCTGCGGGAGCGAGCCAAATCCGGTCAGCTCGATTGCGGGAACCTTAGCCGCCGCACTTCGGCGTGCAGAACGAGCCGTAGCAGGGGATGACTGCCACCGTTTGCCCATTCAAGCAGAGCTGCTGCGAGCACCATTGCGTCGCGGCATTGCACTGGAATGAGCAGACCGTGTTGACGGCGATGAACTTCTTCTCAAAGGCGCAGGCGCCGGGCGGCAGCGGCTTCGCCTTGGCATCGGCCACCGAAAAGCTCGCCGGCAGCGCCACCACGCCGGCCAACAAGGCGACTTTCACGAGCGACGCGATTCGCATGAGGGTCCCCCATTCCTTGCAAAAAAACATTCTACAGGGTCGCCGAGCCTGCGCAAGCTATTGCCACGAGTTACCGCGTCCGCGCGGCGTTTCCACCACGCCGGAGCCGAAAGCGCTCCGCGGCGCGCACTACTTCCCTTCGCGCCAGATGCCGAGCGCTTCCTGCGCCGGGCGGTCGGAGATCGAGAACAGCACCGATTGCTTTGCCGCGGCGTGAGAGTAACGCTTCCAGGGCGGCACCACGAAGACATCGTTGGGGCCCCAATGCAGCGCCTTGCCGTCGACCTCGGTGGCGCCAGAGCCTTCGACGCAGACAAAGATGGTGCCGTCGGTCGAGCGGTACGGCTCGCCGCTAAATCCTTCGGGCAGCATGGCGAGGCAGGCGCTCATGGTCGGCAGCACCGGACCGCCGGTGACCGGATTGGCGTAGCGCACCCGCGCGCCATGGCGTTTGTCGATCTCGCCCGACCGCATCATGCGCTCGACGATCGGACGCGTGCGCGCATAGGTGTAATTGATGACCGGAGTCCGCTTCATCGGCTGAGTTCCGTCCGGCAATACGCCGGAGCCGTAGAACGAAAGAGAATCGCCGTCCTGGCGCGTCGTCGTCTGCATCGCGTCGTCGAGATGCTCGGCAAACGAGGCTTCGTAGAAATTGACGGCGGGGACATCGAGCACGTCGAGCCAAAGCATCGGCTTGTTCGAAGGGTTGCCGTGGTCGTGCGGCGCCCAGTTCGCGGTAATGACGAAATCGCCCGGCGCCATGAAGGCCTTCTCGCCCTCGACCGCGGTATAAGCGCCCTCGCCGTCGAGCACGAAGCGAATGGCGGAAGCGGCGTGGCGATGGGCCGGCGCGACTTCGCCCGGCAGGATCATCTGGATGCCGGCGAACAGCGTATTGGTGACGCGGGATTCGCCGTGCAGGGCCGGATTTTCGAGCACCAGCACGCGGCGTTCCGCCTCTTCGGCGGTGATCAACCCGCCGGATTCCATGACCAGCGCCTTCACGTCGTCATAGTGCCAGATATGCGGTTGGCAGCGCGTCACCGGCTCCTTGGTGACGACCGATTTCATGACCTTCCATAACGGCGCCATGTCCTTCTTGGCGATCCGCTCGTAAAAGGCCTCCCGCATCGCCTCGACATTATGTTTGGGATTTGGGTTGTTGTTCGCCGATTGGTTCGCGGTCGCGACCGCCAAATTTCCTGCCACGATGACGTTCTCCTCGCCGGATACTGTTGCGGACTATAGTCAAAGCGCCGGACTGCGGAAATAGCGGCTCGGGCAGCGGCGGATCACGTGTTGACGTTGCCGCCGTCCACGGCCAGCGTCTGGCCGGTCATGAAGTCAGAATCCGCGCTGGCGAGGAAAATCAGCCCGCCGAGCAGGTCCTGCGGCTCTTGATCGCGCTTGAGCGCGCGCGCCGCGACAGCGCGGGCGCGCGCGGTTTCGACGTGACCTGGATTTTCCGCGATCACGGTGTCGCTCATGGTGAAACCGGGCGCCAGCGTATTGACCCGGATGCCGTGCTCGCCGAGTTCCCGCGACAGCGCACGCGTCATCGCCGTGATGCCGCCCTTCGAGGTGACGTAGTGCAGCATCAAGGGGATGCCGCGATAGGCGGTGCCGGAGCCGATATTGATGATTTTGCCGTAGGATTGCGCGCGCATATGCGGCACGACGTGCTTCACCATCAGGAACGGTCCGCGCAAATTGACCGCCATGACGCGGTCCCAGGCGGCGGCGTCGATCTCGGTGCATTTCTGCTCGAGAAGCGGCGCGAACAGCGCGGCGTTGTTGACCAGAATGTCGATCTTGCCGAACCGGTCCATGGTATCGGCCATGAGCTTGCGCACCGCGGCCTCGTCGCTCACGTCCGTCACGGAACTCGCCACCGAATTGGCGCCGCGCTCGCGCGCCAGTTCGCGGGCGATGTCCTCGCCGTCGGCGATATCGGCGATCATCAGGCGCGCGCCTTCGGCCGCGAGCGCGCGCGCATAGTGCCGACCGATGCCCTTGGCGCCGCCGGTGAGAATGGCGACGCGGCCGTCGAGACGCGCCATGTCAGTTCTTTCCGCTTATGCGTCGGATGAATTTTTCGAAGCCGGCGAGCTGGAGCTTAACCATATCGATGGTCGGCTGATCGGTCAGCGCCAAGGTTTTCTCGTCGAATTTCTTCGCCGAAAAATTGACGAAGACTTCCGGCTTGCCGAACATGAGCGCGTCGAGCGTCGTGAGCGCCATGCGCAGGTGGTATTGCATGCGCGACCCGCCGAGCAGACCGCCCGAACAGGATTGCAGGGCCACCGGCTTGTTCGTGAACGGCACCTCTTTCAGGCGCGAGGCCCAGTCGATCGCATTCTTCAGCCCGCCGGGAATGCTCCAATTGTATTCCGGCGAGACGATGATGACGCCGTCGGCGGAACGGATGGCGTCGCCCCAGGCGGAGACGTCGGCGGGGAACCCCGCGCTCGCCTGATCGTCTGCATTATAGATCGGAAACTTGTCCCAGGCCGGCGCCGGCTCGAGCGACAGTCCGGCCGGCGCCAGCGCCGGCAGCGCACGCGCCAGCGCGGCGTTGAAGGAAGCCTTGCGCAGGCTGCCGCAGATGACGACGACGTTGAGTGCGGTATCGGGCATGTCTGCTCCCTTAAAGCTCTGTTCCGTTGAAGCGCCGGCGACGGCCCCTGGCTTACGGCCGCGCCGGGCTTACCGCAATACGGAAGTAAATGTTTCTCAGTATGACCGGCAGGCCCGCGCCGGCAAATCTCAATTGCTGTCGAGAAGCGGAATATCCTTCGCCGACCGCGGCCCCGGCAAGGATTCCACGAAGGCATAGATATCGGCGACGTCCTTGTCCGACAGCACCGCCTCGGAATAGGCCGGCATGTCGTTGACGGGACTGCGGACCAGCCCCTTGAAACCCTCGAACGGCAAGGCGGTGTGGGCGAGGATCGGCGCCGGACCGTTATAGGCCCCGCCCTGGCCGACGCGGCCGTGACAGGTGAAACAGCCGTCGGCGAGGTAGATGCGCTTGCCGGCCGTGGCATCACCCTGCGGCGCATCCTGCGGAAACGCGACCGCTCCGCCGAGGCCCAACGCCGCAGCCGCCAACGCCATAAGCGCGAAGTTCTTGAAATCGTTCATGGCAGCCACTCCTCAGCGCGGGTCGGTGACGACATCGACAACAGCCGGCTCGCCGCTCTTGACGACGGCGATGGCGCGCGCAAGCGCCGGCGCGAGATCCTTGGGATCGGTGATCGGCCCCTCGCCATGCGCGCCCATGCCGCGCGCCACCGTGGCGTAGTCGATATTCGGGTCCTTCAACGTGGTCCCGATATCCATCTTGTCGACGCCCCGGCCGTGCCGCGCCGCCATCGCCACCAGGTACATGTATTCCTGATGATAGGCGCGGTTGTTCTGCACGACGTAGAGAATCGGGATTTTGTGATGCGCCGCGGTCCACAGCGCCCCGGGATTGAACATGAAGTCGCCGTCGCCGCCGAAAGCGACCGTGAACCGGCCGTGCTTCTTGTTGGCGAGCGCAGCCCCGAGCGAGGCCGGCAGATTGTAGCCGATGCCGGCGCCGCCGGAGACGCCATTCCATTGGTACGGCTTCTTGAAATCCCATAGGCGATGCGGCCAGGACAGCCGGATCGTGGTGCCGACCACCGACCAGTCCTCGTCCTTGATTTGCGCATAGACCTCGGCGCACATCCGCGCCGTCGTGATCGGGCTTGCATCCCAGCCGATGGTGGCGTCGGTCTTGGATTGTTCGACCATCGCCAGATGCGCGGCGCCGAGTTTCTTGCCGCGCTCGTCGAAGGCGGACTTGCGGCTGTCGTCGACGAGGCGTTTCACCGCCTCGGTGAGCGCCGGCAGCGACGCCTCGCCGTCGCCGGCAATATCGAGATCGACGTCCTGCCAGCGGCCGAAATCCTGGTAATTGGATTTGAGATAAAGATCGCGCACGCCGAGCGTGATGAGCTTTACCCCCGGCTTGGTGCCCGGCCGCGAGCGGCGCACGATGCGGTCGCTGAAATGGGTGAGCGTACCCCACAGGTCGTTCATCTCGATCGCCAGGATGACGTCGGCCTGACCGATCATGGCGCGGCGAAAACTCTGGTTCAGCGGATGCCGCGACGGGAAATTCATGCGGCCGGCATTGTCGATGACGCCGCATTGCAGCGCTTCGGCAAGCGCGACCAGGTTCGCCATTCCCGCCGGCGTGCGGGCGACGCGGTCGCAGATGATGACCGGGTTCTGCGCTTCGACCAGAAGCTTGGCCGCTTCCGCGATCGCGCCGGAATCGCCTTGCGGCGCGATCACCGGGGCGAATTTCGGAATGCGCAGACCTTCCGGATCGCCGATCGGGTTCTCCTGCAATTCCGCATCGAGCGAAATGAATACCGGCCCCATCGGCGGCGTGGTCGCGATCTTGTAGGCGCGCACCGTGGATTCGGCGAAATGCGTCAATGACGCCGGCTGGTCGTCCCATTTAGTGAAGTCGCGCACGATTTGACCGATGTCGACGCCGGAATGCACCCATTCGGCGCCGGGCATGCGCTTGTCCGCCTCCATGATGTTGCCGCCGAACACCAGGACCGGCACCCGGTCGCACCAGGCGTTGTACATTGCCATGGTGGCGTGCTGCAGGCCGACGACGCCGTGGCAGGCCATCGCCATCGGCTTGCCTTCGATCTTGGCATAGCCTTGCGCCATGTGGACGGCGATGTCCTCGTGCACGCAGGTGATGATTTCCGGTTTGTTGTTGCCGTGATTGATGACGGCCTCGTGCAAGCCGCGGTAGCTCGAGGCGCAATTGATCGCCAGGTATTCGATGCCGAGCGAATTGAGCACGTCGGTCATGAAGTCGCCGCCGCTCGAGGTCTGATTGACCGGGTCGTTCGAGGGCGCGAGCGTTTCGGCGGCGGTCTGCAGCGGCCCGGGAACGGCGGCCTTCAACGACGCGGGTGCCGGAGCCGCATTGGCGGTGACCGGGGGCGTTACGGCCGCGGCAGCCCCGACAAGGCCTGCACCTTTGAGGAAATTGCGGCGGCTGGAATCGGCAGAGCGGCGTTTCGACATGGCGTCCTCCCGGGTTTGGCCCACAAGCCAAACGAATTCGAATTTTCTTTATTGAGCGGGAGTTTCGCGTTCCGCCCTGCCACCGTCAAGCGCGCCGGTGAAGTGGGCTGCCATGCACACCTGAACGCGTCTAAGTGCTCGGCGAATTCAACAAGGCAGGCGCGACGATCTCTTTCCAGCTTGCCGGAACCGTCGCTAACTCGCCGTGCCGGCCCATGAAATCGGCGATCCTCTTCACGCCGAACACGGTGCTGCCGAATTCGTCCCTGATGTCGCTCACGACCGCCTCCATCGCCGCGCCGTTGATCGTTCCCGACGGCTCGTGCGTCAGATAGATTTGCGCGGCGCGCCGCGGATCGTCGTGGATGAGGTGCGCGGCCTCGTCGATCGCCTTGTCGATCACCTCGGGCACCAGCGGCCGGGCATCGATGTAGGACTTGGTCGCCCCCATGATCAGGAAGGAAAATTTTCCGTCCATCACCTGCGACGAGGTGAGCAAGGGATGGACCTTGGCATCGCGCAGCGCAATCTGGGTGAAAGGCGGCGAGGAGAAATAGGCCGCGAGTCCGCCTGAGCCGGCGACCAGCCCGGCAATCGCATCGGCATGCGACATCGCGACCACTTGGCGGCGCAGCCGGTCGTACTGGCCGAAAACCTTCTCCGACTGCAGCTCCAGGAGATACATCTGCGGCGATGTCAGCGTCGGCACCGCGATGCGGTCGGCGGGATCGAGATCGGCGACGGACCGTTCGTTCGGTCGATTGCCGAGCAGCACCAAGGGCAGCGACGTGATGCCAGAAACGGCGAGGATCTGGCTGGGCTTGCCTTTGCCCGCTTGCCAGGCGGCAAGCAGCGGGACAGTGCCGAACGGGCCCATGTCGATCGCGCCCGAAGCGACGGCATCCCGTATCTCTTCAGGCCCCATCAAGCGGTGGAAGCTCGCCTTCACGTCAAGATGCGCCGCCTTGGCGTGCTTTTCGACGAGCTTCAAATCCTCGCAGATGTAAAGCGGCAGGAACGCCAGCCCGTAACCGATGCCGATCTTGACGTCCTCCTGCGCGGCCGCCGATGTCAGCGTCGCGCAGAGGACGACAAGCGCAGCCAGGCTGCGCGACAAGGCGCGCACTCAGCCGACTTTCTCGTCCGCGATCGGATTGCGCAAAATCCCGATGCGCTCGATTTCGATCTCGCAGGTGTCGCCCGCCTTCATCCAGACCGGGTTGGGCTTGCGCGCATGGCCGACGCCGGACGGCGTGCCGGTGAAGATGACGTCGCCCGGTTCGAGCGTAATGCCTTGGGTGATGTAGACCAGCATTTCGACCACCGGAAACATCATATTGTCGGTGTTGTCCGACTGCATGACGGTGCCGTTGAGCCGGCTTTGGATCTTCAGGCCCTTGGCGCCATCGGGCAATTCGTCGGCGGTGACGAGCCAGGGGCCGAAGCCGCCGGTGCGATCGAAATTCTTGCCCATCGCCCATTGCGTCGTCTTGCGCTGGAATTCGCGCACCGAGCCCTCGTTGCCGCAGGAATAGCCGGCGATGCAGGACGTGGCATTGGCGGGGGTCAGATGCTTGGCGCGCTTGCCGACGACCAGGATCAGCTCGGCTTCGTAATCGAGCGTCTCGGAAACCTGCGGCCGGACGATAGGCTCGCCGTGCGGCACCAGCGATGTCAGGCCGCGAAAGAAGATCGTGGGAAATTTCGGAATATTGTCGCGCTGCGAACCTTCCTTGACGTGTTCGAGGTAATTCAATCCGAGGCAGATGATCTTTCCCGGACGGCCGACCGGCAGCGCATATTTGATCCCGGCGAGCGGCCGGCGCACGCCGGCCGGCGCGCGCTTGGCGATGTCGGCGAGCGGCTTGGTGTCGCCGTTGTTCTTATCGAGCCATTCGCCGAGATCGGCCGGAATCTTGTCGTCCACGGCCTGCAGATCGATCACCTGATCGCCCTCGACCACGCCGAGGTGCGGGCCTCGCTCCCCTTCGAAAGCAACGATTTTCATGAGTCTCTTCCTTTGACGGTCCGGAAACGCCCCCGGAGGGCGGGGACTATATCGGGGCGCATTGATCCGATCCACCGGGTTCGGGATGCGGCGCTTCAGGCTGTCCGAAGTGGTTATAGTGCCGCGAGTTTCATGATCGCCGCCTTCGCCATCTTCACGAATTCCGGATCTTTCTCGATGCCAATACTGCCGTAGCCTACGGCATTCGCGGCTGCGAGCGTCGATCCCGATCCGGCGAACGGATCGAGGATGACGCCGTGCCCGAGCGGCAGCGACGCCCGCACGATCGCACGCAAAAAGACTTGCGGTTTCAGCGACGGATGCGGCGCGATCATCCGTTCCGCTTTTCGCGTCGGTCGGGACTGCACGACATCCCCGAACGGCCGGGCCTGCGACAGCCGACGAAATCCGCCCGTCTTCCAACGCCGCAAATTGTCCTGCACACGACCGTCAAGGGGATGACGGAGGATGATCCATGGCTCAAACATCGAACGCGGCATGACGCTCACGTCTGAAAATTCGGCATGGGCGTTTTTCGGTCGGTCGCCGCCGCGCATTGTCATGACCAAGCGAATGATCTGACCCCGCAATTCGAGGCCGGCGGAACTCATCGCTGCGATGACTATATGCGCAAGCAGAGGATTGCTTGCGACAACAACGTTTGCGCCCGGAACGGTAGCGCGCAGGACGAGATGCCCAAACTCAAAGAAAAAATCGTACAGCAGTTGACGGTCGCCCTCATCGAGAACCGTGAAACGAGGTAGCGGCGCTCGCTGGTGGCCGTCAAATGACGGTGGGATTCGCCAAACGCCTCCCCGACCCGTGCGCAATTTTTCTTGCTCGCTGGGCGAATATTCCAAGAGGCCGTAAGGTGGATCAGTGACGACGGCATGAACCGAGCGCGGTTCGCAAGTGCGCAACCAATCAAAGCAATCCGACTCAATGAGCTTTGCACGGCCGATCAGATGCTCGGCCGCAGGCAAAGGCTTGGCGGAACCGCCGCGCGTACCGCGTAAACGATAGGAACCGCGCGATGTCCTCTCAAAAAGATCAGGGGTGTTGAGGTTGAGATAGGATCGAATTGACGACGCCGGCACCGCGTCGCCTAATTGTGTCGAGACCGCCGCCCGAATTTCCGCAAGCGATGCGTTTTCCGCGGCCGTAAGGTACGTGATTATCGCGTCACGAATGATCCCGGGTGCCGCACGCAGATTCACGTTATCCCCAACCGAACAAAACGGGTACACTCAAGACGTCCAGACGTCAAGCCTATTTTTCACAGCCTTCCCAGAAAATGGTTGCGCAGCCGCTCGCGCGCCGCCTGCGCCGCCGGCAGGTCGAAGCCGTTGACGATCGCCAGGCGAAAGCCGCCGGGCGGCATCGCGTGGTCCGCCGGCGCCCGATCCTCATGGAAAGTGATCTGCACGCTGGTGACGCCGGGGCTGCGGCGGATGTCTTCGACCAGCGCCTGCGGCGGATGGCGGTAACGCCGCCCGTTCGGTCCGAACAGGACGACGCTGTATCCCTCACAACGGTCGTCGTCGCAGAAATCCCAATCGTGGCGCTCGTAAAGACCGACCACCGCGTCGACCCAGCCCGGGCCGTAAAGATCGGGCCACTGGTCGGCAAAGCGCAGGTGCGCCTCGATGATCTTTTCGCCGATGGTTTCGAGATTGAGCATGCCGGTATAGCCGCCGAGAAATTGCCGCACCCAGGCGCCGCAATAGGCTTCGAGGCCGGCGTCGGGCTCGGCATGCACCGTCCAATAATCGAACGTGCCCTCGCCCGCCGGCTTGCCGGTGGCGTGACGCCACCAGCGCGGCTCGCCGTCGACCACGGCGATGTCGGAAGATACATGCCGCCCGTCGAGCAGCGTCATCCAGAAATGGCCCGGCGCATAATGCGCGTCGTAATCGGCTTGCGAGTGGAGCATACGGCTGCCGACGCCCATGCCCTTGAGGTTGACGATCGGCTTGGAGAACACCGGATAGCGCGGCGGCGGCGCGCCGTGCGGTGCGGCGTCGAGCCGCTGGCTCAGCGCCACGGCGAGCTTGTCGTAGACCCAGCGCTCGGCCGGATACCATTGCCAGGCGTCGCTATCCTCGGTCGGAATCCGGGCTTCGGTTTCGACATGCGCGAAATATTGCAACCGCCAGGGATCGGCTTCGCAGATCGGCATGGGCAATCAAACGACGGACGGTCGACGACAGAGCGCGGACGCAGAATGTCTGCCGTCGTTGTCCGTCATCGCTCGCCCGTCATCCGCAACGCGAGCACCGCGAACAGACCGTCGGTGAAGGATTGCACCGGCGCCCAGCCGCTGCCCCCCGCCAGGGCGGTGAAGGATTCGATCGTGTACTTGTAGCTGTTCTCGGTATGGATGGTTTCGCCGGCGCGGAAGCTGATGGTCTTGCCACGGACGCGGACCTTCTGGCGCCGGGTACTGGCCAGATACATCTCGATCCTGTTCTTCTCCGCATTATAGCAAGCGTGGTGCTCGAATGCGGAAAGATCGAAGTCGGCGCCGAGTTCGCGATTGATGCGCGCCAAGAGATTGAGGTTGAACTTGGCGGTGACGCCCTCGGCGTCGTTGTAGGCCGGGCTTAAGATTTTAGCGTCCTTGATCAGATCGACGCCGACGATCAGCACCGCGCCGCTGCCGAGCATTCGGCCGGCATGATGCAGGAATTGCGCGGCCTCATGCGGTTCGAAATTGCCGATGGTCGATCCGGGAAAAAAGCCGACCCGCGGCAGGAGCTCCACCGCCGCAGGGATGGCGAAGCTTTGGCTGAAATCGGCGACCAGCGGATAGACCGCAAGGCGCGGAAAATCGCGCCGCAAAAGCGCCGCGTCCTGCTGCAGAAAGTCGCCGGAAATATCGACGGGGATGTAGGCCTCGACCGTCGCCGCGGCGCCGAGCAGGATGCGCGCCTTTTTGCTCGAACCGCTGCCGAACTCGACCAAGGCGCAATTCGGCGGGAACAGCGAGCCGATCGCCGGCGCATGGTCGCGCAACAGCGCAAGCTCGCAGCGCGTCGGATAATATTCCGGCAGTTGCGTGATGCGTTCGAACAGAGCGGAGCCGGCTGTGTCGTAGAAATATTTCGGCGGCAGCCGTTTCGGCTTCGCCGTAAGCCCGGCCAGCACATCCTCCGCGAATTTATCCGCCGCCTGATCGGCGGTTGCGATGGGGTGAGCCCCGCGGAACGCGGTCTGCACGGCACGTGTCATGTGGAAGCTCAGTGTTCGTAGGCCGCGAGCCGCAATCCGGTGAATTGCCAGCGCGCCGGGGGATAAAAGAAATTGCGATAGGTCGCGCGCGAATGGCCGGCCGGCGTTGCCAGCGACGAACCGCGCAAGACCATCTGATTGACCATGAACTTGCCGTTGTACTCGCCGAGCGCACCGGGAACGGGCCGGTAGCCGGGATAAGCCGCATAGGCGCTGCGCGTCCACTGCCAGACCGCACCGAAGGCGTCGGCGAGGACGCCGCCTTTGGCCGCCACCTCCCATTCGGCTTCGCTCGGCAGGTCCTTGCCGGACCAGCGCGCGAAAGCGTCGGCTTCATAATAGCTGACGTGACAGACCGGATTGGCCGGGTCGACCGGACGCAATCCGCCGAGCGTCATCGAGAACCAGGCGCCATCGAGTCTGCGCCAGTAACCCGGCGCGTTCCAGCCTTGCGACTCGACCGTGGCCCAACCGTCCGACAGCCACAGCGTCGGCGTGGTGTAGCCGCCATCGGCCATGAAATCGAGCCACTCGCCGTTGGTCACGAGCGAGGGCGAAACGCGGACCGGCCGCAACATGAATTGATGCGCCGGCTGTTCGTTGTCGAAAGAAAAGCCACCGCCATCATGGCCGATCTCGTGGACGCCGGACAGCACCTCGCCCGGCGCGGCTTTCGCGCCGAGGCGCGGCCATTGCCAGCCCGGATCGTAAGCGGGATTGGTTTCGTTCTGCGAGAAGGCGTGCAAAATGTCGGTGAGCAACAGTTCCTGATGCTGCTGTTCGTGATTGACCCCGATCTCGATGATCGGAATCAACTGGCCGAAATCCGGTGCGGTCTCGATCAGACGCGCCATCGCACAGTCGACATGAGCGCGATAGGCCGTGACCTCGGCCGCGCTCGGGCGCGTGATCATGCCGCGTTGCGGCCGCGCCGCGCGCGGTCCGGCATTCACGTAATAGGAATTGTAGAGATAGGCGAAGCGCTCGTCGAACACCCGGTAAGCTTCGGCATAGGGCCGCAGCAGGAATTGCTCGAAGAACCATGTCACATGCGCGCGATGCCACTTGGCCGGACTGGCGTCCGGCATCGACTGCACCACCTGGTCTTCGGGCGAAAGCCGAGCGGCGCGGCGCTCGGTTTCGGCACGCACCGCGCGAAACGCCTTGAGCCATTCGTGCCGCGCGTCGTTCGACGTCCGGTTCGCCTCCACTACGTCGTTTCCGACCATAGTCTTTCCCACAGCGGTATGGGCCGGACCGGCGAGCCTGGCGCGCGAAGAAGCAGCGGTTCGTGGCATCATAAAAGTCCGCAAATGGCGGGATTGACGGCGCTATCGCAAAGGCTGGGAAGATAATCAGTCCCCGGCGGGTTGGCTCCATAGATGATCCATCCGCCGCAGAGTGCAATGCCAATCGGCGCATGCTAACGCGGTTGTGATCGCAACCGGATAGGGGCGAAAACCACGTTGCGGTTGTGGTGAGACCGGCCGCCGACAAACCGCTTTGCAGCTAATGTCCGCAGGGCGGATTGACATAGCCGCCGGATGATAGGACTGCAACGCGGTGCGTGGCGGGGACCAAGGGGAGCCGATGGCAAAGCGAGTCAGAAGAAAAGCGCGCGCGGCGAAAACCATGTTGCCGCGCGAGCGCTGCGATTATTCCGCGATCGTCGATCGGCCGCCGCTTCGCCTTCCCGGCGGGGCGCGCATCGTCTTCTGGAGCATCGTCAATCTCGAAGTCTGGGACATCGGCCAGCCGATGGCGCGGCAAGTGCTCAGCCCGCCGACCGGGGTCACCCACCTCCCCGACGTGCCGAATTGGAGCTGGCACGAATACGGCATGCGGGTCGGCGTCTGGCGCTTCTTCGATCTGTTCAAACGGCAGAACATCCGGCCGACACTCGCGATCAATGCGCGGGTTTGCGAGGATTACGCGCGCGTCGCGCAACAGGCGAAGGACGACGGCTGGGAGTTCATGGGCCACTCCTATCAACAGGGGCCGATCCACAAAGAGCCGAACCAGAAGGCGATGATCAAGCGCTCGCTCGACGTCATCGAGCGGTTTTGCGGCAAGCGGCCGGTCGGCTGGCTCGGCCCTGGGCTGACGCAGACGCTGGAAACGCCGGACCTGCTCGCCGCGGCCGGCATCAAATATATCGGCGACTGGGTCTACGACGACGAACCCTCCACCATCCGCACCGCGAACGGCCCGCTGGTCACGCTGCCCTATACAATGGAGCTCAACGACATCCCGATGATGGCGGTGCAGCACCACGAAGCCGAATATCTGCAATGGCGCGCCGTCGATCAGTTCGACCGGCTCTACGCCGAGGGCGCAAACCGCGCCAAGATCTTCGCGCTGGCGATCCATCCCTATCTGAGCGGCCAACCGCACCGCATCAAATATCTCGAGGCGATCTACGACTACGCCCGCAAATTCGACGGCGTATTGTACTGGACCGGGGAAGAGATTTTGGATTGGTATCTGCAATGCGCCAAAGCCTGACTGTCCGTATCGGTGTATTGCTCGCGAGCATCGTTCTCGCCGGCGCGGCGCAGGCCGCGCCGTGCCGCAACGGCGGACCCTACGATAAATGGCTCGCCGATTTCGAGCGCGAGGCGATGGCGCAAGGCGTCTCGCAAAGGACGATCGCGACCGCGGCGCCCTATCTCACCTACGACCAGCGCATCGTGAATATCGACCGCGGCCAGCGCGTCTTCACCCAGACGTTTTTGGAATTTTCCGATCGCATGGCGGCGGGTTACCGCATTCAAACGGGTGCGGCGAAGATCAAAACCTACAGCGCCGTGTTCGCGCGCATCGATCAGCAATACGGCGTGCCGGCGCCGGTCATCGTCGCGTTCTGGGCGCTGGAGAGCGATTTCGGCTCCAATATGGGCAACTACCGTTCGCTCGCCTCGATCGCCTCGCTCGCCTATGATTGCCGACGCAGCGACCGCTTCCGCGGCCAGCTGTTGGACGCATTGCGGCTGATCGAGCGCGGCGATCTGCGGGCGGACGAGATGATCGGGTCGTGGGCTGGCGAACTCGGCCAGACGCAGATGATGCCGTCGGAATATTATCGCTACGCCGTCGACTATGACGGCGACGGCAAGCGCAATCTGCTGCGCAGCGCGCCCGACGTGCTCGGCTCGACCGCGAATTATCTGGTCGGGCTCGGCTGGAAACGCGGCGAGCCGTGGCTCACCGAAGTGCGGGTGCCGGCGAACATGGCGAACTTCCCTTGGGACCAAGCCGACCTCGACATCAAGCTGCCGCGGGCGAAATGGGCGGGCTACGGCGTCACGCTTGCCGACGGCCGGCCCTTGCCGGCCGACACCCTGCAAGCCTCGTTGTTGTTGCCGATGGGACGGTTCGGCCCGGCATTCCTGGTCTATCCGAATTTCGACATTTATCTGCAATGGAACAATTCGCTGGTTTATTCGACCACCGCCGCCTACCTCGCGACCCGGATCGCGGGCGCGCCCGCGCTCCGCCGCGGCAATCCGCCGCCGCCGCTTCCCTTCAACGATATCAAGGCGATGCAGACCATGCTGGCGCATGCCGGCCATGACGTCGGCGCCGTCGACGGCTTCCTCGGCCTGAAGACGCGGCAGGCGGTCAAGGCGATGCAGGTCAAATACGGCTTGCCCGCCGACAGCTATCCAACCGCCGAGCTGCTTGCGCGGATGCGCGCCGGGCGTTGAGCGGATCGTCGGGTCCGGACACCATGGCCATAATAATGTCCGACCGGCCCGGCATGAGAGCGGCGGCAGTCGGAGCGCGATCCGGTGTCGGCACGGCAATTGCTGGAGCATCGAGCGTTACGCGCAGGAAGCGCTTGACCGCGCTGGGGGCGGTGGAAGATACTGATAAAACAGCAGTTTTTATCGTTCCGAAGTAAAGGACTGCGCTTTCTCAGGGTGCCGGGAATGTGGCGGCCGGCGTACTGATACATTATAACGTCATCGTTGCCCCACACTCTGAAAGACCGCCCTTTGCAAGCAAGGCCGCCAGTTAAAAGGGGAAGCATGGAATGCCGATAAGTCTTCGCGGACCGCGCTCAGGCGCCCTCGACGCCGCCCGACATACCCGGGCTCGCGTCGCCGCAATCGTGGCCATGGCCTTCCTGCTCGCCGCTCCGATAGCGCCTGCGGCGCTCGCGCAGAGCGCGCCCGGTCCGGCCGCGACATCGTCCGCGCCGGGCGATGCGCAGGCAACGCCAGCGGCGCCAGTAACGTCGGTGCCGCCTATCGCCGCGCCGGCGGCGGCGCCGAGCCAACCCGCGATCTCGGCCATTCAACTACCCGAGGATCTCTCGCCCTGGGGCATGTTCATCGCCGCCGACATCATCGTGAAGGGTGTCATCATCGGGCTCGCGATCGCTTCGCTCGTGACCTGGACGGTGTGGCTCGCCAAGACGTTCGAACTGCGCAGCGTGCGCGGCGACGTGCGCCGCGATCTGCGCGTCCTCAACGCCGCGGCGACCTTCGCCCAGGCGCACGAGCAATTGCGCGACGGCACGACGCCGGTGGCGCAACTGATGCAGTCGGCCGGTCAGGAAATCCGGCTTTCCGCCAATCTGCGCGCGGAGGGCTTGAAGGAGCGCATCGCCTTGCAGCTCGAGCGCATCGAGATGGCGGTGAGCCGAAAAGTCTCGCGTGGTACCGGCGTGCTCGCCACCATCGGCTCGACCGCGCCGTTCGTCGGCCTGTTCGGCACGGTGTGGGGCATCATGAACAGCTTCATCGGCATTTCGAACGCCCACACCACCAATCTCGCGGTGGTGGCGCCGGGCATCGCGCAGGCGCTCCTTGCCACGGCCTTCGGCCTCGTCGCCGCGATCCCCGCGGTGATGATCTACAACGTCTTGGCGCGGCAGACCGCGCATTACCGCGCCTATCTCGGCGATGCCTCGGCGCAGGTGATGCGGCTGGTGAGCCGCGACCTCGATCGCGCCAAGCTGCCGATGTCGCACGCCGCCGAGTAAAGAGGATAAAAGCCGCTAAAGAGGATAAACCCTTGGCCATTCGTCTCGACCACGGCACCGACGAGCTGCTCGAAGTCCACGACATCAACGTCACGCCGTTCATCGACGTGATCCTGGTGCTGCTCATCATCTTCATGGTGGCGGCGCCGCTCGCGACCGTCGACGTGCCGGTCGACCTGCCCGCCGCCAACGCGCAGCCGCAGCAGCGGCCGCCGAAGCCGGTCTATCTGACGGTGAAAGCCGACGGCAGCCTCGCGGTCGGCAACGACCCGGTGCCGCGCGACGCGCTCGCCGCGGTGCTCGCCGGGGCGACCCAGGGCAACAAAGACGAGCGTATCTTCCTCCGCGGCGATCATGCCGTGCCCTATGGCGATGTCATGGCGGTGATGAACGCGCTGCGCGACGCCGGCTATCTCAAGGTCGCTCTGGTCGGCATGGAAACGCGGGACGCTAAATGACCGCTGACGCCGTTCCTTGGTTCGAGGAAAACGACGCCGGCGATGTCAGGCGCTGGGCGTTGGCGGCCCTCATCGTCGTCGGCATCCATGTCGCGGCCATCGCGGCCTATGTCACCATCCACCGGCCCGACGAGATCGGCGACGATTCGACGCCGATCGCCTTCGATCTGGCGCCGAGCGAGGACACCGTCGACCAGCCGGAAGTCGCGCCCGTACCCGAGGAAGAGCAGAAGCCGGTCGAGGAACCGCCACCACCACCGCCGCCGCCGCCGCCGCCACCCGAGCCGCCGCAGGCCGTCGTCGCGCCCGAGCCGCCGCCGCCGCCCAAAGTCGAAGAGCAAAAGCCGCCGACGCCGGCCATGCCGGCACGCGTTAAAGGCGGCGCGCCGCAGATCGCGACGTCCTGGGAGACCAACCTCGTCAAGCACCTGCAGCAATTCAAGCGCTATCCGAGCGGCGCGCAGTCGCGCGGCGAGGAAGGCATCGTATTGCTGAGCTTCACTGTCGACCGTACCGGCCATGTGCTTGCCCGGCAAATCGCGCGCAGCTCCGGTCACAGCGAACTCGATGCCGAAGTGCTGTCGATGATCGAACGCGCCCAGCCGCTACCGGCCTTCCCGCCCAGCATGAGCGAAGCGCAACTCGATCTGACCGTCCCGATCCGCTTCTCGCTGCGTTAGTTTTCCTGCCCCGCTCTACGGGCGGATTAATATCCCCTACACCCCCGGCAAAAAAACTATGCGCACAAAACCCTGCCTGACCGAAAGCGACGTGAAGAAAATCCTCGCCGCCTGCGAGCGCGAGGCGGCCGACAACAAATGGGCGGTCGCGATCGCGGTCGTCGACGACGGCGGCTTCCTGCTCGGTTTTACGCGGCTGGACGGCGCGCCGCCGATTGCGGCTGAAGTGTCGATCGGCAAGGCCCGTACTTCGGCCATGACCAAGCGGCCGAGCAAATTCTTCGAGGACCGCATCAAGGAGCGTCCGGCCTATGTCGGCCTTCCCGCCGGCATATTGATCCAGGGCGGCCTGCCGCTCATTCATCAGAACGAATGCGTCGGCGCGATCGGCGTGTCGGGAGTGCAATCGCACGAGGACGAGCAGATCGCGCAAGCAGGCTTGGGCGCGTTCGGATAGCGCCGAACCTCATGCACCCGCCACGCGGGCGAAGGCCAGCGTCAGCATCAGGCCCAGCAACGAAAACAAGCAGACCGCCTCGAGCGATTCATCGGCCTTGCGGTCGACCCCCCGGCCTATTGCCGAAGACGCTACGTGCATCATTTTGTAGCCTTGCCCCAGCGCAGCATTGCCGAGCGGCAGCAACAGCGAAATCAGCGTGTCCAGCATGATCACGCCCGCCAGAACGGTTTGGCTTTCTCGGCCTCGGCGCGCGCCGGATAGCCGATATCCTTCAACTCGAGAACCGATAACGCCGCGAGTTCGCGGCGCGACCGCATGCGCCGCCGCCATTCACGAAGCGTCGCAACCAGGCGTTCGCGCAGCAAGTGAGCGCGCGCCGGCTTGGCGAGGACATTTTCGACGAGGATATTTCGCAGCGATGAAAGCGACTGTGAGTTCATGAAAATCTCCCGTTCGAGTATCGATGTGGACGGGCGATTCCATTCCCTCGCTTCGAAGACTTGCGCTATCGGCTGTGAACCGCCGATGACAATTCAAACCAGCACGATTCAAACCAGCATCGAGGAAGCACACGGACTCGACGAGCGGCATTGTACGCAGCATTGCGTCGAAGATTTGGCGGACGCGCACGACGCAACTTTTGCACGACGCAAATCTTTGTCGTGACCCGAATCGCGAGGGTTCGATCGATCAACAAATCGTGCACGGCAAATCGCGTACCACGCCACCAAGGCGAAAGAAATTGCTTGGTCGGGCAATTGTGCGGAAGAACCACCGTGCAAATGACATGACAAGAGAACGATCGAATGCGGACGGCACAATGCCGGGCACAATGCCGCGAAAAGAGTCATCCGCGCAAAGACTGTATTATGACGCCAATCCATAGGCAGCGAAGCGCTCGTCCGTTAGGCGGGTAAAGCCACCTGAAAATCGGCATCATCGGAACCGGAATCGTAGGCTGCGCCGGCGCATGCAGGCGGCGCTCGATCGGGTCGAACAAGCGGCTTGGCGGTGAAACATATTTGACGGCGCTTTACTCCAACCCGCTCGCGCGCGCCTGATCCTTCGCCATCACCGCCCAGTCGTGTTCGCCCTCGCCATGCGCCACGGCGCCGACCAGGCGGTCGCGCCAGACATTTCCCGAGGGTAATGGCACGCCGACGGCGCCGCCGGCTTCGAGCGCGAGATTGGCGTCCTTCAATCCCAAGATGGCGCGCTGGCCGGCCGGCAGATAGCGCTCTTCGGCGATGATCTTGCCGTAGATTTTATAGGCCCCGCAGCCGAACAAGCCTTCGGTCATCACGTCATAAAAAACATCCGGCACGACGTCGTATTTGCGGGTGAGCGCAAAGCCCTCGCCCATCGCCTCGATGGCGCAGCCGAGCACGAAATTATTGGCGATCTTGATGGCGCAGGCCGCGACCGGATCGGCGCCGGCCTCGAAGGTGCGGCGCGCGATGGCGGCGAACAACGGCCGGCACGCTTCGAGCGCATCCTTCGCCCCGCCGAGCACCATGCCGGCCTGGCCGGAGGCGACGACTTCGGGCCGGCCGAGCATCGGGGTGGCGATGAGCACTTGTCCGGCCTCGCCGTGCAGCGCCTTGAGCCTGGTCATGGCGGCGACGCTGTGGGTGCCGGCGCAGATGTGGATGCCGGTTTTCGGCAGTGCTTCCAAAAGCCCGCCGGGCCCGCCGACCACCTCCAGCACCGCCGCATCGTCGGCGAGCATGGTGAAGACCGCCGTGCCGTAGTTCGCCGCCGCTTGCATCGACGACAGCGGCTTGGCGCCGCGATCGACGAGCGCCTTGATCTTGTCGGGCGTGCGATTATAGACGCCGACATCGTGGCCGCCGTCGAGGAGCCGCACGGCCATGGCCGTGCCCATGCGGCCGAGCCCGATGAAACCGACCTTCATAGCTCTCTCCGTCAGATCAACTGGCCGCGCACCCATTCAAGCTCGCGGCAGACATAGTCGACGATGTCGCCGGTCTTGAGATTGTCCGGCAGCACGTCCCAGGTATAGGTCTCGATTTCGAGCTGGCGCGACAGTGGCTTTTGCTTGTGGAAGGCGAGCGCCTCCTCGATGGCGAAGCGCGTGGTGCGGAACGGCCCGAGATCGTCGAGGAAGACCGGCACGTGGAAATGCGTGCGCCATTCGCGCGGCCCCGGATTCTTGTCCCAGGCGGCGAAGGCATCTTCGAGATTGAGGAAACGCGTGAGCTTGCCGTCCTTCTTCTCGACCGTCTGGGTGAGATAAATGGTCTTCGAATAGCGCTTGAGCGTGTCGACGATCGATTGCGTGACTTCCGGGATATGCAGCGCGGCTGCTTCCTGCAGTTTCAGGATCGGAATGCCGGCGTCGACCAGCTTCTGCAGGCATTGGCTGATATTCTCGTATTCCACCGCCTGATGGCAGATGTCGAACACCACGCCGAGATGCCGGCGCAGCGCGCCATGCGCCTCCGAAATCGGAATCTGGGCAAGCTTGGCGACCCGCTCGGCCGCGGCGCCGGAATAAAGGTGATGGGTAAAATAGTCGACCGCCTCGTCGGTGGTTTCGAGGAAGCAGTACGGCTCGGGCTCGAGCGCCAGCGTCACGGTGCGCCCGGTGCGGGCTTCGAGTTCGACGAGGTGCGCGACCACCCGCATGACGTGATCGGTATAGCTCGCGACGACACTGCCGTCGGTCACCCGCGGCTTGAAGCCGAGCGGCGCGCTCTGGATCGACGGCGCGATGGTCGTCGGGCAGACATCGGCCAGCACGTCGGCGACGTTCATGGTGTAGCGGGTGCGTTCCTCGGAGCGCCAATCCGGCTCGTAGACCTGCTCCTTCACCGTCGTGCCCTTGAAAGCGCCATAGGGGAAGGCGTTGACGGTGTAGAGATACATGTCGTTGTCGCCGAGGAATTTCTTCAGCTTCTCGCGCTCGGCCGGGCTGTTGACGAGCGTGTTCGCCGAATCCGCCGACAGCCGCAGCGATACGCCGAACGGCTTGTTGCCGGCGATCCGCGCCTTCACCTTCGGCACATAGGTATTGAGGCTCGCCCACATCTGCTCCCAGTTGTCGCCGGGATGCACGAGCGTCGAATAGGTCAGATGGCCGAGGCCGTTGCCGAGATCCATGTTGGTTTTTCCAGTTGCTGCTTCGGGGGGGTGTCAGTCGACGCGTTCGACCGCGCCGGAGCCGGCGGAGCGAACGATGGCCTCGGTCACCGCGACGCCGTGGATCATCTGATCGTAGGGGATCGGATAGGCCGGTCCGCCCTCGGCGGCTGAAGCGAAGGCTTCGAGCGCGACGCGCGAAATGTCGAGCGTCTGCGCCTGCCAGATCTTCGCCTCGCCCTTGATCGGCTGGAACTTGCACGTGCCGAACAGCCGCGTGCGCCGCTCCTCGGACGAAGCGCCGGCGACGTGGGTGACGCCTTCGAGCCGCAGCCAGCCCTTCGAGCCGAACACTTGGAAGCTGAAGCCAGGGCCGGTGGTCGTCATGGTGCCGAGATAGCCCGACATTCCGTCCTTCATGCGAAACAGGATCGAGGTGGTGTCGTCGGCGGCGATCGGGGCGGCGCGGCGGAAGCTTTGCGCATAGACGTGGTCGATCGGCCCGCACAGGTCGATCATGCCGTCGACGGCGTGAACGCCCATCGGCATCAGCCCGCCGCACGGCGTCTCGTGCGGGTCGGCGCGCCAATGCCCCGGATTGATGAACAGCACATTGGGAAACGTCATGGTCGCTTCGATGTGCAGGATGGTGCCGAGTTCGCCGGAGCGGACCATGTCGCGCAGCTTGGTCATCTCGGGATGGATGCGGCGGTTGTAGCCGAGCGCGAGCGTGACGCCTGCTTTACGCACCGCGGCGACGGCGTCCTCCGCCTCGCGCTTGGTCAGCGTGAACGGCTTCTCGCAGTAGATGTGTTTTCCGGCAGCCGCCGCGGCAACCACCTGCGCGCCGTGCATGGAATGAGGCGTGGCGAGAACGACGGCGTCGACCTCGCGGTCGGCGAGCAGCGCCTCGTAGCTCGGCACCAGCCGAAACCCGCTCTTTTTGGCGAAGGCCTCGACGTCCGGCGTGACCGTGCGCGTCGCGCCGGCGACGAAGCGGATGGCGTCGCTGTTCTCCGACGCTTCGACGAGCGTCTTGCCCCACCAGCCAAGTCCGACGATGGCAGCTTTGATCATTGCAAAACTCCTCATGAACTATTGTAGGGCCGGTTAGCCCACCGGGTCCGGCCCGAAGTGGCCGGCCCGATGGCAGGCTCCGGCGTAACCCGCCGTTCTCGCTACGGTGGACTCAAACCCACCGTAGCTCGCGCAGCGAGCGAAGGTAGGTCGCTAATCCGCCCTACGCCTTAGCGATAGTGCATCGCCACGAGGAAGCAGCAGATGGCCCAGAACAGGCAATATTCATAGCCGCCGATGTTCCACAACCACTTGCCGCCGGTCACCTTCCAGACCGCGGCGGATGCCACCAAAAGGTGTATGCCGGTGATCGCGCCCGCCCAGAACGGCAGGATGGCGAAGATCAGCCCGATCGCGAGAACAATCTCGATCACGCATGAGACATACATCCATACCTTCGCCGGCTTGAACTTCGCCGCCTCGAAAAATCCGAGCGCCGCCGGCACGTAGAATTTCGCGTAGATATGCGGAATCAAGAACAGTCCGCAAATCAACCGCAAAATATTGAATTCATTGGTGAGATCGAAAGCGTCCGCCAGCCCTGTCATGGTCCCTACCCCTTCGCGTTCTTCCCCGCTTCTCCTTACCCCTCCCGCTCGAAGATTGCCATCGCATCGGCCGCAACCGAGCGATGCTCAGGCGTCTAGCTCCTTGAAATAGCGGTAGATGCCCCACTGGCTGAACGGGATACGCCGCTTCGAGGCGAGATAGGCCGCAATCCGCGGCCGTTTCGCTACGCGGTCGTGCAGCGCGACGAGCCCCGGTATCTTCTTTTCGAAGCGCTTCATGCGCTTGGGGAAGGCGTAGCGCAGACCCTCGAGGGTCTGGAACAGCGACAGGTCGACATAGCTCAAGCGGCGGCCGACGCTGCAGCGGCCGCCATTGTCGGCAAGCACGCGCTCGAAATAGCCCAAGAATTTCGGCACCCGGTAGCGCCAGAAATCCTGGGTGCGCCGGCGTGCCGCCGGCCGTTGCTCCTCGAAATAGAGCCAGCCCGACACCGGATGGTGGGTGTCGTGGATTTCGACAACGAGATCGGAAATCGTGAGCTGCAATTGATGCGCCCACAGCCGTCCGGCTTCGTCGCGCGGCGCAAGCCCGAGGCGCGGACCGAGAAAGAACAAGATATTCGCGGTTTGCGCGACGATGGTCTTTCCGGCCTTGAGGAAGGGCGGCGCGTAAGGCGGGTGCGCGATCCGCTTGCCGGTCATGAATTTCATCATGGCCGGCACGCCGCGTTTGCCGCGCCGCGCCACGTCGAGGTAATCGGCGCCGGCC